>ERZ761602.2652-NODE-2652-length-27339-cov-4.519938_pt1 | contig 27339 bp, 20 predicted proteins | sample MGYA00512165_ERZ761602 | MGnify/ENA primary metagenome ERZ761602 (study PRJEB28899, sample SAMN02445085) | bioreactor sludge metagenome | biome: EBPR sludge; isolation source: Thorneside wastewater treatment plant | place: Australia: Brisbane, Thorneside...
CGCCGGCCCGGCCGTCAACCCGCTGATCAAGATCATCAACATCGTCGCGCTGCTGCTGGTGCCGCTGCTGTAGGCGCGGCGTGTAGGAGCGCCTTCAGGCGCGACTCGCGGGTGTCCCCGCCGATCGGGCACGCTGGTTCAGGGAGACCCGGCGGGGAGAACCCTGCCCTGGCTTGACGCGAGGCAGCCAAGCCGTTAAAGACCCCTGAAGCCCACGAGCCCGGGTCAACACCGGGCCGGGTTATGTCAAGGGGAAACCGTTCATGCGTGTTGGTCCCGCCCTCCCGCTGCTGGTGCTCGTCAGCCTCGTCGGTAGCGCCGACCTAGCCGTCGCCCAGCCGGCCTACAGCATCGAAGCCCTCGACCTGCTGCCGGGCACCGACGAGGCCCAGGTCAATGGCATGAACGCCACGGGCACCGTGGTCGGCGGGACCAAGCCCGCCGCCGGGGATGTTTTCCAGTCGGCCCGCTGGTCCAGCGGCACCACGGCAGCCACTGACCTGGCCGGCGTCATCGGCCAGGCAACCTCGGTGGCCACCGCCGTGAATGCCTCGGGACAGCTCACGCTGCAGGCGATCACGCCGCCTGCCTCCCTGTACAGCGCCCACTTCTGGAACGGCACCACGCTCACCGATATCGGCGGGATCAGTGGTGCCTCACCAACCGCGGGACCCCGGAGCATTGCCAAGGGCCTCAACGATTCGGGCCAGGTCGTGGGTTTCGGCCCGTCCCCTGCCAGCTTCAACCATGGTTTCAGCTGGCAGGGCGGCGCCCTGACGGAGCTCGCCGGCCCCGCGGGATGCAGCCTCTGGGAGGCCTGGGGCACCAACAACAACGGGCAGATCGTTGGCCGGGCGGCGCTCGGCACCTGCGGTAGCGACGGCCGTGGCGTGGTCTGGGCCAACGCGGCAGCGCCAGCGGTGCTCCTCAATGACATTCTCGCCGGCGCAGGCCTGCCCCCGCGCCCGGTCGGTATCCGCTTCGCCTTCAGCATCAACGACGGCGGCACCGTGCTCGTCCAGGAGACGGTTGCCGGCAGGTTCCGCTGCCTGCTCATCACGCCATCCCCGGTGGCAGTGGTCGAGCTCGGCGTGCTGAGCGCCAACGCCGGCTGCATCCCCGGTACGGTCAACAATCTGGGCGAGGCGGTGGCCTCCGAGCAGGAGGCCGTGAGCGGGCAGCCCGATCGCAAGACGGCCCTGCTCTGGTCCGGCAGTACCCTTTACGACCTGGAGGCCCTGCTGGACGCGCCCGCCCAGGCGGCCTGGGACCTCGAAACCGCCGTGGCCATCAACGACAGCGGCACCGTCACCGGACTCGGCATCTTCAACGGCAAGCTGGTGGGTTACCGCGCCACCCGCACGGCCGCCCCCGGCGGCAGCCTCACCGTGACCGACTCCCAGGGCACCGCTGACGACCGCAGCCTGCCATTCGGCACGTACCCCGTGGGCTTCGGCACCATCGGCACGGTGACCGTGACCAACGGCACGACCGACGTGGCGGCGATCAGCATCACCGAAGGGCTGGCTGCGCCCTTTGGCATCGCTGATCCCGGCGACTGCACCGTGGACCTTGCGCCATCCGCGTCCTGCACGATCACGATCACCTTCGATCCCGTGGCGGTCGGGCCCTCCTCCGACTCGCTGACGCTCAGCCTGGCGGGAAGCCCGGCCGTCGTCAGTGTGGCCGGGGCCGGCCGCACGGGCTCGACCACGCTGACCGACTCCATCGTCCCGGCGGGCGACCGGACCCTGTCCTTCGGCAACACAGTCGGGATCGGGGCGTCCGGCAGTGCCACGGTCACCGTGGAGAACACCGACTACCTGCCCGTGGACGTCGCCCTGACCGACGGGCTCGCCGCGGCATTCGGCTTCCAGGACCCGTCCGCCTGCGATGTCACGCTGGACCCGGACGAGACCTGCACGCTCACCGTGGTGTTCTCGCCCACGGTGCCGGGAGCCCAGAGCGACACCTTCACCCTGAACGCCGGCGGCGAGGTGTACACCATCACGGTGAGCGGGGCCCCCGGCGTGCCGAATGCCGATCTGCGGATCGCGAAGACCGCCAGCAACCTCAGCGTGCAGCCGGGCGTAAGCGGTTCGGACCTGACGACCTTCACGCTGACCGCGACCAACATCGGACCGGACAGCGCGGGCGTGACCGTGACGGACCAGCTGCCGGCGGGCCTCAGTGTGGTGAGCGCCGCACCGGGGCAAGGCAACTATGACGCCGGCACCGGCATCTGGGCCGTTGGCACGCTGGGCAATGGCGCACAGGCCACACTGCAGATCCTGGCGCAGGCAGTGCCGTCGCTCTCCGGCTGCGTGACCAACACGGCCACAGTGGCGGCGGTGGCGCCAGCGGTGGACTCCGGCACCGGCAGCAACGCTGCGAGCATCGTCATCGGCGCACCGGCCTGCGCGGACCTGGCCATCGACGGCTCGGTGATCAATGACACCGCCGCGGAGCTGAGCTGCTACCGCATCCGCCACATCATTACCGTCCGTAACAACGGGCCGTCGCCGGCCACGAACGTCCGGGTCACGACCGTGGACTACGACGTCGACCGGAAGCTTGCCGGGGAAGACGACGAGTGCGACCCCGCGGTGCTCGATCCTGTCGGCATCCAGGCGTCGGACGGCGACCCGCTCGACAAGCGCTACTTCGATCAGGCCACCGTGCCCGCGCTGGCAAGTATTCCAGCCGGCGGCAGCGTCGACGTCACCATCGCCGATTTCTACATCTACGAAACGGTGGACAGGAACTTCACGTTTTCCCTGAACATCGCCAGTGACGAACCGGATTCCGCGGCGGGCAATAATGCCCTCGCGAACGCCTATTCCTTCGCGGGGGTGGAGGAATCGGGCCAAGGTGGCGGCGGCTGTTTCATCGCCACGGCCGCCTACGGTTCCTACCTGGATCCGGAGGTGAGGGTGCTGCGGGAGTTCCGCGACCGCATCCTCCTGCAGTGGGGATGGGGCCGGGCCTTCGTCGCGTGGTACTACCGGGTCTCGCCGCCGGTGGCGGATATCATCCGCGGCAGCGAGGCGCTGCGCCTGGGCACCCGCCTCGTGCTGACGCCGGTGGTCTATGCCGTGAAGTATCCGGCCGGCACCCTCGGGCTCCTCGTTCTGGTCGCGGCGGTTCCCGTGGTGGCGCGCCGGCGCGCCCTGGGCGCGCCTACACCACCGCCAGCGCCGCCGCCGGCTCCCCCAGCCGGTGCGGCCGGTCGATGAAGTTGCCCTGGATGAAGTCCACGCCGATCGCGCGCAGGGCCTCGAAGTCGGCCTGGGTCTCCACCTGCTCGGCGATGACGCGGAAGCCGAGGATCTTCGAGACGGCGGTGACGGCGGTGACGACCTGGTGATTCAGGGTCTCGGGGCGCAGGTCCCGGGTATAGGTGCCGTCGATCTTCAGGTAATCGAGCGCCAGGTCCCGCAGCGTCGTGAAGGACCCGAGGCCGCTGCCGAAGTCATCGAGGCCGAACTGGCAGCCCATGCCGTGCAGCACTGCCACGAAGCGCCGGGCCTGGTCGAAGCGCTCCATCACGGCGGCCTCGCTGACCTCGAAGCAGATCCGGTGGGGTGGCACCTGGCTGTGGTCCAGGCACTCCACCACGAAGTCCAGGAATCCGTCGTCGGCCAGTGACTGGACCGACAGGTTGATGCTGCAGCTTCGCTCGTCGGGCAGCCGGATGGCACCGTTGGCGATCGCTGACAGGGTCGCCTGCACCACCCACCGGTCGATGCTGCCCATGAGCTGGTAGCGTTCCGCGGCCGGGATGAACTGCCGGGGCGGCACCAGCCGGCCGTCCTCGTCGAGCATGCGCAGCAGGATCTCCAGGGCCGGGCCCCGCTCCACCCGCCCGGCCAGGGAAATGACCGGCTGGGCATGGAGCTCGAAGCGGTTCTCCCGCAGCGAGATCTGCAGCTGGCGCAGCCAGTGGATGTCACCCCGCTGCCGGGCGGAGACCTCGTCCCGGGCGGAGTAGACGTGCACCCGGCCGCGTCCCTGCTGCTTGGCGACGTAGCAGGCGGAGTCGGCCGCGTTGAGGAGATCCTTGAGCGTGCCCGTCTCCCGGGACACCTCGACGAGGCCGATGCTGATGCCGATGGTGAAGATCCTGTCCTGCCAGACGAAGCGATAGTCCCGGATCGCGTTGCAGACGTCATCGGCGATCTGGCGCGCCTTCTCGAGCGGGCAGCGGATCAGCAGCATGGCAAATTCGTCGCCGCCGAGCCGGGCCACGACGTCGGAATCACGGACCTGGTCGCGGATCAGCTTGGCCACTTCCCGCAGCAGGTTGTCGCCGGCCAGGTGCCCGCAGGTGTCGTTCACGGCCTTGAAGCGGTCCAGGTCCATGTAGCAGAGGACCGAGTGCACGGGCTCGCCGTGCCCGTCGTCCAGGGCCTCGGCCAGCCGGCGCTCGAACTCGAGGCGGTTGATGAGGCCCGTCAGGGCATCGTGCGCCGCCTGGTAGGAGATCCGGCGGGTGAGGCCGCGAATCTCGGTCACGTCGTGCATGATCACGACCGCGCCGGCCACCGTGTCGCCCGGGCCGATGATGGGCGAGGCCGTGAGCTCGACGGACAGCTCCCGGCTGCCGTCCTTCGAGATCATGAGCGCGCGGCGTCCCAGCCCGATCTGGCGGCGTTCGGACAGGCAGCGCGCCACCGGATCCCCGAGGTCCTTGCGATCGGTCTCGTCGACGAGCGTCATGAGGTCGGTCATGCGCTTGCCCATGGCGCTCTCGCGGGACATGCCCGTGAGCTTCTCGGCGGCGCCGTTGAGGTAGTCGATGATGCCGTCCGTGTCGGCGGTGATCACGCCCTCGCCGATGGATTCCAGCGTGATCTGGGCCTGCTGCTTGCCACGGCCCAGGTTGGCCTCGATGCTCTTGCGGTAGCTGACGTCACGGGCGATGGTGAGGACGGCCTTCTGCCCGCGGTAGTCGATCATCGAACCACTGGCCTCGACCCACAGGCCGCCCTCCTCGCCCGAGATCAGCTGGATCTCGAAGCGGTCCGGCACGGGCTCGCCCGCCAGGCGGCCGGTGATGTTCTTGCGGGTCATGGCCCGGTAGGCCGGCCGCACGAGGTCGGTCACCGGCCGGCCGGTCAGCTGCTCCGGCGTCTGGCCCATCAGGGCGCTGGCGGCACTGTTCGCAAAGATGACCCGGTCCCGGTGAACCAGGACGACCTCGGGCATGGTATTCGCCAGCTCCTGGAACAGCGCCTCGCGCTGCCGCATCTGGCGGTCCTTGGTGTTCAGGGCATCGAACAGGCGGTTGACGTTGTCGCCGAGCTGGCCGATCTCCGGCAGGTCGCCGGCCGGGAGGGCGACCCGCTTGCCAAAGGCCGCCGTCTCGGCCGCGTCCAGGATTTCCCGGTTCAGGGTGGCCACACCGCGGGCATATCCGCCCCGGGTGCGCCAGAGGTGGATGCAGACCCCGACGAGCCCGAGGCAGGCCAGCGCGAGGGCCAGGATCAACCACGTCTCGGTCATTCGGGTCTGCTACGGAGAAGCCAGCCGGGCACTGCTCCTCGCGGATGGATGCGCTGATAACCTAAGGCGCCGACCGGCCTCGCGGACGTCCCGAAGCATAGCCCATGGCCCGGGCGGGGACTGCGGCAGTTCACCATAATCCGCGGAGGCTGGCTTTGGGCCATAATCTTGTCTGGCCCCGGCAATCTCCTTAACCTAAGCGACCCCCGATGAGCATGAACCTCGAAGCTGCCCGCACCCAGATGGTGAACCAGCAGGTGCGGGCCTGGGACGTCCTGGACCCGGCCGTCCTGGCGGTCCTCGGGCAGGTGCCCCGCGAGCGGTTCGTCCCCGAGCGTTTCCGCGAGTTCGCCTTCGCGGACACCGAGATCCCCCTCGGCAACGGCCAGGTCATGATGACGCCCCAGGTCGAGGGACGGCTGCTGCAGTTCCTCGCAGTGCAGGGCACGGACCGGGCGCTGGAGATCGGCACCGGCAGCGGCTTCCTGACCGCCTGCCTCGCCCGGCTGGCCCGGCAGGTGACCAGCCTCGAGATCCTGCCGGAACTCGCCGAGGGGGCCCGGCGCAACCTGCGGGGCATCGCCACCTGGAATGCCGACGTCCACGCGGCCGACGCCTTCCGCTTCGAGCCTGGCGAAACCTTCGACGTCATTGCCGTCACCGGTTCACTGCCCTGCCCGGACGATCGCTTCCGGCACTGGCTGGCCGAGGGTGGGCGCCTGTTCGTCATCACTGGCGAGGCGCCGGCCATGCACGCCCGGCTCGTCACCCGTACGGGACCCGCGCAGTGGTCCGACACCATCCTCTTCGAGACTTTGCTGCCACCCCTCATCAACGCCCCGGCGCCAGCGAAGTTCACGTTCTGAATTCCCCGGAAGGCACCTCATGCACCACGGATCGAAATTGATCACCCGCACCCTGCTGGTCGCGTCGCTGCTTGCGTCCGGCGCGGCCCCCGCCGACACGCTGCTGCAGATCTATGAGAAAGCCGTGCGCAGCGATCCCCTGGTCCGGGAAGCCGAGGCCAACAAACTCGCCACCCAGCAGGGCAAGCCCATTGCCCGGGGCAGCCTGCTGCCCCAGGTGAACGCCCGGTACAACATCAACGAGAATGCGGCAGACGGCAGTACCGTCACCACGCTCGGCAACGCCCCACCGGTACCCCGGGTCATCGACACCCGTGACAAGGACGCCACGACCTGGAACATCGAGCTCCGCCAGTCCGTGTTCCGCTGGGACCAGTGGGTCCGGCTGTCTCAGTCCGACAAGCAGTCGGCCCAGGCGGACGTGGACTACCAGGCGGCCCAGCAGGACCTGGCGATCCGGGTGGCGGACGCCTACTTCAACGTGCTCGCGGCCGAGGACACCCTCGCCTCCGAGCAGGCTGCCAAGGAGGCCATCGGCCGCCAGCTGGAACAGGCCCAGAAGCGCTTCGAGGTCGGCCTGATCGCGATCACCGATGTGCAGGAGGCCCAGGCGGCGTACGACCAGGCCCTCGCCGCCGAGATCCTGGCGAAGCGCGCCCTGGCCAACCAGCAGGAGGTCCTGCGCACGATCATCGACGAGACCCCACCGCCCCTCGCGAAGCCGGTGGCGGATCTCGCCCTGCGCACGCCGGACCCCGCCGATGCGGACCAGTGGGTCGAGCTGGCCATGCAGCAGAACCGCAGCCTGATCTCGAGCCAGATCGGCTCGCAGATCGCCAAGGACGAGGTGAGCATCGCCCGCACGGGCCACTACCCCACCGTGGATTTCGTCGCCCAGCGCACCAACACCGACAACACGGGCTTCTCCCGCTCTCCCTGCGTGGAGACGCCGGTGAACAACTGTTTCGACGACCTTGGGGATCCGATTCCGGCCGGCACCAAGCTGCAGAGTGATACCGGGACCGACCTGGAGACCGACCAGCTGTCGCTGCAGTTCGCGCTGCCGATCTTCTCCGGCGGCAGCACCTCTGCCCGGGTCGAGCAGGCGGTTTACCTGCATCGGGCGGCCCGGGAACGACTCGAACGCACCGCCCGGGAGACCGAGCGCCAGACGCGGGATGCCTATCTCGGCGTCATCTCCGGCATTTCCCGCGTGCAGGCCCTGAAGCAGGCCTTCGAATCGGCGCAGACGGCCCTGAAGGCCACGGAAGCCGGTTACGAGGTAGGCACCCGCACGACGGTGGACGTGCTCGATGCGCGTCGGACCCTGTTCACCGCAGAGACCAACTACCTGCGCAGCCGCTACGACTACCTGATCAACGGGCTGCGCCTCAAGCAGGCGGCGGGCACCCTCACGATCGAGGACATTGCCCAGATTGACGCCATGCTCACGGGCTCCGACGTGGAGTCACAGCTGCCGGGACAGCCGGCACCCGCCGGCAGCGTCAGTCAATAAGCGGATCGACGAGCGCCAGCAGCCGGTCCAGGGCGCCCCGGTTCGCGAGTAGCACCTGATTGCCGGCGGCGCCGCGCCGGCTTCGCTCCGGCTCGTCGCCCAGCAGCCAGCTCACCTCCGCCGCCAGCCCGGCCCAGTCCGGTACCACCAGGGCAGCGCCGCTCGCCACCAGCAGTTCGGCGATGTCCGCCGCATTCTCGTTGTGGGGACCGGTGACGATCGGCATCCCCAGGGCCGCCGGCTCCAGCAGGTTGTGCCCGCCAATCCGCACCAGGCTGCCACCGACGAAGGCGACGTCGGCCGCCGCGTAGAAGGTGGTCAGTTCCCCCATGGTGTCGCCGAGCAGGACCTGCGTGGCGGACGTCGCCCGGGCGCCGCTGCTCCGGCGCACGTAGCTCACACCCCGCTCTTCCAGCAAGGCGGCAACCTCCGGGAATCGCTCCGGGTGCCGCGGCACCAGGATGAGCAGTGCGTCGGGGTACTTCTCCAGCACGCGCGCATGGGCCTCGAGCACGGCCGCCTCCTCGCCATGGTGGGTACTCGCCGCCACCCAGACCGGGCGGCCGGCTGCCTGCTGGGCGCGCAGCTCCGCGCCCCGGCCCGGAATGTCGGGCGGCAGCTCGAAGTCGAACTTGATGTTGCCGGTCACGTGGGTGCGCTGCCCGCTGGCGCCCAGCAGGCGGAAGCGCTCCGCGTCGCCCGCGGTCTGGGCGGCGATGACGATCCCGTGGGACAGTGTGTCCCGGAACAGCGGCACCAGGCGCCGGTAGTGGCGCACCGAGCGCAGCGAGACCCGCGCACTGGCGAGCACCAGCGGGACGCGCCGCTGGCCACACTCGTGGTACAGGTTAGGCCAGAGCTCGGTCTCCATGATGATCGCGAGCCGGGGACGGGCCCAGCTGAAGAAGCGGCGCACCGCGTCCGCCAGGTCATAGGGCACGAAAGTGTGGACCACGGCATCACCGAAGAGGGCGCGGACGCGCTCCGAGCCTGTCGGGGTCATGGTGGTGATCACGAGGGGCACCGCCGGGTGCCGCCGCAGGAGCGCGCGTACCAGGGGCGCAGCAGCCTGCACCTCCCCCACGGACACCGCGTGGACCCAGATCGAGTCCCGCGGCAGGCGCTTGCCATGGAACCCGAAGCGCTCCGGGATCCGCTGCCGGTAGCCCGGCACGCTGAAGCCCCGCCAGAGGAGGTGCAGCAGCAGCAGCGGCACCGCCAGGTAGGTCAGGACGACGTAGGCGACCCGCAGGAGCACGGGCTGCCTTACTTGGGGTTCAGCCGCCGGACCGCGTCGACGATGGCCGTCGTGGATCGGCCCTCCCGCAGGCTGAGGACCTCGACGGTGCCCCCGTTCTCGAGCACGAGCCGGGCACCGGCAATGTTTCCGGGCCGGTAGTCGCCGCCCTTCACCAGCACGTCGGGCAGCACTTCCCCGATCAGCTGCTCGGGGGTGTCCTCGCCAAAGGCCACCACCCAGTCCACGGCGGCGAGGCCGGCCAGCACAGCCATGCGATCCGCCAGGGGGTTGATCGGCCGGCCCGGACCCTTGAGGCGCGTCACGGAGGCGTCGTCGTTCACGGCCACCAGCAGGCGATCGCCCCGCTGCTTCGCCTCTTCCAGGTACGCCACATGACCGGCGTGCAGGATGTCGAAGCAGCCGTTGGTCATGACCAGGCGCTCGCCCCGGCCCCGGACCTCCGCGGCGATGCGCCGGGCTTCCTCCCGGCTGAGCAGGGCCCGTCCACCCTGTCCGTGCTCGTGCAGCGCGAGGCGGAGCTCGGCGGGCGTCACGCTGCCGACGCCGATCTTGCCGACCACGAGCCCGGCCGCCAGGTTGGCCAGTGCCGCGGCGTCCATCAGCGACAGGCCGGCGCCGAGGCCCGCCGCAAGCGTCGCGATGACCGTGTCGCCGGCGCCGGTGACATCGAAGACCCGCCGGGCCCGCGCGGGCAGGAACTCCGCCTCGCCGTCGGCGCCGATCACGGCCATGCCGCGCTCGCCGAGGGTGATCACGAGGGCGGTGAGGTCTAGGGCGATCCGCAGGGCGTCGCCCCGGGCAGCGATCTCCTCCTCCGTGGGGCACGGTCCCGCGACGGCTTCGAATTCCGCCAGGTTGGGCGTCAGGACCGTCGCACCCCGGTAGCGCTCGAAATCGGTGCCCTTCGGGTCCACCAGCACGGGAACTTCCCGGGCCCGGCAGGCAGCGATGAGCGCCTCGACCTGCCCGAGGGTGCCCTTGGCGTAATCGGACAGCACGCAGACGGTGGCGGCCGGCAGGCGTCGCTCCAGCACTTGCGCGAGGGGTGCCACGTCGTCGGCGGCGAAGCGGTCCTCCGTGTCGAGGCGGATGAGCTGCTGGTTGCGGGAAAGGATGCGCAGCTTCGTGATGGTGGGCCGGCTGGCGGTGGCCACCAGGTCGGCCTGGATGCCCTGGTCCGCGAGCAGGCCCTTCAGCGTGGTGGCCCGGGCGTCCGCACCGACGACGCCAGCCAGGACCGTGGCGGCCCCGAGGCACGCCAGGTTTACCGCCACGTTGGCGGCGCCACCCGGCCGGGACTCGGTGCCCGTGACCCGCACCACCGGCACCGGGGCCTCCGGGGAGATCCGGGACGTGGGCCCGAACCAGTACTCGTCCAGCATCACGTCGCCGGCGACGAGCACGCCGACCGGGCTGAAATCGGGAATGTCGCGGATCAACGGGGGCCTTTTATCCGCACTTGGAGTCGCCACAGGCAAGGCACGTCATGCAACCGTCCATGTAGACGACGGCAGCGGCGCTGCAGGCCCCGCAGATCTGGGCGCCGGCCGGGTACTCGCTGCGGGCGAAGGCGTCCTGCTGGCGGGTCTGGTCTTCGTACTCACGACGCTTCTGCTCGACCAGCTTGCGCTTGTGCTCGTCCAGGTTGTCCGGCGGCAACAGGCCGATGAAGCGTAGGTGCTTCTCCACGATATGGCCAAGCTCGGCAATGATGGACGGCATGAACTTGCCGCCGGGCTGCCAGTAGCCGCCGCGGGGATCGAACACCGCCTTCAGCTCGTCCACCATGAAGGCCACGTCGCCGCCCTTGCGGAACACCGCCGACATGAGGCGCGTGAGCGCCACGATCCACTGGTAGTGGTCCAGGTTCTTCGAGTTGATGAAGATCTCGAAGGGCCGGCGCTGCTCGTGCTCGGTGCCCGGGTTCAGGATGACATCGTTGATGGTGACGTACATCGCGTGGTCGGAGACCGGCGTCTTCACCTTGTAGGTGGAGCCCTGGAGCATCTCGGGGCGCTCCAGCTTCTCATGCATGCGGACAACGTTGCCCTCGACGGGCAGGCGCTTCACATCACCTCGTGCATCGGCCTTCGCCTCGCCCTTGCCCTTCTGGGCAGACTTGTCGTCGGGGGATTCGACCCGGTAGCCGACGATGCGCTTGTCGATCTTGGTCTTTGCCATGGCGGTGGTTCCTGTGTTCGGCAGGTATCAGAACTTGCCGTAGTAGCCTTCCTTGAGGGCATCGAAGAGGTTCGCGGCCGTGTGCATCTCGCCGTCGTACTCCACTTCCTCGTCGCCGCGAACGGTGACCTCGGACCCGTCGTCCAGCACGAACGTGTACCGGGTGTTCTGCAGGTCCTTCTCCTTGACCAGCACCCCCTGGAACGCCTCGGGGTTGAAGCGGAAGGTCGTGCACCCCTTCAGCCCGCTCTCGTAGGCATACATGTAGATGTCCTTGAACTCCTCGTAGTTGAAGTCCGTCGGGACATTCGCGGTCTTCGAGATGGAGGAATCCACCCAGCGCTGGGCGGCCGCCTGGATATCGACGTGCTCCCTGGGGCGGATGTCGTCGGCCGTCACGAAGTAGTCCGGCAGGGCATCGTCGGCCTTCGTGCCGCCCGGGCCCGCCATGGGATTGACGAGCTGACGGTAAGCCAGCAGCTCGAAGGACAGCACCTCGACCTTCTCCTTGGACTTCTTGCCCTCCCGGATCACGTTGCGGGAGTACTGGTGGGCAAAGCTGGGCTCGATGCCATTGCTCGCATTGTTGGCGAGCGAGAGCGAGATCGTGCCGGTAGGCGCGATCGAGCTGTGGTGGGTGAAGCGTGCGCCGACCCGCTCCAGGTCCTTCACGAGCTCCGGCGCCACCTCGGCCAGGCGCTGCATGTAGCGGCTGTAGCGGGCGTGCAGGACGCGCCCCGTGATCCGGTCTCCTGCCTTCCAGCCGTCACGGACCATCTCGGGCCGCTTGCGGAGCATCTCCGGGGTGACGGTGAACTCCTCGAGCAGGATCGGGGCGGGACCCTTCTCCCGGGCCAGGTCGAGGGCCGTCTCCCAGCCCGCCAGGGCCATCTCCCGGGACACGTCCTCGGTGAACTTCACGGACTCCTTCGAGCCGTAGCGCAGGCGGAGCATGGTCAGCGTGGAACCGAGGCCCAGGAAGCCCATGCCGTGGCGCCGCTTGCGCTGGATCTCCTCCCGCTGCCGCGCCAGCGGCAGGCCGTTGATCTCCACCACGTTGTCGAGCATCCGGGTGAAGACCTTCACGACCCGGTGGAACTCGTCCCAGTCGAAGCGGGCGTTGTCACTGAAGGGCTCCAGGACGAACTTCGTGAGGTTGATCGAGCCCAGCAGGCAGGAACCATAGGGCGGCAGCGGCTGCTCGCCGCAGGGGTTCGTGGCGCGGATGGTCTCGTCGAACCAGTTGTTGTTCATCTCGTTGACCCGGTCGACGAGTACGAAACCCGGCTCCGCGTAGTCGTAGGTCGACGCCATGATCATGTCCCAGAGACGCCGGGCCGGCAGGGTCTTGTAGATGCGGCAGGCGACCTGGCCCTTGTCGTTGGTGACGTAGCTCGCGGTCACCGGCCAGTCCCGCCAGAGGACCTTGTCCCGGTCATCCAGGTCGATGCCGAGCTGCTCGACTTCCCGGGCATCCATCGGGAACGCCAGGGCCCAGTCCCGGTTCTGCCGGACCGCCTGCATGAACTCGTCGGTCACCAGCAGGGAGAGGTTGAACTGGCGAAGCCGGCCGTCCTCCCGCTTGGCACGGATGAAGTCGAGGACATCCGGATGGCCCACGTCGAAGGTGCCCATCTGCGCGCCCCGGCGGCCGCCGGCGGAGGACACGGTGAAACACATCTTGTCGTAGATATCCATGAAGGACATCGGACCTGAGGTATGCGCGCCAGCCCCGGAGACGTAGGCCCCCTTGGGCCGCAGGGTCGAGAACTCGTAGCCGATGCCGCAGCCGGCCTTCAGAGTGAGGCCCGCCTCGTGGACCTTGGTGAGGATGTCCTGCATGGAGTCGCCGATGGTCCCGGAAACCGTGCAGTTGATGGTGGAGGTGGCCGGCTTGTGCTCCCGGGCACCGGCGTTGGAGATGATGCGCCCGGCGGGAATGGCGCCCCGCCGGAGCGCCCAGACGAACTGCTCGAACCAGCGGTCCCGGTCACCCTCGGCCTCCACGTCGGCGAGGGCCCGGGCGACCCGCTGGTAGGTGTCGTCCATGGTCTCGTCGATGACGTCGCCCGATTTCGACTTCAGCCGGTACTTCTTGTCCCAGATGTCGATCGAGGCTTCCTGAAAGCCGATGGTCACTGCCCGCGAGCTTTCCAACTGAACTGCTGACTTCATTGTGGACCCTGCCCCCTGCGCCAGTCCTCAAGGTACCGGTCGGTCCGACCGGCCGCCCCTGGAAATGCCCCCTCCCTGCCCCGGGCCGCATGGCAGCGACCAACCGGGAGGACGCGATATTTTGACGAAAATGCCGGCACAAGATGTTGTGCCGGCATGGGTCGTACATTAGGCACCGCCCGGAACCCTGTCAAGCGCTTTGGCGGCCGGCGACAGGGGTACTTTTGTTTTTAATATCAATACTTTGCTTAATTCTTGGCCAAATCGGGCCAGGCTGAGCGGCGCCCGCCGGGGGCTGCGGGCAAGCGGTACCGCACCACAAGATCTTGGGTCCGGCAACCCCCAGCTCCCCCACGGCTTTTCCACCGCTTTTCCCGCCCCGGGTGCGCCGCAAACGACCGGGGGAAACCCGCTATGATTCCGGGCCCGCATCCGCAACTACCGGAAGGTTCGCACGCATGACAGGAGTCGCCGCACGGGTGCCCGCCGCCCTGGTGCTGTCCACCCTCTGGGCCTTCCTGGCAAGCCCGGTCATGGCCCAGGTACCGGCCCGGATCGGGGGCCAGGATTTCCCCACCCTCGCCCCTCTCGTCAAGCAGGTCGAGCCGGCGGTCGTCAGCATTGCCACGCGGGGCACGGTCAGCGCGCCGACGAACCCGCTGATGGAAGACCCCTTCTTCCGGCGCTTCTTCGGCTTTCCGGACCAGCAGCAACCCCGCCGCCGGCAGGTCCAGAGCGCCGGCTCGGGCGTGATCGTGGACGCCGCCAAGGGCTACATCATCACCAACCACCACGTCGTCGAGAACGCGGAGGAAATCGAGGTCTTCCTCACGGACAACCGCAGCCTCAAGGCGAAGATCGTGGGATCGGACCCCGGCACCGACATCGCGGTGCTCCAGGTCGACAACGGCAAGGGCCTGGTGCAGATGAAGCTCGGCAACTCCGACCAGGTCCAGGTGGGTGATTTCGTGCTGGCCATCGGCAATCCCTTCGGCCTCCAGCACACGGTCACTTCCGGCATCGTCAGCGCCCTGGGCCGCAGTGGCATCAATCCGGACGGCTACGAGGCCTTCATCCAGACGGACGCCTCGATCAACCCCGGCAACTCCGGGGGCGCCCTGGTGAACCTGCGTGGCGAGCTCGTGGGAATCAATTCGGCGATCTTCAGCAACAGCGGCGGGAACATCGGCATCGGCTTCGCGATCCCCGTGAATATCGCCAAGTCGATCATGAACCAGATCCTGCAGTTCGGCGAAGTGAAGCGGGGACTGCTCGGCGTCAGCATCTCCGATTTCAACGCCGACAGCGCCAAGGCCTATGGCGTGGAAGGCACGTCCGAAGGCGCGCTGGTGCAGGAGGTAGTCGATGGCTCGGCCGCCGAGAAGGCGGGCATCGAGGTCGGCGACGTGATCGTCGCGGTCGATGGCCAGCGCATCAAGTCCGCGTCCGACCTGCGCAATGCGGTCGGCCTGAAGCGCAGCGGCGACAGCGTGCGGGTGGACGTGATCCGCGATGGCAAGCGGCGCCAGTACAGCGCCGTGCTGAGCGAGGTCAGCAGCACGGCCCGGATCGGCGGCGAGGACATCCATCCGGCCCTCGCGGGTGCGGAGCTCGGCAACCACGAGGGGAAGGGCGACCAGTTCGCCGGCCCCGGGGTGCTCATCGAGTCGGTGGAGCCGGACAGCCCGGCCGCCCTCGCCGGCATCCTGGCCAACGACATCATCGTGTCGGTGAACCGGATCCGGGTGCGCAACGTGCGCGAACTGCAGCAGGCCGCGGGCCAGCAGAACCTGCTGATCCTCAGCGTGCGGCGGGGCAACCGGAACCTGCTGCTGCAGATCCGCTGAGTTACGGGCGAGGCCGCCATGCCCGGCATCTGCGTGCTTGGCGGCAGCGGCTTCGTCGGCTCGCGCCTGGTGAGCCGGCTGGCGAACGCCGGGCACCGGGTCGTCGTGCCGACCCGGGACCCGGAGCGGTGCCGCCACCTGCGGGTCCTGCCCACGGTGCGGGTCGTGCGCGCGGATGTCCACGCGGACGGGACGCTACAGGCCCTGCTCCGGGATGCCAGCGCTGCCGTGAACCTGATCGGCATCCTCAACGAACCAGGCCGGGACGGCAGCGGCTTCCACCACGCCCACGTCGGGCTGGCATCACGCCTGGTCGAGGCCTGCCGGGTGAGCCGGGTACCGCGTCTCGTGCAGGTCAGTGCCCTCAATGCCGCGGTTCCCGGGACCGCCGGTCCTCCGACCAGCCACTACCTGCGCACCAAGGGCGAGGCCGAGTCCCTGGTGCGCCGCACGGACCTGGCGTGGACGATTCTCCAGCCGTCGGTGATCTTCGGCCCTGGCGATTCCTTCCTGAGCCGCTTCGCGGGCCTGCTGCGCACCATCCCCCTGGTACTGCCCCTGGCCATGCCGGATGCCCGGTTCTCCCCGGTGCACGTCGCGGACGTGGCCGCGGCGATCGAGAGGGTGCTGCGGGATCCGGCCACGGCCGGCCACACCTTGACGCTGTGCGGCCCGGACACCTTCACGCTGCGGGAGATCGTGGCGCTCGTGGCGGCAACGCTCGGCCTGCGCCGGCGAATCATCGGCCTGCCCCGACCCGTGTCCCGATTCCAGGCTGCCGTCATGGACTTCCTGCCCGGCAAGCCGTTCTCCACCGACAACTACCGCTCGCTGCTCATCGACAGCGTGGGCCGCAGTGACGACCTGCTGGCGCTCGGCATCCCGCCCCGCGCGCTCCGGCCGAACCTCGCGGCGGCCCTGGCGGGCGCGGGGATCACCGGCATCAGGGACAGTTACCGGCGCGGGGCCCGGCGCTGACCGCGCTCGTAGGCGTGGCCACCAGCGCCGCGAGCACCCGCTCGCGCTCCTCCGCGGGGCGGCGGCCCAGGGCCTCGACCCGGGCATGGAAGGCGGGAAGATCGCCGTCCGCTTGGGCCAGCATGACGCGGAACGCCGGCACCAGGTCCTCATAGGCGGCGAGCGCGGCGAGGCGCGCGTTGTTGAGGCCCGGGGCGAACCAGGCGTCGAACCACGGGGGCTCCGGCCAACCGGCCCGGACGTCGGCGTAGGCGCGCCTCGCCTGCTCGATGGCCGCCGCCCGCGCGTGCCGGCGCTCCGCCAGCGGTGCGTCCCCGGCGTAGATCGCGGCAAGTTCGGTGCGTAACCGCTCGACGATGCCGAGCACCACCGCGCGCCGCTCGTTGCGGAGGTCCAGGCGGCAGAGCCCCGCCGGGTCGCCCCGGGCGGCCAGCCACCGGCGGGTGCCCTCCTCCTCCACGAGGGACGCGTAGCCTTCGTTGAACAGGGTGTCGCCCGGCACGTACAGGCGCTGGTGGGCCAGCTCGTGGAAGAGCAGGCCGGCCAGGTCGGCAGGATCATCGCCGAGCATCGTGTTCAGCACCGGGTCGGCAAACCACCCCAGCGTGGAGTAGGCGGCCACGCCAGCGACGAAGACATCGTCGCCACCCGCGGCCAGCCGGGCCGCCTCGTCCCGGGCGCGCTGCTCGCTGAACCAGCCCCGGTAAGTCGCGCAACCCGCCACGGGGTAGCACCACTCCCGGGGGTCCAGCGAGAACTCCGGCGCGGCCACCACGTTCCAGACCACGTAGGGACGATGGAGGTCGGCGTAGTGGCGATAGCTGCCGGACGCCGGAAGCCCAAGCTCGAGCCGTGCGAAGACGAGCGCCGAGTCCACGAGGAGCAGCTGCTCCCGCAACGCGGCCGGGGTGGCCGGGTCGGCGAGGACCTGCTCCAGCGGCTGCCGGGACCGCATCAGCGCCAACTGGCCCGCGGCGGCCTGCAGGTAGTAACCGGCGCACCCGGCCAGCACGACACCGGCGACCAGCGCCAGGGCGCTGGCGCGGAGCAACAGGGAGCGGTGGATGGCGAACGGAGTCCCGGGCACGGTCTGCCGAGCATAGCGGCTAGAATCCCGCCATGCAGACGTACCTCGTTGGTGGCGCCGTTCGCGATGAGCTGCTGGGATTGCCGGTGCGCGAGCGCGACTGGGTGGTCGTCGGCGCCACCCCGGCGGAACTCGAACAGCAGGGGTTCCGGCGGGTGGGCCGGGACTTCCCCGTCTACCTGCATCCCGACACCGGCGAGGAACACGCGCTGGCCCGCACCGAGCGGAAGATCGGCAAGGGCTACCGGGGCTTCGAGGTGCACGCGGCGCCCGGGGTGACGCTGGAAGAGGACCTGCGGCGCCGGGACCTCACCATCAACGCCATGGCCCGCGACCCCGGAGGCGCGATCATCGATCCGACCGGCGGCCAGGCGCACCTGGCGGCGCGGCTCCTGCACCACGTCTCGGACGCGTTCCGCGAGGATCCGGTGCGCATCCTCCGCGTGGCGCGCTTTGCGGCCCGCTTCCACGACCTGGGATTCCGCGTGGCCCCGGCGACCCTCGCGCTGATGCGGGACATGACCCGGGCCGGCGAAGCCGCGGCCCTGGTCCCGGAGCGGGTCTGGCAGGAGACCGCGTCGGCACTGGCCGAACCGCGCCCGGACGTCTTCATCCAGGTCCTGCGGGACTGCGGCGCCCTGGTCGTGATCTTCCCGGAGATCGACGCCCTGTACGGCGTACCCCAGCCGGCCCGCTGGCACCCGGAGGTGGATACGAGCGTCCATGTGGATCTCGCCCTCCGCCAGGCCGCGCGCCTCGGATTCACCCCCGAGGTGCGCTTTGCCGTGCTGGTACACGACCTCGGCAAGGGCACGACGCCGGCGGCGGAGCTGCCCCGGCACGTGGGCCACGAGGGGCGCAGCGTCGCGCTGGTCGAGGCGCTGTGCGCACGACTCTCGGTACCGAACCGCTACCGGGACCTGGCCGTGGCCGTCGCCCGGGACCACGGCCTGTGCCACCGGGCCCTGGAGCTCCGGCCGGCCACGCTGCTCGCGATGCTCGAGCGCCTCGACGCCTTTCGCCGGCCAGGACGGGTGGGCGAGTTCCTCGACGCGTGCGAGGCAGACGCCCGCGGCCGCACGGGTCTCGAGGCCGAGCCTTATCCCCAGCGGGCGCTCGTACTCGCCGCGTTCGAGGCTGCGCGGGCCGTGGACGCGCGAGGGGTCGCAGCGGAGTCGGGTGGCAACATCAGTGGCGAAGCGCTTGGCGCCGCGATCCGCGCGGCCCGGTTGGCGGCCGTTGCCGCGGCTCGCCAGACCTTCGAGCCGAGGGGCGGCTGCTAGCGCTGCAGCTCGAGCCGCTCGCTCAGGTCCCGGACTGTCAGCGGGAAGTCGGGGACGAAATCCCGGGCCAGCGCGAGCACCTTGAACCGCTCGCCCATCTCGCCGGGGAGCAGCAGTCGCTGCACCTCCTGCACCTCGCTAAGGCGATCGGCGTCGGAACCAGTCGGGTGGTCCCCGAGCTCGCCGAGCACACCGGCGGCCAGCAGCACATGGGCCTGGGTGGCGTAGACAACCAGCTTCGCCCCTGCTGCCGTGGCCGTCGCCGCGGCGGCCGAGAAGTCGACCCAGGCCGTCAGGTCCTGCAGCCCCGGCCAGAGGAAGGGGTCCTCGTGCCGCCGGTGCCGGTAGTGACAGGCCAGGGTTCCGCCGGGGCGATCCGGATGATGGACCTCGCGCCGGGTGCCGCCGTAGTCGATGCACAGGGCGAGGCCCCTGCCGAGGCTCCCGACCAGCGCGGCAAGCCAGGGTGCCTGGCGCAGCGGGATCTCGCCCCGCACGCCCCGCGCCAGCGGGGCGCCGAGCGCCACCTCCAGGGCACGAATGGCGGCGGCGAGCGGTGCCGGTGCCGGTCGCTCCGCCCAGGCGAGCTGTCCGGCGGTCACGGTCACGCCTTCCTGCAGCCCGGTGCCATCGATGGCGATCCGGAAACGCTCCACCGGGAGGGCATCCAGCACCTCGTTGGCGATCACCAGGCCATCGATGGGAGCTTCGGGCCAGGCGTCGAGCCAGTCCACGCGACCGGCCAGCCGGGGCACCCGCGCGGAGATCGTCGCTCGCTGGCGGTCCCGGAGGTCCCCGCTCACCTCGAGCAGCAGGTACCGTGCCGGCAGGTCGGGTCCGAGCGCCTCCAGAATGCCAGCGGCGAGCGCGCCGGTGCCACCCCCGACCTCGAGGATCACCCCGCCACGGAGCTGGCGCAGCGTGCCCGCCGCGATCCGCGCCAGGCACCGGGCAAAGACCGAGCCGAGCTCCGGCGCCGTCACGAAATCCCCCGCCGCGCCGAATTTCCGTGCGCCCGCACTGTAATAGCCGAGCCCCGGGGCATAGAGGACGAGCTCCATGTAGTCGGCGAAGCTGAGGAAGCCGCCACCTTCCCTAATGCGCTCGATCACGCGGTCCCGGACCCGGTCACTGTGGGCCAGGGCCGCGGCGTCCGGCAGGGGCAGATCGAACCCGGTTTCCATGGTGGTGTAATCTTAATGGCTGCATGAGCGACCGATCCCCCCTGGCCGGCAAGTGGGCCCTCGTCACCGGCGCGGGCCGCCGCGTTGGCGCAGCCGTCGTGCGGGCCCTGCACGCCGAGGGCGCGGGCGTGGCGATCCATTACCGGGGATCCGCCGACGAGGCCCGGGCGCTCGCCGCCGAACTGAACCAGGCCCGGCCGCAGTCGGCTCTGGCGATCCAGGCAGACCTGCTGGACACCGGGGCCCTGCCGGGGCTCGTGGACACCGTCATCGGCCACGCCGGCCGCCTCGACGTCCTGGTGAACAATGCCTCGAGCTTCTACCCCACGCCGCTCGCGGCCGTGGACGAGGCCCAGTGGGCCGACCTCATGGGCACGAACCTCAAGGCCCCGCTGTTCCTCGCAAAGGCGGCCCTGCCGCACCTCCGGGCGAGCCGCGGCGTGATCGTCAACATCGTGGACATCCACGCAATCCGGCCCCTCAAGGACCACACCATCTACGGTGCCGCGAAGGCCGGCCTCGCGTTCCTGACCCGGGCCCTTGCCCGGGACCTGGCGCCCGAGATCCGGGTAAACGGCGTGGCGCCGGGAGCAATCCTGTGGCCGGATGGCGGCATGCCCGAGCAGACCCAGGCCGTCGTGCTGAAGCAGATCCCGCTGAAGCGCGTCGGCGCGCCGGAGGACATCGCCTCCTGCGTCGTCTACCTGGTGCGGGACGCCCACTACGTCACCGGCCAGGTGATTGCCGTGGACGGCGGCCGCAGCGCGGGCTGGTAGCCCGGTTCAGAGATCGCCGACGCGCACCAGCGGGTGGCGGGCCTGATCGAAAGCCGCCCAGAGCGACCCCATTGTCTGCCCGGTCACGGGATGCCTGAGGCCCGGCGCAAGCTCGGCCAGCGGACCCAGCACGAAGCCGTATTTCAGGATGTCGGCGCGGGGCACGCGAATCCCGGGATCCGGGATGACCGCGTCACCATACAGCAGCAGGTCGAGGTCGAGCGTCCGGTCGCTGAAGCGCTCCTCTCCACGTACCCGGCCGGCGACGACATGGATGCGCTCGAGTTCCGCGACCACGGCGGCGGGCGGCTCCGCGGTCCGGAAGCGGATCACGAGGTTGAGGAAGTCATCGCCGGGGAAGCCCACGGCGGGGTTGCGGTACACCCCGGACAAGGCCAGCGGCCCGAAGTGCTGGCGGAGCTCCCGGCAGGCCAGCCGCAGGTTTTCCTCCGGCGCGATGTTGCTGCCGGCACTGACGTAGCAGTCGACCGGCACCGGCGCGAGGGCAGTCATGCCCCCCTGGAGCCCCGCTCGATGACCACGCCCACGTCCTTCGACCCGCGGATGGCAAACGGCTTGTGCACGGCGACGCGTACCCAGGGCACACCGAACTCCCCCATGATGATGGCTGCGATCTGCTCCGCCATGGTCTCGATGAGGTTGAACCGGGAGTCCGCAACGAAGGCCTTGATGCGCCGGGTGACGCCCTTGTAGTCGAGGGTGTCCGCGATATCGTCGCTGGCGGCCGCCCGGCGGATGTCAGTGGCCATGTCGAGGTCGATGCTGACGATCTGCGGCAGGCGGCGTTCCCACTCCCAGATGCCGACGATGGTGCGGATGCGGAGGTCCCGCAGAAAGATCGTGTCCATTCAGGATCCCGTGAGTTCTTCCAGCGGCCAGCGGGGCCGCGCTTCGACGCGTACGCTCGAGTAGCCGCCGGGCGCCAGGGCGAGCCGCAGGCAGCCGGCAAAGGCAATCATGGCGCCATTGTCGGTGCAGAATTCGGTGCGCGGATAATAGACAGTGCCCCCGGTGCGCGACAGCTCGGCGCGCAGCTGCTCCCGCAAGGCGCGGTTCGCGCCGACGCCGCCGGCCACCACCAGCTGGCGGTGACCCGTGACCTCGAGGGCGCGCGCGGACCTCCCGACCAGGCAGTCGACGATGGCCTGCTGGTATTCGGCCGCGAGATCGGCCCGGGTGGCGTCGTCCAGGGATCCGCCGGCCGCGAGTTCCTTCACCTGCAGCGCCAGCGCGGTCTTGAGGCCGCTGAAGCTGAAGTCGAGCCCCGCGGCTCTCAGCATCGGCCGCGGAAACCGGAAGCGCCCAGGGCGGCCCCGGGCCGCGAGGCGGGCCAGCTCCGGTCCACCCGGGTACGGAAGCCCGAGCAGCTTCGCGCCCTTGTCGAAGGCCTCCCCTGCGGCATCGTCGAGTGTCTCGCCGAGGATCCGGTAGCGGCCGAGGCCGGCGACCTCGACCAGCAGCGAATGCCCGCCCGACACCAGCAGGGCCACGAACGGGAACGCGGGCTTATCCTCCTCGAGCAGCGCGGCCAGGAGGTGGGCTTCCATGTGGTGGACCGGCACGGCGGGGATGCCCCATCCCACCGCGAGGCCGACCCCGACCGTCGCACCGACCAGCAGGGCGCCCACGAGGCCGGGTCCGGCCGTGTAGGCCACCGCGGACAGGTCCGCCGGGGCCACCCCGGCACCGGCAAGGGCCTGGTCGACGAGGGGCAGGAGCTTGCGGATGTGGTCCCGGGAGGCCAGTTCCGGCACGACCCCCCCAAAGGGGGCGTGGGTGGCCACCTGGCTGTACAGGCAGTGGCTCCGGAGGCCCAGCGCTGCGTCATAGACGGCCACGGCGGTCTCGTCGCAGCTGGTTTCGATGCCCAGGACGATCACTTGGGGGAGAGTACTTTGCAAATGGCCTGCCGAGTGGCTATATTTTCCGGCTCATCCGGCCACCAGAGCCGGTTTTTTTCGCCCGCCGGCCCGGACCTGACCCGGCCCCGGGGGCCACCGACCTTGAGGACCACGACCTTGCCCGGCGTTCGAGTACGAGAAAACGAGCATTTTGACGCGGCCCTCCGGCGTTTCAAGCGTGCCTGCGAGAAGGCCGGGGTCCTGACCGAACTCCGCCGCCGCGAGTTCTACGAGAAGCCGACCCAGGAGCGCAAGCGCAAGAAGGCCGCCGCGGTGAAGCGCCAGCAGAAGCGCAGCGCCCGGGAGACCAACCGGCGCAAGCGTCTCTACTGAGCCAGGCGCGGAACGTATCCCTTACCCGTGTCCCTGCTCAAGGCCCGCATCCAGGACGACATGAAGGCCGCCATGCGGGCGGGCGAGAAGGAGCGGCTCGGAAACATCCGCATGCTGCTGGCCGCGATCAAGCAGCGCGAAGTCGACGAGCGGACCGAGACCACCGATACCGAAGTCCTCAAGATCCTAGAGAAGCTCATCAAGCAGCGCCGGGAGTCCGCCGCCCAGTTCGCGGCCGGCAACCGTCCCGACCTGGAAGCCAAGGAACTCGGCGAAATCGCCCAGCTCCAGGTCTACCTGCCCGCGGCGCTCTCTCCCGCCGAGATCGACGCCCTCATCCGGGAAGTCATGACAGCCACCGGGGCGAGCACCATGAAGGACATGGGCAAGGTCATGGCCGGGTTGCGGGACAAGGCCCAGGGCCGGGCGGACTTCGGTACCATCGGCGAGCGAGTCAAGGCACTTCTCTCCGGCAAGTAAGCCGGGGCTTACAAGTCCGGACGCGGCAGTCCCGCCGCAAAGCCGGCAGAGACCTCCAGGAGGCAGGCCGGGGCCCGTGAGCGGTCGCATTCCCCAGGATTTCATCGACGACCTCGTCCAGCGGGCGGATATCGTCGAGGTGGTGGGCTCGCGCGTGCCGCTCACGAAGGCCGGTCGGGAGTACAAGGCCCGCTGCCCGTTCCACTCGGAGAAGACCCCGTCGTTCTGGGTCAGCCCGCAAAAGGGCTTCTACCACTGCTTCGGCTGCGGCGCCCACGGCACCGCCCTGGGCTTCCTGATGGAGTACGAGCGCCTCGAGTTCCCCGTGGCGGTGGAGGAACTCGCCCGCAGCGTGGGCGTGGAGGTCCCCCGCACGGACTCCGCCGAGCGCGTGTCGGTGGAACCGCTCTACGCCGTGCTCGACCGTGCCGCCCAGCTGTTCCGCCAGGCGCTGCGGGACCACCCACCTGCGGTTGAGTACCTGAAGAACCGTGGGCTCGATGGTGAGACGGCCCGGGAATTCGGCATCGGTTACGCGCCACCGGGCTGGGATACCGTGCTCGGGGCCCTCGGGTCCGGCGAGGAGGATCGCCAGCACCTGCTCGCCGCCGGGCTGGTCGTGCCACGGGACACCGGGGGCTTCTACGACCGCTTCCGGGACCGGATCATGTTCCCGATCCGGGACTCCCGGGGGCGGACCATGGCCTTCGGCGGCCGGATCATCGCCAACGGGGAACCCAAGTACCTGAACTCCCCGGAGACCGCGCTCTTCCACAAGGGGCGCGAACTCTACGGGCTGTACGAGGCCCGCCGTGCCGAGCGCAAGCTCGAGCGCCTGCTGGTCGTCGAGGGCTACATGGACGTCGTCATGCTCGCGGCCCATGGCATCCGCAATGCCGTCGGCACGCTCGGCACCGCCACGACCAGCGAGCACCTGCGACGGATCTTCGGCCTCGTCCCCGAGGTGATCTTCTGCTTCGACGGCGACCGGGCCGGTCGCGACGCCGCCTGGCGGGCCCTGCAGGTCGCCCTCCCCGCGCTCCACGACGGCCGCCAGGTCCGCTTCCTGCTGCTGCCCGACGGGGAAGATCCCGACTCCCTGGTGCGGCGGGAGGGCGCCGCGGCCTTCAACGCCCGGCTGGACCAGAGCCTGCCCCTGTCGGCGTTCCTGCTGGACAGCCTCACGGCCGAGGTGGACCCCGCCAGCCTCGATGGCAAGGCCCGACTCGCCGCCCTGGCGAAGCCGCTCCTCGCCCAGCTGCCCGAGGGGGTGTACCGGGACCTGCTGACGGCCGAGCTGGCCCGGCGGGTGGGGGTCCCCCGGGACCGGCTGGACGCCCTCCTGGGCAACCCGGGCACCGCGCCGGCACCGGCTTCGCGGCCGGTGGCAACGCCCCGGCCCCGGCCCGCCCCGGGCCGGGGATCCGCCCGGGGCTCCCTGAGCCGGCAGGCCATCGCCCTGCTGCTGCACTACCCCGCCGTCGCCGCGGCCGTGGACCTCCCGGAAAACCTCGAGGCGTCGGGCCAGCGGGGCGTGGCGCTGCTGCGCGAGCTGCATGGCCTCGCCCGGGGCCGTCCGGACATCACCCCGCCGGTATTGCTGGAGCGGTTCCGGGACCGGCCCGAACAACCCCACCTGGCCCAGTTGCTGGTGGAAGAACCGCTGGTGGCCCCGGAAGGCGCCGCCACGGAGTTCGCCGGTTGCCTGGAGCGCCTCCTGTCGGCCGCAACGCAACAGGAACTGGCGGGCCTGCTGCAGAAGGCGGGTCTCGAGGGGCTGTCGGCCGTGGAGCGGGACCGACTGGCCACGCTCCAGCGCCAAGTGGCGGCCGGGGGACTCGGCGGCGCCGGGTCCTGAAGTCTGGCCCGGAAATGCCGATGGAGAACGTATGGAAATCCGACAGGCCGGCCCCAAGTCTGACATTGGGCCGGGTCCCCGCGGCCTGTACAATGGCCCGCTTTTATCCAGTCAACGCCGAGGGCTGACGTAGTGACTGAGCCGAACACCACGACTGAGCAGCAATCCCAGCTGAAGCTCCTGATCGCCCGCGGCAAGGAGCAGGGCTACCTGACCTATGCCGAGGTCAACGATCACCTCCCGAACGACATCGTCGATCCGGAGCAGATCGAAGACATCGTCAACATGATCAACGACATGGGCATCACGGTGTACGAGAAGGCACCGGACGCCGAGTCGATCCTGCTGTCCGACGCGCCGGTGGCCACCGATGATGAGGCCGCCGAGGAAGCCGCGCAGGCCATCGCTACGGTCGACAGCGAGTTCGGTCGCACCACCGACCCGGTCCGCATGTACATGCGGGAGATGGGTACCGTCGAGCTGCTGACCCGCGAGGGCGAGATCCGCATCGCGAAGCGGATCGAGGAAGGCCTCGACCAGGTCAAGAAGTCACTGGCCCTGTTCCCACCCACCGTCGACGTGCTCGCGCGCGCCTATGCCCCGGTGCAGGCGGGTGAAGCACGCCTGCAGGACGTCCTCACGGGCTTCATCGACCCCAATGCGCCGGACGAGATCGCCCCCCCGGCGCCGCGGGAGGCCGTCGCCGCCGCTGACGACCAGGCTGACGAGGAGGACGGCGACGTCGCCGACGCGGAGGAGGAAGACCAGGGCCCGGACCCGGCCGAGGCGGAGAAGCGCCTGCAGTCCATCTTCCGCCGTCACAAGCGCGTGATCGCCGACATGGACAAGGTCGGCAGCGGCGACAAGAAGGTCCTGAAGGCCCGCGAGAAGCTCGCCCTCGAGATCATGGAACTCAAGCTGGCCCCGCGCCTGTTCGACCTGCTCGCCAATTCACTGCGCGACACGGTGGCGAACATCCGGGCGCAGGAACGCAAGATCATGCAGATCTGCGTCCGCGACTGCGGCATGCCCCGCAAGGACTTCCTCGCCACGTTCCCGGCGAACGAGACGAACCTCAAGTGGGTCGACAAGCACATCAAGGCCAAGCGCAAGCACTCGTCCGCGCTGCTGAAGATGCGCGAGGAGATCCAGAAGGCCCAGAAGCGACTGCAGGCCATCGGCGAGGAGTGCCACCTCTCCATCCCGGACATCAAGGAGATCAACCGGGAAATGTCCATCGGCGAGGCCAAGGCCCGCCGCGCGAAGAAGGAAATGGTGGAAGCCAACCTCCGCCTCGTGATCTCCATCGCCAAGAAGTACACGAACCGGGGCCTGCAGTTCCTGGACCTCATCCAGGAAGGCAACATCGGGCTCATGAAGGCCGTGGACAAGTTCGAATACCGGCGCGGCTACAAGTTCTCGACCTACGCGACGTGGTGGATCCGCCAGGCGATCACGCGCTCCATCGCAGACCAGGCGCGGACCATCCGCATCCCCGTGCACATGATCGAGACCATCAACAAGCTGAACCGGATCTCCCGGCAGATGCTCCAGGAGATGGGCCGCGAGCCCACGCCGGACGAGCTGGCGGTGCGCATGGACATGCCCGAGGACAAGGTCCGCAAGGTCCTCAAGATCGCGAAGGAACCGATCTCCATGGAGACGCCGATCGGTGACGACGAGGATTCACACCTCGGCGATTTCATCGAGGACACCACAGTGGCTTCGCCCATCGAGGCCGCCACCATGGAGAGCCTCAAGGAAACCACGCACAACGTGCTGGCGGGACTGACCCCGCGCGAGGCCAAGGTGCTCCGCATGCGCTTCGGCATCGACATGAACACCGACCACACGCTCGAGGAAGTGGGCAAGCAGTTCGACGTGACCCGCGAGCGCATCCGCCAGATCGAGGCGAAGGCCCTGCGCAAGCTGCGCCACCCGTCCCGCAGCGACCAGCTGCGCAGCTTCCTGATCGACGACTGAACTGCAGGAGCGCCCTCAGGCGCTATGCCGCTCCCCGGCACGATGAGGTCCGCCGACCGTGCCGGGGAGCGGCATAGCGCCTGAGGGCGCTACTTCACTCGTAG
>ERZ761602.2653-NODE-2653-length-27335-cov-6.223754_pt1 | contig 27335 bp, 14 predicted proteins | sample MGYA00512165_ERZ761602 | MGnify/ENA primary metagenome ERZ761602 (study PRJEB28899, sample SAMN02445085) | bioreactor sludge metagenome | biome: EBPR sludge; isolation source: Thorneside wastewater treatment plant | place: Australia: Brisbane, Thorneside...
TCCGGATCGTCCGTCCGTCGCTGTAGCGGACCGTTTCGCTGGTGGAGCCGTCTTCGTAGGTGGTAAGAGTGCTGGTCTGAAGCAAGAGTCCGCTACCATCACGCGTGACCGTAAATCGTTGCCCATCGTCAGATAAGGTCACATCAGAAACTTCGCGCACAGCCCCGGTGTGAAGGGTCAATAACTGAGCCTCAGTCGGAGGATCGTACTTGACCGTATGCAGGCTTTGATCCGCATACGACGTTGTCAGGGTTCTGCCCCCATCAGCAAGAAGCAAAACGGTGGTTGAAGAAACAAACTCACCCGATGCATTCAAGACGACCGTCGTGGTGCCGCCATCGGAATTGCCGATGGTCTTGCTGCCCTCGATCTGGTTCCCGCCTTGGTCATACACCCACCGGACGATGCCGGATTTGCCATACCACAATCTTATGGAAGTTGCGTTCTCCCCGGGAATAGTGACTTCTTTACTGTAACGCACCCATTCGCTACCGAAGCGGACGGCGCCCATTTCGGCAGTAGGATCATCGGCATAAGGCGAATGTGTTTGCTCACGAACCACAACGCCATTCGCGTACTCCGTTGTTTTCCACAGTTCGGTCGTCACGTCGGCAGAATTGCCTGACACGGCTTCCAGCAAGGTCTTGACTGCATTTTCCCCCAGTACCGCTCCGCCAATTCCAGAGCCGCCGACAAGTACAAGATACAAAACGTCCCCTGCTGGGCCCGTCGGCAACAGCGGGGAGAAAAATCCAGCCGCGAACGCGGTCGCTGCGATGCCACCAGCCCAGCCGCCAGCGATTTCCAGCCATCCATCAGCGATGACTTTGCTGGCGCCCCCCACGTCTCCGCGCTCATAAGCGGCCTGTGCCTGATCAGCCAGTTCCTTGATCTGGTACGCCGTAACGCCAACACCCAAGACGCCGAGACCTTTGAATACGCCCTTCGTCAGGACCACCGCTTTTGCCCCAATACCGAGATTGCGCCAGCCTTCACCCAGAACCGTTGCGCGTTCGCTTGACAGCGACTCTTCCAACACCGTTCTTGAGGAGGTATTCAATTCGTTTGCGGGAACACTGATGCCTTCGTACGAAAGCCCTTTGAACAAGTTTGTCGAGTCGACCCTGTCGATGAGAATTCTCGGAGACCCGTCGCTGTTGAGTTTCGGTGTGCCATCCGCATTGGTTTCGGTATAGGAATGGAATCCCATTTCCCCCATCTCACCCATCAGGCTATACGAGCTCGCCGATACTGCCTTGCCAACCTCGATGATGGAGCCGGTCTTGTCGAAGATGGACTGGAATACCTCCTTGGATACCCCGTTGATCCGGGTGACCTCGGGCGTTTCGAGGATCTTCAGCAACTCAACCTGCGTCAACGTCCGGCTGTAATCGGCGAACGGCGCGACGATACGCACGTCTCCTGTCGCGCCGCCTACAAAACGCGCCGAGGCATCGGCCCACAAGCCCTTGGTGGGGTGATAGAGGAAGTCGTTGGCCGGGGTGTTGCGGAGATTAAGATCATCAAGAGACTCTAGGCCAAACGCGTTTTTGACAGCCGTTCTAAATTCGGTGGAGTCGAGAAACATCGCGGCTTGCGTCCGGTTGATTACCCGGATGTTTTCCCCTTGCAGGACCATTCCATCGATCAAGGTGCTCGAGGAAATTCCGCCTCCAATGGGGCCGCTATATAGCACGGTCAGTCGACCTGGAGATTCAATAGCAACTCTTGTCGCCAGATTTCTAAGGGCTTCTGGATTTGCGTATTTTGCCGGCTCGCTGAGTAGCAAGTCAATACCGGCTTGGGATGAAAGTGTCGTCATGGCCGCCTCCTCAGAAATCAAACGTGGCGGTGTGTTCGTTCAGGGACGAAAACGCCCCTGCGTCCTTGTAGCAACGCAGTGCATCTTTAAGGTCAGCGAGAATTTCAGCTCGATGCGCATCCAGAATCACTTGAGCATTTTGGCCTATCGGGCGCCGCATTCCATTCCAGGACCAATGCGTCCAGCCCTTCGATCCCTCGTCTGTCTTCTCGCCGCTGCCAGTTACCTTGAAATCGATATGAAACAGAGCGCCTCTCCAGAAGAAGGAGATTTGCTGTTCGGTTGGCTCTTCCCGATCCCCTTTCATCCAACGGAAATAGACATTCTTCTGTCGATCAATCGTCCAGTGGCGAGCCGCGCCGGGCCCCATGATGAAGTTTTTGTTAATTTCGTCGATGCCATATTTCTGAGCATCCTCGGTTGAAATTCTCTCATTCACAAAAGCCATGTCTTCTTTCTCCAAAATTTACTGCGAATCTCTACACAACACACCAGCATCCCTGTAAGCTATCAGCGCTACCTTCAGATCTGGAAGGATTTCCTGACCATGCTCATCCAGAATCGCTTGGTGATCTGGGTTTTTTGGACATCGCATTCCGTTCCAAGACAAAAGTGTCCAGCCCTTCCGTCCCTCATCTGTTTTGTTTTAACTCCGCCTGCTACCTTGAAATCGATGTGAAATAGTGCGCCTTTCGAGAAGAACGACACCTCATGCTCCGTAGGCTCCTCGCGGTTGTTTTTCATCCGGCGGAGCTAGACGTTCTTTTCCGTAACCGTTCACACCCCCCTGGCCACCAGCACCGTCGTGCTCGACGAATCAACACCTTGCCACGGAGCAGGAGGCAACAAGGCAGGGGGTGTGAACGGTTACGAACCAAATCTGGTCCGTAAGGCTTCTGTTCAAGGAATTGTCGCAAGACATAAACTCCAGCCCAATCCTCCCACCACGCCCCCTGCATTTCTGGCCAGGCCATAGCCAGCGGTTGGCGGCTGCCATCGGGACGCACCCAAATCACGGGATTGTTCTCCGGGTTCGACTTTCCCTTCATGGTTCGCGCTAGTACCCCGTCCTGAACGCGGAGCTGATAGGTCCAGTATTCAGGGGCGGTTGCAGTTCGTGGGCCATCGAAAAGTTTACAAGTAAATTTGTCGCGATGCCCCGGAGGGTCGCCAGTTCGATAACCCGGGACGACAAGCTCTTCTCCGTAAATCCCCTTTTTGAACCAAGTTTCAAATTCCCGGAAGTAGGATTCGGATCCTCCCAGTAATACGATACATACCCGCGATAGGCACAATATAGCTTCCCCTCGCCGAGATCCTTGATCTCATCGGTTCGCGTATTCCAGACCACCACACGCCCCGGCGCAAAATGATCCTTGCGGTCGGCGTGATAGCCCTTGCCTTGCAGCCGGGGTTCGCCCGGTTTCAAGGCTGAGAAGATGACCTTTTCGTCATCAATCCACTCGACGACCGTTGCTTCATCGACCTGAACCTCAACCCCGCTGTCCTTGACTGGGAGCGGGTAGTCGCGATCCGGGAAGGAGCCGCTGAATTCAAACGCTACGACCGGCTGAAAAGGCAAGGCCAGGCTGAGCAAGCAGAGGAGGTAAAGCATTGTGTTCATCGCGGTTTTCACGTGAGTTGGTTATCGCTGCCTGGGCGAAGCGAGAGTGCATAATTTCCCCCTGTCTGGCGAAACCCCAAGCGCTTCAAGAACCGATCCATTTTTTCCAGTTCGATGCCGCTGTTGATGCCGACGGATAGCTCGAACACGCCTCGGTTCTCGGCCCATTTGCGGAAGGCGGCCAGCAACTTGAGTGCCGCTCCGCCCATGCGACGCTGGCGACAAGCAGGTCGGAGAAGAAGTGCCGCTCCACGCCGCCGATCAAAGCGCCGACGATCTGGCCGGCAGGATCCTCGACGACGAAGAAGGCGTGCGTCTTGTGGGCGTTCTGGCCGATCTCGATCACTGCGCGCAGGTTCTGCGCGAGACGTTCGGCGTTGTAGTCGTAGGCTGCGAAGCGGGTGATGGCGTGCATGCGGCGTCCGAGTTCGATACAGGCCGGGACGTCATTCAGAGTGGCGAAGCGGATTTTCATTTGAAATTCAGGTCCTTTCCGGTGTCGGGCGGACGGGCTTGGCGGATCGCTCCTCGCTCAGCACCGTTACCCGTTCGCCGATGCGCACGACCTCGTCGACCTGCAGGCTCTTCGGTAGCACATGGGTGATGAACAGCATCGTCACCCGCCCACGCAACTGGTTGATGGTCGCGGCAAAATGTTCGGCGGTCTGGGGGTCGAGGGCGCTGGTGGCTTCGTCAAAAAGCAGAATCTTCGGGCGCTTCAGCAGCGCTCGGGCAATCGCCAGGCGCTGGCGCTGGCCACCGGACAGCCCGGCGCCGCGTTCGCCGATTTCGGTCTGATAGCCATTGGGCAGTTTCTCGATCGCGTCGTGGATCTCGGCCAGTTTCGCGGCCTGCACAATACGTTCGAAGGTGGCGTGCGGGTTGGCGGCGAGCAGGTTGTCGTAGACGGTGCCGGAGAAGAGCACGGTCTCCTGCGGTACGACGCCGAAGTAGTGGCGCAGTTCGTTGGCCGAGAGGTTCTGGATGTCGGCGCCGTCGAGCTTGATTCGGCCGTCCGAAGGTTGATAAAAACCTTGCAGCAGTTTGGCCAGCGTGCTTTTCCCGGAACCGGACGGACCCATGATCGCGACCGTGCTGCCTGGCCGCACGGTGAGGTCGAAATCGCGATAGAGGTAGGGGTGCTTGTCGCTGTGCCGGAAGGCCAGGCCCTCGATCTCGATCAGTCCCTTGCCTTCGGCCATGCGGGTCGGAATGACCGCATAGGGCTCGGTTGGCGCGTTCATCACGTCGCCCAGACGTTTGACCGAGAGACTGGCCTGTTGAAACTGCTGCCACAGACCGACCAGGCGCATCATTGGTTGACTGAGTTTGCCCGCGAACATCTGGAAGGCGACCAGCATTCCGATGGTGAACTCGGTGCCGGTCATCACGGTGTAGGCGCCGATGACCAGGATGAGCAGGCTCATCAACTGTTCGAGGGTGGTCGCTGCGGTGTTGTAGGTGTTGGCAAGCTGTCGGGTCTGAAAAGTGGCGTGCAGATAGTCGGCCAGGTAATCCGAGAAGCGCGACTTGAGTTGCGGCTCCATCTGCAGGCTCTTGACCGTTTCCAGACCGGCGATGTACTCAGTGATGAAAGCCTGATTGCGGGCGCCGAGCAGGAACTGATGGTTCAATTGCGACTGGAACATCGGTGCGACGATCAGGCTGAGCACGACGATGATCGCCAGCACCGCCAGTGCGACCAGGGTCAGCTTGACGCTGTACCAGAACATGATGCCGACGAAGATGAGCAGGAAGGGCAGGTCGAGCACCAGCGTTACGGCCGCACTGGCGACGAACTCGCGAATGGTCTCGACACCGTGTAACCGGGCGGCGATGACGCCGGTCGGGCGTTTCTCGAAATAGCGCGGAGGGAGTTTGAAGAGATGGTCGAAGACGGCCGCCGCCAACACGGCGTCGACCCGGTTGCCGGTATGCAGCACCAGATATTGACGCACCCAGGTGAGGATGGCCGAGAAGATCATGAACACGGCCATGCCGATGGCGATGACGAGCAGCGTGCTCTGCGTGCGATGGACGACCACCTTGTCGATGATGGTCTGCGTAAAAAGGGGAGTGCCGAGCGCCAGCAACTGCATGACCAGCGAGGCGAGCAGAACGTCGCGCCAGACCTTCTTGTGTTTCAGAAGGTCCGGAACGAACCAGCGGAAGCCGAAATGGGTCGTGCTGCCGACCACGTCTGGATCGAAAATCGGTGGCCGCCTCTTGGCTATGAAGAAGACGACGCCCAGATAGCGTTCGGCGAATTCATCGCGCGGTAATTCTGACGCCGCCTTCGTCCCGGCCTCGAAATACTGGACGCGCTCCGGCGAAACATCGGTAATGAGTCCCAAACGGGCGCCCCCGATTGCGCTTTCTCTATTGGCTGCGCGCTCGCCGACCACGGGGACCTCAACTTCGGTCGCTGCCTCGTTTTTCAGCGGTGCCAGCACTGCCAGGCAAGGCGTTGCCACCTCGTCCAGAGCCGAAGCTGCACGCGGCTTGAGCTGGATGCGAAACCCCAGCGCGCGAGCGGCGTGGATCAGGGTGTCGGTGGTGTAAGGCGGCGGAAACTGCTTGAGCAGCAGTTCGGCGTCGAAAGGCACACGATTGAGCGCACACAGACTCCCCACAGCCCAAACGAGCTGGACCGCTTCGAGTGGCCATCGGGCAATCGCTTTCTGTTCCTGCCTGTTGATCGAGGCAATGCGCTTGATTCGCTGAAGCATGTTCAGCGAATAAAATGGAAGTCAGTCGTCGTATGAAACGAGCCTATCGACGGGCAAGGCCGGTAAGATTGCTCCCTTTCTCCCTGCACCATGACCCCTCTCCCGTTTTCATCTGTTTTAGGATAGAGCGTGGATTTCACAGGAAAATGGGGCTATTGTCAAATCAGTTGTTTACCTTTTCGAAGCCGCACAGGGCGGCTGTTGCCGGAGGTTGCCTCCCGAGGATCGGTAGACTTGGGCGATGAAGCTGGAGGAACCCAAGGACGTTCTGGGAGTGATGCGGCTGGACAGTGCCTTAGGGTGTTAACCTCGAGTTTGATCGCGCCAGCGACGATTCTCGATTTACGTGCCGATTTCCCCGCTTGCTCCCATCTTCTGTCGCGATCCACCATTGTCTTGTGCGAAAAGCTTCGGCGTATATTCCAGGCTTTGCCTGATAGGCGTCAGCGCAGCGCTGCACAGCGCAATGAAGTCGAGAATGCCGCCCTGTCAGCCGTTTCCGTATTCAGGTCGCAGTGTCTGTCTGTGCTCGACAGCCAAGACAGGACGGGATGCAGACGCCATTGTCGCGGAGGTGCGCGTTCCTGCTGTTCGGGGTGCTTGCGATTCCCGGCCATAGGCAGATCCGCAAGTTTCTGGACCGGATTCCCGGCCGAGACACGGTGATCTTCGTCGGTCGACGCACGTACGGCGGCAGCACGGCAGGCCTGACGGTGTCAAGCAGCGGTTCGTCAGCGCCGAGCCGACAGGAGGCAGCAGGCGTGCGGATGACCGGTTGCTCGCTCGCCGCCCGAACCGCGGCAGGCGCGGCTCGAGCAGATCGCCGGCGCCGGTGCGTACCGGCCGGGACGAAGTCGGCCGATACGCTTCAGTCGCCGGACGCGCGATGCGTGACCCAGATCAGGCGATCGACCGCGAAGTTCAGTTCACGCGCCTGCCGCAGCAGCGCCTCGCGCACCTCGTCGGGCAGATGAGGCTCGCGTGACAGCATCCACAGGTAGTCGCGGCTGGGGCCGACGACGAGTGCCCAGCGGTAGTCTCGCTGGTCGAGCGCGGCAATGTGGTAGGCGCCGTAGAAAGGACCGAAGAAGGAGACCTTCAAGGAGCCACGCGAGGGCTCGCCGATGAACACGGCCCTGCCGGCGGCCTGCTGCCAGCGCTGACGCGCAGCGTTGTAGCCCCGGTTGAGCACCTCGACGCTTCCGTCGGGCTGCAGGCGGTAGTGCGCCGATACGTCGCTCAGACCGCGTTCGAACGAATGGTCGAGACGGGCAATTTCGTACCACTTGCCGAGGTAGCGCTCGAGGCGGAAGTCGCTGACCGGGACGACGCCTTCCGGCAGCGTCGTACAGGCGGCCAGCAGCCATACGGCGGCTGCCAGCGGCCAGAGAAAACGCCAGCGCGAGATCGTCTGCGCCAGTCGGCGTGCGATCGGCGGCGGGCGACGAAACGGGGCGAGGTGAAAGCCGGGCAGCGCCGGTTGCTCGCCGGCAACGGCCGCGCAATGTGCGTGCTTTGCCGGTAGGCTCATTCGCTGGCTGCCTGACGCAAACGTTCGTAGGTCGCGCGTTCCCGCTCGCGCTGCGCGGCAAGGCGCTCGAAGCTGGCCTGATTCTTCTGGCAGGCAAGGGTATGCGGACTGCCCCGCCGGACCGTCTCGGTGTCGACATCGCAACGGTGTCGGCGAATCGACTCCTCGACGTGCAGGCGATCTGTCTGGAGGGCCTTGAAGCGCCATTCGGAGCGCTGCGGGTCGGCGAGAAATGCGGCGAGTTCGCGGCAGTGCCGGCACTTGCAGTCGATCCGGCTGTCGCGGGCGAAGTCGGCCGGTGGTGCAAGCACGACGGCAAGCCGCTGCGCCAGGTACGCCAGGCAGGCGGAAAGCAGGCGCTGGGTCGGTGCCCAGGAGCGCAGCGCGGCGTTTTCAGCGGCCAGCGTCAGCGCGGCAGGAATGAGGAGGGTGTCGAATGAGAAGGCGCCCGGATTCCCCAGCAGATGATCGACCGCGCGCTCGCCAAGCGCCGCTTCGTCGAGTAGACCTAGCGCACGAAGCAGTTCGACGGGTAGCGTCGGTGTCAGGGGCGCTGCGCGCGTCGCGGTCGGCGGGTCCGCTGCCGGCGCGGCGGTTTTTGCGTCGCCGGGCAGCGCGGCGAGCAGCGCGAGCACGGCGGGACGCAGCGATTCGGCGGCTGCGCCGACCGGCAGCCGGGTGACGAAACTCGTTGCCAGGCGTGCCAGCAGCTCGGCACAGGCGCTCGCCTGCGGCACGGCGTTGCCGGCGATCACCTGCGTCAGCAGCTCGGCCGCCCGCACTGGCGGCAGGAGCAGCAAAGCGTCGCTCAGCGCCGCGTTGTCGCCCGCGCGGTACGCGCCTGTGGCGCTGATTTCGCTGGCGTAAGCGGCGATGTTGTCGAGGTCTTCGAGGCGGCGTAGCGCAGCGAGGAATACGCTCGTCTTGTCCGACTCGCGCGCCGCGACCCAGCCCTGACTCGGCCAGTCGCCGCGTCGGGCAATCATCAGGCGGGCAAGCTCGCGCGCTTCGTGCCGCAGAGGCGAAGCGGCTGCGCCGCCCTCGGCAAGCCAGCGCTCGGTCAGCCGTTCGAGGCAAGGCAGCGAAGTGCTGCGTCCGGCCGCAGCGATGATCGCAACGCGGCTGCCATTCGGCCAGACCACGAAAGCCGCGCGGTGATAGCGTCGCTCGAAGCTGGCGCCCGCGTTTCCCGTCGCCTCGGAGAACTCCTCTTCGTCAGGGTCGGCGTCGTCGAGGGCATGCGGCGGACAGAGTTCGGCGTCGGCGGCGGGCAAGGTGTCGAGCAGGGAAGGGCTGCCGTCGGCGCTTTGCCAGTCGCTGAGCGTCAGCCAGCGGTCGAACACTTCGCCAGCCTCGAGGTCACCGTCGTCAGCCGCGTAGTAGGCGCCGCGACCCGAGCGCGGGGAATAGGCGTACTCGGCCGCACCGTTCTCGGCGAGCGTGAGAAACGCCAGAAGAACCTGACACGAAGCGCGCTGAGCGGCGGCAAGCAGGACCGAACCGACCGCTGCGTCGGCGAGCTTGAGCGTTGGAAAGCGCATCTCGGCGAGCGTGTAGGCGTGTTCGAGTGGCCAGATCAGCTTCTGCGGACACTCCGCGTCGCCGCCGGTGCTGCGCTGTGCTGCCCAGCGTCCGAGCAGTTCGGCGACGCGGTCGACCTGGGTGTCGTAAGCCGGTGGCTGCGGCAGTACGCTGTCGCCCGGGCGAATCAGGTTGTAGATCAGAACGAGCCGGCAGCCGGCAGTGACCGGGCGGACCTCGTGCAGGCAATCGGCATAGAAGCCGGCAAAGGCAAGCTCCGACGGGTCATGCGCGGTGAGGTCAAGGCAGACCTCGCGTTCGCGGTGGCGTACGCACAGCTCGCCGCCCGTGAAGATCGACGGCAGGACGACGACCAGCGTGGCGAACATCCCCGCTGCCTTTTCGGTATCGCGGTGGCTGACGAAAAAGCTGCCGGCATCATAGACCAGCATCTTGTACAACTCGGCGCTGACCGGTTCGAGGACGCCAAGGCCGACGGCCGTGCGCCTGACGATTTCGCCGAGATCCTGTTCCCACTGCCTGCCGCACAAGCGGATACGATCGGCGGCGATCTGCCAGGTCCGGCGCACGGCCGTATCGACCAGGGTTTCGGCGCCACGCCCGTACGGCGCCTGTTCGGCAACCGCGATCAGTTGCTCGGCCTGCGCTGGCAGAAGAGGCAGCGAAATCGGCCCGACGCCGTCAACCTCGATCCTGGGAAGAAAGAACGCGTGCGTTCCGTGGGCATAGAAATCGCCGGGGCGGTCGACGGTTTCAAGGATGTCGGCAAGATCCTGAGCAAAGGTGAACATGGCGGAAGACCTCGGTAGGCTGGGCTGAACGGCAAGGAACGCTTGCCCGTCAGTCTACCGTTTGTCGGGAGGCTTGCGGGTTGCCTTTCGTCGGCGCGCGGTCAGCGCGCAGATGGATGCACTGGTCCGGGGCAGGCCGGCGCAGATCTCGCCCGGCAGAGCGCCCGGCGCCGTTCAGTTCGGGGGCGCTCTGCCGCGTGCGCTCGCCAGGCGCCAGACCATGACGGCCAGCAGCGCGACGCCGGCGAGCAGGACGGCCCAGAGCAGCCACGGGCGCAGTGCGGCGTTGCGTGCGTCGGTCTTGTCCTGCTGCGCGGCTTCCGGCAACTCGGCGAAGGTGCCGAGTCTGGCGACGCCAAAACGGACCCTTTCCTTGTCGGCTTCCGGTACCAGCGTCGGTAGCGGGAGCGCGCCAGGGCTGGCGCGTTCGGCGCCCGTTGCCAGCGTGTAGGGCGGCGTGCCCTGCGCCGCGAAGACGACGCTCGCCAGGTCGGCGTGCACCTCGAGTCGGACTTCGCCGGCGGCCGGGGCGGTCGCGCGTGCGTCGGGGAGCGCGCGCACGTAACGCAGGTCGCGGCGCACGACGAGCGGCGGCGAGCGGTCGGCGGCGACTCCGCCAGCGCGTTCGAGGCGATAGACCACCGTGCTGGTGATGGTCTGCCAGGGTTCGTCGAGCCGCTGGCGCGCCTGCACGCGCACCGGCAGGACGCGCGTTCCGGCGGGCAGCAGCAGTTCAAGCGTGGCCACCGGGAGGCGTGCAGCGAGATCGAAATGCAGCGCGCGCCGGGCGTCTTCGCCGGCGTACGCGCTGGCCGGCTCGGGGCTGCTTGCCAATACGAGCGAGGTGGCTGGATCGAGCGTCGTGTGCTGTTCGTCGGCATGCCCGGCTTGCGCGGCGCGCAGCTCGGGCGGCGTTGCTTCGGGTCGCCAGACGATGCGCACGAAGCGCTCGACCGACTCCGGTAGCGGCGCGTCAGGCTGCGTCAGCGCGCCGCTGGCGGCGGCGAGCGCGATCAACTGGCCGCTCCCGGCAGCGCGCCAGGTGCGCAGGTCGGCGCTGGTTTCGAGCTGATACGGCGCGCTGAACTCGCTCGGCCCAGTCCACTCGAAGCGCAGCGCGCGCGGCGCGGCTTCGCCCGGAGCGCGCTCGCCGAGGTCGACCAGCCAGCCAGGCGAGCGCTCGGCGGCGATCGGCGGCCCGCCGCGTTGGCGCAGCGTGAGGCGGCCGTCGGCCAGCGTCAGATCGACCGGCGCTAACCACTCGCCGCTTGCCGGGCGAGGTGGCAGGCGGTAGAGGACGGCCGCGCGCCACTGCTGGCGGGTGGTCGTCTGCTCCGGGCGCGGCGCGAGCAGCGCGAAAGGCACGCGCTCGCCACCGGCGTCGAGGATGCGCAGGTCGGCCAGGCCGGCTGACCGGCTGTTGGCATACACCTGCGGCGACAGCGGCAGGCGGACGAAGGGTGCCGCCTGCTCGACGATGATCGCGGCCCGATAGCGCTGTGGCAAGTCGTCGCTGGTGGTGCCGGCCAACGCGCTGCCGCGCGCGAGAAAAGTGGCAAGTATGGCAAGAATGGCAGGAACGCCGAGCAGCCGCTTATCCATCCTTCTTCTCCGGCGCCGGCAAGGGCGCGACATAGCCAATCACCAGCATCAAGCCGCCGGCCCCGATGAACGATACGACGCGCGTCAGCGTGCCGCTGCCCGCCAGGTCGAGGATGAGCAGTTTGAGCACAACAGCGGTGAGCAGCGCTGCACCCGCCATCCAGCGGTCGCGCAGGGCGCGCTGTGCGCCAAACCACATCAGCGCCAAAGCAGTTGCTGCCCACAACAAGGTGAAGCCCGTCTGCACAGCGAGCGAATCGATCCAGGCGGATAAGCGGAGCGGCACGTCGTCGTAGTGGTAGAAGCCGCGCACCAGCATCGCGTTCAGCCAGAAGAAAGCAGCGGCGCCGAGTGCTGCCGGCGCCAGTTTCGGTTCAGCGCGCAGCGCCTCGGCGGCGGCCGGGCAAAGGCTCCAGCGCCAGCCGGCGAAGAGGGCGATCGCCACACCAAGATCGAGCGGACTGAGCAGCGGCAGGTAAGGCAAAGGCTGCGCCGAACCATTCGAAGCGACGTTCGCGGCGAGCGTCCAGCCGAACAGCGCGACTGCGAGCACTGCTCCGGCGCTGCGTTGATAGGCGGCCGGTGCGGCGCTGGCCGGCCAGCGCCGGGCGAATGCCGGCTGCGGCAGGGCAAGCAGCCGCGCGGCAGCCCGAAGAGCAGCAGCGCCGGCAGCACCAGCCAGCCGAGCCACGGCCAGGCGCTGCCGAGGTCGCCCAGGTCGCGCGTCAGTGCGCGGCCGACCAGCGCGCCGAGCGCGGCCAGGACAAGGAAGCCGATCGTATGCGCCTGGTGCGCGCCGCGCTCGCTCCAGTGCGCCGCGGCGTAGCGCAGCGCGGCAAGGTGTGCGGCGAGCGCGAGCAGCCACGCCCAGCCGCCATTCTTGATGAAGGGATTATCCTGGGTCAGCGCACTGACGCCGGCAGCCAGGAGCAGTGCCGGCGCCAAGCCGAGCAGCGGCCACGCGACGCCGGGCCAATGCAGGCGGGCGGCGAGCAGCGTGAGCAGCAGCGCGAGCCCGGCCAGTCCGCTGATCGCCGCCGCCAGCCGCAGCTCGGGCGCCAGCAGCGCGTCGATGTGCAGCATGCCGACGCCCAGCGCGACCAGCAAGCCGCCGCCGACGAGTATCGGCTCGGGCGGCATCGGCACGTCGAATTTGCTCGCCGGGTGCTCGGCCGGCCGGGCTGCCTGCCGGCGAACGGCGAACGCAGCGAGCAGGGCGCCGGCGAACAGCATCAGTGCGCTGAGCATCGTCGTATTCAGCCAGCGTAGCGGCACGCCCGCCTGATGCGCCGCGCGGATCAGCACCAGTCCGGCGCCGAACAGCAGCAGGTAACCGAAGCTGCGCGTGGACCAGCGCTGTAGTCGAACGCCAAGCCATACCAGGCCGGCGCCTTCGAGCGCCCAGGCGCCGGCTGTGGTGTGCGCATCGAAGGCAAGCGGAATCACCAGCGTGAGGAAGACGGTGGCGATGGCGAGACAGCTTTCGAAGAGGAAGCGCATCCGCGGGCTCGCGCGCAGGCAGTAGGCGAGCCAGATATAGAACGCCGCCAGGAGGAGTGCGGCGAAGGCGCTGCCGTAGCGCAGGTGGTGAACCAGACCGTGTTGCAGGACGAAGGTGATCGTCGGCAGACCGAACAGCAAGCTGCCGTTCAGCCACTGCTCGCTGATCGGTTCGCCTTCGTCGTCCGTGGCAGCAGAGCGCGCTGGGAGAATCAGGATGGCGATGAAGACGAGGAAGAAGGCGATCAGGAAAAACTGTGCCGAAACGTAGTACGCCGGCTGGTACGAAGTGGCGCCCCACAGGCTGCCGACGCCGCTGGTAAACGCGAAGCCGATCAGGTTCAGCGGGCGCCAGTTGCGGAACCAGGCAATCGCCGCGATGGCAAGATCGAGCACCAGGTAATAGGTGAAGAGCGCCACGTGATTGCCGACGCCGGTGGACACGAGCAGAGGCGTCGCGAAGCCGCCGAGCGCGCCCACCACGGCCAGCGCCGGTGCTTCCTGCAACACCGCGAGCGCCGCCGCGAGCATGGCGACGATGGCCATCAGGACGAAGGCCGGTGCCATGGCGAGTACGCCGTACCAGCGGAAGGAGACGAACAGTGTCAAGTAGAGCACAGCAATTCCGCCGCCCTGCAGCACCTGCGCATAGCGCGGGCGACGCGTGCGCAGCCGCCAGCCGATCAGCGTGAGGACGATCGCGACCAGCGCAATTGCGCTCAGGCGCAACTCGACCGGTATCGTCACGCGTCCGGCCAGGTACTTGGCGAGGAAGGCGAGCCCGACGAACAGGATGGCGATGCCGACATAGATGATGGTATTGGCACCGAGAAGCGAGCGACTCTCGCCTGCGGCTTCGCCCGCATCGGTCGGTGGGGTCGTCGGACCGGCGGCCGGATGGCTCGCCGGGCGTGTTGCCCGCTCACCCGGCGCGAGCGTATCGGATTCGGCGGCGGCTGCCGCTCGCGCTGGTGTTGGGATGGGCGCAACGATCAGCGACGGTGCTGCAGAGGGCAAGGGTGGTGAAGGCGGTGACGCGGTCGCGAGTGGCGAGACCGGCGAGGCCAGCGCTGGCGCGGCAGCCGCCGCGGTCGTCGCAGGCTCGCGCGCCTGATCGCCCGCCGGTGTTGGCCCGACCTGGGTTTGCCGATCCGCCGACGGCGTTACGGCGCGCTCGGCGCGTTCGCCGAGCGCCTGCTCGAGCTGCGCGATGCGGCGCCCCTGACGTATGGCGCTCGCGACCAGCCAGCCGATCGTCGCGCCGAGCAGCGCTCCGATGCCCTCGTGTGTGCCCAGGCCAAGCAAGGCGCCAACGATCATCAGCAATATCACCATCTCCACCGTCCCCCAACATGGCGCGAAGTGCACTTCGCGCGCTTTGCCCGCTCAGACAAGCGGAACCCAGGACGAGAAAGACGCCGCCTGGCCAATCACCGCGCTCCCCTCCGGGCTCAGATTCCACACCGTTGCACCGCTAATCCGGAAGCGTCGACCGCTGCGCGAAATGCGTACGCCGCCGTAATCCTCGATGAAACCCTGGCGCGTCACGCGTTCGAGCAAACGCTGGCGCTCGGCGCGCGAGGCAGCTTCCGCCGAGAGCCGCGAAGGCAGGCAGACGAGCTCGGCCCAGGGCATTTCGAAGAGCTCCTGCGCCAGGCGGTTGGCGTAGAAGAAAACCGGATCGGGCGCAGCATCGTGCGCCAGCACGACGAAGGGCGCATGGTAAAGCCGCCACGCCGGATCGCCGTCAGCCTCGGCGGGCAGCAGCGGCCGCTGCAACAGGCGCTGATGGCTGTCCAGGATCAGGCGCGCGCTTGCCGCCTGAAAGCGGTTGAGCGTTGCCGGTTCGCTGCGCTCGAAGCGTGTTGCTGCGCTGCTCGTCATGACCCGTTTTCCGATAGAGATCAAAAGGTCCGAGTATACGCAAAGTACCTTGCCTGGCCAGGGGAACGAGACCGCTGCGGCCAGCCGCCGGCGATTCGCGCAGCGCCGGCGAAACGCTCGCCGAGCGGCGCGAGCCGCAGCGCACGCTCCTCCGGCGATCGGCGCGCGTGCTGCGCGCGTCGCGACATCTCCGCATTGAGCTGGCAAGGCGGTGGCGGGCGGTGCGCCGCTTCGTCGCGGCGCATCGGCAGGCGTTTCCGCCGGCGCGGGTTCCGGCGTAACATGCCGGCCTGCACTCGCCGGCGCAACATGCCAGTTTGCATTGGCAGGCAGTGCGGGGGGGCGGGGCTTGCCGGCAGCCGGCGCGGGCAGCGGCGGCGGCGTCCTGGCCTTGCTTGCGCCGGGCTGACGCTGAGCTTCAACCGTCCGACCGGGATTCCGGTGCTGCGTGGTTCCCATCGTCTGGAGAAATCGCTTGCTTAGTTTCGCGCTCACCGTATTCCTCTCGGCCTTCCTGCTTTTTCAGGTGCAGCCGATCATCGCCAAAATGATTCTGCCGTGGTTTGGCGGTTCGTCTTCGGTGTGGAGCACCTGTCTGGTCTTCTTTCAGGTCGAACTGCTGCTGGGCTATCTGTACGTCCATCTGCTGCACCAGCACCTGGCGCCGCGCCGGCAGAATGTGGTGCATGGCGTTCTGCTGCTGCTCAGTCTGGCGACGTTGCCGGTCGTTGCCGACGCGAGCTGGAAGGACGCGGCGTTTGCCGATCCGACGTGGAACGTCCTCTTCGTTCTCGCCTCGGCGGTGGGTCTGCCGTATCTGCTGCTGTCGACGACCGGGCCGCTGATGCAGGCCTGGGTCGGGCGTGCGTTTGGCAGGGCGATGCCTTACCGGCTCTACGCGCTGTCGAATCTGGCCTCGATGCTCGCCCTGTTGAGCTATCCGGTCCTCGTCGAGCCGCTGTTGCCGGTGCTCGAACAGGCGCGGCTGTGGTCGCTGGCTTACGTTGCCTTTGTCGTCGCGTGTCTGAGCAGCGCCTGGCGGTCGTGGTGTGCGGCAGCGGCTGCACCGGCGGACGGTGGCGCGAATCCGGCGGCGGCCGGGGAGGGCGGCGAGCCGCAGTCAACGGCGGTGGCGCCGCCGCCGACGCTGCGCGAGTGTCTGTTGTGGGTCGGTCTGGCGATGACAGCGTCGCTGCTTCTGCTGGCGCTGACCCAGTTTCTCACCCAGGATGTCGCCGCAGTGCCATTTCTCTGGGTGCTGCCGCTCAGCATCTATCTGTTGAGCTTCATTCTCTGTTTCGACGCGCCGCGCTACTACTACCGGCCGGGCTTTCTGCTTGCGCTGCCCTGCGGGCTGTTCGCGGTCGACCGGGTGATCGCCGGCGGCGGTGGCGCTTCGCCGACGCTGCTCATCGTCGCGCTGTCGCTCTCGCTCTTCGTCTTCTGCATGGTCTGTCACGGCGAACTGGTCAGGCGGCGCCCGCCGGTTCGTCATCTCACCTTGTTCTATCTGATGCTGTCGATCGGCGGTGCGCTTGGCGGCATGTTCGTCGGCCTGCTCGCTCCGGTGATCTTCAACGCCTACTACGAGTTGCTGATCGGCCTGTTTCTCTGTGCGGCGCTCGCCGTGATCGTCGTCTGGCGCGATTGTCCGCCGCTGTGGCGGATTCTGCTGGTCGGCGCGCTGCTCGCCTACGGCGCACGGCTGGGGCAGATTTCGTTCAACTACGTGGACGACTACCGGCGCGTCGTGCGCAATTTCTACGGCCAGTTGCGCGTCATCGATACCACCGATGGCGAGCTGGGGGTCAAACGCAAGCTGCTGCACGGCAACATCTATCATGGCGAGCAATACCTGGCGGCCGAGTACCGGCAACGGCCGACGGCGTATTTCTGCGCGAAGTCGGGCATCGGTCAGGCTTTCCTGACGCTGCCCGAGGAGGGACCGCGCAAGATCGGAATCGTCGGCCTGGGCGCCGGCACGCTGGCCAGCTACGGCCGCGCGGGCGACGAGATCAGGATGTACGAGATCAACGAGCAGATGCTCGAACTGGCGCGCAGCGAGTTCAGCTTCCTGGCCGACACGCCGGCGCGCGTTGTGCCGATTCTCGGCGATGGACGGCTGATGCTGGAAAGCGAGCCGGCGCAGCAGTTCGACCTGCTGGTGATGGACGCGTTTTCCGGCGATTCGGTGCCGACGCATCTGCTCACCGTCGAGGCGATGCGCGCTTACCTGCGCCACTTGCGCGACGACGGTCTGCTCGCGGTGAACATCACCAACAACTATCTCGACCTGCGTCCCGTCGTCGCCGCCGCCGCCGAGCGTCTTGGCCGGCGGACGGTGATTCATCAACTGCGCGCCGATCCCGGCGATCGTTTCTGTCTCGACGCTGAATGGCTGCTGATCGCGACCCCCGAGCGCGCCGAACTGCTCTACGAGTCGATCGACGATCTGCGGCTACTCGTCGTGCGGCCCGATTTCCGCCCGTGGACGGATGATTTTTCCAACCTGTTCAATATCCTGAAGTAGCTCTCGGGGAACGGGCGGGGGCTCGCGCGCCAGCCCGTCGTCGGCCGGAGGTCGGCGCAGCGCCGCGTTCGCGCCCGGCGGCTGCGCCGTCGTTGCCGCTCGCCGCGCGCGGGCGGGCAGTGGACGAGGTAGCCGTCAGGCGGCGAGCAGGCGAGCGTATTCGGCCTGGATCGCGCGCAGGCGGTCGCCTTGCCGGCGGCGTTCGTCGTGCATGGCGGCGGCGACCGGCAGCGCGCTCAGCTCGGCTTCGCTGCGCTCGACGGCGGGCAGATCGCCAAGGCCGAGCGCGGCTTCCCAGCGCGCGGCGAGTGTGCGGAAGCGGCGGTAGGCGTCGGCGTTGCCGTCAGCGCCGGTATCGGCAGCAGACTCGGCATCGGCATCGGCATCGGCAGCGCCATCCATGTCGGCGGGCGGAGGCGAGGTTTCCGCCAGTCGGACGATCTCGTGGCGGACGCGTCTGGCCTGCACGGCGTCGGCGATCGCTTCGTCGCGGGCGCCGCGCTTGAGCGATTCGAGCGCCTGCAGGTCGAGGAGGAAAGCCAGGCGGCTGCCGCTCGCACAGTCCTGTTTCAGGCGGAAGCAACGCTCGTAAGCGGCGACCGCCTGGGCGAGGTCGTCCGGCTGTGCGCGCAGTTCCCACAGTTGCTGGTGGACCGCGCCCCAGAGGAGCAGCGTTTCGGGATCGTTGGTCGTTTCGGGCGAAACTTCGCGCAGCAGGTGGCAGGCGGCGTGCAAGGCCTCCTCGCTGCTCGGCTGAGCGCTGCGCGCAGTGGCCAGGGCGAGTTGCTGGATGACGAAGGCGTCGTTGGGCCGTTGTGCGTAGACCTGGCGCAACAGGGCAACGGCGCGCGCCGCATCGCCCGACCGTCCAGCCGGCGGATTCAGTTCGGCGAGCGCGGCATCGAGCCAGTGCTTGGCGGTCGTCGGCGGCAGCGCAGGAGTTTCGTCGGCGACGCCGCGCTCGGGCGTTGGCGCCGATTCTCTCATCGATTCCCTCATCGATTCGCTCATCGATTCCGTCGTCCATTCGGGAAGGCTGTCTGGAAGCTTGTCGCTGTTGTCCGCCGCAAGCGGACTCCGGCGCGCGGAAACGGGCGGCAACATCGTATCGCGCCCGCCGGCGGCGCGGTCGCCACCCAGCCCGCGCCCGCCCGGGCGGAGCGCGAAGGCGAAGCCGGCGAACTTGTCGGGGTGTTCGCCGGCGCGTTCCCGGGGGGGTTCGCCGGCGCGTTCGACGGTACGCAGCCGGCTTCCTCGGGTCTCGCCGCCGCGCGTCGTGGCCGCCGGCGCGGCGCCACGTTGCGGCGGGCGCAGGTCGGGCAGGAAGGTGTAGACCGGGCTATCCGGCACGGCTTCGCTGAGCGCCGCCTGGATGGCCTGGGCGAGCGCGCTGCGGAAGCGCTTGGCTTCCTGCGCGCCGATGTCTTCGCCGAGGTGCTTGTAGCTGTGAATGACGATGTGGCTGACGTCGAAGGGATTCTTGAACTGCGCCTCGGCGACGATGATCGTCGCTCCCGGGCGCAGGCCGTAGCGGATGCCGAGTTCGAAAGCGGCGTTGACGTTGTAGGTCGACAGGTCGGCGATCACCAGATCGGCTTGCAGCAGCATTTCGTACATCGGCCGGTCGATCACTCCGCTATGCGGAATCTCGTCCGCCCGCACACAGACCAGGCCGGCCGCCTCGACCGCTTCCTTGATGATCGCGTACGAGGCGTCCAGGTCGAGCACGCGTCCGTCGGTGAAGTCGGTCCGTTTGCCGAAGCCTTGCACGACGAAGCACGTCTTGCCGCTCATGCAAATCCCCGCAGGTGTTCGATGCGGACGCAGTGCTCGGCGTAGGTCCGACCGACGCGCTGAATGTCGGGGATGTATTTCACCGAATCGAGCACCTGAACGTTCTCCGCCTTGATCTCGGCCAGGCCGAGCGCGGCGAGACCGCTCTGGCTGACGTCCGGATCGTAGCGCACGTAGGCGAACTGCTTGCTTGCGCTGGCGTTGCTTGCGCCGCCGGCGGGAATGACCATGTCGCCGAATTCGCGGTCGATCGGCGCCCCGAAGCGGCATTCGCCAAGCGTTCGGCAGGCCATGTCCCAGCCGGCAAGCGCTGCGTTCATCAGCGCCCCGGGCAGGTTGCGCGCATTGTCGAGCAGCCAGAGATCGCTCGCTTCGAGGTCGGGCCGGGCCTTCGCGGCGTTGCCGGTGCCGACCGAAACGATCAGCAGGCGATCGCTGCCGGTCGGCCAGCAGATCTTGTAGGGTGCCGCGGTGGCCATCTGGAAAGCGAGAAACGCCGGGTTGTTGTAGGTGGTCACGCCGCCGTCGACGAAGATGAACTGGTACTCGTCCGGCGTGCCGCGGGCGAAGGTGACGACCTCCGGCGGGAAGAACGTCGGCGCCGCGGTGCTCGCGCGGACAAGTTGCCAGAGCGGCAGACGCAGGTTGCAATCCTTGCGCGCCAGTTGGTTGTACTTGCCGCGCGGATTGTTCGACACCGGCCACGGCGAATCGGTCGTTGCGTTGCGCATGACCATCATCAGCAGTGTGCGCAGACCGGCGTCGCCGAGCGTCGCGTTCGGTTCACCGGGCCTGGCGACGTGCGCCAGCGCCTGGTCGAGCTCTTCGCGCAGCTTGGCCGCCAGCGGCTCGTCGTTGTAGCTGTACTGCAGGCGGTGGAGCAGCGATGCCTTGTCGAACATCTGCTCGCCGCTATCGACATAGAAGCTGCGGATGCGCTCCATCGGCATGCCGGCCGAGATGCACGCGGCGATGATGGCGCCGGTACTCGTCCCGCAGACGAAGTCGAAATAGTCGGCGAGGACGAGCTTGGGCTGGCCCAGCGCGCTGCGCAGCTCGCGCTCGAGCCGGGCCAGGATCTCGACGCTGATCAGGCCAAGGATTCCGCCGCCGTCACAGGCGAGGATCTTCTTGCTTCCGCCGGTGTCGATCCGGCTGATGAGGTTCTGGTTCATGGCGTCTCCTTCGAGGCAGCAGCGCCGGACGGCGCGGAAGAGGGCGATGCAAAGCCAGCCAGGCGCTCGGCAAGCTGGGTGAGGACCTCGGCGCGCTGCGCGTCGGCCCGCTGCGCGTCGTCGCGCCGACCGGCAGCTTCGACCGCTGCGCTCGGGTCCGCCAGCGGCGCCCCGTCGGCTGCCGCTTGCCGTTTGCGCAGCAGGCTGGCGAGCAGCCGGAGCTGCCGGGCGACCGAGTCCCATTGCCGGCCACTGTACGGCACTTCCCTGGCCAGTTGGCGGTAGGCATTCTCCAGCGCGTTACCCGGGTCGGTCGGATCGTCGCCGAGCAGCCATTCGACGACGGCGGCATCGGGCTGCCCGACGGCATCCCAGAAGTCCTTGCTGGCGGCGAAGCGCTGGCTCGCCTGCGCGCCGCATTGACGGGCGACGTCGACCGCGCGCGCGCGGTCGCGCTCAGCGAGCTTGCCGGCCAGCCAGTGCAGCGGGAGTGCGTTCAGTGTGTGGTACGGCTGGCTGTGCGGCGGCTGTCCCCGGCTGGTTGCCAGGTACGCGTCGGCGGCCTTGCGCAGCGCCTGGGCGACCTCGCTCCAGGGCGAATCTGCCGCCGCCAGCGCGCAAGCGCGTCGCTTGAGCGCGCTGCCGAGCAGCGCGTTGCGTTCGGCGTTGCCCATATTGGCTGAATTGCGCGCGGCCGGCGACTGGTCGACGGCACGATTGAGCGCCTCGAGGCGTGCGATCGCCGTGTCGATCAGTTGCTTTCCTTCCGCCAGGCGACCGCTGTCGGCCAGCTTCTCGCCTTGTCGCGCTTCCAGATTGGCCAGTTGTTCGACCGCCCGACAGGCGACGCGACCGGCCTCGTCTCCGTTCTGCAGCGCTGCCAGGTAGGCGGCGTGAGCAGCCGCGAAACCGCTTTCGCCGAGGTCGGCGTAGAGCGCGGCGACACTCTGCTGCACCTCGGGCCGCGTGCTCCACTCCGACGGGCAGCGCGCGAACTGCTGCTGCAGCCAGCGCTGCTCGTCGGCGAAGGTCGGTGGCGAGCGCCGTCCGGCCTGCGCCGGGCGGCCGAGACGACGGCCGTCGACGCAGGCGATAAGTTCCTCGACGGCCACCAGCGGGCGGTCCTGGCGCTGGCGCCCTGAGCTGTCCGGGCCAAGCCGGTAGCCGGGGTCGCCGTAGGCCTGGTAGGCGCCCCAGGTGTTGCTGGCGGCGTGCTTCTCGTAAGTCTCGCGGCGCGCAGCGAAGACCGCATCGCCGTAAGCGCGGCCGGCGGTAAGTTCGGCGAAGAAGGTCGTAGCAAAGGTTTTCGCCGCCTGGTCGTCGACCGCCCAGCCGGCAGCGATGACGCAGCGCACGCCGATGTCGATCAGTTCGCGCGCCAGACTGTAGGCGAGACGATTCGGCTGGCTCTCGTGACTCATGCTGCCGACGTGGCAGCAGCTCAGGAAGACGACTTCCGGAACGACTTCCATCAGGCCGATCTCGACCGCCGTGATCAGGCTGCCGTCGGAAAGGACGACGCCGGTGTAGCGCCGACCGTCGCGTCCCGGCAACTCGAAGATGCCGTGCGCACAGACGGTGAGCAGCCGGTAGGGCTGGTCGTACAGGTGCGCGAGCACTTCGCCGGCGTCCTTGCCTTCGCCGCAGAAAGCGACCTGCCAGCCGGCCTGGCTGAGAATCGCGCGCACGGCGTTGCCCTCGGCGATCGCGCCGGGCAGACGTTCGAGTTCGTCGAGCACACCCGGGAAGCGGTTCTTGAAGCCGAGCGTGCTGGGCGCGACGATGACGCACGCCGAGCGCGTATTGGCGGTCGGCACGGCGCCGCGAAAACGCGCCGTGATCAACTGCCGGATCATCGGTGCGCGCACGGCGAGCGGCTGATCGTCGGCCTGCAGCAGCTCCCAGGGCAGGCTGGCGGTGTAGCTGTCGAGCACCAGCAGCAGCCGGCTGCCGGCGCGCGCCGCCGCCTTGTAGTCGATCGGCAGCATCAACTGGAAGAGCGTGCGTGCCAGGCGCGGGTTGTTCCGGTTGTTCAGGCGCTGCTGGCGGACGAGCGCTTCGATCAATCCCGGCTGGCGCTGCTGAACGAGCGTTTCGGCGCGCGCGCGTTGGCTGAGAAAGACGTACTTCAGCCGCTCGGGAAGATACGGCGGGGCGGGCGGCGCCTCGTCCGCCGCCGGCTGCTGGGCGGCCGCGTGCGGGCCCGGGCAGCCGGCCAGCAGGCGGCGACGCAGCTCGGGCGGCAGTGGCGAGCGCGGCTCGACGTCGTAGCACTCGGGCGGGCAATTGACTTCCGGCGCATCGGCGTCGGTGATGATCAGCCGCGACCAGTAGCCCCAGCCCTGTTCTGCCGACAGGCGGTCGCGCGCGCCCTGGCCGATGCTCAGGCTGCGCGCCGGTTCGAGGCGTGCTTCAAGCGCGCGCAACTGGCTCTCGATCGCCTGCGGCAGCTCGCTGACCGCGTGCGCCGCACTCGTTGCGACATCGCGATAGAGGTCGATGAACGTCAGCGACGACACCGGCGCACCCGGCTCGGCCGTCATCGCCTGCGCCTGCGCCAGTTGCCGGTTGGCTTCGAGGACGCCGCAGGTGACTGCCGCCACCGAGTCGGCGATGCTGATCTGGGCCACCGAATTGCAGCCGAGCAGCAGGCTGTACAGGCGCACCGGCGCGTCGACGCCGAGCGCGCGCGAGTCGCGCAGCAGAAGCAGCAGGCGGAGGACCGCAGCGCGCACGGTTTCGCTGATCTGGCGCGCGCTGAGCTGGCCGTTGAAATCGCCCAGCCCGACGATGACCGCGCCCGGCCGGCTGCCGCGCGCCGCCTGGCTGGCGCTGGGCGGGCTGAGCACGATGGCCGAGGTGCCGATCGGACCGGCATAGACGCCGAGGCGCTGGCGTTCGCTCAGACGGCCTTCCAGGCGTTCGTCGAGGTCGGCTTCGGCGGCGGCAAGCGGGTCGCCGACGAAGTGGCCGCAGAGCAGCGGCTGATCGATGAAACGCAGGTCGCCGGCGACCACATTGACCGCCAGCGTCGCTTTGCGGGCGCGCAGGCGCCGGCGCGGGCCGCTGCCGAAGATCGCGCGCGCCAGTTCTTCCTCACCGGGAACGACGGGCGGCGGCGCCTCCAGAACGACCGGCTGAACCGCCGCTCCGCGCGTCCGCGGCAGCCGGTCGAGGCGGCTGGTGCTGCCGCTGGTGAGCAAATCGAGGATCGCCGGAAAGTACTCCGCGGTGCCGGTCAGGTCCGAATGTTCGACCGGCATGTACCAGCAGCGCTCGCCTTCCGGCAGATTGTCCAGGCGACCTGATTGCCAGGTCACCGAGCCGTCGCCTTCGCTGGTAAACAGAAGCTGCAGGCGGCCATCGGCCTGCGCCAGACCGCACGGCGTCTGGTCGCCCTGGCCGAAAACGTAAGCGATGCGCTCGACCGGTTCGGCGACCTTGTCGTCGGCGAGCAGCGCGTCCCAGACCGACCTTGCCCGGTCGAGCATCGCTTGCTGCGGTCGCGCGCCGATCTGCCCGCCGAACCAGCGATCGCGGTTGCGCCCCTTGAGCGCTTCCCAGGTTTGCGCGCTGTAGTAGTCAGGCTTCCCCGGCGCGGCAGCGCCGCTCGCCGACGGGCGCGGCAACAGCGAGAGAGCCCCCGGGAAGCCGGCGACGATGTCGAGAATCTCCTGCAAGTCGTGCTTGCCGTCGAGCGTCGCCAGGCCACGCATCGCGCTCGTCTTGCCGAGCAGCGTGTGCACCATCAGGTGCGCGCCACGGTTCGGCGTGCCGAGCATCAGCAGACGACCGCCCGATTTCAGCACGTCCGACCAGGTTTGCGGGAACTTCTTCATCCAGGCGCGCGCGACGAGGCCGCCCATACTGTGCGCCAGCAGGCGCAGTGGCTGCCCGGGCTGGTTCTCCAGCCTTTGCCGAATGACCTGATCGAGTTGCTCGAGGCTCTGCTCGATCGGCAAGCGCCAGTCGTAAGGATGGCGAATGACCTCGTGCGTGCCGGCGAGGAAGTCGGCCAGGTCGCCGTAGAAGCGCTCCCAGATGTCCTCCGGGCAAATCCCCGGGTCGTTCTCGTCGGCAATGCGCTCGAGCTGGCCCAGGCCGAGGCGCAGGAGATTGAACCAGATGCGGTCGAGCTTGCCCTTGCCGTCACGCACAGCGATGTGCGAGCCCATGATTCCCGGCAAGACGACGATCGCCGGGCGCGCCTGGCTGCCGACGGCACGCGTACGCCCGGTCTCGCGTTCGCCCCACGGTTGTCGCGGCGCGTCGTCGAGCGGCTGGAATTCGGGCTGGCTCGCCGGGTCGCCGGTCAGCCAGCCATGCAGCGCCAGACGCGTCAGCGAATTGGCGAAATAGCGGAAGTGGCTGACCGCTTCGCCCTGGTGATAGAGATAGCGCGCACCGGCGCGCGCCGCGAGCCCGGCGTACATCGAATCGGTGTCGACGACCAGGTCGTTGTCGTGCCGGTCGAACAGCCGCCAGTCGCAGAACAGGTTGGCGACTCGCCGGCCGAGCTGGCCGAGACCGAAACCGGAAAACTCGGTATCGCCGGCGATCACCGCCAGCGCGATTCCGTCGCGCCGGCGCGTCGCCGGATGCGCAAGAAAAGCCGCCAGCGGCGAATCGACGCGCATCGCGGCAATCCCCGGGATCATCCGCGGATCGATCCGCCGGCCGGCGATTTCCAGCACCAGCCGCTTGACCACGGCCAGCGCACTCGAAGCGAGGCGCCCGGCCGCCTGGCCCGCCGCCGGACCGCCGAGCGCCGAACCGACAGCGCTGAGCAGCGCGCCGCCGCCCCATTGCAGCAAGTTGAGAAAGTCCGACAGCGCGACCTCGAGGTTGTCGGACAGAAAGCGCGTACCGCGTGCCGGACAGGCGACGCGCACGTAGCGCTCGACGGTGATCCGCCGCTCGCCGATCAACTGCACGATACGCCGCAAGCGTGCGCGCTCCTCGGCCAACTCGCGCTGCAGACCCATCGCGTCGTCGGCCGGCGCCAGTAGCATCGACGCGCTGGCCATCTGATACGCCTCGAGGGCTGCCTCGTCCACCTGGCCGAGGCAGAGCAGATCGCCGACCAGGCCGCCGCGCGAATGCGTGACCAGCGCCAGGCGAGCGCCTTCAGGCAGCGCCTGCAGCAGTTCGAGCGCGTTCTCCACCGGGCTTTGCGAGAAGCTGCGGTGCTCGTAGCCGAAAATGCCACCCGGGAACTTGGCTTGCAGGTCGTTCCACGTGTTCTCGTCGGCGAGCAGGTCGCTGAAAGCCCCCATCGTGTAGGAGCCGGTGCCGTGAATGAAGAGAAGCATGCGCTTGCCGGCGCCTGCTTCGGCCAACCGCGGGTCGCCCGGCGGGCAGAAATCGTCGGCGCTGATCGTCTGCTTCTGCCAATGGTAGAGGCCCGGGCGGCCGGCCAGGCGCGATTCGATCGTCCACATCAGCGCCTTCGCCCCGAGGAAGCTGGCGACGCCAAACGCCTTGTCGGGCAGCTTCTCGGTCAGCGTATCGCTGAGCTGGTCGATCGCCCAGTCGCGCGCCAGACTCATCGCTTCTTCGGCGAGACCGTCGGCCGGCAGACGGAGCACCGAGACCATCTTCCAGACGACCTCGAAGAACCCGCGTTGTGCAGCGTTGCGGTCGACGAAGCGGCTCAGGTCCAGTTCGCCGTCGACGATCGCCTCCGGGCACAGACGCTCGATATCTGCGCGCAACCGCTCGGCATGCACGAAGATCGTCGTTCCATCCTCCGCTTCCAGCGCGAGCACACGTTGATCGCCGGCCTCGATCGCCTGAGCGGTTGTCGCCGTAGCGTCACGCGTCGCGCCAGGCAGGGCATAAGTGGCCTCGACGGTCAGCCCGGCGAGGAGCGGTTCGAGCGCCGCATCCGCGGCGCGCGTCGCATTGCGCAGCACGCCGGGCAGTTCGCCGGCACGCTGGCGCACTGCCAGCAGGCGCAGACCGGCCGTGGCTGGCGGCGGCTGCAGGTCGGGCTTGGTTTCGTCTGGCATACGGTTCTCCTTGCCTGAGTGGGTCAATCGGGACCAGCAGAAGCACGTCCGCACCGGCGCGCCGGGAGGCACGTGCTGGACGGCACGCGCACCTTGCTCGCCGGGCACGGCAGCAGCCAAGGCAAGGCGGGTCGGCCCGTCGCCAATCCGCCGTCGCCGCGCAGCCGGACAACGACGGCCGTCGGCCAAACGACGTCAGGTTTGCCGCCGCCAGCCTGGAACTCGCCGCTGCACCCTGGAACTCGCCGCTGCACGGGAACAGAATAGCAGAAGCGACTGCTCCGAGGGGCGAGCGTCGCGCCCGGCGCTGAGGTCCCTCGCCGGCTGATAGCGGCGCGTCTTGGCACTTGGGAGCGAGCTATTGAGCTATTCAGCTATTGAGCCATTGAGCGATTGACAACCCTGCCAATCGCCGCGCGCCAACCTGCGCCTGCAGCCGCCTTGCGCGGGTTTGCAGCGGGACTATTGGATTACTGGTGATGCAAGGGGTTTGCAACGCGAGGCGCTCGTCCTACCCAGCCCATAAGCCGGATCCGTCCCCATGCCATAGGCGCTCGAAGCGAAGGCGGTCGCGCAGTCGTCAAGGAGAGCAGGAAGCAGGGCGCCCCCCGGAGCTTGACTCGCGCCGTTGAACCTGACGTAGTTTCCAAAATCGCTAGTGAACAGGTCTATCGCCTATGTCCTTGTTTCAATACGTGGGGAACCGGTATATGTATGCAAAATCACTAAGATTGACGCAAAGCTTTGCGTCAATTAGGATTGCTACTTCACGTTGAACTAAAGCGCTGCGCGCTGGTGTA
>ERZ761602.2654-NODE-2654-length-27334-cov-11.388651_pt1 | contig 27334 bp, 19 predicted proteins | sample MGYA00512165_ERZ761602 | MGnify/ENA primary metagenome ERZ761602 (study PRJEB28899, sample SAMN02445085) | bioreactor sludge metagenome | biome: EBPR sludge; isolation source: Thorneside wastewater treatment plant | place: Australia: Brisbane, Thorneside...
CAAACATATCGTCTAATTTTTTAACCCAAGATATCGAACAACACTTATGGCACATCATCTATTCCATAACCGATAAGATTGATTATGAAAAAGCTTTAAAATCTTTTGCCAAAAAACACAATTTAGATCAAGCCTCATTTGTTGAAAATTTTAAAAAAATACCACCTTTTGATAGTGAATATGGGGCTTATTCTGAAAAGGCGATAAAAAAACTATTACCATTATTGCGAATAGGGAAATACTGGAGCTGGGAAAAAATAGATTCTAAAACGAAAGAGAGAATAGAAAAAATGCTAACCGGCGAGTTTGATGATTTTATTAAAACTCAGGTCCGGGAAAAAGCTATTCATTTAACCAAAGAAAATCAGTTTCAAGGATTACCCCTTTGGCTAGCGAGCTATATTATTTATGACAGACATTCAGAGGCCGAAAGTATTAGCCAATGGAAATCTGTAAATGAATTAGAGCATTACTTAAAAGAATTCAAACAACACTCCCTTCGAAACCCGATTGTTGAGCAAGTTATTACAGAAACTTTACGAGTAGTTAAGGATATTTGGAAAAAATACGGAAATGGAACTCAAGGTTTTTTTGACGAAATTCATATTGAGCTCGGCAGAGAAATGAAACAAACTGCAGAACAAAGAAAATCTGACACCTATAAGATTACAGAAAATGAAAACACCAATCTTCGCATTAAGGCTCTAATAATGGAGCTTAGAGAGAATTCTGATAATAAATTGGTTGTCGATAATGTTCGACCTTATTCTCCAACACAACAAGAAGCGTTAAAAATTTACGAAGACGGAGTTTTAAACTCTAACATTGAAATACCGGAGGATATCCTTAAAATAAGTAAATCAGCACAACCCACAAAAAACGAGTTAACTCGTTATAAGTTATGGCTTGAACAAAAATACCGTTCACCATATACCGGAGAATCTATCCCCTTGAGCAAATTATTTACATCTGATTATGAAATAGAACATATTATTCCGCAAAGCCGCTATTTTGATGATAGTTTTAATAACAAAGTGATTTGCGAATCTGTTGTAAACAAACAAAAGGACAACCAATTAGGATTGGAGTTTATCAAACATCATTCAGGTGAAATTCTGACCTCTAATTTTGGAAAAAAAATCAAAATACTCACTGAAGAAGAATACGTCAGTTTTGTAAAGGAACATTATAGCAAAAATCATCGAAAGAGAAACAACTTATTACTAGAAGATATCCCGGATAAAATGATTGAGCGACAGCTTAATGACACCCGATATATTAGTAAATTCATAATGTCATTGCTTTCTAATATTGTCCGTGAAAATATAAACGACGATGGTATAAACTCAAAAAATATAATTCCTTGTAACGGGAAAATTACTTCCCAATTAAAGCAAGATTGGGGATTGAATGATGTATGGAATGAATTAATTTTACCTCGTTTTGAGAGATTAAATACATTGACAAATTCTCAAAGTTTCACATCAAAAAATTCTAATGGAAAGATAATCCCTGTAGTTCCATTCGAACTGTCAAAAGGGTTTCAAAAAAAACGTATTGATCACCGACACCATGCTCTGGATGCTTTGGTGATTGCTTGTACTACCCGTGATCATGTTAATTTATTAAACAATCAATCAGCAAAGTCAGATACTAAACGATACGATTTACAACACAAATTAAGGAATAAAGAAAAGTGGTTAGACAACAATTACAAGGAGCGAGACAAGTTTACTACATTTAAAAAGCCTTGGATTAACTTTACCGAGGAAGCAAAAAATCGATTAGAAAAAGTTGTAGTAAGCTTTAAACAAAATTTACGTGTTATCAACAAAGCAACCAATTTTTATGAAAAAATTCAGGATGGCAAAAAAATAAAAGTTGCTCAAAAAGGTGTGAATTGGGCCATTCGAAAACAAATGCACGAGGCAACAGTTTCTGGAATTGTAAATTTACCATGGGTAAAACTTGGAAAAGGAGAAATTACTACCGCCACAAGGGAACGAAATGATTTAGTGTCAATCTTTAAAGATATTACAACCAAAGAAAAAGCTGAAAGTAAAATCAAAAAAATTACTGATACTGGAATTCAAAAAATTCTGCTAAATTACCTTGATAGCAAAGGTAACAAGCCTGAGGCAGCTTTTTCTCCTGAAGGAATTGAAGAATTGAATAATGATATTGCTAAATTCAATAAGGGCAAATTTCACCAGCCAATTTTTAAGGTGAGATTATACGAAAAAGGAAGTGGTAGATTTAAGCTGGGTGTGAAAGGAAATAATAAGGATAAGTATGTACAAGGCGCACCTAATTTATTTTTCGGTATTTATTTAGATTTAGGTGGAAATAGAAGTTTCGAAACGATTTCATTAGACAAAGTAGTTGAACGACAAAAGCAGAAATTAAGTCCTGTTCCTGAAAAGAAAGTAATAGAGGTAAAAAAGAAAAACGAAAAAGAAATTCACGAATTGAAATTGGAAAATTATTTATCTCCAGATGATTGTATATATATTCCAACGGATGATGAAAAAGAAAATATCCATGATATTGATTTCAACAATTTGACAAATGAGCAGTTAAATAAAATTTTCTTTGTTAATGATTTTTCAGGCACCACTTGTTATTTTAGACCAAATCGAATAGCGAAAGCAATCGCGCCTAAAGAAATCGATATGAATTTTGAGGAAGAAAAAAACAAATTGATGGGTTCATTTGATACAAAAACAGCAAGTTTTGAAGGAAAACAGATAAAAGATAGATGTATTAAACTAAAAGTAAACAGGCTTGGCGACATTTCACTAGCGTAAAATTTCTAACTTATTATACTAATGATCAAACGCACCCTCCATTTCGGCAATCCCGCCTTTCTGCATCTTGAAAATGCGCAGTTGATGGTAAAGCGCATGGAAGAGGGTATTGAAAAAAAACGCAGCGTTCCCATTGAGGATATTGGTGTAGTCATCCTGGATCATCCTCAGATCAGCATCACGCACGGAGCAATGGCTGCCCTGCTCGAAAACAATTGTGCGGTGATTACCAGCAATGCGAAATACATGCCTTCCGGGCTATTGCTGCCCTTAGACGGACACAGTCTGCAAAACGAACGTTTCCGGGCGCAATTGGATGCCAGCGAGCCCCTTAAAAAACAACTTTGGCAACAAACTGTGCAGATGAAAATCAGAAACCAAGCCACCGTTCTGGAAAGTACCGGGCAGGATGCCACTCCCCTGCGTGTGTGGGCCAATGAAGTAAAAAGTGGCGACACCGAAAACCACGAAGCCCGTGCTGCAGCCTGGTACTGGGCCCGCTTGTTCCGCATAACCGGCTTTACCCGCGAACGAGGCGGGCAATCGCCCAACAATTACCTCAACTACGGCTATGCCATTTTACGGGCTGTGGTTGCCCGCAGCCTTGTCGGAAGCGGACTCCTCCCTACCCTTGGCATTCACCATGCCAATAAATACAATGCTTATTGCCTTGCCGACGATATTATGGAACCCTACAGGCCATTTGTGGATCGTATCGTAGTGAACATGTGGGAAGAATATGGCCCCAGCGATGATCTGGACATTGAACTGAAAAAACCTTTGCTGCAAATACCGGCAATTGATGTTCAGCTCGACAAAGAAAAAAGTCCTTTATTGGTCGCCTCCATGCGGACTACAGCCAGTCTGGCACGATGTTTTGAGGGAACACAACGAAAAATTCTTTATCCCGAACTCTAACCGCGATCCTTATGTTGGACCGCCTGAACGCTTATCGCATCATGTGGGTGATGGTAATGTATGACCTCCCAACGGAAACCAAGAAGGAACGCCGGATCGCTTCTTTGTTCCGCAAAGCCATATTGGCTGATGGTTTTACCATGTTTCAGTTCAGTATGTATATCCGCCATTGCAACAGCCGGGAGAATGCAGAAGTGCACATACGGCGGGTGAAGAAGCTGCTACCCGAACATGGTTCAATTGGTATTCTTACTGTAACCGATAAACAATTCGGGGAAATTGAACTCTTCTATGGCCGAAAACAAGCCGAAAAACCGGATACACCTCAGCAATTGGAGTTGTTTTAAGGAAAATCCTCCCCACCTGAAACAAAAAAAGCGACCACAATTGGTCGCCTTTTTTAAGCATCTACTGATTTTTTTTGATCCTGAATATGCACTACAACCCTTGTCAGCTCTACAAAAACATCCAACTAAGTTGTAACAAATATCAGTAGATCAAAGAATGAAAGCAAATCACAACAACGATCCACCTATTCCTCCAACCGTGTAAGTTGTAACAAATATCAGTAGATCAAAGAATGAAAGCAAATCACAACGGAAAACCTGACACAACAAAATAAATCAATGTTGTAACAAATATCAGTAGATCAAAGAATGAAAGCAAATCACAACAAATACTCGTTGAAATATATCGTGCTGAATGTTGTAACAAATATCAGTAGATCAAAGAATGAAAGCAAATCACAACCGGTGACAGGCAAGTGATCGCTGTTGCGAAGTTGTAACAAATATCAGTAGATCAAAGAATGAAAGCAAATCACAACGGAAAAGAAGAGTTTGAAACGCCTCGCAATGTTGTAACAAATATCAGTAGATCAAAGAATGAAAGCAAATCACAACCATTATGGATACATAAATGCTTTTGATATGGTTGTAACAAATATCAGTAGATCAAAGAATGAAAGCAAATCACAACTACACTATGGATTACGAACTGAAATTAAAGTTGTAACAAATATCAGTAGATCAAAGAATGAAAGCAAATCACAACTTTGTCTTGCAGAGCCCTCGATAAAAAAATGTTGTAACAAATATCAGTAGATCAAAGAATGAAAGCAAATCACAACATCCCCCGTTGGTAGAATGAATCCGCGTGTGTTGTAACAAATATCAGTAGATCAAAGAATGAAAGCAAATCACAACTGATTTTACTTTCATTTGTTTTTAAATTAAGTTGTAACAAATATCAGTAGATCAAAGAATGAAAGCAAATCACAACTCAATCTTTGCAGCTTCCTCCGATGCCTTGGTTGTAACAAATATCAGTAGATCAAAGAATGAAAGCAAATCACAACCGGATGGCCGCTGTCAGTTCATCGTACCGTGTTGTAACAAATATCAGTAGATCAAAGAATGAAAGCAAATCACAACCGCTTAACGACAATCCAACCAACAATGATTGTTGTAACAAATATCAGTAGATCAAAGAATGAAAGCAAATCACAACCGCCCGAGGACGAGGAACCACTGGCCCCCGGTTGTAACAAATATCAGTAGATCAAAGAATGAAAGCAAATCACAACGCACTGTGAGGCCGCTTGGTAGCCTCTCCGTTGTAACAAATATCAGTAGATCAAAGAATGAAAGCAAATCACAACAGGCAAATAAACTCACTCCTAATAGGAGTGGTTGTAACAAATATCAGTAGATCAAAGAATGAAAGCAAATCACAACTTTATTAGAACGTTAGGGTCGTAAATATTGTTGTAACAAATATCAGTAGATCAAAGAATGAAAGCAAATCACAACAAGGTTTAGGAGGAAATAAACAATGAATTTGTTGTAACAAATATCAGTAGATCAAAGAATGAAAGCAAATCACAACTCCTGCTGACAGGGATAGTAAGTCTATTTCGTTGTAACAAATATCAGTAGATCAAAGAATGAAAGCAAATCACAACAAAAGTTTGAATCAGCCTGTAAATTTACCGGTTGTAACAAATATCAGTAGATCAAAGAATGAAAGCAAATCACAACTACTCTGGATGTCTACTTCCTTTTTAACAGGTTGTAACAAATATCAGTAGATCAAAGAATGAAAGCAAATCACAACAGGCCAAACCAAAGGGTGGTGAAACGTATCGTTGTAACAAATATCAGTAGATCAAAGAATGAAAGCAAATCACAACTTACCAAAGTTCATCTCCCACCACATCAGAGTTGTAACAAATATCAGTAGATCAAAGAATGAAAGCAAATCACAACTCTACCCGGGATCGTGTGGTGATGCGCCAGGTTGTAACAAATATCAGTAGATCAAAGAATGAAAGCAAATCACAACATACATGGCCGGATAGCTGCGACTATTACCGTTGTAACAAATATCAGTAGATCAAAGAATGAAAGCAAATCACAACATGATTTAAAAAGATCAGTAGTGACCTTCCGTTGTAACAAATATCAGTAGATCAAAGAATGAAAGCAAATCACAACCTACATTAGCAGCATGAAAGACCGTATTCTGTTGTAACAAATATCAGTAGATCAAAGAATGAAAGCAAATCACAACGGGAGTGAGCACAACCGTTGGCAAGAATTCGTTGTAACAAATATCAGTAGATCAAAGAATGAAAGCAAATCACAACATCGAACACGCAAACTCAATTTGGTGTGTGGTTGTAACAAATATCAGTAGATCAAAGAATGAAAGCAAATCACAACCTAAATAGCTTTGTCCTTAATTTTATTGAAGTTGTAACAAATATCAGTAGATCAAAGAATGAAAGCAAATCACAACTCTAAAAAGAGTATGTAGTAAGGACGATAGGTTGTAACAAATATCAGTAGATCAAAGAATGAAAGCAAATCACAACTACCTTCAACAATACCTAAATTTACAACTGGTTGTAACAAATATCAGTAGATCAAAGAATGAAAGCAAATCACAACTCCAGATTCACTTTCGTAATCCCATCCATTGTTGTAACAAATATCAGTAGATCAAAGAATGAAAGCAAATCACAACAGACATCTACCATACAGGATGGTGGGGACAGTTGTAACAAATATCAGTAGATCAAAGAATGAAAGCAAATCACAACCCAAACAGCAGAAAATCGGTAGAGTAAAGAGTTGTAACAAATATCAGTAGATCAAAGAATGAAAGCAAATCACAACTAACCTTGTCTTATTAGTTAAACAATAACAGTTGTAACAAATATCAGTAGATCAAAGAATGAAAGCAAATCACAACTTTTCGTCGGTATCCGTTTCCGGTGTTTCGGTTGTAACAAATATCAGTAGATCAAAGAATGAAAGCAAATCACAACTTAAACATAAATAAGCTATTCTTCATTCCGGTTGTAACAAATATCAGTAGATCAAAGAATGAAAGCAAATCACAACCAGCGCAGGATGCGGGTGGTCGCCTCCTTCGTTGTAACAAATATCAGTAGATCAAAGAATGAAAGCAAATCACAACGGAGGCGTGGCGGTGTCAACGTTTTGGTTTGTTGTAACAAATATCAGTAGATCAAAGAATGAAAGCAAATCACAACAGTAATCTTCCATCCATCCATCCATCCATCTGTAAAACCCTCACTTACTCTTCTCCGCTTCCATTTCGCGTTTGCGGCGGCGTTTTACTTCTGTAAGATCGAATTCACGAATGATCAATCGCATTCCGCGGTCGGAGCTGAAGTAGTTTTTAGTCCAGTTGATAAAAGTCATGAAGCGATTGCGGAAACCAACTAGCGACATCAGGTGCACAAACATCCACATCATCCATGCAATGGCTCCTCCAATTTTAAAATTGCCTACCTCCACCACTGCACGGTTTTTACCAATGGTGGCCATGGAACCTTTGTCTTTGTACTTGAACGGCTTCATGGTTTTTTTATTGATCTGCAGCAAAATATTCTTCGCAAAATGCGTGGCTTGCTGTATTGCGGCGGGAGCAACCTGTGGATGTCCGTTTTCGAATTCCTTTGTGATCATACAGGCTACATCACCAATGGCAAATACATCTGAATAACCTTGCACGCGATTGTATTCATCTACAAGATATCTCCCGGTTTTGGTAATGAGTTTGGGATCGAGTCCGTCGATGGGATTGCCCGTTACACCTGCTGTCCAGATGAGCGTACGTGCAATAAGATCGTTTCCGGTATTGGTTTGCACGTAGTCGCCATTGTAATCGAGCACGCGGGTATTGAGTACCACCTGCACTCCCAGTTCCTCGAGGTAGCGTTTGGCTTTGAGTGAGCTTTTTTCGGAGAGCATGGGTAAAACACGATCGCCGGATTGAACGAGGTAAATATTCATCTTCCCCAAATCGAGTTCGGGATAGTCGCGGGGGAAAACGTGTTTCTTTAATTCTCCCAATGCACCGGCTAACTCCACACCAGTTGGACCGGCTCCTGCAATTACAAAGTTCATATAACTCTGTTTTTTGCGTTCGTTGGTGATGGTTAGGATCTTTTCGAAATTCTGAAGGATCATACTGCGCAAATCGAGTGCTTCAGGAACACTTTTCATTGGCATAGAAGAAATGGTGAGTCCTTCGTTTCCGAAATAATTGGTTTTAGCACCGGTTGCGATAACCAGATAATCGTAAAACAGGTGGTCGTTGTCGATCTCTATTTTCTTTTCCTCGGGAATGATGCGTTGTACTTCGCCCATTCTGAAAAAAACATTCTTCGATTTACCAAAGATCTTGCGGATAGGATAGGCAATGGAATCCGCTTCGAGTCCCGCAGTGGCTACCTGATACAAGAGCGGTTGAAAAGCGTGGTAATTGTTTTTATCGATCAGTACAACCTGAACATTTTTTTTTGAAAGTGCTTTTGCCAGGCGTATGCCTCCGAAACCTCCTCCTATTACTACCACACGGGCTTTGCCTGAATTTGGAATATCGATCAGCATAGTTGAATAATTTATCCTTCCATTACGCCGGACCTAACTTTTTCATTAAGCCGGTCGACGAGTGTTCGGGTGAGTGAATTAAAATAGCGTTTCATTTTGTAGCTGCTCACCCATTGCAATCCTTTGCCTGCGCTGGTGAGGAAGATCTCGTCGGCAACAAGAAGGTTTTGCGGATTGAGTGAACATTCGTACACTTTTATTTTGTGTTCGAGGGCAAGATTAATGATCTGCATGCGCATCACACCTGCAAGGCATCCATCGGAAAGTGCGGGAGTATATAATACCCCGTTGCAAATGATGAACAAATTACTGCTGCTGGCTTCGATGATGTTTCCCTTGTCATTTACAATGAGTGCATCATCGAGTTTATTCTGCTTGGCCCAAAGTGCAGACATGATGTACAAGAGGGAATTGGCTGTTTTGTAGATGGAAAGTTTATTAACCGGCTTCCGGATCTCTGTATAAAGATCTACGGTTAATCCATCCTCGTTCAATTGGTAATGATGATGAATAATGGGCAATGCTTCAATTACAAATCCTGCACCGTTATCCTGCGGAAGGTAAAATCCGCCACTGTTGCGATACACCGCCAGTCGCAACCGGGCACCATCGGTAATGCCGTTGGCCTTTAGTAATTCATTGATTTTTTCAGCGAAAAATGAAAGGGAAAAATAGTCGGGAATCTCCATTTTCAGCATCGCCATACCCTCCAATAAACGTGCAATATGACTCTCAAGAAATGCGGGTCGTCCCTGCATAACGCGCATGGTCTCAAAAAGACCATCACCGTACCTGAAGGACCGGTTTTCAGCAGTAAGATAAGGCTGCGATGCCTCAACCAGCTGACCGTCGCACATTGCAAAACGGAATGGTGTCATGCCTCAAATTTGCTCTAATATAGGCAAAAGCGGAGAATTACTCTCAATTAAAATCCCCTTAACCCCGGCACCGTTAGCGGCCACTACATCTCTTTCACGATCGCCGATCATAACCGATATGCCCGCATCTATATTAAACCGGGCTATCGCCTTTTCGAGCAGTAAAGAACCCGGCTTTCGGCAAAGGCATTTACCCGTTGTGGGGTGATGCGGACAATAATAAACTTCCTCAAAAAAGAGATTTTCCCCGGCAAGCAAATCGGCAATGTATTGCTCAACTTCAAGGTATTCTTTGGTGGTATATATCCCTTTTCCGATACCTCCCTGATTGGTGATTACAAAGAAGGTATATCCCTTTTTCTTGGCACTGTTAAGAAAGGGAATTAGATCCGGTAACAGGGAAATATCTTCCTTTTTCCAGGTATAATCACCGCGTTCCATATTGATCACCCCATCGCGGTCCAAAAACAATGCTTTTACCTTCATAGTGATTCGAAAAACTGAATGATCTGTCGGAAAAATTCCGGTATCAGTTCTACATCCATCAGCAAAGTAAAGACAAATCCGAATACTGCTCCCCAGAAATGGGCATCATGGGCAATATTTCCCCGACCTCTTTTATCCATTACTGCCTCAAAAACAAGATACAGTATTCCAAATACAAATGCGGGAATTGGCAATGCTGCAAACAAATAGAGGTAATGTCCTGGCAACAATGCAATGAAGGAAAACACAATGGCAGATGTGACCCCCGAAGCACCAACGGCGTTATAACCGGGGTTATCCTGGTGCCGCTTTAATGCTGTTGGCGTGGCGAAAACAATTCCTCCGGTATAGAGCAGGATAAAGAGCATGGTTGCTTTGTCGCCAAAATGTGCTTTGAAGAGGATTTCGAGAATACTCCCGAAATTGTAAAGCACAAACATATTGATGAACAAATGGAAAAAATCGGCATGAACAAAAGCATGCGTGATCAATCTGTACCACTGTCGGTCGTGCTTTATGCTGTAGGGATTGAGTGACAGCTTATAAAACAGATCCTTGTTCTGAAAGCACATCAATGAAACTATCACATTGGCTGCGACAAGTAAAGTTGTGATATCATATTGCATCATTCGCGCTGAAGCAATATATCATGAATGATCTCAAAACGGTTCTGACCATCATCGCTTATTTCGATCTCTTCCTGAAATCCGCTGAATCCTTCTGATTCCACAAAAAAGCTGTACCGACCGGGAGGCAGAATAACCACGTATTTCATGGTGCTGCTGTTAGGTTGGTATTCTCCAAACAATTCACCCGTGGCCAGGTTGGTTACACTGATAAAGGTTGCGTTGGGTTTGAGGGTAGAATCGGCAGAACGAATAACACCTTTGAAAACTGTGTATCTGGTTTCGACTTCCAGAAAATTGACTTTGTAGATATCCATATCTCCAAATCCTTCCGGTCGAATGGCTGCCAGGTACCCGTATTTTCCGTCTTCACTCACCCTGAAATTCATATCATCTCCAAGGGTGTTGATGGGATAACCCAGACTACGGACATCCATAAAACGTTGTTTTTCCTCGTTGAATGTGGCCTTGAACAGATCGTATCCTCCCATTGAAGTATGTCCCTTGGAGGAGAAATAAAGTGTATTGCCATCCGGAGAAACAGAGGGGAAATCCTCATCGTACAAGGTATTTACGGAGGGACCAAGATTTTGTGGATCCGACCATTTTCCATTGGGAAGTTTTCTGCAAGCGTACAGATCGATACCACCGTATCCACCTGGACGATCGCTGGCAAAATAGATGGCACTGCTATCGGAGCTCAGTGTTGCCGCAATTTCGGTATAACGAGGAGAATTGATCTTTTCATCGAGCGGTAATTCCTGTCCGAATTTTCCATCTTTCCTGAAAACCATCCGTAACTCTGAACTTCCGTTCGGGTTCTCCCTGAAAATAATAGCCACATTTCCCGAATTGGAGAGTCCCACAATATTTTCTTCTGTTCCGAACTGGTTAACCCCTTCGAGCATTACTGCTTTTCCATATTTGCCGTCTTGTTTGGTACTGATGTAAATATTTGAGAAATAACCACCATTGGTACGTTCATACGAACCATCGTTTCTTCGGGAAGTAAAGAGAATAAAACTTTCATCGACGGGAAGGAATGGCAGATAATCGGGATTGGAGGAATTGACATTTCTACCCAGATTTTCGAAGGAAACCTTTACAGGGAATTTGATCAATTCTTTTGCATTCTGACAATAATCGATGTAATGTCCCGCCTCTTTGCGGTTATCCGGAGCACCGCTGCCCAGTTCAATAAATCGGGTAAATGCTTTAATAGCTTTATCGAATTCCCCATTAAAATGGTAGGCACGTCCTAACAAATACAGCGCATTGGGATCGTACTGTGCGAGTGAAGTAACAAACTCCAGGTAAGAGATGGCTTTGGTTTTGTCGATGTTCGTGTTCAGGTAACAAACGCCGATACGGTAATTGACCTGAGCATCTGCTGGCGTTTTTTCATAGAGCAGAATATACTCCTCGAGAGCAGCTTCAAAGTTTCCGGCTTCAAAAAACCGAGCCGCTTTTTTGCGGTCCTGCGCATTCGACAAGGCCATGCATCCTAATGCAATAAAGAGGAACATCAGATTTTTGAACATAGAACAAATCTAAACAACTGTAAGTTGCATAGCAAACTCCGGACCGCTATTCACGAAAGAGGCTGAGAATGTAAAAAAACCGAAAACCGATTCAGGTCTGATTTATTAACCATACCTCAACAGCAATATTCAAGGCGAAGTGCATGATCCTTAAACCATTTGTTAAAGCTTCCTGAGTTTTTTTTCAACAAAACCAATTAATCAACAAAATCCATTTAGTCCTTCTGTTCGCGTTGTGGTTTTATTACATTTGTGTTTCTACCTGCAAGGATGTTCCGATGAGTAAAGGATTACGATTTTTCAAAGAATTTCTAAAGGAGAGAAAGACGGTAGGTGCGCTTTCTCCCAGTTCAATTTTTCTTGCCAGAAAAATGCTGGCTCCGATTGATTTTGAAAAGGCACGAGTCATTGTGGAATTAGGTCCGGGCACCGGCATCTTTACCAAGGAGGTACTTAAGAAGCTTCATCCGGATGCAAAGCTTCTCGTGTTTGAAACACAAAAGAATTTCTGCGAGATGATAGAGCGCGACATTAAGGATTCACGCATGATTCTGATTAATGATTCTGCCGAAAAAATTCAGGAATACCTTCAGAAAAACGGCCTTGAGAATGCCGATTACACCATTTCCTCCATCCCGTTTACCGTAGTACCATCGCAAATAAAAAACACTATCCTTTCACAGGCTGTTAAATGCCTTAAACCGGGTGGTATTTTTATTCAGTTTCAGTATTCGCTGAATGCGCACAAATTGCTTAAATCCTACTTCAAAACCGTGAAGCTCGATTTCACACCCATGAATATTCCGCCGGCGTTTATTTACAAATGCAGCGTTTAAATTTTAAAGCATTTGATTCTACAACTTAAACCCGGTACTTCCGAACAATTAGCACATGAACTGGCCGAACGATTCTCGGCCTTTTGTGTCTTCGATGGCGGGCATTTTCTCCTCGTAACTTCTTCTTCACAACACCAGGCCGATCCGGAAACAGAACCTTACGTTGAGAGGATTCAGACCTTTACGGATGATATGCAACTCTCCTCCCGAAGCTGGCAAAAGCCTACACGTGAAGTTATCGTTGGAAATAGTCATTTTGGCAATGGTAAAACCACTGTTGTTATGGCCGGTCCCTGTTCCGTAGAATCGGAGCACCAGATCCGCGAGATATCAGGTATGCTTGTGGAACAAGGACTGGGAACCTTACGTGCCGGAGCTTTCAAACCCCGTACATCGCCTTACACTTTTCAGGGATTGGGCAAAAAGGGATTGGAACTGCTTCTGAAAATGAAACAGGAATTCGGACTAAACATCATCACAGAAGTGCGCGATTCCACCCATATTGAGGAAGTCATTGAAGCTGCAGATATTGTTCAGATCGGAGCAAAAGCCATGTATGATCAGGGAATTTTGCGCCGCTGCGGAAAATCGGATAAGGCCGTAATGATCAAACGTGGATTCGGATCCACGCTACAGGAATTGGTTCAGGCAGCCGAATTTGTGATGTCGGCCGGTAACCTTCGGGTTCTGCTTTGCGAGAGAGGAATTCGAACATTTGAAACCAAAACCCGATTTACACTCGATCTATGCGGAGTGGCCTGGCTGAAAGAGAAATGTAATCTTCCTGTAATACTCGATCCCAGTCACGCTATGGGTTATGCCTATGGTGTTCCCGACCTTACCCGGGCATGCACGGCTATGGGAGTTGATGGATTGCTCATTGAAGTACATCCCGATCCTGCCAATGCACTTAGCGATGCATCACAACAACTCACTCCTCAACAATTCCGCGATCTTGTTGCATCTTTGCAGCCCATTGCACAAGCAGTAGGACGAAAAATTTCCTGACTATGAGTTCCAATTACATCCGCAATATCGAATACCTGTGCCGCAAACACAAAACCGACCAAAGCACATTGGCGGATACCATCGGAATTGACTTTACCGATCTTCGCCGACCAACACCTGATGATCTGACCAGGATTGCCGATCATTTTGAAATTACACTGGATCATCTGATTCGAATTCCTGTTTACAGAATCGATGAGATTCGTTCGAAAAACATCAAACTTTTTGTAACTGATGTTGATGGAGTTTTAACGGATGGTGGTATGTTTTATACCGAGAGTGGAGATGAATTCAAAAAATTCAATGCAAAAGACGGATTGGCCATTAAAGCATTACAAGCAAAGGGCATACATACAGGTATTATCAGTCACGGCATCAACAAAGATCTGATTGGTCGGCGTGCTGCGTTGCTCGATGTGAAACTTGTTGAAGTTGGAACCACTCCAAAACTGGATATTCTCAAAGCATGGTGTTCGCAACTCGGAATTGAACTGAACCAGGTTGCCTATATTGGTGATGATCTTACCGATCTGGATTGTATCAAAGCAGTAGGACTCTCTGCTTGTCCGGCTGATGCAGTGGACGCGATTAAGCGGCATGCACTTGTTGTTACCCGTCGCAACGGAGGTGATGGATGTGTACGCGAATTGCTCGACGATTATCTGCTGTAAAAAGCATGGCTTCATTCCGCTACTTTATACTCTTCAAACCATTTGGAATGCTCTCTCAGTTCAGTCGCGAAGGAGATCACCCCGCTTTAAGTGATTTAGCTTTTTCCTTCCCAAAAGATTGTTATCCTGTTGGAAGACTCGACCATGATTCGGAAGGATTGTTGCTGATTACAAATGACAAAGGACTGAATCATCAACTCCTGGATCCACAATATAAACACCAGCGGACCTATTGGGTGCAGGTGGAAGGACACATCAACGAAGAAGCGATAGGCAAACTTGAGAGCGGTGTTGAAATCAGCATCAACGGGAAAAAACACAAAACCTTACCTGCAAAAGCCAAAGCAATTCAGGCACCAGCATTACCCGAACGAAATCCGCCGATCAGGTTTCGAAAAAATGTTCCGGATTCGTGGCTGGAACTTGCACTTACAGAGGGAAAAAACAGACAGGTAAGGCGAATGACAGCAGCAACAGGGTTTCCGACATTGCGTTTAGTGCGATCGGCAATTGCAAACCTTAAATTGGGAACACTTCAACCGGGCGATGTTCAGGAAATGGATTCCAAAGAACTTTTTCCCTTGCTGAAAATAAAAAGATCCTGAGCAATCTTTATTCTTTCCCTCCAAACAAAAATCAGCACAACGAGGTATTCCAATCCCACAAAAACAGGATAGAGAAAATGAATTTCACCGTCGTAAAAAATGTAACTCAGAGGGATCAATAAACTCCAAACAATTGGAAATTTCCAATCGAGAAACATAGCCGGAATCAGCAATAAAACAACATACCAGGGGTGAACAACCGAAGAAAAAAGCAGTAGTAAAAAATAGACTGTTCCACCGGCGGCAATGAAATAATTTATTCCATTGCTATCCTTAGGTTTACGCATTGCAAAAAAAGCAAGAATGCAACAAACCAAACAAAAGAAAAAGATTCCGGAATAATACAAGGGATTGAATCCAACCAGGTTTTTTCCAACTGCGCTGGTCAGGTAATGGATGGAAGCATTGAACTCGAATTTTTGAAGGAACAATCCAAATGAATCAAGGAGATAATTCATGTCATTCCCTCGTATAAAAGGCACAAATAGAATTGCTATTGTACCGCAGGCAATGAGTCCGGACCACATTGTTTTTCTCCATCCAGCAACAGTCAGCAACAGTGGAAAATAAATCAGGGTTAACCATTTTATTCCGACAGAAAAGCTGAGCAGGATTGCTGCCGGTATCCATTTTTTTTCGAGAAGAAAACCAATGGAAGCAACCAGAAAAAGTATCATTAATCCATCGAAATGCAGGTTTCCTGTAAACTCAACAATGACCACGGGATTGAACACCCAGACAGCAATACCTGAGGGTTCAATTTTAAATTTTCTGAATAGACGAAGCAGAACAAATACTAATATCAATTCTGAAAGAATCAGGAAAACCCGAAAACTGATCAATGTTCCGAAATACGATTTTCCGGTTATTGTTGCGCTAACAAAAAACACCTGTGCAAGCGGGGGGTAAATGGTAGGATAATCGGGAGAATTCAAAACACAGTACAAATCGCGGTTTTCTATTGCCACTTTGCTGCCGTCCGACATCAATTCTCCAGGAGTAGAACCATAAACGCCTTTCGAAGATTCCGACAAACTAACTTTTGCATCCCAAAAAAAACGATAATGGTCTTCGGTCAAACGAGGTTCTGCAAGCAAAAATACCAGGCGCAGGACTAATCCGGTTAGTAGAATTGCACCCGGACTTCGCAGCCGGTATTGACCATTTATGGCAATCATGTAATAGGCCAATCCCCCAATCAAAAACGGAATTCCGATCGTCCAAAATATACTTCTGTTTGCGAAATAGCCCAACACTACAAGGGAAAACAGCAAAGTACCCAGCAAGCAAAGCTGGATGAGCCATCTTTTTCCACCTTGAGAAGTGTTTTGATTCATCCTGTAAAAATGAAGGTTTTTCCCATAAAATCAGTGTTTTATCGATAAAAAGGCATTATTTTTGCCCCCCGTTTTACTACTTGTGCCAACAGCGATTACATTTCTTTCAATTATTCCACGGCTATTGTCAATTCCGACAGTACTGCTTTGCATTGGTGTGAACGCGCAAAGCATTCGTCAGGAGGTAAAAACATTGACTGAATACTGGAATCAGTATCTGCCCAAAGTACAGAGTCCCGCCGTAAAGCCCAATTTAGCAAAAGCCGAGGGTCTTTTTCATAGTGGTTTAAATCCAAGTGCAGGAATTTCTGCAGATGATGAAGTGGATAGGATCAGAGCGAGAATGTACAAAACAGATCCAGGATTATCTGCAAGTGCTTCTTACCTGGAAAATTTCACACCTTCTTTCAATGAAGATGATGACAATCTCATTTACCAGAGAAGACTGCAGGCAGGGATTAACTGGGATATCCTTGAAGGTGGTTTTTACCAGAATAGAATACGCAGCGAGCAACTCAACAATTCCATCGCAATACGTCGCTTTCTGGAAGCCAATAACTGGAAAGAAGACGATTACAGTTTACGGTGGAACCAGATCATTTATGTATTTAACAAAAGTAAAATTGCCACACTTGAAAAACGTCGCGATCTTATTGAATCATTAAGTACGGAAGCTGAAAAACTACATCTATCAAGATACCTAACACGCGAAGATTATCTTCGCATTCTTTCAAGAAAAGCAGAGATCGATGCATTGCTCAATATTTACTACGACTATAATCAGCAATTCAGTGCATCGGCAGATTCACTGAAAATAAATGCAGACGAGCTCCCGGTACCTGACATTCGCTATATTGAAGTACTATCAGGTCTCGACTCCAGTTCGCGGGATAGTATTGGCCGGCTTGTTGCCCGAAATATCCAATTGGAGAACAAACTGATCAGCGATGTTCGCTTATCCACTCAACTGCGATACAACTATTATGATCTGGTAATACCCGGAAACCGAAGTTTCTTTTCGCTGGGAGTAAATCTCAGCATTCCTATTCCATTCCAAATGAATTTGCGGGGAGAATTAAACGAGGCCAGAACCAAACAATCGATGTACCACATCGACCAGCAATTACGTGGTAAGGAAAAAGAGCTGCTGAATGAATGTTATGAATACCGCTATAAGCTCAAACAATATGTGGGCTTCCATCAAAAATTTTTGTTGTATGAAGAACTGATTCGTCGCCTTAATGCAACCAGCAACATTGAACCGGAGCGATTCAATCCGATCGAAGGCTTGTTGTTGCTCGACGACATGCTCGCTGTACAAATGGAGATGACAGATATCCGTCAGAGTCTTTATCTTAAACTCCTTCGAATGTATGTAAGAACCGGCACATCTGATATTGCAGGAATTGCAGAAGTATTTTCGCTTCCGAATTATTTCGACTTCGATACATTTACCAACCGAAGCGGCTATTTGTGGTCGGCCGGTTTAGCAAAACGGTCTGCTCAGTTCATCTCAGAGTACCTTGTTTACAACAAGTTCGACAAACTCATTGTATCGCTCAATACAGACAAAGAGCATAAAAACCGACTAGTTCAACTCCTTCCACTGGTTAAGAAAAACAATATCGACGTTGAGTTGATGATCGGCGACAACGAATTGATTCGTAAAACAGGATCTGTTGCCACAGAGTTGGAAAATTTATGCAAGGGTCTAACCGACTCCACAATCAATGGAATTCACCTGGATGTTGAGCCACACACCTTTTCCGATTGGGAAACAGAAAAGGCAGCCTACATGAATAGTTACCTGCAAATGCTAAACGAAGTGCGCAATTTCTGCAATCAGCGCAAATGGAAACTCAGTGTCTCCATCCCATTGCATTATCCCGAAGAAACAGTCAACAAAATATTTTCCATTTGCGATCAGGTCATTTTTATGGCGTATGAAAATATCAAGCCTGAGTACATCGACAGAAAACTACTTCCTTATGCCGGACAAAAAGTGAAGCTGGCAGTTGCAGTTCGCACAAAAGATTTTCAGAACAGAATTCAAATTGAAAAATACCTGATCGATCTTTACCACCGCACCGGTATTGAGCAGATTGCCATTCATGATATTGAGACCCTGATCAGCATGGACGAAAAAAACCTTGAGCGATGAAAAACATCAATTTTCAACGCGGAAAACCAATGATAAGAACCTGGGAACAGGATCAAAAATCGCGTGTACCTTTTAATTGGGACAGATTTATTTACATCATCATATTAGTTGTTGCTGTATTCTTTTTTGTTCGCTACCTCTATAACAAATTCATCTATATTCAGGCTGATGGCCAGGTGCTGTTTGAGCGTGTTAATATCATGAATACAGATGATAGTCGCATTCTTACATTTCATGTTGAAGAAGGTGACGCTGTGGAAATCGGTGATTCTCTTTTTACCTTTTTCGAAGATGAAGATGCCTTTGGAAGATATACATCAGCAGGTGGTAGTTCTGCTTCACTTACCAGAAATAATGATCCTGAATGGGTGGAACGTGAAATCTATTCCATCCAGCGTCAATTAGCCGGAAATGAAATTCGACTAAAGGAAGCAAAAGCAGAAATTCAATTGAAGGAAAGTCAACTCGAGCGTACCCGCAATGAAGTTATACTTGATATTTTACCACACAGCAAATTGCAGGAACTGGAGAACAGCATTGCAGGTTTAAAGTTCGATGTTGAGCGTATTGAAAGTGAAATGCAGGTTAGTAAACGTTTTCTTGGTCAACTATACGGTATACGTGGAAAATCAAAACCTGACCATGCAAACATCAGTTCTACAGGAGGGGGTGGTGCAGCCGATGATGAGGGTAAAAAGGTTTTTTATTCGCCGCTAAAAGGAACAATCACCAAAATCAATTTCCAACCCTTCGAAGTTGCTTTGAAGTCGGAAGTTATCATGTCAATTCACCAGCCGGAAGATATCTTCATAAAAGGGTTCTTTGAACAGGAAGACATCAATGAACTAAGAGAAGGAGATCAACTTGAGGTATGTTTCCCGGATGGAACAAAGAGCATAGGTTATATCCGTCGCTTCTATTTTGCTACAAACACACTTCCGGAAGAGTTCCAGAAAAAATATGAACCAACAACTCGTAGTCTGGTTGCGGATATCTATCCATTGAATGAAACCGAACTTTCGAAATGGAAAGCTTTTTATAAAATGAGTGTCACCCTGATAAAATCCAAATACTAAGCCATGGAAAACAACAATCAGGATACCTTATACCAGGTTGTAGATAATGTTCTGGAATTTCAAGGCCATCGTTTTTTTGTTGCCACTCAGGGCACATCATTAAAAACGGAACAGGCCTTGATTTATGATGCGTTCATTATTGAAGCAGGTGATTTGAATTATACCCTTCATATCCTAAAAAAAATACGTGGTCACCTCAACCCGGAGCTTTACCTAAAGCCAATATTTCTTTTAAAAGGAAATGAAAAACATGATCCTCTTGTAAACAACCTTACCGATGGTGTAATTTATTCGCTCGACCAGGTAAAGCTTGTTATTCCGGTTATGGAACAGATCTATCTGAAAGTGGCAGATCTTAGCTTTACACGTTCGTTATCATTCGAAGCTCAGATGATCGACAAGATCCTGAACATGATGTACAGCCGCGACAAAAAAGAACTTGAACCTATCCCCTACTTCAATTCGGGTATCGGGTACTCTTTTCCTGAGGCAAGTATCAATTTTGGTTACAGGGACGAATGGCAAGTGCTCGATATCCTTGACATTGCAGAAAAAGAAGGTTTGTTTGCCAGTGAATACCTTGATCGCATTTACCTCTGCAACAATTGCAGCGGTGGATTTTTATCCTATCGTGAAGTTTGTCCGCATTGCGCATCCACCAACGCAAGCAGTGAAGATCTCATTCACCATTTCCCCTGTGCCTTTATCGGACCAATCAGCGATTTTAAAAACGAAATTGACAATCAGTTAAACTGTCCGAAATGCAATAAAATGCTTCGACACATTGGCGTTGATTATGACAAACCCTCAATCATTTACACGTGCGGGAAGTGCAACAGTAAATTTCAGGATATCAGTGTGCGCGCAAAATGCATGATGTGCACAAAAGATGCAGAGGTGCAATACCTCATTCCGCGTGATGTGAAGATGTACAGGATGACGAAAAAAGGTGAAACATCCGCACAGACCGGTTATATCAGCACTTCAAAAGACATCGAAGAATTTATTGGAACAGTAAAACTGGAAACCTTCAAGACAATGATCAAATATGAGATCGAGCGTCTTAAACAAACCGATTACAATTCGAATATTGCGGGTATCTACTTGAAAAATGCAGGTGAACTATATTCCATGATCGGAGCAAGTTCACAGCGGGCACTCTTACGTGACCTTGTTGAAATTGTAAGAAGAAACATTCGTTCTTCCGATTTGATTACGTTTCAGAATGTAAACATTGTTCTTGTTTCGCTGAATGAAATTCCAACCAAAGTGGCAGATAATATCCTTAAGGAAATCATCAATATCATTAGCCGACTGATCAAACAGAACTTTAAGAATTTCGATGTAGATATCCGTTATAGTGTTCATCAGTTGAATACCCGCCTATCGCACGAATTGCAAATACAACAGGTAACAAAAGATTTTGTTGACTAATGGTTGAATTCTGGGACGACTTTTTTTCTTACCTGGCTTCGGTCGGTTACATGAAGCTTGTCCGGATTTTCTGGTTCTATTTTCTGTTTGAATTCTTCAGGTACATTTTTTTAGAAACGCTGGCTTTGTTTTCATGGAAATTCAAACAACGTGTTAATCGAAAGGCACTGCAGGAAGCACGCAAACTGATGTGGGATGAATCCCCTTTGGTGTCGATTATAGTACCGGGAAAGAACGAAGGAAAACACATTTTCAAACTAGCCCAATCGTTACGAGAACAGACCTACAAAAATTACGAGCTCATCATTATCGACGACGGGTCGGATGATGCTACACCGGAAATTTGCAAGAATCTGGAGCGAAACGGAATGATCACTCTGTTCTTGCGCAATGATGTTCGTGGGGGAAAAGCTTCGGCGGCTAACCTTGGATTACGTTTTGCAAAAGGCAAGTACATCATTCACCTCGATGCAGATTGTTCTTACGACCGGGATGCAATTGAAAACATCATTATTCCATTTTATTTCGATCAACGCATTGGCGCAGTTGGGGGCAATGTAATGGTGCGGAACTATAAGGAAAGTCTCTGCACAACACTTCAGGCTATTGAGTACACCGACACTATTTCTGTTGGAAGGATTGTTACATCGCATCTTGGTATTTATCGTGTAATTTCTGGCGCTTTCGGAGCCTTTCGTTCAGATGTAATGCAACGTATTGGAGGTTGGGATATTGGTCCGGGATTAGATGGCGACATTACCGTTAAAATCAGAAAACTGGGGTACAAAATCCATTTCGAACCTCTTGCTGTTTGTTTGACAAGTGTTCCGAATACCTTCCGAAAACTCATAAAACAACGTTTGCGTTGGGACAAATCATTGATCCGTTTCCGGTTGCGTAAACACCGCGACGTATTTCTGCCCAATCAGTCGTTTAAGCTGGGCAATTTTGTTTCGTTTGCAGAGAATGTAACCTATAATCTTGTCCTTAATATTTTTTGGTATGGATACCTTTTTGATATGATATTCAATTATTCATCCCAGTTGAAGTACATCATCATCATGAATTTCTTTTTGTACACGCTCAACAACTATTTTAAATTCATTTTATTTAGCCCATTCCGCGAACGCAAACATGCGCCCATTCATTATTTCCTGATTTATATTCCTCTGATGGTTTTTTATTTTGGCTACTTACTCAGGTTAGTCAGAAGTGTGGCCTACTTATCAGAGATCTTTTTCAAAGCATCCTACAAAGACCCATGGAATCCGGCAAAAACTTCCCGTCACGCCAAAGAAATGGGTTTATAACGAGCAGAATCAACCTGTCATTCCGACTGATCGAAATGCCATTTCCTTCTTGTTAATTGAATTTGAATTTTTCTTATTTTTATTTCGTGCGACACATTCTTCATTTTCTGTTTCTGTTCATGCTTATCTCATTCCATGCGAAGAGTCAGGTAAGAATAGAAGAAGCTGCAATTTTCAATCTTGGTACGTTTACCGATGAAGACGGAGATGCGGAAGACTGGATTGAGCTCCGCAACATGACCGCCTCTCCTGTGAATCTTGCAGGATACATGCTTAGCGATAATCTGAATCTGCCTCAAAAATGGATAATGCCAAATGTTACCATTCCCGCAAATGGCTTTTTAATTGTTTTTGCATCCGGTAAGGACAGATCGGGACCTGTATTACATACAAATTTTTCTATCAGTCCAGGCGAAGTAATCACCTTATACCATCCAAGTGCAGGTTTATTGAGTTCGCTTGTTTTACCAAATGTTCCACATCCTTATACATACGGAAGGGAAAACAACGGTAATCCTGCCATTCTCACACCCGCAAGTCCTGGTGCGCCAAATCCAACTAACGGCTATTGGGGAATACTCGGAGCTCCGGGATTTCAAACTACAGGCGGTTACTATTCCAATCCCGTTCAGGTAAGTATTGGTCATTACGATACCAGTTCAATCATCAGGTATACAACAGACGGATCTGAACCTACTTTACTTTCTCCGGTGTATACAGGTCCTATTACATTGGGTTTCACAAATGGACAAGCAAACAGGTGGAGCACTATTCCATCAAATCCTTCCTTGAATTATCCGCAGGGAAGTTATGATTCTCTACGGGCACAAACACGCGGATGGGTTCCTCCTTATGGAAATGTCTTTAAGGCGCATGTCATTAGAACCCGTGCATTCCCAACTTATCCCGGAGCTTTGCCCAGTGAAAGTTCAACAAGGACATTTATTATTGATCCGCTTGCGAACAATCGTTTTACATTACCCGTTGTTTCTTTGGTAAGCGACAGCACCGGATTGTTTGGGCCGGAAGATGGAATTTATATTTACGGAAATGCTATCGACGGAAACTACAATGAACTTGGCGATTTATGGGAGCGAAAAGCACATCTCGAATTGTATTCTGCCAATGGTGATCATGAGTTTTCGCTTTACCTGGGCATTCGTACGCATGGAGGCGGAGGAAGACACAGCACGCAAAAAAGTCTGAAACTTAATTTGCGTAATGCTTATGGAACGGATCAGTTGAATCATTTGGTTTTCCCAATGAAAACGCAAAACAAATTCAATGATCTAATACTTCGTGGACCGGGACACCGTCCGGATTGCATACCACGTGATGACCTCTCAGGAATGCTTGTTGAAGGACTGCCCTTTGATTATATGCATTTACGTCCGGTAATTGTTTTACTCAACGGAGAGTATTGGGGAATTCACACCATCAAGGAAAATATGAATGCCGATTATTTTTCCAATAAATACAGTATTCCAAAAGATGAAATAACCATACTCGACAAAGAAGGCGATGTTGAAGAAGGTGATCCGGCAGATGAATTTGTGTACCAGGCCATGGAAGATTTCATTAACACAGCAGATATGACAATACCTGCGAATTATGCCTGGGTCAGAACACAAATGGATATTGATAATTATATTAATTATCAGTTGGCAGAGATCTATTTTGGAAATGGCGACTGGCCCAACAGCAATATCCGAATGTGGAGAAAATTCACAGGAGCAAATTCCAATGTTCCTAATGGACACGATGGAAAATGGCGCTGGATCTTTTTCGATCTGGACGGAGGCTATGGTGGTACCTGTAACAATGTTTTTCCGGGAATGAATGGGCTGCAACAGGCAACACTTACTACCCCATTGTTCAATTCGTATACACGAGTTCTTCGGGGACTCTTAAACAATCCGGATTTTAAAGCCCAATTCATTTTAAGGTATTGCGATCTGCTTAACACATGGTTCAGAGAAAACAGAGTACGTTCTGTCATTCAAAAAGCAGATCAGGTTTACCGTCCCGAAATTCTCGAGCATACAGAACGATGGAGATATCCATCCATGTCGGTAACATTGGCAGATCGTTACACAGAAATACCCGGAATGCAAGCCTGGGACAGAATTATCTACCGTCTCGATTCTTTTGCAAGCCGACGACCAACGGTACAACGAACGCAGCTTATTAATTTTTTCACCTTATCAGACAGTGTTCGCGTTACGCTAAATGTAAACGACACATTGATGGGAAGAATTAAGATCAACAGTATTTTGATTCATCCGCAACTTCCCGGAGTGCAGGGACCAACCTATCCCTGGAAAGGATTGTACATTGAGAATATCCCTATGAAGCTCACTGCAATTCCATTACCCGGATATCAGTTTGTTGAATGGCTTGGGACAGGAATTACAACAAATGAAATAACGGTAAGCTTAAATCCGGATACAACCTTCACCGCATTGTTTGCACCTGACCCAACCTACAATCCTGCTTTCGGTATTCGATTCAATGAAGTAATGGCAATGAACAATTCTGTTATTCAGGATGAATTTTCGCAATACGACGATTGGTTCGAACTGTTTAATTATTCATCAGACACTGTTGATCTGAATGGATATTTCATTTCACGAACGTTAAGTCAGCCCACACAGTTTCAGATTTTATCCGGTATACAAACAACGAAAATTGCACCATTTGGATTCAAATTGGTCTGGGCCGACAATCAGCCTGTTCAGGGAAATTTTCACACCAATTTCAATTTACCAGCATCCGGAGGAAGTCTGTATTTATTTGCTCCTGATGGAATCACTTTGGTGGACAGTATCAATTATGCAGCAATGGTAAGTGATGTTTCTTTTGGAAGGTACCCGGATGGTGCACCGGAATTTGTTTGGTTCAATTACACCACGCCAAACATGAGCAATGCGATGACGGCTATTGAAGAGTTGAATCAATCAATGCAGCTCATTCCCTACCCCAATCCCAACGGCGATGAGATCCTTTATTTGAATCGTCCTGGAAATTTTACTGTTTATGATATTAACGGTAAATGGATGGGCGATTTTTCAAACGCATCTCAGATTACACTTTCAGGTTATCCAAAAGGCATGTACCTGATCCGTGATGACAAAGGAAATTCGGCACGATTTATACGAATGTAAATGCTAAGTCCTGAAGAATTTAAGCGACTCACCATTCAGCAACGGTTCAATCGTCTGCAAAAGGATGGCGATTTTGTGGCATCGCGTTTTTACCAGAGTTTCAATGTGCATTTATTCACGCTCTATGGATTCTATGTAGAGATCTGGCAAACCATTTCATTGGGCGATGTTGCCTATATTGAAGTGGTAGGAAACGATGCAACCCTGCGCGAGTACACCAAAGACATTGATCTGAATAAGGATTTGGGGATAGGAAGATAATGGAAGTGGATTCATCTTTCCAACTTCAGGAATTCTTATTCAGTTATAAATGGCAGGTAATTACCAGAGTGAATTACTGAAAATGTTGCTTCAGGATAAGCTTTATTCCATGCTCCAGGTACTCTTACTTTAGCTTCTGCTGACCATTTAAATTCAAATGCGTTCAACGAATTACCGGATTCTTCAACAAGATCTATTTCCTGTTGATCATAAGTTCTCCAGAAATAAGAATTGATGAAATTTCTTCGATAGTGATTTCTTTTGATTCGTTCAGACATAAGATAATTTTCCCACAATTCTCCCTTATCAGTTCTAAAGTCAATACGATTGAAATTTCGTAAAATAGCATTACGGATTCCGTTATCATAAAAATACCATTTACTGGATTTTGTTATTTCCTTTCGCAGATTTCGATTATATCCACCAACCCTGTAAATAACAAAAACCTTTGAAAGTAGATCAAGGTATTGGTCAACTGTATTCCTGCTGATGCCTTTCAAATTATTAGCCAACTCATCATTATGCACTTCTTTTCCAATTTGAAGCGCAATGAGACGAAGCAAATCCATTAATTTATCAGACTTCCTGATTCCATCCATTTCAAGAATATCTCTTAATAAATAGGAATTGACAATCCCATTGAGATATTCGGCTTTGTCTTTCCAATCAGAAACTTGTTCGAGTTCCGGATAGGACCCAAAAATCAAACGTTCTTCCAATTTGTTTTTTGTTTGAATCGGATCCTCATAAAAATTCAATTCCGATTGTGATAAAGGAAATAGATAAAAAGTTTTCTCCCTTCCGACCAATGGTTCACCCAATTTATTACTTAGGTCAAATAAAGATGATCCTGTTGCTATCACCTTAATATGCGCCATTTCATCAACGATGAGTTTCAATTTTTGTCCGATGTCCGGAATTTTCTGTGCTTCATCAATCACAATTAATTCACGGGTTCCAAAAAGTCGGCGGAAATTTTCAATTTTTCGTTCTGAGAATGCATCAATGGTTGACTGATCATCACCATTAAACAACATGTAATCACCTGTAAACTTTTCCTCTAACAGTCGTCTAATGAATTGCGTTTTCCCGACTCGTCTTGCTCCCAAAATGATCAAAACTTTTTGTGGCAAAATAGAGTTCAAAAAATCTGCTTCAAAGGCACGCGGTATAAATACAGGTTGCATTGCAAAATTATTTTGACGCAATTTACATAAATAAAGTCATTTAACTGACGCAATTTACAAAAATTATGTCAAAAAATTAACAAATTTATAATTCTAACCTGAC
>ERZ761602.2655-NODE-2655-length-27328-cov-4.691856_pt1 | contig 27328 bp, 21 predicted proteins | sample MGYA00512165_ERZ761602 | MGnify/ENA primary metagenome ERZ761602 (study PRJEB28899, sample SAMN02445085) | bioreactor sludge metagenome | biome: EBPR sludge; isolation source: Thorneside wastewater treatment plant | place: Australia: Brisbane, Thorneside...
CTGCTGGAGGTCGAGAGCCGGCTGGGGGAGGGCTCGCTCTTTCGGGTGACGTTGCCTTCGCTGCCGTGGTCCGAGGAGGTGGAGTCCGAGGGAAGGGAACGTCCGGAGGGCTCGGGCGCGCGCCACGTCGCGTGACGGCTTCGGCGGGTGTCGGAACGAGAGAGCACGTGCCGTCCTCGAGGGCCGCAGGGCGCCCGACTGGTGCAGACCGCGCGCTTTGCTATGCGGTCGCGACGATGCGTGTCCATCGAGCACCCGAGCCGCGGCTTCCCGTGGTCCTCGTCATCGGCCTCGTCGCGGCGGTCGCCGGGTGGGTGCTGGTGCGCGCGACGATCGGCCGCGCGCCCGCAGGCAGCGCGGAGGCCCCGAACCACGAAGGCGTGGCGGAAGCGAGCGCGGACACCGACGACGACGCGAACCGCGAGGCTGACGCGAACGGTGCGGCGAACGCGTCCGCGGACGCCGACGCCGAAGCCGACGTGAACGGCGATGCGAACGGCGATGTGGACGGCGACGTGAGCACTGGCGCGTTCGAGCCCGACGTCGCCGCCGCCGAGCCTTCGGCCGCGACGCCGACGCCCCCCTCCAGCACTCCATCGAACACTCCGACGAGCACACCGACGAGCGTCGCAGCCGCGACCGTTCGGCGAGGGCGCGTCGCCTACATCCGCTGCGGCGACACCGAGCGCTGCCCGCGCGACGCGGCGCTCGAGGAGGCGGCGTGGGCGATCCTCGACGCGCTTCCGAGCTGCGCGCGGCTCGCCGGGCAGACGGGCAGCGCGGACGTACGCTTCCACTTCGAGGCGGAGACCGTCGAGGTTCGATTCCGCGATCACGGGGACCGTCCGCTCGCGATCCCGGCGCTGCGCGCGTGCCTCGTCGGTCCTTCCGCGTCGCTCCGCACGACGCTGACGCCGCGGCCCCTCACGGCGTCGTTCCGCTTCGATCTCGTCGCGGAGTGAGCGTGCGCGGTGCTCAGCTCGGCCGACCGCACGCCGGGCAACGACCCAGCTCGCGCGGATGGACCGCCCCGCACGCGCGACAGACGATGCGACCGACGGTGTCGTCGAGGCGCTGGAGCTCCGGGTAGAGCGCCTCGAGCTCGGCCGAGCTCAGTCGATCCGCTTGCTCGCTCGGCGACCAGATCAGCTCGAGCCCCGTGGGGAAGCCGTTCTCCATCGCGAAGAGCGCGAGGTCGAGCTCGCGTGGCGTCTTGCCGAACGCGTGCTTCCCGCGTGCCCCGAAGGTCAACACGGAGACCACGAGCAAGCCGGGTCCTTCTTCGGCGCGGTAGGTGAGGTCGGGGGCGCGCGCGCCGGTGGTGGTCTCGTGGCGATAGCGAGCGCGCAGCTCGCTCGCGAGCGCGAAGAAGCGCTTCACGCCGGCTTCTTGGCGCGTCGGGATCGCTTGCCACGCGACGTAGCGGACGTCGTCGCGGTGCGCGCGCAGGAGCGAGAGCACCTCTGCGAGGAGCGCGCCGCGTTGTTGCGGGGTCGCGGTCTTCGCGTCGCGGGCCAGCGTGCGCAGCCGCTCTTGGAGCTCGACGCGGGCGCGAGGGCCGAAGCCGAAGCTGAGCCGCCGAACCTCGTGGCGCTTCGCGAAGATCAGCCAGCCGATGAAGTAGAGGACGAGCGCGAAGAAGAAAGCGCCGCCCGCGATCGCGGCTCCGTCCTCGAGCGAACGCGACGACCAGTACGGCTCGCGCTCGAACGCGCGCCGCTCCTCTGGCGTGACGGTCGGCGCGCCGCGCTCTTCGTGGGTCTCGCGCCATATGCGTCGGCGTTCGGCGGTCGCCTGCTGCTCTTCGTAAGTGGGCAGCGGACGCGACGTGCTGCTCGTAGAAGAGGACGACGACGAGCTCGACGACGAGCTGGGTGAGCGGTAGCGGTACGACGAGCCGCTCGACGAGGAGCCGCCGAAGCCACCCACGCGACCGCCGGTCGACTGCGCGAACGCCGGGGCCACGAACGCGAGCGCGAGAGCCGACGCGAGGAGGAGACGCACCGCGGGAGTCCACCACGGGCCTCCGGCTCCGAGCAACCGTGGCGGTTCGTGGATCCCGCTCGACGAACGGACCGTTCGAGGCACGACGTGCGAGCGAACCGCTCGAAGCGCGGAGCCCGTGAGCCCTCCTCGACGTCGCCCCGTTCGCGGAAAACCCCGACATCGCGCGCATGAGGCGACCACGATCCGGGAGCTGTCGGTTACGCTCGTGAACGTGCTGAACAGCGTGGAGCTCGTCCTGGTCACCGTGCCGGAGCCCGACGTCGCCGTTCGCTTCTACGTCGAGCGGCTCGGATTCCGCTGCGTCGACTCCGATCCCGACGCCGCCACGCTGCAGCTCGGCGCGTTGCAGCTCGTGCTCCAGCGCGGTCCGGTGCCGGACACCGGAGGCTCGCCGCGCATCCACATCCGCGTGCCGCGCGCGACGCTGGAGGCGGTGTGGAGCGAGGACCGACGCGCCAGTCCCGGCGTGGCGGGACCGCGGCTCGTGGCGGGGGCGATCTTCGAATACGAGACGCGCGATCCAGCGGGCAACCTCGTGCGCTTGAAGACGCCGGTGGCTGCGCCGCCGACGCGCGAACGTTGATCGGCCGATGCTCGCGCCGATCCTCGATGCGCTGCTGGACGACGAGTCGCTCTCGCTGCGGGGCGAGCGTGCCCGCGTCCACGCGGAGAGCGGGAGCCTCGACGGTCTCTTCGACTACGCGATCGTCTCCGCGCTTCGTGGACAGCACGACGAAGCGGCGCGGGCTCTGCGGCGCGCGCGGCGTATGGCGCCCACGCACGTGCGAACGGCGCCCGTATCCGTGCTCGCCGCCTGGCGTGCGGGCGACGCGTCGCGTGCGCGGGCGGCCCTCCCTCCTCGTCCACCCCCGGAGCTTCGCGCGATGGTCGCGCTCGCGGAGCTCGACCTCGAAGACGCCGCGGTCGAAGAAGCGCTCGAAGGCGACGGCCCGCTCGTGGCGTATGTGATGGCGCGCTTCGCGCTGGCGCGGGGTGATGCATCGGCCGCGCTCGACGCGCTCGACGCGCTCACGCCCACGGGGCTCTTGTCGTGTCTGGTCGAGCGCGCGCGTGGCGAGGCGCGGCTGAAGAACGGCGACGTGACGGGGGCACGCGACGCGCTCTCGGTCGCGGTGTGGCAGGTGACGGTGCTCGACGCGCCGGACGAGCTCGGACGCGCGTACCTCGCGATGGCCGAGGTGGAGGCGCGCGATCTCGACGCGGAGGGACGACCGCGCGATCGGGCGGCGGAGTGGCTCGCGCGGGCGCATGCGCTGCTCACTCCGCACGGTCACGCGCACGATCAAGCCCGTTTGCGTCGGCTCTTTCGGCGCTTCGGACGGCGCGCGATCGATCGCCTCGTCGGAGGTGACCTCGAGTCGCGCATCGAGGGTGTGCGGACGACGCGCGCGAAGGCACGCGATCGACGCGTCGCGCTCGAAGAGGCACGCGAGCGCGGGCAGGATCCCTCGGCGCTCGAACGCGATCTCGCGGAGACCTTCGACGAGCTCGCGGAGGCGGAGGAAGCGCTCGTCACCGCGCTCGAAGGCGTGCTGGTCGATCGCGATCGCATGGGGCGGCTCGTGCAGGCGGCGCGGCGTCTCTACGGCCTCGAGGGCGTGGCGGAGATCGACGCGACGTTGCCGCGTCTCGCGCTCGAGCTCGACGGTGGTGCGGGCGCGGCGTTGGTGGAGCCGCGCGAGCTCGGGAGCACGGTGCGAGCGACGGACGTGCGGGGGTGGCGGATCGTGGCGTCGTTCGGCGACGAGCAAGAGGCGACGCTCGACACCATCGCGACCGACCTCGAAGAAGTGCTTCGTTCGGGGCAAGCGCGTCTCGCAGGTGAAGAGGAGCACCGCTCGGCGATCGTGCCCGTCTCGACCGCGCAGCGCGAGCTCGTGCTCGTGGTGCACCGTCCGACCAAACGCACGCCGCTCGGTGGCGAGGAGGTCGAGCGGCTCTCGGTGCTCGCGAGCGTGGCGGTGGTGGTCTACGAGCGGGCGCGCGCGGCCGATGCGTTGCGCGAAGCGGCGGAGCGCGACGCAGCGATCCTCGAGACCATCCGCGACGGAATCCTCGCGCTCGACGAGCACCGCCGCGTGCGCTCGATCAACCGCGCCGCGGCGGCGCTCTTGGGGGCGAGCCGCGACGAGCTGCTCGGTCGGGTGCTCGACGATCGTTCGGGGCTCGCGGCGCTCGCGGATGCCGCGGAGCGGGAGGCGGACGACGAGCCGGTCACGTTGCCGCGGATCGAGCTGCTCGTACGCGCGCGTCGTCATCCGGGCGGGACGGTCTTGATGCTGCGCGAGCTCGCGAGCGCGCAGCAGCTCGCGCAGCGCCTCGTCGGTGGCGCGGCGCGGTTCGCGTTCGAGGATCTCGTGGGTGACGACGTCGCGTTCCGGCGCGTGATCGCGGACGCGCGTCGCGCGGCGTCGAGCGACGTGCCGGTCCTCATCACGGGCGAGAGCGGCACCGGCAAGGAGCTGCTCGCGCAGGCGATCCACCACGGCAGCCCGCGCGCGAAAGAGCCCTTCGTCGGATTGAACGTCGCGGCCATCCCGCGCGAGCTGCTCGAGAGCGAGCTTTTCGGCTACGAGGCGGGCGCCTTCACCGGCGCGCGCGCCCGTGGGCACGCGGGCAAGTTCGAGCTCGCGGGGCGAGGCACGCTGCTGCTCGACGAGATCGGCGACATGCCCTTCGACATGCAGGCCAAGATGCTGCGCGTGCTCCAAGAGCGCGTCGTGCAGCGCCTCGGCGGGACACGCGATCTCCCGATCCGCGCGCGCATCGTGGCCACCACCCACCGCGACCTCGAGAAGGCGGTGGACGACGGGCTCTTCCGCCTCGACCTCTACTACCGACTTCGTGTGGTGCACTTGAAGCTGCCACCGCTGCGGGAGCGTCGCGGCGACATCCCACGCCTCGTCGATCGCCACCTCGCGATCTACTGCGAGCGCTCGGGTCGCGCGCCGGTGCGGGTGTCGAGCGCGGTGATGCGCGAGCTCTCGAGCTACGACTGGCCGGGCAACATCCGCGAGCTCGCGAACCTCGTCGAGGGCGCGGCGAGCCTGCTGCCCTACGACGTCGACGTGATCGAGGAGCTGCCGGCGTTCGTGCGCACCCGCAGCACCCTCGGGGGCGCGGCTCCTCGCGCGCCGTCCTCCGCGCCACCCGCACCGTCGTTCGCGGGTGATCAGGGCGCGGTGCGCACCCTCGAAGCGATCGAACGCGACGTCTTCGCGCACGCGCTGTCGGTCTTCGACGGCAACGTCGCGGCGGCCGCGAAGGCGCTCGGTGTCGCACGCGGCACCTTCTACGCGAAGATTCAACGCTACGGCCTACGCTGATCGCGGCGAGTCGACGAATCGACCCGCGAATCGACCACGCGAGTCGACCACGCGAATCGACCCGCAATCGACCCGCAATCGACCCGCAATCGACCTCGCGAATCGACCCCGCGAATCACGCTGCGTTGACCGACACGCGCGGGGTCGGCAGGCTCCCTTCGTGCTCTTCGTGCTTCTCCAGACGCAGCCCGCGCCGCTGCCGACCGGGTACGGCGCCGCGCTCTTGCAGACGCTCGTCAGCTTGCTGGCGGTGTGTCTGCTCGCGTGGCTGCTCCTGCGTTGGGGCGTGCGGCGGGGCTTCGCGTTCGGCGGACGCGGGCAGCGCGTGAAGGTGATCGAGCGCGTGGCCCTCGACCCACGGCGCACGCTCTACGTGGTGGAGGTCGGCGGCAAGGTGCTGCTCCTCGGGGCCGGAGACGGCGCATCACCGACGTTGATCTCGGAGCTCGATCCGGCGTCGATGCCGAGCGAGCCCGAGCCGAAGAAGTCGAGCTTCGCGGACGTGCTCTCACGCGCGCGCAGCGAGGCGCGCCCCGAGCGCTCGTCCGATCGGCCGTCGCGTCCGTCGCGTCCGCCCGAAGAGGGGTGACGTCGCACGGTGCGAGACGCGTCTTCTCCGTGCCGTTCTCCTCACGCGGCGTCGAGAGGCTTCGACGGCCGTCGCGAAGGACGACGAGAGAGGAAATCGAGAGACGGAAGACGAGAGGCCACCCGGAGGTGGCCTCGCATCGAACGCTCGCGATCACGTGACCGCGGCGGTGCTCACTCCGCCGCGTCCGCCATCGGCTTCGCCGCGCGGAGCACGACCGCCTCCGCGAGGATCTCGGCCACGTCGAGCTGGCGCACGTCCTCGCGCTCCTCGCCCTTGAGGCCGTCGCTCAGCATCGTCATGCAGAACGGGCAGCCGGAGGCCACGGTGTCCGCGCCCGTCTTCAGGAGCTGAAGCGTGCGCTTCTTGTTCACGCGCGTGCCGCCGGTCTCTTCCATGAAGTACTGCGCGCCGCCCGCGCCGCAGCAGAGGCCCTGCTGCTTGTTCCAGTACTCCACCTCGACGAGCTCCACCCCCTCGATCGACTCGAGCACCTGGCGCGGCGACTCGTACACCTGGTTGTAGCGACCGAGGTAGCAGGAGTCGTGGAACGCGACCTTCGCCTTCACGGGCTTGGTCGGACGCAGCTTCCCCGCGACCAGCAGGCCCTGGAGGAAGTCCGTGTGGTGCACGACGTCGTAGTGCCCGCCGAAGTCCGGGTACTCGTTCTTCAGCGTGTTGAAGCAGTGCGGGCACGCCGTGAGGACGGTCTTCTTCTGCACTCCGTAGCCGTTGAGCGTCTCGACGTTGCCCTCCGCCATCGTCTGGAAGAGGAACTCGTTGCCGCCGCGGCGCGCCGGGTCGCCCGTGCAGGTCTCCTCGGTGCCGAGGATCGCGAAGTCGACGCCCGCGGTCTGCAAGAGCTGCACGACGCTGCGCGCGACCTTCTTCGCGCGATCGTCGAAGCTCGCCGCGCAGCCGACCCAGTAGAGCACCTCGGCGCCCGGGTTCTCGCTCATCAGCGGGACGTCGAGGCCCTTCGTCCAGTCCGCGCGGTCGAGGTTCGAGACGTTCCACGGGTTCTTGTTGCGCTCGATGCCGTTGAAAGCGCGCTGAAGGTCGTGGGGGAACTCGCCCTTCACGAGCACCTCTTCGCGGCGCATCCCGACGATCTTGTCGACGTAGCTGATCATCACCGGGCACTGCTCTTCGCAGGCGCGGCACGAGGTGCAGCTCCAGATGACGTCCGGGTGCAGCACGTTCGGCACCAGCTCGACGTCGGCTGCGGCCTGGAGGAAGTACGCGCCTGCGGGCGGCTTCGGGAAGGTGTGGATCTCTTCGCGCGCGTCCTCTTCGGCGAGCGCGGGGGCGTCCGGACGGCGGCCGTCCTGCGGGCGACCCACGTCGTCGCTCTTGCCGAACATCGCGTACTCGCTCGCGTAGAGGTGATCGCGGAGCGCGAGCGTGAAGTGCTTCGGAGAGAGGACCTTGTCCGTGATGAACGCGGGGCAGTTGTCGCTGCAGCGGCCGCACTCGGTGCAGGTGTAGAGATCGAGGATCTGCGTGTGGGTCAGATCGCGAATCGTCTTGATTCCGAGCGACTCGTCGCGCTCGAGCTTGCCCTCGATGTCCTCCACCTTCGGCAGCGCGTTCGGCTGACGATCGTAGGCGAACACGTTCGGCATCACGGACACGATGTGGAAGTGCTTCGTGTACGGGAGGATGTTCAGGAACAGGAGCACCCACGCCGCGTGCCACCAGAAGCCGGCGTGCTCGAGCGCGCGCAGCGTGCCCTCGCCCATGCCCGAGAACGCCATCGCGAGCGCGGAGCCGAAGGGCTCGTACCAGGCCCAGTGAACCTCTTGGCCGGTGGCCTGCGCCTGGAGCGCGACGTGGCCGCCGACGTAGAGGAAGTCGGCGAACATCATCGTGAAGATGATGCCGAGGATGACGTTCGGCTCGAGGCCGAGCGTCATGCGCGGGCGGTCACCGACCTCCTTCGGATCACCGGAGTCGCGGCCCTTCTTCGAGAGGCGGATGTACCAGAAGATGAGCGCGCCAGTCATCGCGCCCGCGGCCGCCATCTCCTTGGCGAAGCTGTAGAGCTGCCCGAGGAGATGTTCGGTGGAGAGCAGGCCGAAGAAGAAGTTCCAGTCGTAGTCGTAGCCGCGACCCCAGAGCAGGATCGAGTTCAGAAGGAGCACGTTGAACGCGCCGAAGATCACGATGTGCGCGAAGCCGGCCGCGAGGTAACCCTTCTTCTTCCACATCTTCTCTTGGCCGAGCGCGACCAAGAGCACCTTCTTCGTTCGATCGAAGATCTGCTCGGGGGTCCACTCGAAGCGCGGATCCGACTTTCCGATCGCCACCTGACGGGTGCGTCGGAACATGGACCACGAGAAGAAGGCGAGGGTGCTCAGCAGCACCAGGGTCATCGCGATCGCGCTCATCGATGTCGCTCCGTTGGCGCGCCGAGGGATCGCGGCGCGTGGAGGGCGGGGCCCTCGAAAGGTTTGGGCTCGCCCGGGTCGTTCGCCCAGGCGCGCCGAGGATTAGGTGGGCGGCGGAGGGAAGTCAATCGACGGCAACCCCGCGCGCCCGCGAAGGAAACGCGTTTCGACGCGGTGCGTCAAGGTGACGCCGCGTGGTTCTTGGCGTGCTCACTGGTGGGTCGGTGCCCGCACGCTCGACGTGGACCCGTCCTGCGCGACGCCCGCGTCGGCCGCGTGCAGCGAACGCGCGCCGAGCACCGTCGGTCCGGTACCGTGCGCGCGTGCTGGCGGACGCGATCACGCGGCGGCTCGAGCGCGCACCCCGAACGGTGGTCGCGACGTACGCGGTCGTGGCCGCGTTCGCGACCTACTTCGGGATGTACGCCTTCCGAAAGCCCTTCGCCGCGGCGAGCTTCGAGGGCGAGACCTTCCTCGGCACCGAGCTCGTGGCGAAGACCGCGTACGTCATCGCGCAGCTCCTCGGCTACACCGCCAGCAAGTACCTCGGCGTCGGCATCGTGCCCGCGCTTCGCGACGATCGCCGCGCGCGTGCGCTCGTGCTCCTCGTGTTGCTCTCCGAGCTCGCGCTGCTGCTCTTCGCGATCCTCCCGCCCGATCTCCGCGTCGTCGGGATCTTCGCGAACGGCTTGCCGCTCGGCATGGTCTGGGGGCTCGTCGTCCGCTACCTCGAAGGCCGACGCAGCTCCGACGCGCTCCTCGCCGGCCTCGCGACCTCGTTCATCGTCGCGAGCGGCGTCGTGAAGGACGTCGGGCGCTGGCTCATGAGCGCGCACGGCGTGTCCGAGACCTGGATGCCCTTCGCGACCGGCGCGGTGTTCCTGTTGCCCTTCGTGCTGAGCGTGTGGCTGCTCGATCGCCTCCCGCCGCCGAACGCAGAGGACGTCGCGGCGCGTCGCCCTCGTCCGCCGATGGATCGCGCGATGCGTCGTGCGTTCCTTCGCGATCACGCGGCGACCCTCGCGCCGCTCTTCGTCGTGTACGTCGCGGCCACCGCGTACCGCGACTTCCGCGACAACTACGGCGTCGAGCTCCTCGACGAGCTCGGCCTCGGCGACGACGCGGGCATCTTCACGCGCACCGAGGTGCCGATCGCGCTCGTCGTCTTGCTCGCGCTCGCGCTCCTCAACGTGGTCCGCGACCACCGACGCGGCCTGCTCACCACGTACGCGATGATGGCGTTCGGCGCTGCGACGGTCGGGCTCTGCACCTGGCTGCGCGCGCGCGGAATCCTCGGTGGCCTCGAGTGGATGATCGCGGTCGGCCTCGGCAGCTACCTCATCTACGTGCCCTACAACACCGTGCTCTTCGAGCGTGTGGTCGCCGCGACGGGCACGGTCGGCAACGCCGCGTTCGCGATCCAGCTCGCGGACGCCCTCGGCTACACGGGCAGCGTGGGCGTGCAGCTCGTCAAAGACCTCGGTGCGAGCGACGCCACACGGCTCGGCTTCTTCGACACGTTCGGACTCGCGCTCGCGGGCGTCGGAGTCGTCGGCTTCGGTTGGGCTGCATGGCGAGCGCCCGCAGCGCGCGACGAGTGAGGGATCGCCTCCCGCACTGATTCCGCGTCTGCTCGTCGTCGCCCGTCGCGTGCCGCTGCGTGCCACACCCCAGTGGTCGCGCTTTCACTCTCCGGTGTGCTTCTGCGCCACATGTCCGGCCGAGCGGCCGGATTCGCTCGAAAGACTCGCACTTCGCGGGCGCGAATCCGGTTGGCCCGATCCTTGTAGAAGTGCTGGAGGTCCGGTCGGACCCGAGCACGTGCAGGGCTCCGACGAGATGAGCTCTTTCGTCGTCCGCTGGCCTCCACGAGGCCGCGAGGTCGACCCGAACGTTGGGGGAAGCGTCATGAAGATCAGCCTCGGTGTGTTGCTCGGTGTGTCGTTTGGTGTGGTCGGCGCCACGACGGTCGCGAGCGCGCAGGATCCCTTCGCGCAGGACACCGTGATCGTGGTCGAGCACGCCGACGGTCCGTCGCCGACCGTGACCGAGATCCCGTATCAGCCCCCCACGCCCGCGGCCGAGAGCGCGCTCGCGCTCGACGCGCCGGTGGTGCTCATCCTGCCGCCCGGCAGTCAGGTGCGGGTGCTCGATGCGGAGCTCGCGCAACCGGTGCCCGAGCCGCCCCGCGTCGCGACCCCCGTTCCCCCGTCCATCGCCGCGCCGCAGATCCCCGCGCCCCAGGTCGCTGCGACCGCGCTGCAGCTCGAGGCGCGCCTCGCCGAGCTGCGGCGCCGACGCCCGGGCCTCGGTCTTCCGATCTCGCTGGTCGCTGGCGGCGCGTTCGCGCTCGGCATCTCTTCGGTCGCGCTCGTCGAAGCGAACTTCGACTGCAGTTGGGACGACGACTGCGGCCGGGTGCCGCGGATGCGCGGTCTCGTGCTCGCGAGCTTCGCGACGATGACCTTCGGAATCGTGCGTCTGGTGATCAACATCATCCGCCGCAGCCGGAACAGCCGGGAGATCCGCGCGGTGCGGCAGCAGCTCGCGGCGATCACCCACGGCGCCGTGCTCACCTGGCGTTGAGCGAGGTGCGAGCTCGCGGGTCGACGATCGCCGACGATCCCGTCGAGGAAGGGCGCGCGTTCGATCGCCGCGTCCGTTACCCTGACGCGCGGTGTGGTCGGTGGTCGGTCGTGCGTCTCGGGTTCTCGGCGCGTGCCTCGCGCTGCTGTGCGCGAGCGTGGGCGTTGCCCGAGCTCAGGACCGCGAGCGCGCGCGGGTGATCGCGCCGCTGCCCGCCGATCTCGACGAACGTCTGGTCGGGCAGACCTCGGATCTCGAGTGGACGCTCGAGACCACGCGCGCATCGACACCACGTGATCTCGACGAGGCCGCGGGGGTCTCGCGCGGTGCGCGGGTGGTGATCTGGGTCGAGGCACGAGCGAACGGCCTGCGGCTCCATTTCGTCGACGTGCGCGAGCGACGCCTCTTGGTGCGCGACTTCGCGGCGCCGAACGACGAGCCCTTCGGAGGATCCGCGAACGTCGAGTCCGTGGCGGTCGCGGTGCGCAGTGCGCTTCAAGCGTTGAGCCTCGGTGGCGAGGTCGGCGTCGCTGCGCCACCTCCGACGCCGACTCCCGAGCCGAGTGAGCCAAGTGAGCCGGATCCGACTTCGATCGCCGACGAGTCGCGGCTCGCGGTGGAGGTCGACGCGGGCTGGTGGACGGCGCTCGACGGCGAGAGCCCGGTCCAGCAAGGGCCCACGCTGCGCCTCGGGCTCCGCCGCGCGCGGCTCGTGCTCGGACTCGGCGGTGAGGTCGGCCTCGGCGCGCGTCTCTCCGATCCGCTCACGCGCGTGACCGTCACGCGTCACGCGGCGTTCTTCGATCTCGGTGCGGTGATGTTCGTGCGACCACGCGGTGGGCTCGACCTGCTCGCGCGCGCCGGCGTCGCGCGGATCGCGCGCGGCGAGGTGGAAGCGCGGGTCGACGGTCTCTCGCCCGAGCCCGCGACCACGACGACCAGCGCCCTCTTCGGGCTGCGCCTCGTGGGCCACGTCGCGCTCGGCGAGCACGTCGCGCTGCGTTTCGGGGTCGGCGCGGACGCGATTCCGTCGGCCCCGGTGCTCCGCTACGCGGACGAGGCGGGCAACACCCAGATCCGCAATCGTTTCTGGTGGTTGCAGCCGAACGCGATGCTCGCGATCGTCGTCCGCTCGGGCGCCTCTCCGGCTCGGGCGGAGGCAAATCGCCAGAATCTCACCGGCGTCGTGACCCGTTTTGCGAGCCCCGCTTCTCTCTTGGGGCGATGGCGATGACGGCCACATCCTCCGCACCCCCGGACGAGCTCGAAGGGCTCGCGGCGCGCGCGGCCTCCGGCGACCGACGCGCGGCCGAGCAGCTCGTGACGCGACTGCTCCCGCGGGTGCGCAACCTCGTGCGCTACCTCGTGCGCGGTGATGCCCTCGTCGACGACATGGCGCAGAACGCGCTGCTCGCGATCTTGCGTGGCCTGCACGGCTACCGCGGCGAGGGCGCGTTCCGCGCGTGGGCCGATCGCATCACCGTGCGCGAGACGCTCTCTCTCGCGAAGAAGGAGCGCGCGCGTAGCCAAGCGACGCGCGAGGCCGCGCCCGACCTGCACGTGGTGCGCGACGAGCCCGAACGAACCGACGCGTACGTGCGGCGCCGCGACGTCGCGCGGCTGCTCGACACGCTGCCGACCGAGCAGCGTGAGGTGCTGGTGCTGCATCACGTGATGGGCATGAGCGTGCCCGAGCTCGCGGAGAGCCTCGGGGTCCCGTTCGACACGGCGAAGAGCCGGCTGCGTCTCGCGACCAAGAAGCTGCGCGAGACGCTCGAAGCACGACGGACGCCGAGCGGTAGCTTCCCGCTCGGTCTCGAGGAGGGGTCATGACCGAAGCGGACGATCTGCGGCGTGCGTTGCCGCCGCTCGACGATGGCCCAGGCCCCGCGCGCCGCTTGAGCGACGCGGAGACGGCGGCGTTCGTCGGCAACGTGATGGCGGCGTGGGAAGGACCTCCCACGCCGAACGAGGGCCCGACGCCGAGCGCGCCGAACGGCGGGACCGCGTCGCCCGCGGCGAGTAAGCTCTTGCGCTTCGGGCTCGGCGGCGTCGCGCTGGTGGCGTTCGGGATCGGCCTCGGCGTGGTGGCGATGCGGCAGCCGGAGCCGACACCGAGCGCGGTCGCGACGATCGGACCCATCGAGCTGCTCGACGCGGCGGCGCCCGAGCTCTCGGCGACGAGCGAGCGGAGTGAGACGATCGAGATCGACGACGAAGGCGACGAGCCGCGCCGGGTGCGTCGTCGTCGTCCGCGCGTGCAGCCCGATCCGGCGCCGGTGATGGTGGCGGAGACGGCCGACGATCTGCTGCGTCGCGCGAACGCGCTGCGCGGGGCGGGGAGCTACCGTGAAGCCGAGCGCACCTACCTCGAGGTCACGAGCGCACACCCCAGCACACACGCGGCGTACGTCGCGCGGGTCGCGGCGGCCGCGCTGCGGCTCGAGCACCTCGGGGATCCAGGTGGCGCGGTTCGTCTCTACCGCTCCGCGATCGTGCACGGCGGCGCGCTCGACGCGGAAGCTCGTGCCGGGCTCGCGCGTGCCTACGCTCGCCTCGGTCGCGACGCCGAGGAAGCGGAGGCGTGGCGTGGGCTGCTCGCACGTCATCCGAGCTCGCCCTTCGCGGGGCGCGCACGCTCGCGTCTGGCGGAGCTCGAAGCGGCGCCGTGAGGCGACGTTCGGCGCGACGATCGGAAGTGACGTGAGAGGCTTCGCGCACGCCGAGCGCGAGCACACGTCGAGCCTGCGCACGACGAACGCACGCACGAACGCACGACGAACGACGTGCGTGACGAGCGTGCGCGAAGCGACGAGGTGCACGTGAGCGCGTCGCGCCCTGCTACGCTGTCGCTCGTGCGCGTGGTCGTCGTCGCTCTGCTCGGTCTCGGGTGCGCGAGCTCCGACGTGATCGCCACGCTCCGCGACGGTTCGGTCGGCGTCGACGCTCCGCTCGCGGACGCACAGCTCGATGCGCCGGACGCGCCCCGCGTCGACGGCGGCTTCTGCGCGGGGAGCGGCCCGCTCTTTCAAGTCGGCGACGGCGCGGGCGAGCCGCGCTGTGGTGGCACCGTCACGCAGACCACGTTCCGCTTCGCGCTCTGCGCGTGCGATGGCTTCGCGCTCTCGCACGCGCTCACGGTAGACGCCTTCGACAGCCGCGAGGGCCCCTGGACGCCGGGTCGCCGCGGCGGCTCGGTCGGTAGCAATCAATCGTTCGCGGCGAGCGCCGGAGCGAGCGTCGGCGGCAGCGTGATCGCGGAGTCCGACGTCGATGGCGCGGGGTTGCCGGTCGACGTGGGCGGCAGCGTTCGTGCGGGCGGCATGCTCTCCGGCTCCGCCGCGTTCGGCATCGACAAGGACCTCTTCACGGGCGCGGGCGTGAGCGTCGATCGGCTGCGGGTCGACGGGCTCGTGCACCTGCCGACCGGCGCGGCCTACGACGTGCGCGAGAGCGAGGACGTCGGCGGCGTGGTGCGCGAGCCGGTCGTCGTCGACGCGCCGTGCGACTGCGACGTGTCGCGGCTGCTCGACGTCGGCGCGGTCGTGGAGGGCTACCGTGACGACAACGACGACGCGCGTGCGGGGCTCACGCCCGACTCGCTCGGCGAAGGCGACGACCGACGCGTGGAGCTCGACTGCGGCCGCTACTACTTCGATCGCATCGCGGGCGGCGCGCTCGAGCTCGTGATCCGCGGCCGCGTCGCGATCTTCGTCGCATCGGTCCTCGCGCTCGAGGGCGCGTTCGTGGTGACGCTCGAAGGCGGCGCGGAGCTCGATCTCTTCGTGGCCGGCAACGTGCTCGGCACCGCGCGCTGGACGATCGGCGATCCCGCGCGCCCGAGCCGCGTGCGCCTCTACGTCGGAGGCGCAGGCACGGTCGACCTCGCGGCGGGCGGCGATCTCGCCGCCAACCTCTACGCGCCGCGCGCCGAGCTCGTGACCCCCGAGAGCCTCGAGGTCTTCGGCAGCGTCTTCGTGCGCCGCCTCGCGGCCAGCGGCCCGCTCACGGTGCACTACGACGAAGCGATCTTGGACGTCGGCGGCGAGTGCCCGACCCCGGACGGCTGCGACACTTGCCGCGACTGTGGCAACCAAGCCTGCGTCGACGGAGCGTGCAGTCTCTGCCGCGGCGACGCGGACTGCTGCGCGCCGTTGGTGTGCGCGGCGGGTCGCTGCATCCCCGAGCCGTTCTGAGCGCGGTTCGCACGCCTCGAGTGTCTCGTGTGTCGCGTCACGCGTGTCATGGCGGTGACGAAGCGCGTCACCGGTCCTCGGGGTCGCACGCACCAACGGTGTCTCTCGGCGTGGGCGCGCGGATCTTCGAATCACCCGTCCTCAGCGACGGATGAGCACGACATTCGTTTCCGAAGTGGGGTTTTCAAACCCGAAAGGTCACAGGTCTCCCGACCCCTCGCCGCCCCATCACGTCTGGAAATCGTTGCGAATTATTCGTTCGTGAGAATCGGCACGGGTCATGCTTCGTCGTAACTCGGCGGCTGACCCCGCCGACTCGGTCGAGAAGTCGACGCGAACCGGAGGTTCCGATGCTCCCTCCCCACATCATCCGCGACATCCTCGAACGCGAGCGCGCCCGCAAGGAAGCGCCGCAACCGCAGCTGGAGATCTCGCTCCCGCTTCCGTCGCGTCCCTCGGCCCCGCCCACACGTGAGCCCGAGCCCGACCGCGGCGTCGTCGAAATCGAGCTCTTTTAGTGTTCGCTTCGCGCTCCGCGCTTCGCTCACGGCGGGGGAAGTGACCTTCCGCTTCGCTACAGGCCTCCCGGCGGGCTGCTCTTCGGCCGGAGCGAACCGAGCGGAGCGCAGCGCAGCGACGTTCGCGAGGATAGGAGCCCGAAGGGCTCACAGACCGAGACGCCCCCTGGCCGCAGAGGGCCAGCCCCGGACGTTCGGCCTCGCTGCGCTTCGCGCGCATCGTCGTTCTCTTGCTGCCCCTGCGCCACCCGTTCCGTCCGCGCGTCGAGACCGTGCGCATTGACAGCTTCCTCGCCGTTCTGAATCTTCGCCCCCTCCGCGCCGCCGCAGCCAGCGACGCGATGCCTTGGGGATTCATGACGGAACCGAAGCTCAAGCAGCCGCGCGCGCTCTACATGCTCTTCTTCGCGGAGATGTGGGAGCGCTTCTCGTTCTACGGGATGCGCGCGCTCCTCACGCTCTACCTCGTGCGGCAGCTCTTCGCCGAGATGAGCGCCACCGACTCGGACGCGAAGGCCAAAGGCATCTACGCCGCCTACGGCGCGCTGGTCTACGCGACCCCCTTCGTGGGCGGGATCCTCGCGGACCGACTCCTCGGCTACAAGCGCGCGGTCATGCTCGGCTCGGTGCTCATGGCGCTCGGCCACTTCGTGATGGCCATCGAGACCGAGTTCTTCCTCTACGTCGCGCTCGCGTTCCTCATCGTCGGCAACGGCTTCTTCAAGCCGAACATCTCGTCGATCGTCGGCGGCCTCTACCCCGACCGCAACGATCCGCGTCGCGACGGCGCGTTCACGATCTTCTACATGGGCATCAACCTCGGCGCGGGCGTCGCGCCGCTGCTCTGCGGCTATCTCGGTGAGACCTACGGCTGGTCGTACGGCTTCGGCCTCGCGGGCATCGGCATGCTCGCGGGCCTGCTCGTCTTCGGGTTCGGCGCCAAGCAGCTCGGCGACAACGGCGATCCCCCGAACGACAAGCTGAACCACAAGGTCGCGGGCCTCTCGATCGAGAACTGGACCTACGCGGGCGCCTTCGCGAGCGTCGCCGCCTTCGCGCTCCTCGTCCGCTACTTCGAGCTGATGAGCTACGTGCTCACGCCGTTCTCGCTGCTCGTCGTCGGGATCATCTTCGTGGCCGCGATCCGCGACACCAAGATCGTGCGCGAGCGCCTCTTCGTCGTGCTGATCCTGCTCTTCTTCAGCACGCTCTTCTGGGCCTTCTTCGAGCAGGCCGGCTCGTCGCTCACGCTCTTCACCGACACCAACGTCGAGCGCCACGGGCTGCCCGCGTCGGTGTTTCAGAGCGTGAACCCGGCGTTCATCCTCTTGCTCGCGCCGGTCTTCTCCGCGCTCTGGGTCGGCCTCGGCCGTCGTCACAAGGAGCCCTCGATCCCCGTGAAGTTCGCGCTCGGCATCGCGCAGCTCGGGGTCGGCTTCCTCGTGCTGGCGTGGAGCGGCGCGTTCGCGGTCGACGGAGAGATCTCGATCTCGGGCGAGAACGGCTCCGAGATCACGCAGGCCGCCGCGGTGGTTCCGCTGCTCTTCCTCATCGGCGGCTACCTGCTCCACACGACGGGTGAGCTCTGCCTCTCGCCGATCGGCCTCTCGATGGTCACCAAGCTCTCGCCCCACAAGATCACCGCGATGGTCATGGGGGGTTGGTTCCTCAGCTCCGCGATGGCGCACCACCTCGCGGGTCTGATCGCGCTGCTCACGTCGCCGCCCGAGACCGGCGCGGCGGCGGGCACCCTCGCGGTGGAGACGGGGCTCCTCGACGCGGTCGGCACGCGCAGCCCCGAGCTGCTCACGAGCTACGACAACCTCGCGAACTACCTCACGGTGTTCGAGCAGATCGGCTACGTCGCGCTCGGCGCGGCGGTGCTCTGCTTCGCGATGGCGCCGCTGCTCACGAAGTGGATGCACCTCGACGCACCGGACACCGACGCGCTCCCGCCGAAGAAGCCCGCCGAGACCCAGCCGCAGACGTTCTGAGCGAAGCCCGGGGTCGGCATGAGCGCGGTCGTTCCGAGCGGCGTCGCGAGCGGCTCCCGCGTCGAAGGCGTCGACGTCGCGCGTGGGCTCGCCAGCCTCGTGATGATCCAAGGCCACGCCTACCACGGCTGGGTCGCGCCCGAGCACCACGACGCCGCGTACGCGTTCACGCGGGTGCTCGGCACGTTGCCGCTTCCGGCGTTCCTCGTGCTCGCCGGCGCGGCGGTGATGCTGCGTTTGCAGAGCGCGGTGAAGAAGCGCGAGCCCGCGGTCGACGTGCGGGGCGCGCTGATGAAGCGAGGTGCGCAGCTCGTGGTCATCGGCTATGCGGTCAACGCGACGTACGCGCTGATCGACGGCGCCGCGGGGCTGCACACCTGGCTGCGCGCGGACGTGCTCCACGTGATCGGGCTCTCGCTCGCGACGAGCGCATGGCTCGGGCTGCCGACGACGCGCGAGGTCTCCCCGGCCCGCTACGCCACCCGCGCGACGCTGCTCGCGATCGCCGTGACGCTCGCGTGCCCGTGGCTCTCGCGTCTCGGCGCCGACGTGCCGCTCGCGCTCGCGCCGCTCGTCGCGCCGTTCGTCGACGTGCCGCGTTTCTCCGCGATGCCCTTCGTGCCGCTCTTCTCGTGGCTCGCGATCGGCGCGCTCGCGATGCACGTGCTCACACGCTTCCGCACCGACTCGCCCATCGCGCGGCGCGCGGGTGCGTCGGGGCCGGCGCTGCTCGGCCTCGCGGGCCTCGGTCTCGCGCTCGCCTTCGTCGGCGCGCGCTCCACGAGTTGGCTGGTCGAGACGCTCGGCGGCCCGCTCTCGCGCGCGCACATCGCGGTGATCCCGAACGTGCTCGACCTCGCGGGCCGTGGGCTCCTGCTGCTCGCGATCGGCGCGGCGCTCTCGCTGGTGTTGCCGAATCGCCTCCGCGCGGCGGTGGTGCGGCTCGGCCAAGGCAGCCTCGTCGCGTACGTGGTGCACATCCCGTTTTGCTATGGGCGCCTCGCAGGCCCGCTGCTCGGAGCGTGCGACATGGCGCGCGCCACGATCGCGTTGCCGGTCTTGATGGCGCTGAGCTGGGGCGCGGTCTTCGCGCGCGATGCGTTGCGCGAACGTTGGCGCGCGACGAAGCGCTTCACGCGTTGAACCACGGCCGGCGCTTTCGAGTCGGCTCTCGAGCACCCGCACGCGCGCGTCCAATCCCATGCGGTCCGGTTCGACGCACCGCGTCGAACCACCTTTCGTCCGGCGCGCGCGTCGGTTCTCGGAACGGCGTTCGTTTCCATCGTGTTACCGTCGCCGCGCTCCGATGCGCCGTCTGATCCTGATCTTGTTCGGCGGCCTCTTGCTCCCCGCGAGCGCGCTGGCTTCGCCGCCCGACGTCTTCGGCTACGGGCCGCGCACGCAGGGCATGGCGAACACCGGCGTCGCCTTCGCCACGAGCTACGAGGCCACCTTCCACAACCCCGCCGGCCTCGCGGGCCAGACTCGCAGCGGCTTCACGCTCGGCATGCAGGGGGGAGGCTTCCAGCTCGAGATCGACGGCGAGCGATGGCCGCTCGACGGCTACCAAGGGACGACGCTCGGCTTCCACATCGGCGTGCCCTTCGGCGGCGTTCTCGAAGACACCTTCGTGCTCGGCGCGGGCTTCTACACGCCGACCGCGACCGTGCTCCGCACCGACATCATCTTCCCCGAGGTGCCGAACTTCGTCCTGCTGGCACGCACGCAGTCGGTGCACGTGATGCTCGGCCTCGGCATCAGCTTGCACCGCTTGTTGCCCGGCCTCCGCATCGGCCTCGGCGTGGCGGCGCTCGCGAACATCGGAGGGCGACTGCTCGTCGGCCTCGACGCCGCGAACCAGTTCTTCTCGCAGACCGAGACGCAGCTCCTCGCGGGCTTCTTTCCGAGCGCGGGCGTGCAGTACGAATCCGAGCGTTGGGCGATCGGCCTCGCGTACCGCTCGGAGGTGCAGTCGGACATCAACCTCGCGATTCGCGCCGAGAACCTGCTGCCGGGCGATCTCGAGCTGCCGATCATCACGATCACCGCGACCCCGCAGTACGACCCGCACTCGCTCGCCCTGGAAGGCGTGTACCGCCCGACCGACGCGTGGCGCATCGCGCTCCAAGCGCAGTGGCGGCGCTGGTCCGCCTTCGAGGGCGTGGTGGGCAAGACGACGAGCAACTCGAATCTCCCGCCCGCGCCAGCCTTTCGCGACACGATCACGCCGCGCCTCGGCGTGGAGTGGGAGGGCGCGCGTCGTCGTACCACCGCGCAGCTCCGCGGCGGCTACGCGTTCGAGCCCACGCCCGCGCCCACCGCACGCATGGCGCCGCTGCGGGATGCGAACGGCGATCCGATCGTGCGCCTGAGCGGCGAGACCGAGCTGCGCGCGCGGCGCTACCTCGACAACCACCGCCACGTGCTCAGCCTCGGCAGCACGATCATCTGGGAAACCAGCGGCGGCGCGGCGCTTCAAATCGACATCTTCGCGCAGCTCCACCTGCTCCAGGATCGCACCCACGACATCCCGCGCGTCGCGAACGCCGCCGGTGAGGACGGCGCGACGAACATGGTCACCTCCGGCTTCGTCGGCGTCGCCGGCTGGGGCCTCACCTTCGAGTGGTGAGCGCGATGACGAAGAACCCGCACCCCACCACTTCGCCCCGGACACTGCCGGATTCGATTCGCCTCCGCGCGTCCGCGTCGCTCGCCGCGCTCGCGGCGCTCCTGCTCGCGCCCTCGCTCGCGCACGCGACCCCGCCCGACACGTATGGCTTCGGAGCGCGCGCGCGTGCGCTCGGCGGCGCGGTGACCGCGGACGTCTCGGACTCGTCGGCGAGCTACCACAACCCTGCGGGTCTCGCGGCCTCCGAGGGCATCCAGCTCGCGGTCGGCTACGTCGACCTGCACCCCTTCCTCGACATCGACGGCGAGCGCTCCAGCGTCGAGCGCTTCGGTACCCTCGAGGTCGGCATGGTCGCGCCGGTGAAGGTCGGCAACGTCATCACCGCGTTCGGCCTCGGGCTCATGCTCCCCGACCAGCGCCTCGCGCGCACGCGTTCCACCATCGTCACGCGCCCGCGTTGGGAGATGTACGACACGCGCTCGCAGCGCATCTTCCTCGCCGCGAACCTCGCGATTCGTCCCGTGGAGTGGCTCACGATCGGCGCGGGCATCGCGTTCCAGGCGCCGAGCGAGCTCACGCTCGACATCCGCGGCGACCTCGCGCTCGACGATCCCGAAGCGAACTCGCGCCTCGAGCATCAGTTCAAGGGCGACCTCACCTCGATCCGTTATCCGGCGGCGGGCTTTCAGATCGAAGCGACCGACTGGCTCTCGTTCGGTCTCTCGTACCGCGGCGAGTACACGCTCGCGAACCGCATCGTCGCGCTCGCGGACGTGCGCGTGATGCGCATCGCGACGCTCGAGTTCTTGCTCGACACCTTCAGCACGAGCCTCTTCGGTCCACAGCAGGCCTCGCTCAGCTTCGCGTTTCGACCGATCCCGGATCTGCGCATCGGCCTCGAGGTCACCTGGTACGACTGGTCCGCGCACCCTTCGCTGATCCCGACCGAAGAGATCGTGCTCGGGCTCGATCCGCCGATCGTCGAGGTGCCGGGCAACATCGGCGGTCGCAGCGCGATCCCGCTCGGTCTGCACGACACCTTCGTGCCACGCATCGGCGTCGAGTACACGGCGGTGCGTACCGACGCCGTCGAGCTCGATCTGCGCGTCGGCTACTACTACGAGAACTCGCCGTTCCCCGTGCAGCGCGGCACCACGAACTTCGTGGACGGCGACGAGCACACGACGTCGATCGGCTTCGGCCTGCGCTTGACGGATCTCGAGCCGACGCTGCCGGGTCATCTGCAGATCAACGGTTATCTCCTCTGGTCACGCATCGTGGAGCGCACGCACGTGAAGGACTCGCTCGTCGACGCGGTTGGCGACTACACCGCGGGCGGCGACCTGCTCGGGCTCGGGCTTCAACTGGAGGTCGCGTTCCGATGAGCGCTTCGAAGATCACGAAGCGATCGCGTCGAGCGTGGACGCCGCTGCGAGCCCTCGTCCTCGCGTCGATCCTCGGTTGCGCGAGCCTCGGCGCGGAGACCGCGTTCCCCGATCCGGTGCAGACGAGCGGCGTCGGACCGTTTCGTCCGCTCGACTCGACCGAGACGGGCATCACCGCGGAGCCGGTCGGCCGCGTGCAGGAGACGACGGGCGCGAGCGGCGGCGGCATGCGCGCGGGAGACTTCTTCTTTTCCGTGGAGTCGCAGCCCCTCGCGGAGCCGCCCGCGCGCACGCCGGGGCTCTTGCCCACGCAGGTCGATTGGGCGCGCTTCGCGCCGCGTCGCATCGCGCGCGCCGCCATCCGCGAAGGCTTCCACGGCTTCGGCGCGGGCACGGTGGTGCTCGAAGCGAACGAAGCTTGGGAAGGCGACGCGGTCTTCGATCCGTGGGTGATCGCGCTGCCCGACGGTCGCGCGAGGCTCTACTACGCGGCCGAAGGCGGCATCGGCGTGGCGGAGGCGCCCTCGCTCGACGGGACGTTCACCCGCGTCGGCGACGGACCGGTGCTCGCAGACGCCGCGGGCCCGAGCGTGGTCGCGAGCGAGGAAGGTTTTTCGATGTACTTCGAGCGCGACGGCGCGATCGGCCTCGCGACCTCGAGCGACGGGCTCGCGTTCACGGTCGAGATCGAGGCGCTCACGCTCGACGCGCCGCCCTCCGAGGATCCGGAAGCGCCGGGTGAAACGAGCTTCCACCGGCCGGGCGCGGTGTGGGCGAGCACGGTCGCGCACGATCGGATCCTGCGGCTCTACTTCGAGGTGCGCCGCGACGACGGAACCTTCGCGGCCACGATGGCGGCGAGCCTCGACGGGCGCGACTTCGAGCGCCTCGCCGCGCCGGTCTACGGCGGTGAGGAGAGCTCGGGCGCGCCCGCGCCGTTCTTGCTGCCCGACGGCACCACGCTGCTGCACTTCACGATCGACGCGCGCGGCACCAACCGCGAGCCCTTCCGCGCGCCGGTGGTGGGCGTCGCGCCGAGCTTCCTGCGCTTCGCGGATCCGCCGGTCGAAGAGTAGTGCGACGTTTGCGTGGCGACGTGCGACCGTGAGGCGTGACGACGCGCGGAATGGAACGGTGGCTCGCGCGTTCCGAGCGGGTGCGCGCTGCGACCGTGGCCGTCGCGTTCTCGGTGGGGGGACACGCGGTGATCGCGTGGACCGTGCCCACGCCTGCGCCCGGACCGGGGCTCGGCTGGAGCGCGTGGGACGACGAGATCGAGCTCGCGATCGTGATCGCGGACGACATCGCGGACGACGAGGCGCGACCGATGGACACGGCGTCGAGCATGCCGCCGATGCCGGAGCTGGCGCCGGAGATGGAGCGCCCGAGCGCGCGGATCGTGTCGACGGTGCGCGCTTCGCTCGGCCCGCGCGGGGATGCGTCGTCGATCGATCCGAGCGCGTCGGAGCTCGGCGCCTCGGTCGCGAGCCCGACGAGCTCGCCGGGCGTGGTCGAGGGGCCGCCGAGCGCGACGGAGCCGAGCCCGGGGACCGCGCGCACCGTGCCCATCGCGCCGTGGAACGTGGTGCCCTCCGCGGTCGCACGCGGAGACGTCGCGAGCGGCGTACCAGGGCTTCCGACGAGCGCGGACGTGGAGCGTGCGATGGAGGCCGAGATCGACGCCGCGCTGCGCGAGGCCGCGCGCCCGCCCCATCTATCGGAGCGCCCTCCGCCCTCGCTGCGGCGGACTTCCGACGGTGGGTATCGCTGGGAAGGCACCGGCTTCATCGCGCGCATCGAGCCGGACGGCGCGGTCTCCTTCAGTGACCTTCCGGGGCTTCGCTTCGGCGGCCTCGGTCCCGAGGCCGATCCCACGGCGTTCGCCGACTTCCGACCCGCGCCGGGTGCGTTGCCACCCGGCTCGACGGTGGACGTTCGTTTTCGTTTCGACATCACCGAAGCGCTCGAGCGTCGTCACGGCAACGACCCGTACTACGCGGACCGCGCGTGGTTCCTCGAGCAGACCGAGGAGGTGCGCGATCGGCTCGCACGTCGCCACGCGGAGGAACAGCACCGACGGCAGCTCTTGCGTCTGCGTGGCCGCCTCGATGCGCTGGTCCTCGACGACTCGCGCCCGATCGCTGCGCGTCGCCGCGAGGTCTTCGCGCTGTGGGACGACTTCGACGAGGACGAGGTCGGGCGCCGCGCGCGCGACACGCTGATCGCGTTCGTGCGCGACCGCTGGTCCGAGGGCAGCGCGAACGCCTTCACGGACGCCGAGCTCGACGCGCTCAACGCTGGCCGCACGAGCACCGAGCGCTTCGCGCCGTACGGGCGGTGAGGACGCCGGACGTGCCGCCGTGCTCGCGACCGCGTCGTGAGCACACGATCTGCGCACCCCCGCAGGCTCCGCGTCGACGGCGGCGCGGTTCGAAAGTAGCTTCCGGATCGTGGCGGCTCGGAAGAAACGTGCGGACTCGAAGAAGGACGCCAAGAAGGACTCGAAGAAGAGCGACGTGCGCTCCACCGGCGCCGAGTCCCCACGCGCGAAGGCGGCGTCGCGGGCGACGAATCGGAGCTCGAACGGCGGCGGCGGCGCGAAGTGGTTGTATGGCGGCGCGTTCGTACTCTTCGGTGTGATCGCGGCGGTGGTGGTCGCTCAGGGAGGCCCAACGCGGCGCGAGCGCGGCCCCGACGGCGACACGCGCTCCGAGACGACGAACGACGACACGACGGAGGTGACGCCCGTGGCTCCGCGCGGTGCGGTCGAGATCCCCGAAGCTCTGCGCGTGCGCGTGGTCGAGCGTCGTCCCCACGACACGAGCGCGTTCACGCAGGGGCTGCTCTGGCACGACGGTGAGCTCTACGAGAGCACCGGGCTCGAAGGCGAGTCCACCGTGCGCCGCGTCGATCTCGCGAGCGGCGAGGTGCGGCAGCGCATCGATCTCGACGAAGCGTACTTCGCCGAAGGCCTCGCGCTGGTCGGCGATCGGCTCTTCCAGATCACGTGGCAAGACGGCAAGGCCTTCGTCTACGACCGCCGCAGCTTCGAGAAGGTCGCCGAGCACGCCTACGAAGGGGAGGGCTGGGGCCTCTGCTGGAACGGCACCGACCTCGTCATGAGCGACGGCAGCGATCGCCTCTTCTTCCGGGACCCCGAGACCTTCGCGGTTCGCCGCACGGTGCGCGTGACGAAGGTCGGTCGTCCGCTGCGTTACTTGAACGAGCTCGAGTGCGTCGACGGCAAGGTGTGGGCGAACGTCTGGCAGCGCGACGAGATCGTGCGGATCGATCCGACGACCGGCGTGGTCGAAGCGACGGTCGATGCGAGCGGGCTGCTCACGCCGCAGGAGCGCCGCCGCACCGACGTGCTCAACGGCATCGCGTGGATCCCCGAGCGTCGACGCTTCGTGATCACCGGCAAGCTCTGGCCCTGGACCTTCGAGGTCGAGCTCGAGCCACGCTGAGCCAGGCGCGCCGAGAGGCCTACGGACGTGGTCGTGGACGTGGCAGTGGACGTGGCAGTGGACGTGGTCGTGGACGTGGACGACGTGGTCGTGATCGGCGACGTGTTCGTGATCGGCGACGCTCACGCCCGACGAGTCGCCCGAGCGTCGACCCCACGATCGTCGTCCGCTTGACCCCACCGCCCGCTCGGATCAGCGATCGCGATCATGAAGATCCGCACCTTCACCGTCGGGATGTTCCAGGTGAACACCTACCTGCTCACCGACGAAGCGACGGGCCAGTCCGCGATCCTCGACACGGGCGAGAACGACGAGCTCGTGCGGCGGCTCGAGCAGTTCGAGCGTGAGCACGGCGCGCTCGATCTGCGGATGATCTTGCTGACCCACACCCACATCGATCACGCGGGCGCGCTCTCCTTGCTGCAGAAGCGTTACGACGCGCCGACCTACTGTCCGACCAAGGACAAGCCGCTCTACGACACGCTGCCGATGCAAGGCTCGATGTTCGGCATGCCGCACCTCGATCGCCCGCAAGGCCGGGTCGATCATTGGATCGAGGACGGCGCGGAGATTCCGCTTGGCGAGACGACGCTCCGCTTCCTCTCCACCCCCGGCCACACGCCCGGCCAGGGTTGTTACTACGACGACCACGACATCCTCGTGGGCGACACGCTCTTCAGCGGCAGCATCGGCCGCACCGACTTCCCGCTCAGCGATCCGAAGCTGATGGTCGAGAGCCTGCGTCGTCTCTTCGAGCTCCCGGGACACCTCCGCGTCCACAGCGGCCACGGGCCGGTGACGACGCTGGAGCGCGAGCTGAAGACCAACCCCTTCGTCGGTTTCCTCCGCCGAGAGCGTGGGATCGAAGGGCCGCCCGGGATCCGCTGGGCGCCAGGGACCTGAGCTGGCCAGCGTCGGGGTTTCCCGGCCGCGCAAGAGAATCGACTGACTCTCGTGGTAGATTCGCCCGATGGAGATCGGGGGTCGAGCGTGAGCAAGACGCGAGAGTTTCTCGACAATATCACCCACGAGCAGCTCTTGGATCGATTGAGTCTCGCGCTCGACGGCGCGGCGCTCGGGATCTGGGACTGGGATCTGCGCGACGACAGCGTGCAGTTCGATCGTCGGTGGTGCGAGATGCTCGGCTTGGACCACGCGTCGACGCCGATGGTCCTGCAGACGTGGTCGGACCGCGTTCATCCCGACGACGTCGACGGGTGTTATCGCGACATCCAGGCTCACCTCCGAGGTGACGCGCCCCACTACGAGAACGTGCATCGCATGCTCCACGCCGATGGGGAGTGGCGTTACATCCTCGATCGCGGTCGTGTCTCCGGGTGGGATGAGAGCGGCAAGCCGATTCGGTTCACGGGCACACATCTCGACATCACGGAGTCGGAGCGGGCGCGGCTCAAGCTGCAGAGTCACCAGCGAGAGCTCGTCGGGATGATCGAGCATCTGCCGACCGCGGTGGCGCTGTTCGACTACGACGTTCGGTACCTCGCAGCGAGCGCCCAGTGGCTCCGCTCTCGGGGGTGCCCGTCCGACTACCGAGGGCGCCGGCTCTACGAGCTCGAACCGCAGATGCACGAGCGATGGCGGGTCGTCCATCGGCGCGCGCTCGAAGGAGAGGAGCTCGAAGGCGACGAAGACGAGGTCGTCCAGAGCGACGGCAGCTCCCGATGGTATCGCTGGTCCGTGCGACCCTGGCGAACGGGCGACGACGTCGCGGGGATCGTCATCGGCTTCGACGACGTGAGTCCGACCGTCCTCGCGCGTCGTGCGCGCGAAGAAGAAGCTCGCGCCAAGCTCGCGGCCTTGGCGCTCTTCGCCGGCGGGGTCGCCCACGAGATCAACACGCCGCTTCAGATCGTCTCGCTCGAAGCGGAGCTCCTTCAGGCGGCGCTCGCGGAGCTGCATGGGGATTCGGAGGCACTGGCCGCGTTACGCCGCTCGTCGCACGTGATCGCGACCACCACGGCGCGCGCCGCGGCCATCGCGAACGCGCTGCGCACCCTCGCGCGCGACACGTCGAATGATCCGGAAGAGCCCGTGTCGGTTGGGGCGTTGTTTCTCCACGCCGACGCCCTGAGCCGAGCGCGCTGCGAGAGCCAGGGAATCGCGCTCTCGTTTCACGATCCCGACCGAGCCGTTGCGGCCGGCCGTCCGGCAGAGATCCTCCACATCCTCACGAACCTCCTCGACAACGCGATCCAGGCG
>ERZ761602.2656-NODE-2656-length-27316-cov-12.051209_pt1 | contig 27316 bp, 16 predicted proteins | sample MGYA00512165_ERZ761602 | MGnify/ENA primary metagenome ERZ761602 (study PRJEB28899, sample SAMN02445085) | bioreactor sludge metagenome | biome: EBPR sludge; isolation source: Thorneside wastewater treatment plant | place: Australia: Brisbane, Thorneside...
GGACTGCCTTTTTTGTCCGCAAAGGACGCAAAGGACGCAAAGAGAGCCAAGAACCCAGGTGTTGATGTTCTGCTGGCCTTGCTTTCCTTTGCGTTCTTTGCGTCCTTTGCGGAAAAAGCTTTTCTCTCAATACTTGCGTGATGTTTGGTGAGAGTACTGGCGCCCCTGCCGGTGCACTTGTTCGCGCATCGAAACTGTGGGAGCGGGTTCATCCCGCGAAAGCGCTCGCGGAGTGAATCCGCTCCCACATGAAAATCAAGGGCTTACGGCTTGTTCGGTGAGCGCGCGCGCCGGCACCGGCCGGTGACCATGGCCCGTCTCAGCGATTGATGACTTCGCGATGCATCGGCGCCAGTTTCGCCAGCAGTTTGTTCTGCGCGCGGGTCGAAATTCCGCGGCGGTCCATGGCGAGCTGCAGATTTTCGACCAGGGCGTTGAAATCGGCATGGCGCACCTCCAGCCCGGCGTGCGCTTCGACCATGTCCATGCCGGTGTAGGTGCAGTCGCCGCCGAGGATCACGCAGAACTGCTCGGCGAGCATGTCCTTGACCCGCTGCTGGTCGGACAGCTCGAAAACCGGTCCCAGGCGCGGGTCATCGAGCAGGATGACCATGAAATCGTCCATCAGCAGCTTCAGTCCCTCGTAGCCACCGAATTCTTCGAGCACCGGGCGCAGTTCGGGATGGGCGGGTGCGGGATTCGGGATCGGCAAGGGCTCGGCGGCGAGCGGCGCCAGCGACGACGAGGCAAGCAGGGCAGCGAGCAGCAGCGCGTTTCGATATGCGGTCATCGAAGATTCCTCAGAAGCCGACTTGTACGGAGAGATAGGCGCCGTTCTGGTCGGCGACAACGACGTTGCCCAGATCGACATAAGCCAGGGTGACCGAAACATGCCGGTTCGGTGCCCAGGCCAGGAAAATGTCCCACCACAGGTCCTCGTCGGCGATGCCGAGCTGGTCCGGCTTGCTGCGAAACTCGGCGCCAAGCACCAGATTGCGAGTCAGCAGGTAGGCGGCCGAACCCTCGAACTCGAAACTGCCGGAACCCTGGTCGCCGCCGAAACCGAGGATGCCGATCTGGTTGGCCTCGGTGTAGCGCAACGTGCCGTTGAGCAGCAGACTTTGTGCGAGATAGATCTTGGTCGCCGACAGATAGAAGTCGGTGCCGCTGTCGTCTTCCGCACCTACGGCGCGCACGATGTCGCCCTGGCGGTTGCGTTTGTGCTGCAGACCGATGGCGATCTGCGGCAGCCAACGGTCCTGTTCCAGGACGGCGTCGCCAACCAGGCGCAGCTTGGCACCGATGATGTCCTGTTCGAATTCGAACCCGCGACCGAGACCGAGTGCGGCACCGATCTCCCTGGTGTCGAAGACCTGGCGCGCGTAACTGAATTCGACCCGATCGTGAATGCCGACCATCACGCCGTAGGCATCCAGCGCGTAGTCATCGACATCCACCCGCGTGTAGAAGGCGTTGCCGCCGACCTGATCGCGCGTGCCATAACCGCCGATCAACGCCCACGGCGTCAGACCGCCGCCACCGGCGCCTTCGATCTGGCTGACACCGCCGGTCAGCAGCAGCTTGCCGCCGGTGCGCTCCACCGATTGGGCGACTGCTGGCGCCGCCAGCAGTGCTGCGCTGAGCAGCCCGGCGATGGCGCACTTGCGCGCATGGGTATGTGGCATCGGTCGATCTCCAGGTGTCGCGGATTGATACAGGTTGGCTTCACCGCCGGCTTGCCTCGCGCATTCCGTCCGCTGCAAGCCGGAGCAAACAGGCGGCGGCAATCGCCCCACGCAGGCCACTCGGGCAGAGCGGCGTACGCAGTTTGAAGCGCCCGGCGTGATGTCAGTGCCGACGACCTTACGGCATCGTTGGGGGATTTGGATGCACGTCGATCGCAAGCGCTACGCGGCGCCCGCCGACGCGGCGGATATCCGGGCCAGCCGCGCCCGGCGCTCAACGCGCCGACAGATAACTGCCGAGCGACTGCGAGCGAATCAGCAGCAGCGCACCGTGGGGCGCCGAAAGCGGCGCGTGGCGGCTGCCGGCGCTGGCATGCAGGTAATCACCGGCAGCGTAGGCGATGCCCTCCTGAACGATCGAGCCCTCCAGCACCAGGCACTCCTCGTCGTCCAGGTGCCGGTGTTCGGGAATGACCGCGCCCGCCTCCAGCCGCCACAGATTGGTCTCGTTGCAGCGTTCGCGATCGCTGCGCAGGCGTTTGATGCTGACGCCGGGCAGTACCCGCGTCCACTCACCCGCCTGCGCGCGCACCACGTGGATGCCCGCGGCGCGTTCGAGTACGCGTGCCCGCAAGCGCTCGCGCACGGCGCTCGGCATCGTGTTTGCGACCAGCCCGGTAGCCAGCTCACCGGCCAGATGTGCGTTCATCGCGCTAGCGGTGCTTTCATTCTCCATGGCTACCCCTCTCCAGTTCCAGGCGCAGGCTTTCCATGCCACGCCGTATATGCGACTTGATCGTGCCCAAAGGCAAATCGGTCCGCGCGGCGATCTCGCCGTGGCTGGCGCCTTCGAAAAACGCCATCAAGATCAACCGACGCTGCTCGGCGCGCAGTTGCATCAGCGCCTTGCGCACCCGGTGACCATCGACGAAGGCCTCGACGGCATCGGGCGAACTCACGACTTCACATCCCCTGTACGCCGCCGCACTGGTGTCTGGATGCAGCGCCCCCAGGTCGACTTCGGGCCGGCGCCGCCGCCGCCGGTCGGTGGCGCGGCTCCAGGTCAGCATCGACAGCCAGGCGAGCACCGTGCCACGCCCGGCGTCGAAATCGCTCGCATGCTCCCAGACGTACTGGTAGACGTCGGCGACGACCTCCTCGGCATCGCGGGCATCGCCGGCAATCCTGCTGGCCAGCGCAAACAGTCGATCGACGCTGCAGGCATACAGTTCATCGAGTGCACCGACCTCGCGGTTACGCAGTCGCGCCAGTTGGCCGGCCAGCGCGCGCTCGTTTTCGATCGCGCCTTCTGCGACGTCGGGCAGAGGCAGGGAGGGTAACGAGCGCTTCATCCAGGCGTGCGACGTTCTTCGGTCGGGCAGTGTGACCGGGCAGAGCCGGCAACGGCAAGGGCGGCGCCAAGCTTCGCTCATCGATACACGGGCCGACGGCGCAAAAAATGCCGGGCGGTCGCCAACCCGCGGTGATAGCCTTCGCGCCGACTCGAAATCATACCGCCGACCGGTTCCCGACCTTGAGTCGCGGAAGGTCGAACCGGAGAGTGGCGCATGCTGTTCAACAGTTTCGGCTATCTGTTCCTGTTTTTGCCGATCGCGCTGGGCGGTTACTTCGCGTTGCAGCGTTACTCGAGCAGCGCCCTCATCTGGTTGGTGCTGGCTTCGCTGTTCTTTTACGCATGGTGGAATCCGTGGCATTTGCCGGTGGTGATCGGCAGCATCGCGTTCAATTTCTGGGTCGGCCGACGCATCATTGGTTCCAGCGCCCACAAGCGCGAATGGATGTGGTTGGGCGTGGCCGGCAACCTGTTGCTGCTCGGCGTATTCAAGTACACGCATTTTGTGCTGGGCATGATTGCCAGCGGCACTGGCTGGGAATATTCGATTCCCGAGATCGTCCTGCCGCTCGGCATCAGCTTCTTCACATTCACCCAGATTGCCTATCTGGTCGATACCTCACGCGGCGAAGTTCGCGAGACCAATCCGGTGCACTACGCACTGTTCGTCACCTTTTTCCCGCACCTGCTGGCCGGGCCGATCCTGCACCACAAGGAAATGATGCCGCAGTTCGCGAATGCGGCAAACCGCGTGTTCAATGCGGATAACTTTGCGCGCGGACTGTTCCTGCTGGCATTGGGTTTCGGCAAGAAAGTGTTGATTGCCGACCCGCTTGGTGCCGCCGCCAACGCCGGTTATGCCGCGGTCGATACGCTGAATTTCGCTGCAGCGTGGACCACCACGCTGGCTTACACGTTCCAGATCTACTTCGATTTTTCCGGTTATACCGACATGGCGTTGGGCGCAGCGCTCATGTTCAATATCAGGTTGCCGGTCAACTTCAATTCACCCTATCTTGCGAGCAATATTCAGGATTTCTGGCGACGCTGGCACATCACCCTGTCGCGGTTTCTGCGCGACTACCTGTACATCCCGCTGGGTGGCAATCAGGCCAGCGATTTGCGCATCGCGTCGAATATTCTGACCACCTTTCTGCTGGGTGGCTTGTGGCATGGTGCCGGTTGGACATTCATCGTCTGGGGTGGCTTGCATGGAACGGCGTTGGTGGTGTTCCGGCTGTGGCAGCGTTGTGGCATCCGCCTCTACCGCGGTGTTGCCATAGCCATCACCTTGCTGTTCGTGCATCTGACCTGGGTGTTTTTCCGCGCCAGTTCGCTGGCCGACGCATTCAGCATGCTGCGCAGGCTGGTGCCCGGCAGCGCGGACTGGAACGCGCTGGGCCCTGGCCTGTTGCCATCGTGGACCTCCCTGGGCCTGCCATTTGCGGCGCCATCGACCGGCGTGATGCTGCTGCTGGCGGCCTTGCTGACGCTGCTGCCGGCAAACAGCGACACGCTTGCAGCGCGCTTTGCGGCAACCCGACGCGAGTGCCTGTGGGCGGCGACATTGTTGACGCTCGGCACCCTGACCTTGGGTCAGGTCACGCAGTTCCTCTATTTCAACTTCTAGCTCATGCCATCCAGTTCGCTCCGACCTGCGGTTTTCATTCTGGCCACGCTGGCGCTGGCCGGCAGCCTGCTGAGCGGCGTGGCGCTGTTGAACTGGTGGGTCGATCCATTTCAGCAATATCGACTCGCACCTGCCGACCAGGTGCGCTACGTACGTGCACTGCAACGCTATATCAACCCGGGACTGGCGAAGCATGCTGAATACGATTTCGTCATCACCGGATCTTCGTTGATGGAGAATTACGACCTCGCCAGCGTGGAAAAAACCTGCGCCGCGCCAGCCATCAATCTGGCGACCTCGGCGATTTCCGCCTTCGAGCAACGCAAGATCCTGGAAACGGCATTGCGCCACCGCAATCCACGGCGCGTGGTGATGACCCTGGATTTCAACTCCTTCGCACCGGCAATCGACGCCAGTCTGCCCGAGATCGTCGATCCGCTGCCGCTTCACCTGTACGACGACAATCGCTTCAATGACTTCCGCTACCTGCTCAGCGGTCCGATAGCGATGCGTTCGTTGGCGGCTCTGGCCAATGTTCCCATCGGCACCTACTCGACCGATCCCAGGCGAGCCTGGAGTTGGGAGCATGAGGTAGGGTTTTCTCGCGAGCAGATGCTCATGGGCATCGACCCGAACGATATCAATCGGCGCTTCAAACAAGGGCCGCGCAACATCGAACGAATGCGCGCCAGCTTCGATGCCAACATCGCAGCGATCATAACGGGCCACCCCGGAACCGAATTCAACATCGTTTTCCCGCCCTATTCCATCGTGGTCTGGCTGGATTTCGCGCAACGTCAGCAACTGGAACTCTCCCTGCAGTTCAAGGAGTATGTGTTCGAGCGGCTGCGCGATGTTCCAAATGCGCGGGTTTACGACATGCAATGGGACGATTCGATCACCCACAACCTTGACCTGTACGCCGACATCTATCACTTCAGCCCGGACGTCAGTCGCCGCCTGCTGGAGTCGGTGTGTACTGACGACGAGCGTTACCGCGTCACCGCCGAATCCCTGGACATGTTCAATCGCAGGATTAGAGAGCAGGCCGGAGCCTATGCGCTGAGCGCGCCGGTTGCCGCACAACCTTGAAGCATGGGCCGTGGTCGACGCCGCTGGATACTCCTGCCGTCCGCCATGGGTGGACTGCGCAGCGCGCCAATCGACTCGCCGTTCACCCTCTCCGGCGCGCCCAGGGTGCATGCTTCGCGAATCAGACCGACCTTCATTGCCGATGACTGCAAGCGCCGAAGATCTGGCTTACGCCACCTACATGCTGAACTGGGTCGACAAACTCGACTGGCCTGAGCTCGCCATTGCCGACCAGACCCTGCCCGCATTGCGCGCCTACTGGACGCAGTCGGTCGACGCCGATCTCGACGCCATCAGCGAACGCCTGTGGGCGTGGGTGGATGCCAACGGCGGCCCGCAGCCTTCCACCGACAAACGCATGATTCTGGTGCGCATGCTGATCTGCCTGGCGGCGGTGCCCAATCGCGAACTGGAGCACGTCGGTTATTTCGAGGAGTTGCTGCGCAATTACGGTGTGGCGAGCGACGACGTCGCGCGCGCCGCGCCGCGCAAGCCGTTCGAAGGCGCCATCGCCGCGAGTGCTGGCGGGCGACCCGAGCTCACGCCGGCGCCGGCAACCGGCGCCCACCAGCAGGCCAAGACGCAGATCCTTTGGGCGTTTGCCGCCGTCAGTTTCATCGCCGGCGCCAATCCGGTGGTTGCGATGAGCGCCGACATGGTGCGCACGATCGAGCTGGCGCTGGTGTTTGCCATGGTCTTCCTGATCTTCCTCTGGTATCGGATCGACGCCGATGAACGCGGATTCCAGCGGTCGCCGCTGCTGAATGTCGCCATCGTGATGGTGGCAGCGGTGGCCGTGCCGTATTACCTGATCCGTTCGCGCGGATGGCAGGAAGGTCAAGTTGCGGTGCTCAAGGCGCTGCTGCTGTTCATCGGATCGATCATGCTTTCGGCGTTCGGCGCGATGCTGTTCGGGCATGTTGCCAGCTGAGGCGGCGGACGCTTGCACTGTTGTCGGGTGCCGACGAGACTGTGGCCGTCCACCCGAATGCAGGCTCAGCCGATGCCAACGCAGCAGTTCGACCTTGAGGGCGAGTACGTCGAACTCAACCAGTTGCTCAAACTGAGCGGGCTCTGTCACAGCGGGGGCGCCGGCAAGCTGCTGGTCGCCAGTGGCGCGGTGAGCGTCGACGGCACGCCGGAGCTGCGCAAGACCGCCAAGATCCGCGCCGGCCAGGTGGTCAGCCTGGACGGGGAGCGCATCGAGGTACGCGCCAGTGGCATCATGGCGCCATGATCAACAACGACATCCTGCGCAGCGTGCGCTACATGCTCGATCTCAGCGACGGCAAGGTGGTCGAGATCGCCAAGCTCGCCGACGGCGACCTTGAAATCAGCAAGGACGACATCCCCGGCTGGCTCAAGCGCGACGAGGAAGCGGGGTTCGTCGAGTGCAGCAACCTGGTGCTCGCGCATTTTCTCGACGGCCTGATCCTCTACAAGCGTGGCGTCGACCCCAACCAGCCGCCGCGCCCCGTCGATCGGCGCATCAACAACAACGTGGTGCTGAAGAAGTTGCGCGTCGCCTTCGAGCTGAAGGACGTCGACATGCACCAGTGCTTCGAGGACGCCGGATTTCCGGTCTCCAAGCCAGAACTGTCGGCTTTTTTCCGCCAGCGCGACCACCGCAACTACCGTCAGTGCGGCGACCAGATTCTGCGCAACTTCCTCAAGGGCCTGACGCTGCGCGTGCGCGGGTGAGGTCGATGCCCGGTGGGAGCGACCTTGTGTCGCGAGCTTTTGCAGCGGGCACGTGCGGCAAACTTGAGCCGGTGAATCGCTGCGCGATACACCGGCCTACCGGGGCGGGCCCGACGCGGGCCAAGCTCGCGGAGTTTCCCCCAGCCTGCCCAGGAACCGTTCGATGACGTCCGATTGGCGAGAGCACGACGAAATCATCGACCCGGAGGTCCTCTGCGATCGCTGTGAGGCGGTCTGCTGCCGCCTGCTGGTGCTGGTGATGCCGGACGATCCGACGCCACGCGGCTATGTGGCGATCGACGAGCACGGCCTCGAGGTGATGGCGCGTGGCGAGGAAGGCTGGTGCATCGCGCTCGACATGCAGCGCATGTGCTGCAGCATCTACGAGCTGCGCCCGCAGGCCTGCCGCAGTTTCACCATGGGCGCCGGCGATTGCCGCGCCGAACGCGCCGAATACGCGGGGCGCTATGCCGTGATCGAATCGAAGCTGCTGCCGTAGGGTGAAACCCGCGCGGCGGATTCCACCATTGCACATCGCATCTCTTCGCTTCTCAGATGGTGGGATCTTCGCCTGAGGCGAAGGTTTCACCCTACGAACTGCACGATAGCATCGAGCAGCCGGCGCGTTCGCGTGCCCATTCGGGGCGGCGGGCGGCGAAGCGTTCGCGGCCGGGCTGTTCGGTGTAAGGCCGGCGCAGTGTGTCCATCCATTCCTGCAGCACGCTGGTATCGCCCTGTTCGGCGGCATCGATCGCCAGTTGCGCCAGGTAGTTGCGTGGCACGTACAGCGGGTTGACGGCGTTCATCGCGGCGCGGCGCTCGCCCGCAGAAGGTGGATCGGCAGCCGCACGCGCGGTGTAGGCGAGCAACCAGTCGTTCCAGTCCGCGGCCCCTTTGGCGACCTGATCCGGCGCGTAGAACGCCGGCGCCAGCGTGTCGATCATCGGCGCAGCCAGGTCGATCTCGGCCAGATGCCGGAATGCCAGCGTCATGTCGACTTCGTCGCGTTGCAACAGACGGAAGAAGTCCTGCGCCAGTTCCAGTTCACCCGCGCCCAGCTCCGGCCAGCCGAAGCGCGCCGCGGTCAGGCGCGCGTGTTCGGCGGCGAACACGCTGGCGTAACGCTTCAGGCCTTCATGCAGCGGCGCCTGGTCCGGAAACAGGGTGACCAACGCGCCGGCCAGCGCCGACAGGTTCCACTGGCCGATTTCCGGCTGCTGGCCGTAGGCGTAGCGGCGGCCTTCGAAATCGGTGGTGTTCGGCGTCCACTGCGGATCGAAGGGTTCCAGCCAGCCATACGGGCCGTAGTCGATGGTCAGGCCGAGGATCGACAGGTTGTCGGTGTTCATCACGCCGTGCACGAAGCCGACGCGCATCCACTGCGCGATCAGCCGGGCGGTGCGCTCGCAGACCTCGAAGAACCAGTCGGCGCGGCGTTGCTCGATGCTGCCGGTCAGCTGCGGATAGTCGCGGGCGAGCGTGAAGTCGACCAGCTTCTCCAGCAGATCGCTGTCCTTGCGCGATGCCGGCAACTCGAAGTGCCCGAAACGGATGAACGATGGCGCGACGCGGCAGACGATCGCGCCGGGCTCGGCGCGCGCATTGCCGTTGTAGAACATGTCGCGCACCACCTCGTCGCCGGTGGCCACCAGCGACAGCGCGCGCGTGGTCGGCACGCCGAGGTGATGCATCGCTTCCGAACAGACGAATTCGCGCAGCGACGAGCGCAGCACCGCGCGACCGTCGGCATGCCGCGAGTACGGCGTGCGCCCGGCGCCCTTCAGTTGCAGCTCGTGGCGTTGGCCGTCGGCGCCGATGACTTCGCCGAGGCTGATCGCTCGCCCGTCGCCCAGCTGCCCGGCCCAGTGGCCGAACTGATGCCCGCCGTAGTTGCTCGCCCACGGATCCATGCCCGGCCACAGCGCGTTGCCGGCGAACACCTGGGCGAAGTCCGCCGATTTGATTTGCGCCGCGGTCAGGCCGATCGCCGAAGCGACTTCCGGTGAGTGCGCCAGCAGCGTCGGCGCGGCGACAGGTGTCGGCTGCACGCGCGACCACGCCGCGCCCAGCACCTGGCGCGTGCGCGGGCTGGGGTCGGGGTCGCCGGGAAGCTCGGCGAGGAAGCGGTTGTCGAAGGTGAGATCGGGCAAGCTGAGCTCCGGCGGTGGGCGGCTTGTTGTGGGAGCGACCTTGTGTCGCGAGCTCTGGCTGCGGGAGATCGCGGGACAAGCCCGCTCCCACAGATGCAGAGGCTATTTGGCGTCCGGAATCGCGCTGACAAACCCATCCTGCAACGCATCCAGCGCCTGGATGCCGAGCGCGCCGAGGTCGGGGCGACCGTCGTTTTCGAACCAGTAGCGCATCGTGGCGCGGATCACGCCGATCGCCGCACCCGCGAGCATGCGCGCGCGCAGTTCGGCGTGTTCGCTGCCGGCGAAGCGCTGCGCGAAGGCCTGCGCCATCGCCCGTTCCCAGTCCTGGTCGATCTCGTGCTCGCGCGCGATCAGCGAGGGCACGCCCTGGATCAGCCGCTGTTGCGCGATCAACTGCTCGCGGTTGGCCGCGTATTCGCGCGCCATGCGCTGGGCGATCGCGCGCAGCGAGGCGAACGGGCTCTCGCCTAACGGCGCGCCTTCCAGCAGTTCGAGGAAACGTTCGAGGCGTTCAGCGCGGTGCGGGAATGCAAGCGCCTCCTTGTTCGCGAAGTAGCGGAAGAAGGTACGCCGGCTCACACCAACGTCGGCGCAGATATCGTCGAGCGTGGTGGCTTCGAAGCCGTCGCGATGGAAGCGACGGTTGGCCGCGCGCACCAGCGCGCGCCGGGTGGCGTCTTTCTTGGTTTCGCGCAGGCGGGTGGGTGACTTCGTCATGCGACAAGCATATAAGGGCGCTTCGGGCAAAACGCCACTCAGTGCCAAATTACCCTCAGTGCCAAATTCAGCCGCTGTTCGCAGTCCCCAACCAGAATCGACCGTACTCTTCTGGTCGCCCGGCACCCACGCGCCTGCTTTTGCGCCGGACTCCATTGCAGCAGCAGCAGCGCAACCGCGCGAAACCGCGCAGGTGTTACGCGATCCGGGCAATGGGGCGATCGGTGTTGGGCTGGGTGGGGCTGTTGTGGTCGACACCGGCGACGCTCGCGGGCTCTTGTGGGTCCAGACTTGTCTGGACGCTTTTCCGGCACTTCCCGGCAACAACAGCCAAAGCGTCCAGACAAGTCTGGACCCACCGAAATCGGATTCGGTGCCGCGCGTGATCGGTACGCTGCCCCCGCTGTATCCCGAGTGGCTCGGCAATCGCGGATTCGCCGAGGTGCACGGCACGCGCTTCGCCTACGTCGGCGGCGCCATGGCCAACGGCATCGCCACCACGCGCATGGTGATCGAACTCGCACGCGCCGGGTGCCTGGGCTTCTTCGGCGCCGCCGGCCTGTCGCTGGCGCGCATCGAAAAGGCGATCGACGAGTTGCAGGCGGCGCTCGATCCGCAGCAACTGCCGTGGGGCGTCAATCTGATCCACAGCCCGGCGGAGCCGGCGCACGAAGAGGCGGTGGCAGACCTCCTGATCCGTCGCGGCGTGCGCTGCGTCGAGGCCTCGGCCTACCTGCGGCTGACCGCCGCGGTGGTGCGCTACGCCTGCAGCGGGCTGACGCGCGCGGCCGACGGCCGCGTGGTGCGCCGCCACCGGGTGATCGCCAAGGTTTCGCGAGGCGAGGTGGCACGCCAGTTCCTCAGTCCGCCGCCTGCCGCCCTGCTGGCGAAGCTGGTCGAGCGCGGCCAATTGACGCCGCAGGAAGCCGAACTGGCGGCGACGATTCCGCTGGCCGAAGACCTGACCTGCGAATCCGACTCCGGCGGGCACACCGACAATCGCCCGCTCGCGGTGCTGATTCCGGAGATGGCCAGCCTGCGCACGCGCATCGTGCACGATCGCGGTTACGCCCAGCCGATCCGCATCGGCGCCGCCGGCGGCCTCGGCACGCCGGCCGCGGTCGCCGCCGCCTTCGCGCTTGGCGCCGACTACGTGCAGACCGGCTCGGTCAACCAGGCCTGCGTCGAGTCCGGCCTGAGCGCCGTGGCGCGCGCGCAACTGGCGCAGGCCGACGTGGCCGACGTCGCCATGGCGCCGGCTGCCGACATGTTCGAGATGGGCGTCGACGTGCAGGTGCTGCGTCGCGGCACGCTGTTCGCGCCGCGCGCGCGCAAGCTCTACGAGCTGTTCCGAGCGTACCCGTCGCTGGAATCGATCCCGACCGCAGAGCGCGAAAAGGTCGAGGGCGGCTTGCTGCGCGCCAGCTTCGACGAGGCCTGGGCATCCACCCGCGCCTTCTGGCTGGGTCGCGATCCCAAGCAGGTCGAACGCGCCGAGCGCGATCCCAAACACAAGATGGCGCTGGTGTTCCGCGGCTACCTCGGACTCGCCAGCCGCTGGGCCATCGATGGCATCGCCGAACGCGCTTCGGATTACCAGATCTGGTGCGGCCCGGCGATGGGCGCGTTCAACACCTGGGCCAAGGGCAGCTTCCTCGAGGACCCGGCGCAGCGCACGGTCGCCCAGGTCGCGTTGAACCTGCTGGAAGGCGCCACCGTCGTCACCCGCGCGCAACAGTTGCGTTGTTACGGCGCGCCGGTGCCGGCGGAGGCGTTCGACTATCGGCCGCGGGCCTTGGCGTGAATGCCGAACAGCGATTGGTCCGCAAAGGACGCAAAGAACGCAAAGGAGAGCAAGTGCATCGGGCGGTGAGCTGATTCCTGCTGGCGCATCGGCCGTCGCAGCAGCGAGGCGTGTCTCGCGTCGAGACCAATCCAGATCCTGCTTTCCTTTGCGTTCTTTGCGTCCTTTGCGGACAAAAATCTTCCCTGGAAGCACCTCCAGTAAGCAATCGAGACTCCGATGTCCGTCAACCTGCACACCGCGCAACCCATCGCCATCGTCGGCGTCAGCGCCCTGTTTCCGGGCTCGTCGGACGCCACGGGATTCTGGCGCGACATCCTGGCTGGGCGCGACCTGATCGGCGACGTGCCGGCGACGCACTGGCGCGTCGACGATTATTACGACCCCGACCCGGCGGCGCCGGACAAGACTTACGCCCGACGCGGTGGTTTCCTGAGTCCGGTCGATTTCGACGCGCTCGGCTGGGGCGTGCCGCCGTCGACATTGCCGGCGACCGACACCTCGCAACTGCTGGCGCTGATCGTCGCCCAGGCGGTGCTCAAGGACGCCGCGCGCGAGCAGTTCGAAACCATGGATCGCTCGCGCATCTCGGTGATCCTCGGCGTGACCTCGGCGCAGGAACTGTTGTTCTCGATGGTCTCGCGGCTGCAGAAGCCGGTGTGGGTGAAGGCACTGCGCGAGGCCGGCATGGCCGAAGACGAGGTGCAGGACGCCTGTGCGCGCATCGCCGCACACTACGTGCCGTGGCAGGAAGCGAGTTTCCCCGGCCTGCTCGGCAATGTCGTCGCCGGGCGCATCGCCAATCGCCTCAACCTCGGCGGCACCAACTGCGTCACCGACGCGGCGTGCGCCTCCAGCTTGAGCGCGCTCGCCATGGCGGTCGCCGAACTGCAGCTTGGCCATAGCGACCTCGCCATCGCCGGTGGCGTCGACACGCTCAACGACATTTTCATGTACATGTGCTTCTCGAAGACACCGGCGCTGTCGCCGAGCGGCGATTGCCGCCCGTTCAGCGACCAGGCCGACGGCACCATGCTCGGCGAGGGCCTCGGCATGGTGGCGCTCAAGCGCCTCGCCGACGCCGAACGCGACGGCGACCGCATTTACGCGGTGCTGCGTGGCGTCGGCACGGCGAGCGACGGTCGCTCCAAGAGCGTCTACGCGCCGGTGTCCGCCGGGCAGGCGCAGGCGCTGCGGCGCGCCTACGCGGCCGCCGGTTACGGGCCGGAAACCGTCGAACTGGTGGAGGCCCACGGCACCGGCACCAAGGCCGGCGATATCGCCGAATTCGAAGGCCTGCGCAGTGTCTACGCCCCTGCCGGTGGTGGACTGCGCAACTGGTGCGCACTCGGCTCGGTGAAGAGCCAGATCGGCCACACCAAGGCCGCTGCCGGCGCCGCCGGGTTGTTCAAGGCGGTGATGGCGCTGCACCACAAGGTACTGCCGCCGACGATCAAGGTCGAGCGCCCGGATCCGCGCCTCGACATCGACAGCAGCCCGTTCTACCTGAACACCCGCGCGCGGCCATGGATCCGCGCCAGCGACCACCCGCGGCGCGCCGCGGTCAGCGCCTTCGGCTTCGGTGGCTCCAATTTTCACGTCACGCTGGAGGAATACTCAGGCTCCGCGCCACGCGCGGAGCGCCTGGCGACGCAGTCGTGCGAGCTGGTGTTGTTGCAGGCGGGCAGTGTCGCCGAGCTGATCGCCAAGGCCGAGGCGATGTTGCAGATCGGATCGCCGCTGGCGAATCTGGCGCATGCCAGTCGCCAGGATTGGGACGCGAACTCGCCGCGGCGACTGGCGCTGGTGGCTGCCGACGCTGCGCAGCTCAATGAGCGTCTGCGAGCTGCGATCACGCGTCTCCGATCGGCGCCCGACGCTGCATTCGCACTGCCCGACGGCAGCAGTTACGGCTTCGGTCCGGTGGCAGGAAAGCTCGCGCTGCTGTTCCCCGGACAGGGCAGTCAGTACCTCGAGATGGGCGCGGCGCTGGCAATGCAGTTCGACGCGGCGCGCAGCGTATGGGATCGCGCAGCGGATGCCTTGAAGCCCCAGCATCAACCATCGTGGGAGTGGGTTCATCCCGCGATTGGCTTTTCCGACGAGCTGCCGGAGTTCGAGGCACCGTTGTCGCGGGGTAAACCCGCTCCCACAACCGCAGATCTCACTTCCGCCAAAGACGTGAATCGGCATCTGCACGACGTCGTCTTCCCGCGTCCACCCTTCAATCCCGACGAGGCAGCCGCCAACCGCGCCAACCTGACCGCCACCGAATGGGCGCAACCGGCGCTGGCGGCGCACTCGATGTCGTTGCTGGCGCTGCTGCGCGAGCTGGGCATCGACGCCGACATGTGTGCCGGCCACAGCTTCGGCGAGTTGATGGCCTTGCACGCCGCCGGCGTTCTCGACGCCGACGAAGGCTTGCGGCTGGCACGTGCCCGCGGCGAGGCGATGCGCGATGCTGCGCGCCATCCGGGTGCGATGACGGCACTGTCCGAGCCGATCGAGCGCGTGCGCCAGTTACTCGCGGAGCACGCGGACGTCGTGATCGCCAATCACAACGGTCCATGTCAGGTGGTGGTATCGGGCCCGCTGCAAGCCATCAGCAATTTCGAGGCCTTGATCGACGCCGAACGTATCGTCTACACCCGACTGCCAGTCGCCAGCGCCTTTCATTCGAGCATCGTCGCGGAGGCCAGCATTGCATTCGCGCAGGCGTTGACGCCGACTGTCTTGGCACCTGCGCGGATTCCGGTGTACGGGAACACCGATGCTGCGGTCTATCCCGATGACGCCGACGGGGTGCGCCAGCAACTGGCACAGCAACTGGCGCGCCCGGTGCGTTTCGTCGAGATGATCGAAGCGATGTACGCCGACGGCGCGCGCCTGTTTGTCGAGGTCGGCGCGGGTCAGGTGCTGACCGGGCTGGTCGGCACGATCCTCGGCGCGCGCGAGCACAGCGCCATCGGGCTCGATCGCAAGGGTCGCGACGGCGTCGAAACGCTGCTGGTCGGGCTGTCGCGACTCGCCGCCCTTGGCGTGCCGATGCAACCGCAGCGTTTGTTTGCCGATGTGCGCCTCGCGCCCGCCGTGGCCGCGACGCCCAAACACGCGATCGCCATTTCCGGCAGCAATGTCGGCAAGCCGTATCCGCCAGTCGATGGCAGCGCGCTGCCGGGGCCGAATCCGCCGCGGGAGTGGGATCTCGACGTCGACCGTAGGTCACGTTGCGAGCACAGCGAGCTACGTGACGCCTTTACTCACCCGTCAGGTAGCCCGCTGCGCGGGCAACCTGACCTACCTCCAACCGAAGCTTTTGCCACCCCAGGATCCGACTCGATGCCCGCAAGCCGCGAAATCCCCGCCGACTGGTTGATCGCCTTCCAGGACATGCAGGCGCAGACCGCGGCCGCCCATGAGTCCTTCCAGCGGGCGATGGCGGACAGCCATGCGGCTTATCTGAAACTGGCGGAAACGGCCTTGGGCGGTCTGACGGCCTTGCTGCACGATGTGCCGGCGAGCACAGGTAGCGCAGCTCCGATGCGAGCGGCGTCCGACAGCGCGCCGGTCGCGCTCGCGCCGGTGGCCGCGGCTCTACCACCTGTGGGAGCGGGTTTACCCCGCGAGCCTTTGATTGGGCCCGGCAACGATCGCGGGATAAACCCGCTCCCACAGGATCGCGACGCACACATCGCTGCGACAAACACATTCGACCTCCCAGCCCTGCTGCTCGCCATCGTCGCTGACAAGACCGGTTACCCGGTGGACATGTTGAACCTCGACATGGACCTCGAAGGCGATCTCGGCATCGATTCGATCAAGCGCGTGGAAATCCTCGCGGCAGTCGACGAGCGCGCGCCGGAACTGCCCAAGGTTGACCGCGCCCGTCTGGGCGCGATGCGCACGCTGGCGGAGATCGTGGCGGCACTGGGCGCCGCCTCATCTGTGGGAGCGGGATTATCCCGCGAGCCTGCCATCGGACCCGGCAAAGATCGCGGGATAAACCCGCTCCCACACGGCCGCGAAGCACCCATCGCTGCGGCACCCGCCATCGACCTGCCAGCCCTGCTGCTCGCAGTGGTCGCCGACAAAACCGGTTACCCGGTCGACATGCTCAAGCTCGACATGGACCTCGAAGGCGATCTAGGCATCGATTCGATCAAGCGCGTGGAGATTCTCGCGGCAGTCGACGAACGTGCGCCCGACCTGCCGAAAGTGGATCGAGCGCGGTTGGGGGCGATGCGGACGTTGGCGGAGATCGTCGACGCGCTGGGGGCCGCCTCTCCTGTGGGAGCGGGCTTGTCCCGCGAGCCTTCCATCGGACCCGGCAAAGATCGCGGGATAAACCCGCTCCCACAGGGTCGCGACGCCAACATCGCCCTTGCGCCAGCCGTCGACCTGTCAGCGCTTCTGCTCGCCGTGGTCGCCGACAAGACCGGTTACCCGGTCGACATGCTCAAGCTCGACATGGACCTCGAAGGCGATCTCGGCATCGATTCGATCAAGCGCGTGGAGATTCTCGCGGCAGTCGACGAGCGTGCACCGGCGTTGCCCAAGGTCGACCGCGCGAGACTCGGCGCGATGCGGACGTTGGCGGAGATTGTGGCGGCGTTGGGGGCCGCCTCACCTGTGGGAGCGGGCTTGTCCCGCGAGCCTTCCATCGGACCCGGCAAAGATCGCGGGATAAACCCGCTCCCACAGGGTCGCGACCACGTTGTTCCGGACGCGGCGCTGGCCCGCTTCGAGCTCGACCTGATTCCCGCACCGGCCACCGGCCTCGCCATGCCCGGCCTGCTCGGCGGTGCGCCGTTGTGGATCGTCGGCCACGAAACGATCGGCGAGGCACTGGCCAGCGAGCTGCAGCGTCGCGGCGTGCGCGCGCAATCGGTCGACGTCGAGCCTGAGGGCGCCGACGCCTGCGTCTTTCTCGGCGGCCTGCGCGACTTCGCCGATATCGCCACCGCGACCGCGCTGAACTTCGAGGCCTTCAGCGTCGCGCGGCAACTCGCGCCGCGACTGCAATCCTCGCCCGGCCTGTTCGTCACCGTGCAGGACACCGGCGGTGCTTTTGGCCTGTCCGCGATGCCGGCGATCCGCGCCTGGGCGGCCGGCTTGCCGGCACTGGTCAAGACCTGCGCGCTCGAATGGCCGCAGGCAGCGCTGAAGGCGATCGACATCGAACACGGCGACCGTGACGCGGCAGCGTTGGCCGCGGCGATTGCCGACGAACTGCTCACCGGCGGCGGCGAGATCGAAGTCGCCCTGACCGCGAACGGCGAGCGGCGCACGCTGCGCAGCGTTGCGCGACCGGCGCAGGCGGACGTCCCGGTGATCGAGGCCGACGACGTGGTCGTCGTCTCCGGCGGCGCGCGCGGCGTGACTGCGGCGTGCCTGATCGAATGGGCGCAGCGTTGTCCGGCGCGCTTCGTGCTGCTCGGGCGCACGCCGCTCGACGAGGAACCGCCGGCTTGCGCGGGCATCCAGACTGAAACAGATCTCAAGCGCGCGCTGCTGGCGGACGCGCGGGCGCACGACATCATGCTGACGCCGGCGCAACTGGCGGCGCGCGCAAACCAGGTGCTCGCCGCGCGCGAGATCCGGCAGACGCTGGCGGCGATCATCGTCGCCGGCGGCAGCGCGCAATACCGCGCCGTGGCGGTCGACGATGCCGCGGCGCTGGCGGCAGTGCTCGCCGACGTGCGCGCCAAGTGCGGGCCAATTCGTGCGGTCGTGCACGCCGCGGGCGTGCTCGCCGACAAGCGCATCGCGGAGAAGACCGATGCACAGTTCGCCCATGTGTTCGACACCAAGGTGGCCGGTCTGCGCGCACTGCTGGATGCCACGCGCGACGATCCGCTGAAGCTGCTGGTGGTGTTCTCCTCGGTCTCGGCACGCTGCGGCAACACCGGGCAGGCCGACTATGCAATGGCCAACGAGGTGCTGGCGAAGGTCGCGGCCGCCGAACAGCGTCGCCGCCCACGACTGCGCGTGAAATCCCTGGGCTGGGGACCCTGGGAAGGCGGCATGGTGTCGCCGGCCCTGCGCGAGCGCTTCGCCAGCCTCGGCGTGCCAATGATTCCGCTCGCCGTCGGCGCGCGGATGTTTGCCGATGAGCTGACTGACGCCGGTGCGCTGGAACTCGTGCTTGGCGGCGAGCCGCGGCCCCAGGCACTGCTGTCGGCCGGAGCGGACGCGCGCGTCGAAGCGCTGGAACTGCGCGTCGACCAAGCCAGTCACGCGTGGTTGGCGGGACACGCAGTAGCCGGAATGCCGGTGGTGCCGGTGGTGCTGGTGGCCGAGTGGCTGGCGCGCGCCGTGCGCAGCTGGCGACCTGGACTGCACCTGACGGCGCTGCACGATCTCAAGGTGCTCAAGGGCATCCGCCTCGGCGGTTTCGGCAACGGTGGCGATCGATTGCGCATCGAGGCGCGGCCGTTGGGTGCGGGCGAACTGGCCTTGAGTGTGATCGGATCGCGCGGCGAACTGCATTACAGCGCGCGCGCCGAACTCGGCCGCGAGCCGGCGAGTGCGCCGCAGGGTCTGCCGGAGTTGCCGCTCGACGACTGGTCGGGCGGCCCGCTGTACCAGGATCTGCTGTTTCACCGCGGCCAGTTCGAGCTGATCGACCAGATCGACGGCATTTCCGATGCCGGAATTTCCGCGCAGTTGCGCGGTGTTGCTGCGGCGGAGTGGCCCGGCGACGTCTGGCAGCTCGACGCCGCCGCGCTCGATGGCGGCCTGCAGATGGCCGTGTTGTACGGCCAGCGCATGCTCGGTGGCGCCAACCTGCCGACCGCCATCGGTGAGCTGCGCAGCCACGCCGCACCCGGCCCCGGACCGATCAACGCGGTGGCTTACAGCCGTCGCGTCGGGCCGGCCGTGACCACCACGGACATTCTCTACACCGACGCCAGCGGCCGCCGATTCGCCGAGATGATCGGCGTGCAGAACCACGCGTTGCCGCAATGAGGTCGATTGCGATCGTCGGTCGCGCCTGCGTACTGCCGGGCGCGCTCAGCCCGGAGGCCTTGTGGCAGGCGGTCGTCGAAGGGCGCGATCTGACGACGTCGGTGGACCTCGACGCTCGTAGGTCACGTTGGCCGCAAAGCGGCCTACGTGACGATGAGGGTGCGGTGTCACGTAGGCCGCTGCGCGGCCAACGTGACCTACGTCGCGGCGGTTATCTGGAAGGTTTCGAGGCGATCTGGGATCCGAGCGGATTCGCGATGTCGCCACAGCAACTCGCCGGACTCGATCCGCTGGTGCACTGGGTGCTCCACTGCGCGCGCGAGGCTCTGGCGCAAGTCGGCGAAAAGCGTCCAGACAAGTCTGGACCCACAACAGTCGAAGCCGCCAAGCCTGCGCCTCAAACCTCTGGACCTGGTGGGTCCAGACTTGTCTGGATGCTCTCCCCCGATCTCGCGAAAAGGCCGCGCGTCGGCGCGGTGCTCGGCAACCTCGGTTTCCCCAGCCAATCGATGGCCGCCTACGCCGACCAGGTGTGGACCGGCCACGGTGACGTCGACCCGCGCAACCGCTTCATGAGCGGCGGCACGGCGGAGATCCTGGCGCAGGCGCTGGGCTTGACTGCCGGCAGCTATTGCCTCGACGCCGCCTGCGCCAGTTCGCTGTATGCGATCAAGCTGGCCTGCGATCAACTCAATGACGGCGACGCGGACCTGATGCTGGCCGGCGCCGTGCAGAGTGCCGATCCGCTGTTCCTGCAGATGGGCTTTGCCGCGCTCGGCGCGCTCAGCAAGAGCGGTCGGTCGCGCCCTTTCCATCGCGACGCCGACGGTCTGCTGCCGGCAGAGGGCTGCGCAATCCTGGCGCTGAAACGCCTCTCCGACGCGCGTCGCGACGGCGACGCCATCCATGCCGTGATCCGCGGTATCGGCGTGTCCAACGATGGCCGCGGCAAGGGATTGCTGGTGCCCGATGAGGCCGGACAGCAGCGCGCAATGCGCGCGGCCTATGCCGATGCCGGCATCGACCCGACCCAGGTGTCGCTGCTGGAATGCCACGCCACCGGCACCAGCGTCGGCGATGGCGCCGAACTGCGCAGCAGCGCGCAAGTGTTCGCCGGCGCGCGAAAACTGCCGATCGGCTCGCTGAAATCGAACCTGGGGCACTTGATCACGGTCGCCGGAGCCGCCGGGCTGATCAAACTCACCGAGGCCATGCGCCATGGCATGCGACCGCCGAATCGCCCGGTCGAGGCGCCGACGGCGGCGCTCGACGGCACGCCGTTTCGGCTGTTGCAACAGAGCGAGCCGTGGCCCGATGACGGAGCGCGCATTGCCGCGATCTCGGCGTTCGGGTTCGGGGGCAACAATGCGCATCTGATCGTGTCGCCGGATGTGTGTTCGCAGCAAGAGCAAGAGCGTCCAGACAAGTCTGGACCCACAGAATCCAAAGCCTCTTGCTCCGCTTCTGGGGGGCCAGAACTGTCTGGTCCAGAATCGTCTGGACGCACCGGCACAACAGCGTCGCGCCTTGCTGTTGTGGGTCCAGGCGGACGCACCGGCACAACAACGTCGCGTTTTGCTGTTGTAGGTCCAGACTTGTCTGGACGCTCTTCAAACGAGCCCCCTCGAAAATCCGAAGCAATCGCCATCGTCGGCCTCGGCATCTGCGTCGGCGGTGCCGCTCATCGCAAACAGTTCACCGAGGCGCTCTTCTGTGGGAGCGACCTTGCGTCGCAAGCTTCTGCTCCCGATTCGGCCGCGCCGTGCACGTCCCTGCTGCAACAGCCGATGCACCCCATCGAACTCGACCTCGCCGGCCTGCGCTTCCCACCGCGCGATCTGGCGCAGGCCTTGCCGCAGCAACTGGCCATGCTGCGCGTCGCGCGCGAGGCACTTGCCGAGGTCGCGCCGCTGCCACGCGAACGCACGGCGGTACTGATCGGCATGGAGCCGGACGTCGAGGTCTCGCGCTTCGGATTGCGTTGGCGACTGGCGCAGGCCGATGGATCAGCAGACTGGCGCGCGGCCGCGCAGGACGCCGTGATCGCTCCGCTGGAAGCCGCCGGCGTGCTCGGCTGCATGCCCAACATCCCGGCCAACCGCCTGAGTTCGCAGTTCGACTTCGGCGGCCCGGCGTACACCGTACAGGCCGGTCCCGACTCCGGCTTGCACGCCTTGCGCAGCGCCTGCCGCGCGCTCGCGCATGGCGAGATCGACGCCGCGCTGGTCGGCGCGGTCGACCTCTGCCACGAGCCGGTCAATCGCGCAGCCGGAAATGCTCATCCGATGGACGCGGCGATTGCCTGGGTGTTGAAGCGTCAAGCCGATGCGGAGCGCGATGGCGATCGCATCCATGCGTTGATCGTGGGTCCAGACTGGTCTGGACGCTCTGCCTCCGATGACATCGCCGAGCACGACTCGCTGCGCAAGGACGATCGCATCGGCAATGCTGGCGCGGCCGATGGCCTGCTGCGAGCGAGCATCGCTGCGCTGTGCCTGCACCATCGCCGACACGCAGACGCACGACCCTGGTTGAGCGTCAGCAAACGGCAGTTTCAGATCAGCGTCGCTGGCCTGCCAACGCTGCAGCTCAGCGAAGCGTTAGGTCATCAGCGCCGCAGCGAATCCCCGATTCCGCGACTGCATGTGTACGTGGGTGTCGACAAAGCCGCCGTCATTGCCGCTCTCCAATCCTGTGGGAGCGACCTAAGGTCGCGAGCTTCGGCGCCTGCAGCTCGCGACACAAGGTCGCTCCCAGCGGACGCGAACCCCGCCCGCCTGGTGCTGGTCGCCACCGATGACGACTTCGCAGGTGTCCGCCAGCGCGCGCTGGCGCATCTGCGCTATGGCGCGCCAGCGGGCGCCACGGTGCATTTCCGCGAGCAGCCGATCGCGGGCGAACTGGCGTTCGTATTTGCCGGCGCCGGCGCCTCGTATCCCGGCATGGGCCGCGAGCTGCTCGAACAGTTGCCGCAGTTGCTGGACGGGCTGGCGACGCGTAGCCAGCGACTGGTCACCGCACTCGAGTGGTCGTTTGCACGACCCGTGGGTTGGGCCAAGGCCGCAGGCCGTGCCCAACGACTGGGAGCCACCGATGTTGGGCACGCTGCGCTCAGCCCAACCTACGCCGATCTGCAATCACCCACCGCCCTGCAACAACTGTGGGGCGCCTCGGCGCTGTCGCAGTTGCACCTGGAGTTCAGCGAGGGCCTGCTCGGCCTCAAGGCCGATGCCTGGCTTGGCTATTCCTCGGGCGAAACCAATGCGCTGGTCGCCGCCGGGGTGTGGAATGACCCCGACGCGCTGATGGACGAGATGGAAGCCAGCGGCCTGGTTACCGATGCGCTCGGCGGCGCGTTCAGCGTGGTCGCGCCGCAATGGGGTCGACCGGTGCGCTGGGCCAGCTGGACCGTGCTGGCGCCGGTCGCCGAAGTGCGCGCGGCGCTGACCGGCGTCGAGCGCGTGCATCTGGCGATCATCAATTCGAACAACGACTGCCTGATTGCCGGCGACCGTGATGGCTGCGAGATCGTGGTCGGGCGCATCGGCGCCAATCGCTGCCTGCAACTCGACTATCCGCTGGCGGTCCACGTGCCCGAGTTGCGTGCGGTCGCGCCGCAGTGGCTCGAACTGCACCGTCGTCAGACTCAAGCACCGCGTCACGGGCGCATCTATTCAACCGCCGCCGGTTGCGCCTACGTGCCCGACGCGGACGCCTGCGCCAGCGCCATCCTCGACCAGGCCGACCAGTTGCTCGACCTGCGCCCGGTCGTGCTGCAGGCGTGGAACGACGGCGTACGCGTGTTCATCGAGCACGGCCCCGGCGGCAGTTTCGCGCGCGCCATCAAGAGCATCCTCGGCGAGCGCGAGGCGCTGGTTGTGAGTCTCGATCGCAAGGGGCAGGGGCTGGATGGCGTGCTCGCTTGCGCCGCGGCACTGCTCGCCGCCGGTGTGCCGGTAGACGTCGATGCCTTGCACGCCGCGCTGGCCTCAGTGCCCGCAAGCCCGGCGCCGCAGCGGCCGATGCGCTTTGCCGCGCACTGGCCGGAAATTCGCCTGCCGGCGCAGATCGAGATCATGGCGCCGGCGCCGCGATTGCCGCCCATTCTCGGCCGTAGGAGCGACGTGCACGTCGCGACCGATGTCGCTTGGTGCTGCGATCGCGACGTACACGTCGCTCCTACATCAGCGGCGCAGCCTGCTCTCGCCCCTGTGGGAGCGGATTCACTCCGCGATGCTGTTCGAGCGGTGCACCTTGCCCCCGCAAGCGCCGCACAAACTGCTCTCGCCTCTGTGGGAGCGGATTCACTCCGCGATGCGGGTCGCGACGTGCACGTCGCTCCCACCCGTGCGATGAGCCCCGCGGGTCACGACCTGCAGGTCGCTCCTGCATTTGTGGCGGCACTGCTGCGCCAGCAGACGGCGGTGTTGGGTGAGCAACAGCAGCGCTTCGTGCGCATCCAGGCCGCCGCCCACCAGAGCTTCCTGGCGCATCGCGCACAGGCGCAGGAAGTGCTGCTGCGCCACGCCGTGGGAGCGGGCTGGTCCCGCGAGCTCCCCGCCGGAAGAGCTCGCGACACAAGGTCGCTTCCACAGGCGGCGGTCGGGTGGAACCCCGGCCATCGGCCGGGATTCCACCGTCAACCTTGCGCCGAGCCCGCGGCGGAAACTTCGCCTGCGGCGAAGGTTCCGCCCTGCGACGCTGCCGTGGTGGACCGCCCCTTCGGTCCCCACTTCACCCGCGCCCAGCTCGAGATCCACGCCGACGGCCGTATTTCGGAGATTTTCGGACCTGCCTTCGCCGGGCAGGATGCATACGCGCGCCAGGTGCGCATGCCGCGCCCGCCGCTGCTGCTGGCCGACCGCGTGACCGCCCTCGAAGGTGCGCCGGGCAGCATGGGCAAGGGCCGTATTTGCACCGAAACCGATGTCGCCAACCACGCCTGGGCCGCACTCAATGGTCGCCTGCCCGCCGGCGTGATGATCGAAGCCGGTCAAGCCGATCTGATGCTGATTTCATGGCTCGGCGTCGATGCATTCAACCGCGGCGAGCGCGTCTATCGACTGCTCGGCTGCGAGCTGACCTATCACGGCGACCTGCCGCGGCTGAGCGACACGCTGCAATTCGACATCCAGCTCGACGGCCACGCCGCGCAGGGCGATGTGCGCCTGATGTTCTTCCACTACGACTGCGTCAACGCCGGGCGAGCGCAGTTGTCGGTGCGCCAGGGCCAGGCCGGCTTTTTCACCGATGCCGAACTGGCGGCATCGGCCGGTTGCCTGTGGACGCCGGAAACGCAGTCGATCGTGGAGTCGCCGCGGCTCGATGCGCCGCTGGTCGCATGCACGCGCGATGCGCTCGACCGCCGGCAACTGGAGGCATTCGCCGCCGGCGACGCCGCCACCTGCTTCGGCCCCGGTTTCGAGTTCGCACGCACCCAGACGCGCACGCCGTCGATTCACGGTGGGCGCCTGTTGCTGCTCGATCGCGTGACCACGCTCGCCGCGAACGGCGGTCCGTGGCGCCGCGGTTACCTGCGCGCCGAACTCGACATCACGCCCGACCAGTGGTTCTTCGACGGCCACTTCAAGAACGATCCGTGCATGCCCGGCACGCTGATGTTCGAGGGTTGCCTGCAGGCGATGGCGCTGTTTCTGGCGGCTGGCGGCCACACGCTCAAACGCGATGGCTGGCGCTTCCAGCCGGTTCCGGACATGCCGTATCAACTGCAGTGCCGTGGACAGGTCACGCCAGGCTCGCGGCTGCTGGTGACCGAGGTGTTTGTCGAGGAACTGATCGGCGGGCCGATTCCCACTGTGTATGCGGACCTCTTGTGCACCGTGGATGGTCTGAAGGCCTTCCACGCACGGCGGGTGGCGCTGCAACTGGTTCCGGACTGGCCGCTGGAGGAGGGCGGATCAGTGGAGGCCGGTACCCATCTTTTGTGGGTCCAGACTTGTCTGGACGCTCTTCCCTCCAGAAATGTCACAGGCGTCCAGACAAGTCTGGACCCACAAGAGCCAAGCGGCTCCCCGGTCATCGACGGCTTTGCCTTCGACCGCCACAGCCTGCTCGCCTGCGCGCTCGGCCGACCTTCGCAAGCCTTCGGCCCGATGTATGCGCGTTTCGACGGTCCGACGCGCGTGGCGCGCCTGCCCAGCCCGCCGTACCATTTCATCAGCCGGATTGCCGCTGTCGACGGACCGATCGGCGTGATGCGCGCCGGCGCACGCGTGGTCGCCGAATATGAGGTGCCCGAGGATGCCTGGTACCTCGATCACAACGGCGCGCGGGTGATGCCCTTTGCGGTGCTGCTGGAGGTGGCGCTGCAGCCATGCGGCTGGCTGTCGAGTTACGTCGGCTCGGCATTGAGCGCGGCGACCGAACTCGGCTTCCGCAATCTCGACGGCGAGGGCACGGTGCTGTCCGAATTGCGCGCCGGTGATCGGGTGCGCACCGAGGTCACGCTGACCGATGTCTCCGCCAGCGCCGGCATGATCATCGAGAATTTCGATGTGGTCTGTCGCGTCGGCAGGCGTGAGGTCTATCGATTGCGTACGGTGTTCGGCTTCTTTCCGCCGGAGGCGCTGGCGGCGCAGGTGGGGCTGCCGGTGGACCCGGGTCAGCGGGAGTTGCTGCAGCGGGCTGTTGCTCCTGCGGGAGCGGGTTTATCCCGCGATCCTTTGCCTCCAAATCGCGGGATAAACCCGCTCCCACAGGAAGCAACAGCTCGCGGGATAAACCCGCTCCCACAGGAGGCAACAGCTCGCGGGATGAACCCGCTCCCACAGGAGGCAATAGCTCGCGGGGTGAACCCGCTCCCACAGGAGGCAACAGCTCGCGGGATAAACCCGCTCCCACAGGAGGCAACAGCTCGCGGGATGAACCCGCTACCACAGGAGGCAACAGCTCGCGGGGTGAACCCGCTCCCACAGGACACAACAGTTCGCGGGGTGAACCTGCTCCCACCGGGAAGCGGTCTGCGCCTCCCCAGCGCCATGCTGCGCATGCTCGACCGCATCGAAGGCTACTGGCCGGATGCGGGCGCTGCCGGTCTGGGGCAGGTTCGCGCGGTCAAGGACATCGATCCCGGCGACTGGTTCTTCAAGGCGCACTTCTTTCAGGATCCGGTGCAGCCCGGTTCGCTCGGTCTGGAAGCGATGCTGCAGACCCTGCAGTGGTACCTGCTGCAACAGGACGGTGTCGATTCGATGCACGACCCACGCTTCGAATCGATTGCGCTGGATCGCCCGCACCGCTGGAAATATCGCGGGCAGGTATTGCCGCATCATCGCCGCATGCACACCACGCTCGAAGTGACTGAACGCGGCGGCGACGCACGCGGCATCCACGCGATCGCCGACGCCAGCCTGTGGGTCGACGGCCAGCGCATCTACGAAGCGCGCGGGCTCGCTGTGCGTCTGGTCAGTGGTTCTGCGTGACGACGCATGCCGCAGTCGCGGTACGCCGGGTTGCCGACGTGCTCGACACGACGCCGCCGTCGCCCGACTGGATGTCGCCCTGCGAACAGCAGCGAGCAGCACGACTGCGTGCACCAGCGCGCCATGCGCAGTACTGCGCCGGCCACTGGCTGCTGCGGCAACTGCTGGCGCGCGCCTTCGGCGGCGATCCGACCGACTACCCACTGATCGAACGCGAAAACCTGCCGCCCGCGGTGGCGGGTTCCAACCTGTGTGTCTCGCTCAGCCACGGCGGCGACTGGATTGCCGCGGCGTGGTCGAGCGCGGCAATCGGCGTCGATATTGAAGCGCGCGAGTCGCGCCCGGCACTCGGACGCCTGCAGCAATTGCTGCTGAATCCCGATGAGCCGCTGGACAGCCTCGACGATGACGCGCTGTTGCAACGCTGGGTGCTGAAGGAGGCGGTGATCAAGCGAGATCATGGGATCGCGTTGCCGGAGCAACTGGCGGCCCTGCAGTTGCAGCCGACGCGCGGCGGCCGCGCCGATGTGGAGTTGCTGAGTAGCGACGACTGGCACCTGGCGGTGACGCTAGCCGGGATTCTCGTCGACACCGAGATGACGATACGCAGCAGCAGTCGCTGGGTGTTGTGCGCCTGAAGCCGCCCGCCGCTTCATGCGCTCAGAGAGAGCGCGGCGACTGCCAGAATGCATCGGAAATTTCTTCAGCCTATTGACCTCTGAACAAGTCCCGTTCACCCTTCGACAGGCTCAGGGCGAACGGCCAAGTA
>ERZ761602.2657-NODE-2657-length-27315-cov-9.280888_pt1 | contig 27315 bp, 32 predicted proteins | sample MGYA00512165_ERZ761602 | MGnify/ENA primary metagenome ERZ761602 (study PRJEB28899, sample SAMN02445085) | bioreactor sludge metagenome | biome: EBPR sludge; isolation source: Thorneside wastewater treatment plant | place: Australia: Brisbane, Thorneside...
CAACAACACCAGTCTGGCACATCGATGCCGTTCGGGGCCGTCCACCCCATCACACGGATTTGTCGGCTGAAGGCGCGCTCCGACATCGCCGCGTTGGAGCGCGGCGCGTCCCGCGACGCAGGCGCGGCCGGAGGCCGCGCGCTCCAACCAACATGCGCAAAAGCGCGAACGACGTGTCTCCTTGTCTGTACAACACGCTCACCCCGCCCCCCGCCCCCTCCCCCTCCAGGGGAGGGGGCGAGGCGCACGGTGTCCCCGGCGCCTTAACCACGCCCTCTACGCCGCGCTGGCGGCGGGAAAGCGATTGAGCGCGGACGCGCCAGCCGCCATATAACCAGCGGCATGAAGTTTCTCGATCAGACGAAGATTTACGTCCGCTCCGGCAATGGCGGGGCGGGCTGCGTCTCGTTCCGGCGCGAGAAGTTCATCGAGTATGGCGGCCCCGACGGCGGCGACGGCGGCAAGGGCGGCGATGTCTGGATCGAGGCGGTCGACGGGCTCAACACGCTGATCGACTATCGCTACCAGCAGCATTTCAAGGCGGCCACCGGCGGCCACGGCATGGGCCAGAACCGGCACGGCGCCGACGGCGAAAGCCTCACCCTGAAAGTGCCGACGGGTACGCAAGTGCTGGCCGAGGACAAGGAAACCGTCATCGCCGACCTCTCCGAGGCGGGCATGCGCGTGCTGCTGGCGAAAGGCGGCAATGGCGGCTTCGGCAACGACCATTTCAAGTCCTCGGTCAATCGCGCGCCACGGCACGCCAATCCAGGTCAGGAGGGCGAGGAACGCGTGCTGTGGCTGCGCCTCAAACTGATCGCGGACGCGGGGCTGGTTGGTTTGCCGAATGCGGGCAAGTCCACGTTCCTGCGCGCCGTGAGCGCGGCGACGCCGAAAGTGGCGGACTATCCGTTCACCACGCTCTACCCGCATCTGGGCGTCGTGACCGTGAGCGAGAGCGAACGCTTCGTGCTGGCGGATTTGCCGGGGTTGATCGAAGGCGCGGCCGAAGGCACGGGGTTGGGCACGCGCTTTCTCGGCCATGTCGAGCGCTGCGTGGCGCTGGTGCATCTGATCGACGCGACCGGCGAAAGCGCGACCGAGGCGTACCGCACCGTGCGCCATGAGATCGAGGCGTACGGCGCGGGGCTCGCCGACAAGCCGGAGCTGGTCGCGCTGAACAAGATCGATGCGCTGACGCCAGCCGAGGCGAACCGCAAGCGCGCGGCGCTCGCGCGCGCGATCGGAAAGGACGTGCGCCTTGTGTCCGGCGTTTCCGGCGCGGGCGTGCGCGAGTTGGTCAACGAGATCGCGGCCATGCTGCGCGCGCGGCGGGGCGCTCCTGTTGTACAAGAAGAAGCGGAGACGGCCGAGCCATGGACGCCGTGATGAAATTTCCCCCTCCCCTAGAGGGGGAGGGGGTCAGGGGGTGGGGTGAAGCACAGCCTGAACATGCTTGGAGCGTGCGCCTTCTGGCGCGCTTCGCCCTCCGCGCAGCCTTCGATCACCCCCCCCCCCTGGCCCCTCCCCTCTCTAGGGGGAGGGGAATGACCTCCCCTCTCGGCGCCGCCAAACGCATCGTCATCAAGATCGGTTCGGCTTTGTTGGTGGATGCGGGCACCGGCCAGCCCGCGCGCGCGTGGCTGGCGGCGCTGGCTGACGATGTCGCCGAGGCCCGCAAGGCGGGCGCGCGCGTCGCCATCGTCTCATCCGGCGCGATCGCGTTGGGGCGACGTGTGCTCGGCTTGCGGAAGTCGGCGCGGCTGGACGAGAAGCAGGCCGCCGCCGCCGCCGGCCAAGCGCGGTTGATGCGCGCCTACGAGGAGGCGTTCGAGCGCCACGCCATCCCCGTGGCTCAGGCGCTGCTCACACCGGACGACACCGAACGCCGCCGCCGCTGGCTCAATGCGCGCGCGACGCTGGAGACGCTGCTCGAGCTGGGCGCCGTGCCGATCATCAACGAAAACGACACGGTCGCGACCGACGAGATCCGCTACGGCGACAATGATCGCCTCGCCGCGCGCGTCGCGCAAATGATCTCGGCGGACGCGCTGGTGCTTCTCTCCGACATCGACGGCTTGTACGAGCGCGATCCGCGCGCCGATCCCGCGGCGGCGTTCGTGCCTGAAGTCCGCGCGATCGATGCGCGCATCGAGGCGATGGCCGGCGGCGTGAACGAAGACGCCGGCGTCGGCTCAGGCGGAATGCGCACCAAGATCGAGGCGGCGAAGATCGCAACGCGCGCGGGCTGCGCGGTCGCGATCACCAAGGGCGCCGAGCCCCATCCGCTGGCGCGTTTGCACGACGGCGCGCGCGCGACATGGTTTCTCGCCAGCGCCACGCCCGCGGCCGCGTACAAGGCGTGGATCGCGGGCAGCCTCGCGCCGCAGGGCGCGCTGGTCGTGGACGACGGCGCCGTGGCCGCGCTGCGCGCCGGCAAAAGCTTGCTGCCGGCGGGCGTCATCGGCGTGCGCGGCGCGTTCGAAAAAGGCGACGCCGTGCGGATTTTGGATGCGAGCGGCGGCGAACTCGCGCGCGGGCTCGCGCGCTACGACGCGGGCGACGCGGCGCGGATCAAAGGCTTGAAGAGCGCCGAGATTGAAGCGGTGCTGGGCTATTCAACCGGCCCCGCGCTGGTGCATGCGGATGACATCGTGGTGTCGCGATGAGTCTTGAGAAGGATATGAACGCCCTCGGCCAGCGCGCGCGCGCGGCGGCGAAGCATGTGCGCGAGGCCAGCGCCGACGCGCGCACGGCGGCGCTGCACGCCATGGCGCGACGGCTGCGCGAGGCGGCGCCGGCCATTCTCGCGGCCAATGCCGACGACGTCGCGCGCGCCCGCGCGGGCGGACAGACGGAGGCCTTCATCGATCGCCTCGCGCTCGACGCGAGCCGGCTTGAGACCGTCGCGCGGGGCGTCGAGATCATCGCCGCTCAGCCCGACCCGGTCGGCGCGACAACGGCCGAATGGACCAGGCCGAACGGCTTGAAGATCGCGCGCCTGCGCACGCCGATCGGCGTGATCGGCATGATTTTCGAAAGCCGGCCCAACGTCGCGGCGGACGCCAGCGCGCTGAGCTTGCGCGCCGGCAATGCGATCATCCTGCGCGGCGGCGCCGATAGCGCGAAAACCGTCGCCGCCATCGGCGAAGCGCTACGGGCGGCGCTGGACGAAGCCGGACTTCCGCCAGACGCCGTCCAAATCGTGCCGACAAGCGATCGCGCGGCGGTGGGGTTGATGCTCTCCGGCCTTGGCGGCGCGATTGACGTCATCATCCCGCGCGGCGGCAAAAGCCTGGTCGCGCGCGTGCAAGAAGAGGCGCGCGTGCCGGTGTTCGCGCACCTCGAAGGCGTATGCCACACTTATGTCCATGCGAGCGCCGATGCGCGCAAGGCCATCGACATAACCGTAAACGCCAAGATGCGCCGGGTTTCCGTGTGCGGCGCGACCGAGACCTTGCTGATCGACCGCGCCATCGCCCCCGCGTTGTTGCCGCGGATCGCCGCGGCGCTCTCCGAAAAAGGATGCGAACTGCGCGGCGACGACGAAGCGCGCGCGCTTGCGCCGATGAACGCCGCCAGCGAAGAAGACTGGCGCACGGAATATCTCGCGCCGATCCTCTCCGTTCGCGTCGTCGCCGGGATCGACGGCGCCATTCAACACATCGCGACCTACGGCTCGCAACACACCGAGAGCATCGTCGCGGAGGATCAGGAGGCCGCCGAGAAATTTCTGCGCGAGGTGGATTCCGCGATCGTGCTGCACAACGCCTCGACGCAGTTCGCCGACGGCGGCGAGTTCGGATTTGGCGGCGAAATCGGCATCGCCACCGGGCGCCTGCACGCGCGCGGCCCCGTGGGCGCCGAGCAGCTGACGACGTTCAAGTATGTCGTGCGCGGCGCCGGACAGACGCGACCATGAGGCGCGGCTTGCCCCTCGCGTTCCCCGGCATGCGCGTTGGTTTGTTCGGGGGTTCGTTCGATCCTGCGCACGAAGGTCATGCGCATGTGGCGGAGACCGCGCTGAAGCGACTGGCGCTCGACCGCGTGTGGTGGCTGGTCTCCCCGCAAAACCCGCTGAAGCCGAAATCCGGCCCCTTCGATGCGCGCTTCGCCTCCGCACAGGCGGTCGCGCACGGTTCGAAAATGGTGGTGACGGATTTCGAGAAGCGCTTCGGCTGCGCCTTTACCTACCAAACGCTGCGCAAATTGCGGCGGCTTTATCGCGGCGTGGAGTTCGTGCTGGTAATGGGCGCGGATAACCTTCGACATTTTCACAAATGGCGGAACTGGCGCGAGGTCGCGCGTGGAGTTCCCGTCATTGTGGTTTCCCGGCCCGGCGCGGGTCCCGACGCGCGATTTCGTGCGCCCAAGGGGTGGGTTTTCCTCAATGCGCGCCACCACCCTCAGTCCTCGACGGCGCTGCGGCCACAACGCCGGACTGTGGCGGGGCGGAAGCGGAGATGATAAGCTTCCTTGGCTTGAGGCAAAAGAAGGACCAAAGACCTGTCGCCAGACATGAAACGCGCGCCGGCCGCTCCTGAAGCCGGACGCCCCGCCCGCGGCGCTGACCGGCCCTCGCCGGGCATCGATCTTCAAACCGTGACCAACGCCGTTCTGTCCTCCCTTGAAGACGACAAAGCCGAGGAAATTCTCGCGATCGACATCCGCGGAAGATCGTCCTTCGCCGATATGCTTGTGGTGGCGTCGGGCCGCTCCGCGCGCCATGTCGGCGCGCTCGCCGATCACGTCATGCGCAAGTTGAAGGACATCGGCGTGCATGACGTGCGCATCGAGGGACTGCCGCAGGCGGACTGGGTTTTGGTCGACGCCGGCGATGTGGTCGTTCACCTGTTCAGGCCCGAAGTGCGCGCCTTCTACAACATCGAGAAAATCTGGGCCCCTGGCGCTGCACACACCTCGCCGCTCGCGAGCTGACGTTTGCGGATACAGATCGCAGCGGTCGGCAGGCTTCGTGACGGGCCGGAGGCTACGCTCTCGACCGACTACGTCGCGCGAGCCGCCGCCCTTGGACGCCAAATTGGCGTCAAGGCCGTCGAGATCGTGGAAGTTGAGGGAAAGCCTCCAGGCGATCCGCGCGCGGAGGCCAGCGCGCTTTATCGCGCCACGCCGGATGAGGCGCGCAAAATCCTGCTCGATGAGCGCGGCGCGGAATGGACCTCGCGCCAACTCGCCGAAAAGCTGGCGCGCTGGCGGGACGACGGACTTTCCTGCGTCACGTTTTGGATTGGCGGCGCCGACGGCGTTTCACAAAGCGTTAGGGATAACGCCGACGAAAAGCTCGCTTTTGGCCGTCAAACTTGGCCGCACAGGCTGGTTCGGGTCATGATTTCCGAGCAAATTTACCGAGCTCTGACGATCTTGTGCTCTACTCCCTATCACCGGGACTGAAGATTCCGGACTTTGGTTGGTGGGTGAAATGGCACGAGGCGCATGGCGCGCCCGCGCTCTTGTCGCGTCCGCGGCGAGCGCGTTCGCACTCATTGTCAGCGTTGCGGATGCGGGCGCCCAAACGCGCACCGCATCGCAGGTCGAACGCGACCGGCGCGCCGAGAGCGCGCGCGCGGAGCGTTTGCGCGCGCAAGCGAGCGCCGCCCGCCGGGAAGTCCAGGCGCTCGATGCGCGGTTGGTTGAAGCCGGCCGGCGCCGCGCCGAAGCGGAAGCCGCGGCAGCGGCGGCCGAGCAACGCCTCGCCGAACTCCACCTCCAAATCGATCGCGAGAACGTCCGCCGCGCCAATGCCCGACGCTCCTTCGAATCGGCGCTGATCGCCGCCGCCTTCGCCGAGCGCCGCGTTGAGCCGCGCGTCGTTCGCGTGGGCTTGTTCGCGCGCGCGGCGGCGCCTGGGTTCGCGCGGGACGAGCGCGCCGCGCGCCAAAGCGTCGCCAACGCGGAAGCCCTGCAGGCGCAGGTGCAAGCCGAGCAAAATCTTCTGGCCGAGGCGCAGACCGCAATCGACGCCGAGCGCACGGAGTTGGCGGCGCTTTCCGCCCGCCGCCGCGCCGCTCAGGCCCAATTTGCACAAGACGCCGCCGCCGCCGAGCGCCGCGCGCGCACCCTCGCCCAGGAAGCGCGCAACTTGCGCGAACTCGCCCAGCGGGCCGCGGCCAGCAGCCGACGCCGAAGCGCGCCGGCGCCTGCGGGGCCGTCGGTGGTCCCGGCGGCATGGCGCGCGCCGGCCGAGGGCGACGTCGCGCGAGGGTTCGGTGTCGCGGCCAACGGGGCGCCCGTCAGCCAGGGGGTTAGCTTGCGGACGCGCCCGGGTGCTCAGGTTGTAGCGCCAGCGAACGCCGAAGTGACCTATGCCGGACCTTTCCGCAGCTACGGCAACGTCTTGATCCTCAGCATGGACGGGGGTTACGCTCTCGTCCTGACTGGGCTGAACACGATCGGCGTCCGCGTCGGGGAAACGGTGCGGGCGGGCCAGCCGGTTGGAGAGATGCCGCTTTCCGACACGACGGCGCCGGAATTATATGTTGAAGTGCGCCGAGAAGGCGAACCTGTGAACCCCGAAGCCTGGCTTCGGACGCGAAACGGAACCGCGGCACGCGCCGTCAGGGCCGGGTAACCGGCCTTAAGGCTTGAGAGCGGGCGCCAAGCGCCTTGGGAGCGAACGATGCGCATTACGTGGATTGCAGCGCCATTAGCGGGGATCGCGGCCTTGGTCGGCGCGCTCGCTTGGTCAGCGCCCGAACAGGGCTCGCGCGGCGATGTCTACCGGCAGCTTGATCTGTTCGCCGACGTGCTGACGCTGGTCGAGCGCGACTACGTCACCGAGATCGACAACCGGCAAGCGATGGAAGCCGCCATTCAAGGGATGCTGTCCTCGCTGGACCCGCACTCTTCGTACATGAACGGCGAAGAATATCGCGACATGCAGGTAACGACGCGCGGCGAGTACGGCGGGCTCGGCATCGAAGTCACCAGCGAGGATGGCGTCGTGCGCGTCGTCTCGCCAATCGACGGCACGCCCGCGGCGCGCGCGGGCATCCAAGCCGGCGACTACCTCACGGCGATCAATGGCGAAAGCATTGTCGGCCTGACCCTCAACGAGGCCGTGCGTCTGATGCGCGGCGAGGCGGGCTCCGACATTACAGTGACCGTGGCGCGCGAAGGGACCGACGCCTTTGACGTGACCTTGACGCGCGAGATCATCAACGTGCGCGCCGTGACCGCGCGGGTTGAAGGCGGCGACGTCGGGGTCATCCGGATTTCGACCTTTAACGAACGCACCGGCGCGATGCTGCAGGACGCCATTCGCAGCGTGCGCCGCGACACCGGCGGGCGTTTGCGCGGCGTCGTCATCGACTTGCGCAACAACCCCGGCGGCCTGCTCGATCAAGCGATCGAGGTTTCGGACGCGTTCCTCGACGGCGGCGAGGTCGTTTCCACGCGCGGGCGTCAGCCCGAGGACGTGCAGCGCTACAATGCGCGGCGTGGCGATGATCTGGCGGGCGTGCCGGTTGTGGTGCTGATCAACGGCGCCTCGGCCTCGGCGGCCGAGATTGTCGCCGGCGCGCTGCAGGACCGCAATCGGGCGCTGCTGGTGGGGACGGATTCGTTCGGCAAGGGCTCGGTGCAAACCGTCATCCCGCTGAATGGCGGCCGCGACGGCGCGCTGCGCCTCACGACCGCGCGCTATTACACCCCCGCCGGACGTTCCATCCAGGGCGCTGGCATCACACCTGACATGGAAGTGGCGGCGCGCCGGATCGACCCTGCCCGGCTGCGGGCCGCGGCGATCTCGGAGGCCGACCTACCGAACGCGCTCGACAACGACTCCGGCGCGCGACGCCGCGGCGCCCATGTTCCCGACGACCAACCGCCGGAAAACTGGGACCAGGACGAGGATTATCAGCTCAGCCGGGCGCTGGATTTCTTGCGCCAGGGCGTGGTGGCCGAGCGCCTGCGCGCACGCGCGGGCTAGGGGCCTGGTAACCTTTCATTAAGGCCCAGCGGCGTGCGTACGCGTTAGTGACGGGCGCACTGAATTGCGCGATCTTTCGCGCATATGATTCGCATGCGGGCGAACCCTCTGAAGGCGCGGCTTAAAGCGCGGCGCGCGGCCAAACCCCTGGCCGAGCGATTTCGGTTGCCCGAGATCGACCATCGCTTAGCGGCGGTCGCCGCCGCCGTGGGCGTAGCGCTGCTTGCGCTTGGCGCCATCCAGATCTTTGGCGACCCCCGCGCCGCCGGCCCCCGCGAAGTCGTCTCGCTTTCACCCGCCGACGCCGCCGCTGACGCGCCGCGCGTCGCCTTCTCCGACGCCACCGAAGACCTCGGCGCCTACGAGCAGTTCGACATCGAAGACTTGCCACAGGCGATCGGCGCGGAGATCGGCGAGATCGACGGAAACGGGCAGCTTCGCGTCTCCGTCGTGGAAGCGCCGGAAACCACGGCGCGACCCGCCGCTCGACCACTGCCTCGCGCGCCGATCACGGGATTGACGGAGCAAAGCGCGCACGGGCTTTTGCCGATCGTTGGCGCCAACGGCCGCACGCCCGCGCAGGCCTACGCGCGCCCGTTCACGGCGCACGCCAACAAACCGATGATCGCTGTCGTCATCGGCGGGCTTGGCTTCAACGCAACGCAAACAACCGCCGCGATCGAAGAGCTCCCGGCGGACGTGACGCTTTCGTTCGTGCCCTACGCCGACGGCTTGCAGGGCTGGATCGATCGCGCGCGCGCGCGCGGCCACGAAGTGATGCTCGAACTTCCGATGGAGCCGTTCGACCCCGACGCCGACGACACCGGCCCGCAGACGTTGCTCGCCTCAGCCAGCGCGCAACAGAATGTCAGCCGCCTCGAACAATTGCTCGCGCGCGGAACCGGGTATTTCGGCGTCACCAACTATCAGGGCGCGCGCTTCGCGACGTCCGCGCAGGCGGCGCAGCCGGTTGTTCAGCAGCTACGACGGCGCGGGCTCGTGTTTGTGACGTCCGGCATCGGCCAGCGCACGGCGTTGAGCGCCGAAGCGTCGCGCGCGGGGCTGCCCAACACCGCCGCCGACCGCATCATTGACGTAAGGCGAGAGGCGGACGCCATCGATGACCAATTATTGAACTTGGAAGCCCTGGCGCTGCAGAACCAAAGCGCAATCGGGGCGGGTTTCGCGTATCCTGTGACCATGGAACAGGTCGGCCGCTGGGCGCGCGATATCGACTCACGAGGGTATCAACTTGCGCCTGCCTCGGCCGTGCTGAATGCACGCGCCGCACGCAGATGACATCGCAAACAGCCCCAAAACGCTATCGCCCCAATGTCGGCCTCGCCTTGTTTCACCGCGAAGGCTTGGTGTTTCTCGGAAAACGGTTTGGCGCCGCCGGCCCATATCAATGGCAAATGCCGCAGGGCGGCGTCGATCGCGGCGAAGACGTTCGAGACGCCGCATTTCGTGAACTCGAGGAAGAGGTCGGGGTTCGGCCCGAACATGTCGAATTGCTCGAAGAAACCGACGATTGGCTGCATTACGAATTTCCAACGGACGTCAGGCTTAAAATGAAGCCGCGCGGGCGCTATGTTGGCCAGAAGCAGAAGTGGTTCGCTTTTCGGTTCAAGGGGCGCGACGCCGACATCAGACTCGACGCGCACACGCCTGAATTCGTCGATTGGCGCTGGGCGCCGCTCGAAAGCGCGCCGGGTTTGGTGATCCCGTTCAAGCGTGCGACCTATGAGGAGGTCGTGCGCCGGTTCGGGAAGTACAGCGCGGGGGAAGCAAAGTGATGGCCGGCCGCGTGACGAACAGCCCTGAGGGCGCTGCAGAGGCCCCGCGCGCATGACGCGCAACAGCGGCATGGCGACTCCGGTGGTCTTCCTCCACGGCGCGTTTTGCGGCGGCTGGGCGTTCGACGGCTTTCGCGAGCCGTTCGAGGCGGCCGGATTCGAAACGCACGCGCCTAACTTACCTCATCACGAGCGCGGCGCCGATCTGGAGCAGCTCGCGCAATGCGGCCTACGGGACTACGCGCATGCGATCACGCACTACATACGCGGATTGCGCGCGCCGCCGATTCTGGTCGGCCACTCGCTGGGCGGACTGGTGTCGCAGCTGGTCGCGACGCATGCGCCCGTCGCCGCGTTGGCGTTGCTGGCGCCCTCAGCGCCTTGGGGCGTACCGCCCACGACGCTCGACGAACACAGCAACCACTTTGGACTCACCCTGCTCGGCGACTATTGGCGAAGGCCTGTGCCGCCCGACTATCGCGTCGCGCGCGCGACAACACTGGATCGTTTGTCGCGCGAGGATGCGCGGCATGCGTTCGCGCGCTTCGTGCCCGAGAGCGGACGCGCCATTCGCGAGGCGGTGCAATGGTGGCTCGATCACTCCATGGCGGGTCAGGCGCCGGTCTACCGCATCAGCGCGCCAGTGTTGGGACTCGCGGGAGGCAAGGACCGCGTGAATCCAGCCAGCACCGTGCGGCGCGTGGTAGCGCGCTTTCCGGAGGGCCAAGCGCACTTTCACGAATTCCCCGACATGAGCCACTGGCTCGTCGGCGAACCCGAAGCGCCGGACGTAGCGCAACTCGTATTGCAGTGGCTCGATGCGCGCGGCGTGGGAGCCAAGCCGGCGCCTCGCAAACGCAAAGCGCTCAGCCTTTTTGGGTGGCGCGACAACGCTGGCGCTTAAGGACGAGGCGGTTCGCCGCGCACCGTCACCAGAACAATCTCGGGCGGATTGAGAAACCGCACCGGCACGATGCTCGTGCCGATCCCGCCAGTGACATAGAGCGCGCGATCGGAGCGCCAAATCAACCCGCACGCATATGCTTTGTTGCGCACCGGCAGGAGCGGCCGGCCGAAAAACGGAATCGTCACCTGGCCGCAATGCGTGTGCGCGGCGAGCATGAGCGCCGGCCCGGCCGGCATCTCGTCAAAGGGATCGGGCGAGTGCGACAGCACGATCGTGTCGGCGTCCGCCGGCGCGCCGTCCAGGGCGGCGGCGAAGTCAGGATCGCCGGTCCATGCATCCGCGATCCCGGCGATGACGACCGCGCCGCCGGAGCGACGAATAACGATGTGCCGATTCCACAACGCCGCGACGCCCGCGTCCTGCAACGCCGTGGTGACGCTCTGTCTGTTGTACCAACTGTCGTGATTTCCAATCACGGCGGCGGCGCCATAGCGCGCGTTCAGCGCGGCGAATGTTGCGATCCCCCCAAGCACCTCTTGCTGCGTGCCGGGCGAGACATCGGCCTCGGCGGCGTGCCCGCCGACATAGTCGCCAAGCAGAACGACGAGGTCCGGCCGCAGACTGTTGACCCGCGCGACGACACGGCCCACCCGCGCCGCATTCACGTGCGGGCCGCCGACATGCGTGTCGCTGAGCGCCGCGATGCGCAGGGGCGCGCCGCGCCAATCGCTGCTGACGATCTCGACGTTGCGGACGACAAGAAGATTCGGCTCGACGAACCATGCATAGATGTTGAGCGCGAAAGCGGCCTCAAACAGCGCGAGCGCCGCGCCGGCGCCCCAGCGCGCGCGTGCGCTCAGCGTGCTCCATCGCGCAAACAGCCAGCGGCTCGCCCACAGGACCAGCGTCAGCCCGGCGACGGCGCCGATGATCGCGGGCCAAAGATGCGGATGCGGCAGCGCGCTCAGCCCAGCGCCGCTTTAATCGCTTCCAGGCGCTCAAGCGCCTTTTGAGCGGCTTCGCGCTTCGCGTCGGAGGACGCGTCGCGCACGTCCTCGGCGGCGTCCCGCAAATCCTGCTCCAGCTTGGCGGCGTCCACGTCAACAAGGTCCAGCGCTTCTTCCGCGAGCACGGTAAGCCCCTCGGGCGTTACGTCCGCGAAACCGCCATTGACGAAAATACGCCGCTCGCCGCCGCCGTCGATCACGCGCAACGCGCCGGGCTTGATCACGCTCATCGCCGGCGCGTGATTGGGCAGCACGCCGAACTCGCCCTCGGAGCCAGGCACAACAACCTGGTCGACCTCGCCGTTGAAAACCTCGCGCTCGGGCGAAACGAGAGCGAACGTGAGTTTATCTGCCATAAAACGCGAGCCTCTCAGTTCTTGACCGCCATCGCCGTGATCCGAACGGAGAACTTCGGATCATCGACCTTCGCGATCGGGAACGCCGCTTCGACAACAGCCATCCTGCCGTTCCCCAGTTTGATATCATACCCACGAAAACCCCATCCGCTCAGCGTCGCATGGGGTCCGTCAACCGCCACCCGGGCGTTGGGATGATAATGCTTGATCGCGGCGTCCAGCGCGGTAAGGCCGCGGTTGACGTCGTCGCCAGTGTACCAAACCGTCGTGTACGCGTCCTTCGAGTAGAACGAGACGCCGCTGTCGCCCACGGGATAGAAGAGATAGTCGCCGTCAAGCGCGATACCCGCTTCTTGCCGCTGGCTCGGCGAAAGCGTTTTCGGCGTGATCCCGAGCGTTCCCGCCACAGTGCCGCCAATCGTCGCCACGACGCCCTCGATCGCGAGCCGGGCCGCTACCTCACTCTGCTTCATGGAGCCCCCTACCGCCGAGTTTGCGCGATGATGCGCCCGACGAATTTTTTCGGGGGCGCGCCGCGCTCTGGATACTCCGCCTCAATCAGCGCCAAGCGATTTGAGCCCAGATCCGCCTCGTAGGTTCGAAAGCGCATCTTTGGCTCGTTCGGATGACTGGCGTCCTTGGTTTGTTTGATCTTGTAGGATGTACGCTTCAGCGCGGCGTCCACCAACTCCATCGCGCGCGATGAATCCGCCTCCATGAACCACACTGTGGCCATGGACCCGTTCATGTCGACAAACACGCCGGTGGGCGGCGCCGGGTAGAACAAGGTGTGCCCACCTTGCGCCAGCCCGATGTCGGCCCGTTCCAGCTCCGTCAACACCACTGGCGCCACCGGCGCCTTTCCCTGCACGGCGCCGGCGACATGCGCCAAGCACCCCTGGACAAGAAGCTGCGTCGCTAGCTCCCCATGGGAAAGGCCGCCCGCGGACATCAGGCCGCTTCCGCCGCGAGGCGTTGCGCCTTGGCGATCGCCTGCTCGATCGAGCCGACCATGTAGAAAGCAGGCTCGGGCAGGTGGTCGTACTCGCCGTCGACCAACCCCTTGAAGCCGCGGATGGTGTCCTTCAGGTCGCAGAGCACGCCGGGCGATCCGGTGAACGCTTCGGCGACGTGGAAGGGCTGCGACAAGAAGCGCTCGATCTTACGCGCGCGGGCGACGACGAGTTTGTCGTCCTCGGAGAGTTCATCCATGCCCAGGATGGCGATGATGTCTTGCAGCGCTTTGTAGCGTTGCAGCGTCTCCTGCACCTTGCGCGCGGTGTTGTAATGCTCCTGGCCGACGACGTTCGGATCGAGAATCCGCGACGTGGAGTCGAGCGGATCGACCGCCGGGTAGATGCCCTTCGCGGCGATGTCGCGCGAAAGCACGGTCGTAGCGTCGAGGTGCGCGAACGAGGTCGCCGGCGCGGGGTCCGTCAAGTCGTCGGCGGGCACGTAGATGGCTTGCACCGAGGTGATGGAGCCCTTCGTGGTCGACGTGATGCGCTCCTGCATGGCGCCCATCTCGGTCGCCAGCGTCGGCTGGTAGCCGACCGCCGAGGGAATACGACCCAGCAACGCCGACACTTCCGAACCCGCCTGCGTGAAGCGGAACACGTTGTCGACGAAGAACAGAATGTCCTTGCCCTGATCGCGGAAATGCTCGGCGATGGTCAGGCCCGAGAGCGCAACGCGGGCGCGCGCGCCTGGCGGCTCGTTCATCTGGCCGAACACCAGCGCGCAGCGCGAGCCTTGCCCGCCGCCATGCTTGTTGACGCCCGACTCGATCATTTCGTGATAAAGGTCGTTGCCCTCGCGCGTACGCTCGCCAACGCCCGCGAACACCGAATAACCGCCATACGCCTTCGCGATGTTGTTGATCAGCTCTTGGATGAGCACCGTTTTGCCGACGCCCGCGCCGCCGAACAGACCGATCTTGCCGCCCTTTGCGTAAGGGCAGAGCAAGTCGACGACCTTGATGCCGGTGACGAGAATTTCCGGCGAAGGCTTTTGATCGACGAAGTCCGGCGCCGATTGGTGGATAGCGCGCTTGGCGGTCGTTTTCACGGGGCCCGCCTCATCGATCGGCTCGCCGATCACGTTCAAGATGCGGCCAAGCGTTTCCTCGCCGACCGGAACCGCGATCGGGGCGCCGGTGTCGCTCACTCCCTGACCGCGCACGAGGCCGTCCGTCGCATCCATGGCGATGGTGCGCACGGTGCTTTCGCCGAGGTGAGTCGCGACTTCGAGCACGAGACGATTGCCGCGGTTCGTGGTTTCGAGCGCGTTGTAGATATCCGGCAGATGGCCGTCGAATTCGACATCGACGACCGCGCCGATCACCTGCACCACTCGACCCTTCATTTGCTTCGTCATCGTCCTGTCCTCGACCTCAACTTTACTCGCGCCTCAGCGATCCAAAATTTCGCACGTATGCGGCCTTGCCCGCACGTTGAACCGGTATTCTTCGCCCGCCGGAACTCGGACAAACAGCGTCTGCCCTTCGGCCGTCATGTAGCGAATGACATAGTCGTTCGGCCGACGGCACGGCTTCATCGCGCTGGTATAGGTCGCGCACTGCCTGGCCCCCGGCCCGTTGTTCAGCGACACCATGCCGTTGGCGTGAATCTCCGCGTCGCCGCGGGCAGCGCCGGATTCGAGCGCCTGGTTGAACGCAGCTTCATCAATCGTCTCGCACGCATGCGCTGGCGCGTTCGGCGGCGCCCACGATGGACCGCACGCCGCAAGCGCGATCAAGACGGGGAGCAGCAGCACACGCATCATGCGTCGACCGCCAATTCGACTGGAATGTTGCCGCGCGTGGCCTTGGAGTACGGGCAGACTTGGTGCGCCGCCTCAAGCAGCTCCTGCACCAGCGCGCGATCCATGCCGGGTATCGACAGCGTGAGCTTGGCGGAGAGCCCCAACCCGCCCTCGCCGCGCCCGATGCCGACTTCGCACGTGACCACCGCCGCGGATGCGTCGATCTTCTTCTGCGTCGCGACGAACAGCACCGCGCTGTTGAAGCAGTTGGCGTAGCCGAGCGCGAAGAATTGCTCGGGATTGGCGCCTTCGCCGGATCCGCCCAGACCCTTCGAATGCTCGGTGTGATACCAAAGCCCCGTATCGGTCAGCGCGACCTTCCCGCCGGCGCGCCCGCCCTTGGAGACGGCTGTCGTCTTGTAAAGAGCGGACATCGTTCAGTCCTCCTGCACGATGCGGCACTGGGCGATCCCGCCCTCGCCGTAGAGCGCATAGGTCGTGCGCGCGGGAATCCGGAAATAGGCCGTCGCGTCGTCTGTCCGCATCTCGACGACCAGATCGTTTGTCTGCACGCACCGCCGGTCAGGCGAGTTCATGCCCTGCACGCGCGGCCAGCAACGCTTCTGGCTGTGCCCCGCGCCTTCGGCGGCGAAGCCGCCGCCGCGCAAGTCGAACGCGTTCCATGCATCGCCGCTTTCACGCGCCGCCGCGAATCCCGCCTCATCAATCCGCGCGCAGGCGTCGACAAGCGCGCCGGCCCGGTCGGGCAACTGATAGCCGCCACAACCGGCGAGCGCGACAAGCGCCGCGAGGGAGAGCGCCGCGCGTTTCAAAGCGCCTCCGCGCCGGAGATGATCTCGATCAGCTCCTTGGTGATGTTGGCTTGGCGCTGGCGATTGTAGCGCAATGTGAGCTTGCGGATCAGATCGCCCGCGTTGCGCGTTGCATTGTCCATGGCGCTCATTTGCGCGCCGTAGAAACCAGCCTGGTTTTCGAGCAGCGCCTGCAAGATCTGGCCGTTGAGATAGCGCGGCAGCAACGCTTCGAGAATATCGCCTTCGTTAGGCTCGTACTCGTACGTCGCGCCCTTCAAGTCCGGCGGCGAAACGCCTTCGGGCGCTTTCGCTGGGATGAGCTGCAACGCCGTCGGCAGCTGACTGATCACCGACTTGAACCGCGAGAAGAACAGCGTGGCGACATCGAACGCGCCAGAAGCGTAGAGTTCGAGAATGGCGTCGCCGACCAGCGCCGCAGCGTCGGCGCCGATGTTGCGGTGGCTCGAAAGATCAATGTAGCGCACGATCTTGTCGCCATAGAGCCGCTTCAGCTGGTCGCGCCCCTTCTTGCCGACGGCGAGAATTTTCACCGTCTTGCCGGCCGCTTGCAGCTCTACGATCTTTTCGCGCGCGGCGCGCACGATTTGCGTGTTGAAGCCGCCGCAGAGGCCGCGCTCGCTGGTCATCACCACGAGCAAATGAACTTGGTCCTTGCCCGTACCGCGCAGCAGCGCGGGCGCATCGTCGCCTTTCACCGCCGCCGCGAGGTTGGCGATCACGCGCGCCATGCGGCTCGCATAGGGGCGCGCGGCCTCGGCTTGGCTCTGCGCCCGCTTCAGCTTAGCGGCCGCGACCATCTGCATCGCCTTGGTGATCTTCTGCGTGCTCTTCACGCTGGCGATGCGATTGCGAAACTCTTTTAAGCTCGGCATCCGCGCCTCACGCCGCGAACGTCGCGCCGAACTCGTCGAGCGCGGCCTTCATCTTGTCCTCGATGCCGTCCTTGCCGATGTCCTTTTTGTCGACGATCGCCTTCAACAGGTCGGCCTTCTTGGCGCGCAGCCACGCCACCAGTTCGCGTTCGTAGCGGCCCACGTCAGCGACCGTGACCTTGTCGAGGTAACCGCGCGTGCCGGCGTAAATGAGCACTACCTGCTCCTCAACCGGCGACGGCGAGAATTGCGGCTGCTTGAGGAGTTCGGTGAGACGCGCGCCGCGATTGAGCAAACGTTGCGTCGCGGCGTCGAGGTCGGAGCCGAATTTGGCGAACGCCGCCATTTCGCGATACTGCGCGAGTTCGCCCTTCAGCGGACCCGCCACCTGCTTCATCGCTTTGATCTGGGCGTTGCCGCCGACGCGCGACACCGAAATACCGACGTTCAACGCCGGGCGGATGCCTTGATAGAACAGGTCGGTTTCGAGGAAGATCTGGCCGTCGGTGATCGAGATCACGTTGGTCGGGATATAGGCCGACACGTCATTGGCCTGGGTTTCGATGATCGGCAGCGCCGTCAACGAGCCCGACTTGTTGTCTTCGTTCAGCTTCGCCGCGCGCTCAAGCAAACGGGAGTGCAGGTAGAAGACGTCGCCGGGATAGGCTTCGCGGCCCGGCGGACGGCGCAGCAACAGCGACATCTGGCGATAAGCGACCGCCTGCTTGGACAAGTCGTCGTAAATGATGAGCGCGTGCATGCCGTTGTCACGGAAGTACTCGCCCATGGCGCAGCCCGCGAACGGCGCCAAGAATTGCAGCGGGGCCGGCTCCGACGCCGTCGCCGCGACGATGATCGAGTAACCGAGCGCGCCCTTGTCCTCAAGCGTCTTCACAAGCTGCGCGACGGTTGAGCGCTTCTGGCCGATGACGACATAGATGCAGTAAAGCTTCTCGCTCTCCGGCGCGTTGCGGTCGTGCGCCTCGCGTTGGTACAGGATGGCGTCGACCGCGACCGCTGTCTTGCCGGTTTGGCGGTCGCCGATGATCAGCTCGCGCTGACCGCGGCCGATGGGGATCAGCGCGTCGATCGCCTTGATGCCCGTCTGCATCGGCTCGTGAACCGACTTCCGCGGAATGATGCCGGGCGCCTTCACATCGACCGTGCGCCGCTCCGCCGCCTTGATCGGACCCTTGCCGTCGATCGGCTCGCCCAACGGATTGACCACGCGCCCCAGCAATCCCTTGCCGACCGGCACGTCGACGATCTCGCCAAGACGCTTGACGGTGTCGCCCTCTTTCAGGCCGCGGTCTTCGCCGAAGATGACGACGCCGACGTTGTCGCGCTCAAGGTTGAGCGCCATGCCCTTCACGCCGCCTGGAAACTCGACCATCTCGCCAGCCTGGACGTTCTCCAGCCCGTAAACCCGCGCGATGCCGTCGCCGACCGAAAGCACGCGGCCGATCTCGGCCACTTTGGCTTCCGAGCCGAAGTCCTTGATCTGCTCCTTGAGGATTGCGGAGATTTCTGCAGCGCGAACGTCCATGGTTTTTCTGGTCCTCGGTTCAGGCGGATTTCAGTTGCAGACGCAGCGCGTCCAGTTTGGCTTTGATGGAGGCGTCGAACTGGCGAGAGCCGACGCGGACGACGAAGCCCCCAATGAGATTTTCATCAACGGACGTTTCCGCCTCGACCTTGGCGCCCAGCCGGGCGCCCACGGCCTCGACGATGGCGGCCTTCTCGGCGGGCGCGAGCGGGCGCGCCGATACGATTTCGGCTTGGCGGGCGCCGCGATCACGCTGAGCCAGCTTCCGGAAGGCGGCGGCGATGGCGGGCAATTCCGCGGCGCGCCGATTCAGGGCGGCGACCCCAATGAGCTTGCGCCCAAGGTCGCTGAGACCGAGCTTCGCCGCGACGGCGGCCAGGGCGCGAGACTTCTCCTCCGGATCGATGAGCGGCGACCGCGCGGCTTCGCGCAGCTCGGCGCTCGCCGTCCAGGCTTGGCCAAACTTCGCAAAATCTTGCTCAACCGCGTCTAAGGCCTTGGCTTGTTTAGCTAAATTGAACACAGCCAGGGCATAGCGGCCCGCCGCTTCGGAAGCCTCGCCATCGAAGGTCTCTGCCACGTCTGTCTCGCTGCTGCCGTCCCGGACGGCCCTGAGACCGCCCGCTGACGTAAATGACGCCGCTTGGGGAAAACCCAAACGCCAAAGGCGCCGCGGCGCACCCAATGCGCGCGGACCCATGACGCGGGGGCGACGTAACAGGCCGCTTCACACTTGACAACCGGTCCCCAGGGCGGCGGATCAGCGACAAAAGCGCCGCCTCGACGCGCGCTGGGGGAGAGAAACATGACCGACGCCGCCACGCCCGCGCAGACGAGTTCAGAAATCCCGCCCGCGAAGCTGCGCCAGGTCGTGGCCGCCTCTTCCGCGGGAACGATCTTCGAGTGGTATGATTTCTTCGTCTACGCGGCGCTGGCGTCTGTCCTCGCCCCGCATTTTTTCGCCGGCCTCCCCGACGCCCAGGCCTTCGTCTTCACCCTGCTCACCTTCGCCGCCGGTTTCATCGTTCGACCGATCGGGGCCTTGGTCTTCGGCAAGATCGGCGACAGCTCCGGGCGCAAGGGCGCTTTCCTCATCACGATAACGCTCATGGGCGTTGCGACCTTCGCCATCGGGCTCCTGCCCGACGCCAACCAGATCGGCATATGGGCGCCGATTCTGCTCCTGACCTGTCGCGTGCTTCAAGGCTTTGCCTTGGGCGGCGAGTATGGCGGAGCGGCGATCTACGTCGCCGAACACGCGCCTCATCACCGGCGCGGCGGCGCGACCGGCTGGATTCAAACCTCAGCGGCGTTCGGGTTGCTTGGCGCGCTAGTCGCCGTTCTGATTACCCGCGCTGTCGTGGGTGAGGAAAATTTCCGCGACTGGGGTTGGCGGATTCCGTTTCTGATTTCGATCGGTTTGCTGATCGTGTCGGTTTGGATTCGGTTGCAGCTCGAGGAAAGCCCGGCGTTTCAGAAACTGAAAGAGGAAGGCCGGCTCTCGCAACGCGCCTACCACGAGAGCTTCCTGCAATGGCGCAATCTCAAGATCGTGCTCCTCGCGCTGTTCGCGATCATGATGGCGCAAGGCGTGGTTTGGTACACGGCGAGTTTCTACACGCAGTTTTATCTTGAGCGCATCCTCAAGATCGACAGTCAGACCGTGAACCTGATCATGGTCGCCACCGTCGCGCTCTCCGCGCCGTTGTATCTGTTCTTCGCTCGCCTCTCCGATTTCGTGGGACGCAAGCCGGTGATGCTGGGCGGCATGCTTCTCATGCTCGCGCTTTATTTTCCCGGTTATGATTTCATCACGCGTTCGGGCAATCCCGGACTTTACGCCGCTTCGCACTCAACCCCCGCCGTCGTTATCGCCGATCCGGCGGATTGCACCTTCCAGCTCGACCTGACCGGCGGTGCCCGTCAATTCTCGACCTCTTGCGACATCGCCAAAGGCGCGCTCGCCAACGCCGGCGTCAGCTACACGACCCGGGCCGGCGAACCCGGGTCGCTCGCCCGCGTCCGGGTCGGCGGAGAAGAGATCGAGAGCGTCAGCGCTGAAGGCCTCGCCCTCTCCGAGGTGCGCGCGACCCGCACGGCGTTTGAAGGCAGGCTGCGGGAGGTGCTTGTGCGCGCCGGCTATCCGGCGAGCGCGCCCGGCGCCATGCAAGGCTGGAGCGTCGCGGAAGTGATGCGCGTGTTCACGGAGAAATTCGGCGTCTTCGCGATCATGGCGCTGTTCGTGATCGCCGCCACGGCGCTCTATGGGCCGCAAGCGGCCGCGCTTGTAGAGCTCTTTCCCACGCGCATTCGCTACACGGCGATGTCGCTTCCCTATCACATCGGCACGGGCTGGTTCGGCGGACTGCTGCCGGCGATCGTCTTCGCGATCAACACAGCAACCGGCCAAGTGAACGCCGGGCTCTGGTTTCCGTTCGTGGTCACGGCGATCGCGGCGACGACATGCCTCTTGTTCCTTCCCGAAACCAAGGATCGCGACATCCACGCCTGATGGTTGTCGCCAGATTCATAACCTTTCTGAACGAAGGTTTAAGGCCATTGCGATAGGGTGGCTTCATGACGGCGATCCCCCACGCCGCCTTGGCCCTCACCAGCGCCCTTGGCCGCTTCGACCGCGCGAGTTTGCGCACCGTTGAGGCGGCCACTGGCGTTGGCGAGCCAGAGGCCGCCTTGGTCGATTTGATCGAGGCCAAGACGCAGGTGAAAGCCAGCGTCGCGGTGGTGCGCTTCGCCGACGAGATGTGGAAGGCGCTGTTGGCGCTTCCTGAGCGACGAAGCGCCCGCTAGGGCCCGTTCCGATCCGATTGAATCGGATCGGGGCTCTAGGTTTTTGTTTGGTCGCATTTTCTTACGCCGAACCGGCATCCACTTCGTCTGAAAATGCTCAGGCGCTCTTTTGCTTCGCCAAGGATTCGTGCCGAGACCGCGCGCGAATGTTGAGCAATTCAACGACGATCGAAAACGCGATGGCGAAGTAAAGGTAACCGCGCGGAATGTGGAAACCCGCGCCGTCCGCCACCAAGGCGACGCCGACCAAGAGAATGAACGCCAGCGCCAGCATTTTCATGGTCGGCTGTTCCTCGATGAAATCCGCGAGCGGCTTGGCGGCGATCGCCATCACCAAGGTTGAAAGCACGACGGCGAGGATCATGACCACCAGGATGTCGGTCATGCCGACCGCGGTAATGACGCTATCGAGCGAAAAGACGATGTTGATGACCGCAAGTTGAACCAGAACCGCCGAGAATTCGCTCTTCGCCTCGGCTTCCTCGTGCGCCGCCCCCTCGACCGAGGCGTGAATTTCCTGGGTTCCCTTCACCAGCAGGAAGAGGCCGCCGCCAAGCAAGATAAGGTCCTTCACCGTGAAGGCCGTGAACTCATGCACCGCGTGCCCCTCGGTGATCCCAATCAGCCCCGCCCAGGACTCTGGCAACTGAAGCAGCGGGCTTGCGTCGAGCTGGATGATCCAGAAAATTCCCGACAACATCACGATGCGCAGCACCATGGCGCCCCATACGCCAACGCGCCGCGCCGCCGCCTGCTGCTTGCCCTTGAGCTTCCCCACCGCGATCGACACAAACAACAGATTGTCGATGCCCAACACGATCTCGAGAAAGGTCAGCGCCGAGAGGCTCACCCAAAACGCGGGGGTCGCAAGCAAATCCATCAGACTAGTCTCCGGGCGCTCAAACGCCCTAAGATGCGCGCGCCGTCAAGCGGGCGGTCCAGACTTGAGGCACGAAGGAAACACCATGCGAGCGACACTCCTTATCGCGGCGTTGGCCTTGAGCGCGTGCAGCACGCTGCTTCCCGGCCCCCGCACCACCGACGCAACCACAACCCTGATCGCCGCCGACGCCGCGACCGCGCTTGCCGTCGGCGAGCGGATGACCATGACGGTTCAAACGCCGCGCGCGGCGCCGCCAGAGGGGGAGGATCCGGTCATTCTCATGCAGCTGCGCCACCAGGATGGCCGCGTCATGCAGTTTGACGAATCGAACCATGCGCCAATGCACCTTATGGCGCAGGCGCCGGGCGGTCCGCTCGCGCAAATCATGGGCCTCTTCGGTGAAGAGCGGCCGACACTTTACGGCGCCCGGCGCGAAGACGGCGCGAGCGCCTTCTTTTGCGGCGCCGATGGGCCGGCGGCAGTCGGCTATTATCGCGCCAATGACGGAGATGTCCGGATCGTCGGACTGCGCGAGGAAATCGCCTTTGAAACACTCGCCGACGGCGGCATGAACGCCCTGCCCTATAGCCCCGACCGTGTTTGCGCGCGGCTGCGGTTCCGCATCGCTGGATAGCGATCAGAATTTGCTGTAGCCGCCGTCGATCAAGATCGCGTCGCCATTATGGAAGCTCGCGGCGTCGCTCGCGAGATAAACAGCGATGCCGCCGAATTCCTCCGGCTTGCCCCAGCGCCGGTACGGAACGCGGCTGATGACTTGCTTGTTGAAGAGATCGTTCTCCTGGGCCGCACCGGTCATGTCGGTCGCGATCCAGCCCGGCAAGATCGCGTTGGCGCGAACGCCGTGGCGCGCGAACTCCACCGCGATGCCGTTGATCACGGAAATAATGCCCGCCTTCGTTGCGGTGTAGTCCTGATTGCGCGCCGCGCCGAACAGCGCGCCCAGACTGGCGACGGCGGCGATGGATCCTCCCGGATCGCCCGCCTCGGCGCGCGCTTTCATATGCCGACAAGCCTCGCGCATGGTCCAGATCATGCCGTCGAGATTGATCGCCATGACGCGCCGGTAGTCCTCGCCGCCCATTTCAAGAAACGACTTCCAGCGATTTGAAACCCCGGCATTGGCGAAGCACGCATCCACGCGGCCAAACTCCGCCAACGTCGCTTCAAATCCAGCGACCACATTCGCTTCGGTCGAGACATCGACGATCCGGGCGCCGACCTTTGTTCCGTGCATCCGCAGCTGTGTCAGCGCGCGGACGTTTTTCTCCGTGTTCGTGCCCCATATCTCAACCGACGCGCCCGCCTGCGCCAAAGCGTCCGCCATGCCGAGGCCGATGCCGCCATTGCCTCCGGTGACCAGGGCGACCTTGCCGGTGAGATCAAAGGGTTTGTAGGTCATGCTTAATCGTAGCTTCGCCGGACGGAGATCGCCAGCGCCCGCTTTAGTTCCGAGGTCAGATGTGAGATATTGGGCCATGACCCGCGCGCGTCTGCTGGAAAAGATCACCGCCTTGCGACCCTGGCTGACGAGCCAAGGCGTGTCGCGCATCGCGCTGTTCGGGAGCTACGCGCGCGATCAAGCCACGGCCGACAGCGACATAGATATTGTCGTCGAGTTCGCGCCTGGCTGCGCGCCGGACCTGTTTTCTTTTGCTGGCTTGAAGCTCGAGCTCGAGCGGCGCCTCGGGTGCGCGGTCGATCTGTTCACGCCGGACTCGCTCCACCCAAAACTGCGCGATCGCATCCAAGCTAGCCTTGTCGATGCCTGAAAAGGATTGGCGCATCCTTATCAGCGACATGATCGACTACGCGCGGCATGCGCGCGCGCATGCCGCTGGCATGGACGAAACTGCATTCGCCGCTGACCTGAAAACAATTCATGCGGTTACCCGCTGCGTCGAGATCATTGGCGAAGCGGCTCGCGCCGTCCCCGAGGATATACGCGCCCAAGCGCCAATGGTGCCGTGGGCACAGATTGTCGGAACGCGGCATATTCTTGCGCATGCTTACGGGCGAGTCGATCCGGCTATCTTGTGGGCGCTCGTGAGTAACGGGCTGACGAAGCTAGAAACCGATTTGGCGCCTCTGATCAAATCCTAGTGTTCCGCGGACGGCAGCGCCAACGACGCTTGCCCGAAAGCATAGCGCCAGCCTTCGGCCGTGCGTACGTAGGTGTCGCTGAACCACAAACGCCGCTCGAACGCCTCCCCTGCGCGGCTCCGCCCCTTGAGCCACAAACGCGCCGTCACGATCGCGGTGTCCTCGCCAAAGAGGCGCACGACTTGCGTGCCTTCGTCCTCGACCTGGGCGTCATAGATGAACTCTTCCTCGCGCGCCTGCCGAAGCAGATCTTCACGCGTGAACACCGCTCCACGCCCCAAAACCAGAATCATGTCGGGGTGAAGAATGGCGGCCATGGCCTCGGCGTCGTTGCGCTCAACCGCCGCTTGATAGGCTGTATCGAGCGCGGCGATCGTGCGCATGTCCTCTTCCGCGCGTTTGACGCAAGACGCTGGCTTGTTCATCTGAAGCAACTCCACTTGGACCGTGCTTCTTGGTAATCGCGCCTGGAGACGGGTGCTGGCCATTTCCGGACTTGCGAGGCGCAGCCGCTCACCAACCATTGTCGCTGAGGCGACTGGAGGCCGCGCTCTTGTTCAGAGCCGCCTGCTCGCTCGCGGCGCCCAACGCGGCGAGCTGCAGCCGCTGTGGCTGCGGCGCGCCAGTCTGCAGCACAAGCACTAGAGCCAGGAGTGCGGGAGATATCCGGGCGGTCTTCATCACTGTGTTCCGTCGCACGGCAACATGACCGTGTCGCGGCGGCGGCGCTGGCCGTTTTCGGACCCGTTAGGCGCCTTTAGGCGACCCGCGTCGCAGCGCCGGTCCCCTCGCCCGCGTACAGCGCTTCTAGGCGCGCCACGACATCGTTGCGGATGATGTTCGGGCGGTCGAATTCGTGAACCAACGCGAGGTCCGTCCCCGCGATCATGGCGAGGATGTGCGGCAACCCTGACGGTTCTTCCTCATGCAGGTCGATGTGGCTCGGATCGCCGGTGATGACCATGCGCGAACCGCGCCCCAAACGCGTCACCGCCATGCGCATTTTCCGAATCGTCAGATCCTGCGCTTCGTCGATGACGATATAGGCGTCGTTGAACGTGCGCCCGCGCATGCGCCCCAGCGGAAGAACCTCCAACTGCTCGCGCTGTTTGAGGCGTTTGACCTCCTCGGGGCCAAGCAACGCATGCAATTCGTCCTCGATCGGCGCGAGCTGATCGTCCAATGCGGTTTCGGCGCGAATCGCGGCGGTGATGACTTCGCCCTCCATCATGACGTGGGGGCGCGTCGCGACCAGTGTCTTGACCTTGCCGAGCGCCAACGCGTTCAGGCCCGCCGCGATGGCAATGTGGGTCTTGCCGGTGCCGGTCGGGCCAATACCGAACACCAAGGCGCGTTCGGCGTGCAGCAGCGTGTTCATGAAGGCGACCTGACTCAACGACATCGGCCGCAGCGCTTGCGAAAGCCCGACGAGGCGGAAGGCCAAATCGTGCTTGAGCACATATTCGATGGCCTCGCCCACGACGCCGCGCACCTTTTCATCGTCCAGGCCGCCGCCGTGCATCGCCGCGAGCAGCCGCTCCACGGCGTCCGACGCGAGCGCGACGGCGGTCGCATCGCCGTCGAGCCTGAGCCCCTCCTCGCTGCCCCTCACGGCAAGGCGGTATGGACGCACCGCGGCTTCCAAGGCGCGGGCCGCGCCGTTGGGCGCCGCCAAGAAATGCAGCGCGACGCGATCTTGGACTGAAATCGTGCGCGACTGGCGCACCTGTGTGGGATCGCAATGGGACATGGCTACCTCGTGGGCGCGCAGCCTCCCCGATCAGCGTCAATTTCCGATTAAGGACTTGGCGACCGCGACGAGAAGCGCGTCACAAAAAGCTGTACGGGTCCACATCGATCTGCACCCGCACCGCGCTGTGCAGCTTCACCCGCGCCGACCAGGCGGAGAGAAACGCGCTGACGTCCACGCCGCGATTGGCGCGGATAAGAAAGCGCCGGCGGTGCATGCCGCGGATAACCGCGAGCGGCGCCGGCGCTGGGCCCCAGAGGTCGAGTCCCTCGACGTTCGGCGCCTTCTCTCCCAACAGCTTGGCGGCGTCATTGGCGAGCGCCTCCTCCGGCGCCGAGACAATCACCGCCGCGAGGCGTCCGAACGGAGGCATGCCCGCCGCTTCGCGCTCGGCGATCTCCGCCGCGAAGAATGCGTCGCGATCCTGCGCGGCCAGCGCCTGCATCACCGGCTCGTCCGGCGCATAGGTTTGAATCAGCGCCCTGCCCTTCTTCTCGTGACGGCCCGCGCGGCCAGCGACTTGGCTGACGAGTTGAAAGGTGCGCTCGCCGGCGCGCAGATCGCCGCCCTTCAAGCCGAGGTCGGCGTCGATCACGCCCACGAACGTCAGGTTCGGAAAGTTGTGTCCCTTGGCGACGATTTGCGTGCCGATGAGAATGTCGATCTCGCCGCGTTCCATACGCGCGACCAAATCGCGCACCGCTTCGCCGTTCGGCGTTGTGTCGGACGAGAAGATCTCGATGCAGGCGTTGGGGAAGAAGGCGCGAACCTCCTCCTCGATGCGTTCGACGCCCGGCCCGATCGAAGTGAAGCTGTCCGGCGCTTGGCACTCGGGACAAGCCTTGGGCTTCGGCATCGAGAAACCGGTAAGATGGCAGACGAGGCGCCCGGTATATTTGTGCTCGACCAGCCAGGAATCGCTGTCTGGCGATTTCATGCGGTGGCCGCACGCCCGGCACAAGGTCAGCGGCGCGTAGCCGCGCCGGTTCATATAGAACAGCGATTGCTCGCCGCGCAGCATGGCTTCGGCGGCGGCTTGGATCAGCCTTGGCGAAATCCAGCGGCCCTTCTCGGGCGGGTCGAGCTTCATGTCGACCAGCGAAACATCCGGCAATTCGGCCGCACCGTGGCGCGCCGGCAGCTGCACGTGCGCATAGCGGCCGGCTTGCGCGTTCACCAGAGTTTCAAGCGACGGCGTCGCGCTGGCGAGAATGACGCCGCATTGGCCGAGCTTGGCGCGCGCCACCGCGAGATCGCGCGCTTGATAGATGACGCCTTCTTCCTGCTTGTAGGAAGGGTCGTGCTCTTCGTCGATGACGATGAGTTTGAGGTTGCGATACGGCAGGAACAACGCCGAGCGCGCGCCAAGCACGAGGCGCGCGCGGCCGGCGGCGACTTCACGCCACGCGCGGCGGCGCGCTTTGTGCGCGATCGCCGAGTGCCACTCGACCGGCGTGACGCCAAAGCGCGCCTCGAAACGCGCGAGCGCGGCTTGCGTCAGCGCGATTTCCGGCAGCAGCACCAGCACTTGCGCGGTTGGATCTTGCTTCAGCGCTTCCGCGGCGGCTTCGAGATACACTTCCGTCTTGCCCGACCCGGTGACGCCGTCGAGCAGCGCGACATGAAAGCCGCCGTCGCGGACAGATGCGCACAATGTGTCAGCGGCGGCTTGCTGTATGGGGGAGAGGAGTTTTCCCCCTCCCCTAGAGGGGGAGGGGGTCA
>ERZ761602.2658-NODE-2658-length-27314-cov-10.853810_pt1 | contig 27314 bp, 16 predicted proteins | sample MGYA00512165_ERZ761602 | MGnify/ENA primary metagenome ERZ761602 (study PRJEB28899, sample SAMN02445085) | bioreactor sludge metagenome | biome: EBPR sludge; isolation source: Thorneside wastewater treatment plant | place: Australia: Brisbane, Thorneside...
CGTGCGAGCCGTGGCTGCCGTGCGAGCCGTGGCTGCCGTGCGAGCCGTGGCTGCGAGCCGTGGCTGCCGTGCGAGCCGTGGCTGCCGTGCGAGCAGTGCGCCGCCAGGGTGATGCCGCCGTTGGCCGGATCGGCCAGCAGGGCGTCCGCCTTGAGCAGCAGCTCGCTGGTGCCGTCCAGCTCACAGGCGCTGGCCGCCTCGGACCTCTGCAGGAAGTCCGCTGGCTTCTTGTCGATGCTGGGCAGCTTGCCCTTGCCGGAACCGTTGTCGCTCATGCCCGCCTCCTAATCGTTTGTTGCCGGCCCCGGAGCGGTCTCTCGCGGGCGCTGGATGGTCCAGCGCTGGAAGATCCGATCCAGGGAACCATCGCTGTCCGCCGCAAGCCGCTCGAAGAGCAGCCGCGCGATGCCCATATGTTGCTTGCACTTGGGGGTGTTGGGCCGCTGGCCGAAGAGATCCTTGCCCTGCATGTAGTTGTGCAGGGGCCGCACCCCGCAGTAGGGCGCGTTCCAGCACTCGCTGCACTGCGGCAGGCTGTCCAGCAGGCTGGCCACCGCCATCGAGCGCACCGTCGGGTGCCGGATGGCGTCGCCGATGGAGAGCTCGCCCAGCCGGCCAAGCTCAAACATCGGGTTGCCCATCGCGTCGATCATCCGCCCCTCGTCGCTGGGGAAGATGCGGCCGTCGTAGTTGTAGGCGATCTGCCCGGTTCCGGCCCCGATCGGCGAGCGGATGTCCACGAAGTTCGGGTCGTCGGGGGTCAGCATCTTCTTCAGGAAGATGGCCGCGTTGCCCTCGATGATCTGCACGCCCTGGCGGTTCAGCTCGATGATGTAGTCCAGGGCTTCTTCGTAGAAGGCCATGAACTCGGGCATGTCGTTGCCGACCTGCTTCCAGGTCTTCGTGATGAAGCCGAAGGGGTTGAGCGGTCGCAGGTAGATGTTGCGGATGCCCAGCGAGACGTAGAGATCGATGATCTCCTTCCAGTTCTCCACCGACTTGCGGGTCGTCGTCATCAAGGCGTCGACATGCCACAGGTTCGGGTCGCGGCCCATCTCGACGTAGCGGCGGTTGAACCACTGGATCCAGTGCATGACCTGGTCGTAGGTGCCGCTGGTGCTGCCGGTGTGCGGGCGGTTCCAGTCGTGGACGTGCTTGGGGCCGTCCAGGCTGGTGCAGAGCAGCACATCGTTGGCCAGCAGCCACTCGCCGATCTCTTCGGTCATCGTGGTCATGTTGGTGACCAGGCTGTGCTCGACCGTCTTGTTCTCGTAGCGGTTCTTCTCGCGGCTGTACTGCACCATGAAGCGGATGACGTCGAAGTTGACCGTCGGCTCGCCGCCCTGGTACTCGAAGGCGATGTAGGGGCTGGGCGACTGCAAGGCGGCATCCACCACCTTGCGGGCGGTCTCCAGGCTCATGTCGGTGTCGACCCGGTCCATGTCCGTGCGCGAGGCGTGGCAGTACTTGCAGGCCTGGTTGCAGCGCAGGGTCGTGATGACCACGTGCAGGTGCGGCCCCATGCCCAGCCAGCGCTTCTTGCGGCGGAAGCGCTCGGCGACGGCCTCGGCGTCCATTCCCTCGCGCAGGAAGCCCTTGGCGACCAGGGCCGGCTGCTCGGGGTGGCCGATGGTGAGCTGGCCCGCCAGCAGGGCCTGGAAGTCCTCCTCGGAGAGGAAGTGCCACTCGCCCGTGTCGTGGGTGAGCAGGACCTTGCCGGCGATCCGCCCGAAGCGGAAGGGGCCGAGCGCGTCGGCGTCCAGGCGCGGGTGCTCCAGGCGGATGGTGCCCGAGTTGATCATCGCGCGCCCCCGCTGAGCGTGGCGAGGGACTGGTTGCGGCGGGTCACGGTCTCGACCAGCACGTGGTTGCAGAAGTGGTCGACCAGCATCGGGGCGACGTCGGGGTCGATCTCCGTGAAGGACAGGCGCAGCTCGTGCTCGGCCTCGTCCACGCGGATCGTGGCCACGCCCTGGTACTGGGGCAGCAGATCACGGACCGCCTCCGCGTCGTAGAGCGAGCGGTGCAAGGCGAGCTCAGCCTCCACCGGCGCCTCCTGTCTCCCAGGGGACCTGGATCTCCAGCTCGTCTTCGGCCAGCTCTTCCTGGTCGAGCTCGGCCAGGAGCTGGTCGATGCTGGACTGGGTCGAGGTGCTGAAGAAGGCCCGCGCCATGTAGTACTCGCGGATCTTGCGGGTGCTGTCCCCGATGCGCACGCGCAGTACCTGGTTGAGCAGCTCGTTGGCCAGCTCGCCGGCCAGGGCCTGCAAGGCCGCCGAGCTGCTCTCGCCCTTGGGCTTGAGCCGCACCTCGACCATGCGGTCGCCTTCCCGGCTGAGGAAGACGTAGCAGCGATCGACGAAGAGGTAGGCGGCGCCGTAGATCGCGTCCATCGGGTAGATGGACTCGTCCAAGGTCAACGCGACCCGCGTGCCGTCTTCGACCCAGCGGATCTCGTCGACCAGCGCGCCCTCGGTCTCGGGAGAGGAGTCGCTCACGTCAGGTTCTCGGGGCCGTAGTCGAGGACACGATCAGAGTGGGGCTGCATCCGCGCCAGCGCGCCGAGGTCCCCATCCGCCGAGAGCTCGTTGTCGCGGATGTGGGCGGCGAGGCCCATCAGCACGCGGCCCAGCGACTCGTCGGTGGCCCGATCGCCCCGACCGCCGTCCATCAGGACGAGGTCGATCAGATCGGAGTGGGCGAGGCCCTTGGGGTCGCCCTGGTGGTGGCAGAGGTGGACCCGGGCCACGGTGCCCTCGCGGTGCTGGAGGGTCAGCACGCTGGCCCCCCGCTCGACCGGGGAGAGGTGGGCGAGGAACCAGCCGGCGCCGAGGTGCGAGCCCCGGGCGAGCGGTGCCACCAGCCACCAGGGACCGGCGCCCTCGGGCATCCGGCTGGCCGCCGAGGGCGCTCCCCCCGTCGAGCGGGTGACGACCGCGGTCGCTCCCGCCGCCAGGGCCGCCACGGCGGTCCCCATACCGATGTTCTTCAGGATCGTTCGGCGAGAGTTCATCACCACACCCCGTTCAGGATTTCGAGTTCGTAGTGCTGGCAGCTCATCGAGACCGAGCTCTTGCGCTCGACCTTGATGTAGTAGGTCGCCGAGTCGTCGGCGCAGTTGTTGTAGGAGGCATCGCTGCCCGTGTAGCAGCTGCGCCGGTCGGCAGGCGCCGTGTGGCTGCCGTCGCCGTTGTCGTAGTTGTACCAGTTGTACTCGGTGGACCCCGTCGAGCAGGACTTGTAGGTCTCGTCGTAGGAGCCGCGGTAGACGTAGAAGTCGTAGGCGCTGGAGCCCTCGAGCATCTCGACGCTGACGTTGTAGTAGTCGATCGCCTCGAGCACATCCTGGGCCACGTCGTCCGTGGCCGAGAAGCGGTACCAGTCGGCGCTGTCGCCGGTCAGCATGTTGCCGACGATGCTGATGGTCGAGGTGCCCGCGTCGGAGATGGCGCTCCACTCGGAGATGGCGTCCGCCCCGGTGTTGCCGTAGCCGGAGCTGTCCTCGTACTCGTCCCAGGGGTCGCAGACCTCGGTGCTGACGGTGTTGCTGTTGGCCGAGGTGTTGCCCGCCGCGTCGGTGCAGGTCGCGTAGCAGGAGTTGGTGCTGCCGCGGCTGCCCTCGGTCGTCATCGAGAGCGTGCCGCTGCTGGTGCAGGTGCCGGTCTCGCTCCAGCTGGTCGAGGAGTCCGAGCAGTAGAAGGCCAGCGAGCAGTCCGCCTCGCAGGTGCCGGTGACCGTGAACTCGGTGTCGTTGCGGTGGGCCGTGGGGGTGTCCAGCCTGGGCGCATCCGGGGCGGTGCCGTCGTTGACCGAGACGTAGTCGCTGCCCGGCAACCCGTCCTCTTCCCCGTCGTTGGGCGTCACGACGCACTCCCAGCCTTCGCCGTGCGCGGTGTAGGCCGAGCTGACAGTGTTGGTGGTCCAGGGGGTGAGCGAGCCGTCCTGGTACCAGTTGTAGCTGTAGGTGATGCGGTCGCCGTCCACGTCGGTCGAGCTGGTGACGATCCCGCAGTAGAGGTTGTCCGCCGGGTCGGGGCTGGTCGGCGTGATGGCCACCACCGGCGCCGTCGGCACCCCGTTGACCACGGTCACGGTGGCGCTGCTGACCGGCGTGCCATCGGTGTAGGCGTCCACCGGGGTCAGGTGGACCTGGAACTCGTCGCCCTTGGTGGTCTTGGCCGCCGGGTAGATGTTCGTCGTCTCGGCCGTGTCCAGGGTGCCGTTCTTGTACCACTCGTAGACGTAGGACTCGGCGTCGCCGTCCTGGTCGAACCAGCCGCTGCCGGTCGCCGTCAGGTCGTCGCCGGTGTCCGGGCTGGAGGGCGTGATCTGCACCGAGTCCAGGGCGGGAGCGCTGTTGTCGACGGTGATGCCGTCGCTGCCGGGGCTGCCGTAGCCGAAGCCGTCGTTGGCGTAGGCGTAGACCTCCCAGTACTGCCCGCGGACCGTCGTGCCCCGCGAGACCGTGTCGTTGCTGCCCGAGGTGTACAGCGTGCCGTTGAGGTACCAGTCGTAGCGGTAGGTGATGGCGTCGCCTTCGGGATCGACCGCCGGGGTCGCGATGCTGGCGGTCAGCGCCAGCCCGGAGATGGCCGGATCCGGCGTGATGACCACGCCGGGCGCGCCCGGCCGGGCGTTGACCGACACCGTCGCGGTGGCCTGATCCGAGCGACCGGCGGAGTCGGTGACGCGCACGGTGACGAGGTGGTCGCCGTTGGTCAGCGTGCCCGCCCCGGTCCATGCCCCGGAGGAGGAGGGCGTGCCGTCCATGGTCAGGCCCCCGTCGATCGAGGAGCTGACGCTGACGACGAGGTCCTCGGCGTTGTCTTCGGCGTCGGCCACGACCGCCTCGAAGACCACCAGGGCGCCGGGCTCGAAGGCGTCGCCGTTGACGGGGGCGACCAGCGTGATGGACGGCGGGGTGTTGGCCTCGATGTCGACGGTGACGCTGGCCTTGGCCGAGTCCAGGTAGGAGTCGATCACCGTCACGGTGACCGTCTGCTCGCCCACATCGGCGAAGGACCAGTCGCAATAGGCCGTGCCGTCGGCGTTGACGGCAGCCGTGCTGCACATCGTCGAGGTCCCGGTGACCCAGGAGTGATCGAGGTCGGTGACCTCATCGGCGCCGAAGACCGTGGCCAGCGCCTCGAAGCGGATCGACTCCCCCTGGTAGAAGCGGGACCCGTCGGCCGGCGAGCGGATGGTCACGGCAGGGGGCTCGTGGTGGATCGTCACCCCCTTGTCGGAGCAGGCCACGAGGCCGCCCGCTGCCATCAAGAGCAGGAGGGGGCTGGGGATGAGGACCGGAGGAGAGGCGAGACGCATCGGTGACTCCCAGTGCGCGGAAACGGGATGGTACAGGAAGGCCGAGACGATAGCAATCGGCCGATTGTCAAAGCTCGCGGCTGCGTGCCAAGGCGCGCTGTTCGTCGCCGGGCTGCTCGCTAGCGCTGCGCCGGCCGGCCCGGGCCAGGATCCGCGAGGCGAGCTCGGGCTCCGGATCCCGACCCAGGACCGCCCGGATGACCGGCAAGGGGTCCTCAAAGACGGGCGAGAGCTCTCGCTCGTCGAAGGTCCGCGCCATGCTGAACATGCCTGCGCAGACCGGGTCCCAGCGGCAGGCGTCGCAGGCGCTGCCCTTGCCGTGAAGGAACTCAAGCTGGTGGACGAAGCCCTTTCCATCCAGGAAGCGGATGCAGCGCTCCTCTTCCTTGACGATCTTGCGGGTCTCGGTGCTGGCCCAGGCGAAGCGCCGCATGAAGCACAGCGGGACCCGCTCGGCCCGGAAGCTGCGCCCCGTCCGGTGCAGGTACTCCATCGCCAGCTCCAGGCTGACCTGGAATTCGTAGTGCAGAGGGATGCAGTCGGGGTTCTCCTCGGCCCGGTTGCCGTCGGGATCCATGTTGTTCCAGACGAAGTGCCGGATGAAGGGAAAGCGGTCGCAGAGCCACATCACGGTCTCGTGCAGGTGGTCAGCGTTGTAGGCGCAGATGACCGTGTTGATGTCCGCGGTGATGCCCACCTTGGGGACGTTGTCCAGGCACTGGACCAGGGTCTCCCAGGCCCGCGGGTAGCGGGTGATCCAGTCGTGGACCTCGCGCCGGTAGCTGTGCAGGGAGACGTGGATGTGCTGGAGGCCGGCGTCCACGCACTCCTGGAAGAACTCCCGGTCGGCCAGCCGCTGGCCGTTGGTGATCATCCGGTTGTAGAGACCGCGCTCGGTGGCGTAGCGCAGGGCGGGCATCAACAAGGGGGAGAGGGTGGGCTCGCCGCCGGTGAGGATGACCCCGTCGTAGCCCATGTCGACGAGGCCATCGATCAGCTCGCGCATCTCGAGCTCGCTCAGATCGACGCCGGTCGGCGGATTGCTGCAGAATCTACAGCGCTGCAGGCAATTGCGGGTGAGCTGCAGGTAGCCGAGGTTCGCCATGCGCCCCCGGATAACAATTATCTTCGGCTCGTCTCCCCCTTGCGCGCATCGGTCGTCCATCCGATATCATGGGCCCCTCTTCTGGAGCCACCATGCCCCTCGTCCCCGTGTTCGCCCTCCTCGCTGCGCAGCTCGGCTGCAGCAGTGACTCCAAGGTCACGGCCTACACCGAGCCACCGCTGGTCACGATCCAGGCGCCGGTCGACGGCAGCACCGTCAGCCAGGCGGTCCCCGTCACGCTGCGGGGCCAGGTGGTCGACAAGGAGTTCGACGACAGCCTCGAGACCCTGACCGCCCTGTGGAGCGCCAACGGCACACCCATCTGCGAAGGCGCGCTGGTCGACCCGGCCGGGACCGTCGAGTGCACGCACATCTTCGCCACGGCCGGCGAGGTCGAGCTCTCGCTCAGCGCGACCAACCCCGACGGCGCATCGGCCGCCGCGACCATCCAGATCACGGTGGACCCCAACGCTCCGCCCACCGTCACCATCGTCGAGCCCGTGGCCACCGGGACCTTCTACGCCGAGCGCCTGATCGACTTCCTCGGCGTCACCGCCGACGACAACGACCTGCCCACCGACCTCGTCGCCACCTGGACCAGCGACCTCGACGGCGTGCTCAGCATCGACGAGATCCCCTCCTCGGACGGCGAGCTCATCGGCACCAGCCTGCTCTCCGAGGGGCGCCACCTGCTCACGCTGGAGGTCGAGGACACCACCGGCCTCGTCGGCAGCGACGAGGTCGTGATCGAGGTCGGGCCGCCCAACAGCGCCCCCCTCTGCTCCATCGACTTCCCCTTGAACAACGACTCCTTCGAGGTCGGCGAGGCCATCCTCTTCCAGGGCACCGCCACCGACGTCGACCTCAGCGCCAACCTGCTCTCGGTGAGCTGGACCAGCAACCTCGACGGCGAGCTCTCGGCCGCCTCGCCGACCTCCGCCGGCACGATGAGCTTCGGCGTCTCCTCCCTGCGCTCGGCCACCCACACCATCACCTTGATGGTCGAGGACGATGTCGGCGCGACCTGCAGCGACGCCATCCTGATGACCGTCGGCAACGGCCCGGCCATCACGATCGACCTGCCCCTGTCCGACGCCATCGTCAACGACGGGGCCAGCGTGGCCTTCCAGGCGACCGCCAGCGACCCCGACGACGCCGCGACCGCCCTGGCGATCGTCTGGGAGAGCAGCCTGGACGGCGAGCTCTCGACCGCCCCCACCGACAGCAGCGGCCTCACCTCCTTCTCCAGCAGCGCCCTGACGGTCGGCACCCACACCATCACCGCCACCGCCACCGACCCCGACGGCTTCTACGCCAACGACTCGATCCGCCTGCGCATCAACGGCCTGCCCGCCTCGCCGACGGTGGAGATCCTGCCCGCCTCGCCCGGCAGCTCCGACGACCTCGTCGCCACGGTGACGGTCGACTCGGTGGACCCCGAAGGCGACACCATCAGCTACGGCTACGCCTGGCGCCGCAACGGGGCCAGCACCAGCTACACGACCGAGACCGTGCCCTCCTCCGCAACCACCCGCGGGGACACCTGGGCCGTCACCGTGACCCCCTCGGACCCCTACGGCAGCGGCACCACCGGCACGGCCAGCACCACCATCGGCAACGCCCTGCCCACCGTGGCCTCGGCCAGCATCACTCCGACCAGCCCGACCAAGAGCGACACGCTCACCTGCAACCCCGGCGCGACCGCCGACGGCGACGGCGACACCATCACGCTGAGCTACTCCTGGTCGGTCAGCGGCAGCACGGTGTCCCCCACCACCGCCACCCTCTCGCCGACCTGGTTCGACAAGGGCGACACGGTCACCTGCACCATCACCCCCTCGGACTCCTACGGAAGCGGCACCTCGGTCACCTCCACCGCCGTCACCATCGAGAACTCCGCCCCGGTCGTCACCAGCCTGACCCTCTCGCCGACCACCGCCTACGAGGCCAGCACCCTGACCTGCACCCCCGCGGGCGCCAGCGACGCCGACGGCGACAGCATCAGCTACACCTATTCCTGGCTGGTCAACGGCTCCTCGATCGGCATCGGCGCCAGCACGCTCAGCGGCGACTGGTTCGACCGCGGCGACTCGGTCATCTGCGAGGTCGTGCCCGACGACGGCAGCGACTCCGGCAGCACGGTCACCAGCAACACGGTCACGATCCGCAACACCGTGCCCACCTTGACCGGGGTCAGCCTCTCGCCGACCACCGCCTACGTCAACACCACCCTGGCCTGCGCCTCGGGCTCCACCGGCGACGACGACGGCGACAGCGTCAGCGTCAGCTACGGCTGGACCGTCAACGGCGCGACCATCTCTGCGACCGGATCGACCCTGGCCGGCGAGTTCGAGAAGGGCGACAGCGTGCGCTGCACCGGCACCCCCAACGACGGCAGCGGCTCGGGCACCACCGTCAGCTCGGACGCCGTCACCATCCTCAACTCGACGCCCTCGGCCAGCGGCGTCGAGATCTCGCCCACCTCCCCGACCACCACCGACACCCTGACCGCGGTGACCAGCGGCTGGTCGGACGCCGACGGCGACACCGAAGCCTACAGCTACCAGTGGTACGTGGACGGCGTCGCCGTCAGCTCGGGCGGCACCTCCCGGACCCTGGCCGGCACGGCCTTCGTCAAGCACCAGGCGGTCCACGTCGTCGTCACCCCGACCGACGGCAGCGCCAGCGGCACCGCCCTGACCAGCGACCCGGTCGACGTCGTCAACACCCCGCCGACCGCCCCGGTCGTGCTGGTGACCCCCACCGACGCCGAGCCCGAAGACGACCTCTTCTGCTCGCTGACCACCGCCAGCACCGACGCCGACGGCGACCCCATCAGCTACAGCTACAGCTGGTGGCTGGACGGCGTCATGTCCTCGGTCACCTCGGCGACGCTGCCGGCCAGCTACACCATGGACGACGACACCTGGACCTGCCAGGTCACCCCCGACGACGGCGAGGACAACGGCTCCACCGCCAGCGACTCGCAAGAGGTCATCGACCGCACCGCCCCCGATCGCCCCACCGTCTCGGGCATCGACGAGCTGCGCAACACCACTTCGGTCAGCCTCTCGGGCACGGCCGAGGCGGGCTCCTCGATCACCATCTACCAGGACTGCTCGGACGGCAGCCTCAGCTCCAACACCACCACGGTCGACAGCTCGGGCAACTGGTCCACCAGCTTCACGATCACCCGCGGCCTGGAGTGCGACTACTACGCCTACGCCACCGACGCCTCCGGCAACCTCAGCCCGGTCAGCAACACGGTCACCACCGAGTCCTGCGACCCCTACGACAGCTACGAGGTCAGCACCACCAGCGGCAACACCTGCCTCGACCCGATCGACGCCTGGGAGCTGCTGCCCGACGATGGCGCCACGCTGATCGAGATCACCGGCAACATCATCAGCACCTCGGACGAGGACTGGTACCTGGTCGACGCCTCGCAGTCGGTGCTCAGCTCGGGCACCAACCTCTTCAACCTCGAGGTGATGATGGTCGAGGGCGACGCCGACTACACCTTCGAGATCTATCGGGGCGGCTGCACCTCGGGCTACCTGGAGTGCTCGACCGAGGGCGGGCTGACCGAGTACGGCTTCTACGCCGAGGACAAGGCCGACGGCAGCCACACGGCCCCGTCCGACACCCGGCTCTGCGCCAGCGGCAGCCCCTTCTACAACGAGTGCGACGACCTCAGCGGCAACTACTACATCAAGGTCAGCCGCACCTCGACCGCCCTGGACTGCCAGCACTACACGCTCGAGGTCACCAACGGCGTCTGGTGATCAGCTCGGCAGCTGCTTGACCCGGCTGGGCCCCTTCACCAGGGGCCGCGGCTTGCGGCCCATGGCCTCGGCGGTCACGGCCAGGGGATCCGCGATGGGGCCGCTGGCCTCCTCGAAGCCCGCGAGGCTGCGGTGGGGGGGCTCGACCGGCTTGCCGTCGGCCAGCCGCCGGGGAGGCTGGGGCCAGCGGGCCAGGAGCTGAGCGGCGGCGTCCTCGGCCCAGGCTCCGCCCAAGGGGCGGCAGAGGCGCAGCCCCTGGTCGCGCACCATGTTGATGGCGATGCCCTCGCAGCGGGCCTGCACGGGGCAGTCCGCGCAGCGCACCGACTTCGAGCGGTAGGCCGAGGAGACGTGCTCGCGGGCCAGCTCGCGGATGTCCAGCCGGCCGGTCTGCGCCTCGAAGAGCGCGGGGCGGAGGCGGCGGCGCTCCTCGACCAGCAGGGTCCCCGGCGCCTGGCAGGGGGCCAGGCCGCTGACCGGCAGGCGCAGGCCCAGCGCCGTGAAGAAGGCCGCCGGGTCCTTCACGTCCAGCTCCCGCGCCTGGGCGAGCTTCTCGTGGCTGGGCTGGTGGATGCGCAGGAGGGAGAGGTGGGGGGCGAGGCGATCCCGGTGCGCCAGCATCCAGGCGGCCGTGCCCTGGGTGAGGGCGATCTCCAGCTCGTGGGCGAGGCCGGGCTGGAGCCAGGCCTCGAGCTGCTCGGCCCGCTCGGCCCGCAGCCGCAGGGGGCGATCGGGGAGGTCCCGCAGCGGCTCGGCCGAGTCCAGGCTCAGCTCGACGGCGAGCCCCTCGGGCAGCTCCAGCGCGCGCAAGGCGGCGAGGTCCGGCAGGCGGAGGCCGAGCGCCTGGGCCCCATAGGGCAGCGGAATGGGGACATCTTCGCCCGGGAGCCCGTCCCAGACCTCGATGCGCTCGGCGTTGAGATCGGCGATGCGCCGGTCCATCGTCGTACAGAAGGGCTCGATGAAGCAGTGCACGCAACGCTCGGGCTGGCGGCACTCCAAGGGCTTGCCGACGTCCAGGTAGTTGCGCACCATGAAGCGCCGCCCGTTGACCTCGTCCAGCATCTTGTGCGGGTCCTGGATCAGCTCCTCCATGCCCTCCAGGAAGTGCACCGGGAAGCGGTTGGTCCAGACCACCACGCCGGGGTGGCGGTTCAGGCGGAAGACCTTGTGCAGCACCGGCAGGTGCTCGCGCACCTCGTAGAACATCAGCTCGCGGTTCTCGAAGGCGTTGGCCTGCGGGATGACGTGCAGCAGGTCGAACTCGCTGACGCCGACGGTCAGGCAGAGCTCCACGATGCGGTCGAGCACGCCCACATTCTGCTTGTTGATGCAGACGTCGACGTTGACGATCGGCCCCTTCGGGTCGCGGCGGGCCCGCATCATCGACTTCATCAGCTTCTTGAAGGCGCCCGGCGTCTGGGTCAGCCAGTCGTGCAGCTCCTCGGTGTGGCCGTGCAGGCTGAAGGTGATCTCGCCCAGGCCCGCGTCGCGGCAGGCCAGGTAGAAGTCGCGCTCGGCGAACATCGTCCCGTTGGTCACGGTCTGGACCCGGTCGTAGCCGAGGTCCTCCTTGGCGTAGCGGATCAGCTCCACGAAGGCCGGGTGCAGGCTGGCCTCGCCCCCGCTGATGATCACCTTGTCGGCGCCGAGCTCCTCGATGCCGCGACGCAGCTCGGCCTTGACCTCCTCCACCGGCAGGAAGACGTTGCGGGGCGTGTCGGCGTCCAGGCAGAACAGGCAGCGGCTGTTGCAGGCCGTGACCGCCCGGACCCAGTGCTTGGGCCGGTTGGCGATGCGCTCGCGGTCGAGGACGTCGGAAGGATCGAGGGCGGCCACAGGTGCTCCAGGGGGGCAGTGTACCTCTCCGAAGGGGCGGTGGTGAGCGGAGGGACCTCCGCCCCGCTCCTCTAAGCTCGGAGCCCGGCGACCCGGCGGCAGGTCTGGCCTTCTTCCATGAGCGAACGCAGCCGTCCGCCGTTCGCCGCAGGCCGTGGATGGGGCCGTTCTCGCGGTTCAAGGGCCGCCGGACAGCCCTCCGATCCCCAGACGCGGGCCTCGAACTCTCCTTCGGAGGCTCTCCGCCTCGGCGCCCTCTCATGCATCGCGTCTCCGGCCCTGCGTGGCACGATGGTCGCCTGGCCGATGGCGACACAGGAGGGTTGGGACCTGCAGGCCCCTGGGCGGCGCGGCCTGTCCCCGGGGCCTGTTGTTCGCCACTGGGCCTCCTGGGCTGCGCTGGCGCCCTGGGTGTTCCGGCAGTCGACGCAGGGCTGAGCGCCCTCGGGGGCCGCGACCCAGCGCCCGCTCAGCGCAGCCGGCTCTTGGCCTCGGCGTCGGCGATCAGCTTCTCGCGCTGGCTCTTGGCCTTGCCGACGGCGGCGTCCCCAGCCTTCTTGGCCTCGTTCTCGCCCTTGGTGGCCTGCTTGTCGGCCTCCTGCCGCAGCTTCTTGGCGGCCTCCTTGGCGGCGGCCTCCTTGATCGGGTTGCCCTTGGCCTCGGCCACCAGCTTCTCTCCCTGCTTCTTGGCCTCGGCCCGCAGCTTGTCGCCCTGCTTCTTGGCCTCGGCCTGCAGCGTCGCCGACGCCGCCTCGGCCTCGCCCACCAGCTTGTCGCCCTGCTTGCGGGCCTCGTCGATCAGCTTGTCGACGCCGGCCTGGGCCTTGTCCACGACCTGGTCCACCACCTGGCCCACCGCCTGGGTCACGGCGTCCTTGACCGAGGTGGTCAGGGCCGAGGCGTCCAGGCTGAGCTTGGGCTTGTCGTAGCTGCCGCCGATGGTGACCGTGACGGGGACCCTCCCATCGGGCGCGGCCGCCTTGAGCAGGTCGCCGGCCACCCCCGAGGCCTGGAGCTGGCTGGCTGGCAGCTCCAGGTCAAGGGCCAGGGCCAGGCTCTTGTCCAGCACCCCCGTGCTGCCCCGCAGCCGGGCGGTGCCGCCCCCGATCCTGACCGGCGTGTCGCCCAGGTTCAAGCGCCCCTCGTCGAGTTGGAAGCGCAGGCCGGCGTTGTCGAGCTGGAGCTCCTTGAGCTTGTCGTTCTTCAACAGCTCGGCGAGCCGATCCAGGAAGACCGGCTGCACGCTGACTCCCAGGGCCTGGACTTCGCCGGTGGAGGAGATGCTCTGGATCTCGGGGCTGAGGTCGGGCTGCAGGCGGGCCCGCATCGAGACGGTGCTGCTGACCCGGCCCTTGGAGGTGCGGGCGACGGGGACCAGCGCCGTGACCGTGCTCACCTTGCGGCTGAGCTCGGCGATGTCCATGCTGCGGACCGTGACCTCCAGGTCCACATCGGCGGACCGGTCGGTCGGCGCAGCGTAGGTGCCTGAGAGCTCGACCTGGCCTCCCAGAGTGTCGGCGCGCAGCCCCTCGAGGTGGATGACCCCGTCGGCCACCTTGAGCGTGCCGCGCACATCGCTCAGGTCGTGGGTGTCGGTGAGCACCCTGCCCAGGGTGGCCTGCACCTTGAGGTCGAGGTTGGAGGGGACCGCGACCAGGCTGCTGTCCTCGGGGTTGGCGGGGGCGTCGACGTCGTCGTTCATGTACGGGCCGAGGTCCAGCATGGCGCTGCGCACATCAAGGCTGCCGCTGAGGGGGGCGTCCGTCAGCGCGTAGGCGAGCACATTGTCCAGCCGACCGGTGGCTCGCAGATCCGAGCGCCCGAATCGCAGGCTGAGCTCGGCCATGTCGAAGGCCCGGGGATCCACCTGCACCTGCATGCGCTCGACCACGATCTCCTCGGGCAGCTCGGCGGTCTGGTAGCGCACGCCGTTCATGCCGATGGTGCCCTTGGCCTGCACCCGGTCGAGGTCCTGGCCCTGGAAGGCGCTGACCCGTCCGGCCAGGTCCAGGTCGACCTCCACGATGCCGAGCAGGCGGGTCCCGGGGTCGGCAGGCACCACCTCGGTCAGCTTCTCCAGGTCCAGCTTGCCCTTGAGCACCAAGGCGAGGTCCGGATCGCTGAGCAGCCGGCGCAGGCTGAGGCGGCCGTCGAGGGGGGCGCCGGCCATCACCAGGTGGAAGCGCGGCACGTCGACCTCGACCAGGTCCGCGCTGCCGCCCGGGTGGCGCACGGCGGCCTCGACCTGCACATCGTCGACGGCCGAGGGCAGGTCGGGATAGCGGAAGCGGCCGTCGGCGACCGCGAGGCGCAGCTCGAAGCCCGGGAGCTCGTCGCGCTGGTCGCGCAGGATCCCCGCGACGCTTCCGGCGAGGCTGACGGTGCCCGACGCGTCCAGGCCGGCGAAGTCGCGCGCGTAGACCGCTGGGACCAGGGAGAGCAGCGACTTGAAGTCCAGGTCGGGGGCCTGGAGCTGGAGGTCGAGCTGCGTGCCCCCGTCGACCGGCTGCACCGAGCCGGCCACCACGGTCTGCAGCTGGCTGAGGCGCACCCGGCTCTGGCCCAGGTCGACCCGCCCCGTCGAGCTGTCGGCCTGCAGGTCGAGCTCGACCTGGAGGGGCACGGCGTTGAGCAGGGTGATCCCGCCCGAGCGCGCGGTGACGGCCTGGGCCCCGATGGTCCCCGAAGTGCTGCTGCGCGAGCCGCTGAGGCTGGCGCGTGCGGCGATCGAGAGGCCCTCGACGAAGGCGGAGGCGCCCGCCTTCTCGTCGGCATAGACGACGTCCAGGCTGGCGACGACCAGGCGGTCCAGTTCCAGGTCCGGGCCGGCGCTGGCCGAAGAGCCGCCGCTGTCCACCAGGATCTCGGTGTTCGCCCGCCCGCTGGCGTCGGTGAAGAGATCCACCCGCCCCTCGCCGACCTCGATCGCCCGGATCACCAGGGTCGAGCCCGAGACGACGCTCACCAGGTCGACGGTGACCGCCAGCTCGGAGATCCGCAGCAGCTCGCGCCCCTGGAACTCTCCGCGGCCGTGCACCTGCACCTCGCGCAACACCAGGGTCAGGTCGGGGAAGGAGCGCAGGACCTGGACCTGGGCGTCGGCGAAGGCGACGTCGGCGTCGACGTAGCTGTCCAGCTCGGCGCGGGCGCGCTCCAGCAGCCGATCCGCGAAGAGCCAGGGCATGGCGAAGAGCCCGACCAGGAGGATGGCGAGGCCGACGAGGACCAGGGCGAGGGAGCGACGCATGGGCCACCTCTGTGTTTGGGCATCGGTGGAGGCGAGAGCCCACTGGATATCGGATCTCCGCGGACGGGACTACGCGAAAGGAGACGCACATCGCGCGGAGAGCCTGCGAGGACGAGCGCGGCACCCCATTGCATCCCGTGGCCTCGTGGCTATCGATCTGTCCCACCCACCGAGAGGCACCCCATGGCGCTACGCATCAACGACATCGCCCCCGACTTCACCGTCGACACCACCGAGGGGACGATCCGACTGCACGAGTGGATCGGCGACAGCTACGCGATCCTGTTCTCGCACCCCAAGGACTTCACCCCGATCTGCACCACCGAGTTCGGCGCGGTCGCCAGGCTCGCGGGCGAGTTCGCCCGGCGCAACACCAAGGTCATGGGCGTGTCCGTGGACACCGTCGAAGAGCACCACAAGTGGAAGCGCGACATCGAGCAGGTCGGCGGCGCCCCGGCCAATTTCCCGATCCTCGACGACACCTCGCTCACCGTCGCCAAGCTGTACGACATGCTGCCCGCCGAGGCCTGGCTGCCCGACGGCCGCACTGCCGCCGATAGCGCCACCGTGCGCACCGTGTTCATCATCGGCCCCGACAAGAAGATCCGCCTGATGATGATCTACCCGATGACGGTCGGCAGGAACTTCGACGAGATCCTGCGCGCGCTCGACGCCGTCCAGCTCGGCGACGCCCAGCCCATCGCCACCCCCGCCGACTGGCGCCCCGGTGACGATGTCGTCATCAAGGCGACAGCCTCGCCGGCAGAGGTGGAGGCGAAGTTCAGCAACGTGCGCCAGGTGCTGCCGTACCTGCGCATGGGCGCGCTCAAGGGCTGATCGCGGGCGAACTCAACGCCGACAGCGAAACCCGAGGGTCAGGTTCGCCTCGGTCCGCGAGACGCTGGCCGAGGCCTCCGAGCTGGCCCCGTCCGAGCGCCTCCAGGCGGGCTTGCCCTCGCGCTGGCGATGCTCCAGCCAGGGCGCGCCCCCCGACTCCTCCCAGCTGGTGGGCGGGTCATCCACCCCGGCCAGCCCTCCGCGGCTCTTGCAGTAGGCCGCCGCCGCCGCCCAGGAGACATTGGTCATCGCCGCCGAGGTGGGGCTGGGGGGCGTGGCCCCCGTCCAGTCGCGCAGGTAGCCAGCGCCAGCATCCCCGCGCGCGATCGCCGCCTCGGCGAGCCAGCTGGGCTGTCCCTCCAGGAAGCGCGCGAAGTCGGCCCGTCGGACCAGCGTGCCGGGCTTCGCGGCGGGCGTCGCGGCGGGCGTGGGGGACGGATCGGTCGCGACGGCGACAGCGACAGCGACGGGCGCCTCCAAGCCCACGGTCCACACCACCTCTCCCCCCTCCCAGGGGATCTGCAGCTCGGTGCGCTCCTCGACGCAGCCCGCCGGGCAGGCGCCATCGCAGGGAGGAGGAGAGGGGCAGCGCCCGGCCTGGGCCCAGAGGGCGTGCGTCCCGGCCGGCAGCGGCCCGATCGACCCCTTGCCCTGGGCCAGCTCCTGCGCCTCGCCCCCCACACGCCCCACCCGGGCCGCAGGGGCCTTGGGCGCATCCACGCGAATCTGCCCCTCTTGTGGTGGCGGGATCTCCCACAGCAGCTCGATCGGCCCCTCTCCCTCGACCAGCGACTCCTCGCGCTCCAGCACGAGGCAGCCGCGGGCGCAGTCTCCTCCGAGCTCCAGCCGCAGCGCCGCCGGTCCCAGCGCGACCGCTGGCAGCCGCAGCGCTCCCGAGGACACATCCTGCGCCGGGCCCTCGCCCAGCGAGACCTGCGCCGGGATCCCGTCGGGCAAGCCCTGGAGACGCAGGACCAGCTCGCGGCTGGTCGAGAGAGGAGGCGCCTCGGGCGACCGCGGGAGAACGGCCACCAGGGCGACCGCGGCCAGGGCCGAGAGGCCGATCAGCCCCCCGACCACCAGGCCCTTGCTCGGCGAGGACCGCGGGGCCTCTGGCACGGTCAGCGTGGGGTGGTTCTCGCTGGAGAGCTCGAAGGTGTGCGCCGGCCCGGAGGCGACCAGCGTCGGCGAGCCCGCCTGGACCTCGACCTGGACCCGCGGCGCGGGCAGGGCCAGGGCCAGGCCGTCCGCGCCCAGCCGAGCGGCCGCCTCGCGCGCCGAGCCCAGCCGCTGGGCAGGCAGCGGCTCGGTCAGCTCGCGGACCAGGGCGCGCAAGGCGTCGGGCACGCCCGGCCCGGGATCCAGCGCTCCGTGCTCACGCTTGCGGGCCATCACCGCGAACATCGCCTGCCGCGCGTCGATGCCCACCGGGTAGGGGAAGGCCGCGTTCCCTGTCAGCGCCTCGAAGAGGACCTGGCCCAGGCCATACAGGTCCCACTGGTAGGGGTCGACCCGCGCCCCCGAGCCCCACTCCGGTGGCGTGTAGGAGACCGTGCCCATTCGCTGGCCGACGCTGGTGATGTCGGCGGCGGCGGCTTCGGCGGCGATGCCGAAGTCGACCAGCGTCAGGTGATCTCCGCTCACGATCAGGTTGCCCGGCTTGATGTCGCGGTGGGCGATGCCCTGCCCGTGGATGAAGGCCAGGGCCAGGGCCAGCTGCCGCCCCAGCTCGACCACCCGGGCCGGTGGCAGGGGCCCGCGGCGCAGGATCTGCTCCAGGTTCTCGCCCTCCACGAAGCCCATCTCGATGAAGGGGGGCGTCGCGTCCATGCGCACGTTGCGCACCTTGACGATGTTGGGATGATCCAGCGAGAAGAGCAGCTCGGCCTCGCGCACGAAGCGGGCCCGCAGGGTCACCGAGCCGCCGAGCGCCGGATCCAGCACCTTCACCGCCGCCAGGATCCGCGGGGCGGCGAAATTATGACAGCGGTAGACCGCGCCCATTCCGCCGCTGCCAAGCTGCTTCTCGACGACCCAGACATCGACGCGGTCGCCAGGGAGCAGCAAGCGGGTCTCTCCGAAGTAGGCTGGAAGGCAACCGACTAACCCAAGGCCATCTTGCCCGTGCTGCCCCCTGCCCTGCTCGTCGCCTTGATCCACGCGGGCCCGGCAAGGGCCGCCACGATCACCCTGACCGACTGCAACGAGTTCGACACCGCCGTCTACAGCGCCGGCCACGGCGACGTGATCGAGGTCCCCCCCGGCCTCTGCGGGGCCGTCTACTTCTCGCCGATCGTCACCGTTGGCACGCGCATCACCATCCGCAGCACCGACGGCACCCCCGCGGGCATCCCCAACCTCCGCATCACCGCGACCCCCTCCGGCGGCGAGGGCGTCGTCCTCCAGGACCTGGAGCTGACCGCCAACACCAACGCCTGCACCGGGTACACCGCCTGCATCCTCGACCTCTACCCCGGGGTCCAGGTCGACCTGATCGACGTCACCCTGCGCCCCTCCAGCACCACCGGCATCCTCGCCGCCGGCACCTCCTCCTCGCCCGTGCTGGTTCGCGCCGACGGCTTCACCGCTAGCGGCAGCGTCCCGCTGATCAGCGGCACCCACGCCCAGGTGGAGCTGCGCCGCGGCAGCATCACCGGCATGCAGGCCGCCTACCTCGAAGGCGGCTCGATCCTGCTCGAGGAGATCGTCCACAACGGCACCAGCGACAGCGTCGCCTCGGGAGGCCTGCTCAAGGGCGTCGACCTCGACGCGGTCGAGATCCGCGAGCTGCAGAGCGAGGGGGCCAAGGTGACCGAGGACGGCGGGCTGATCCGCCTCTACCGCTCGCCCCTCATCCTGAGCGACACGACCGTTCGAGGCTGCGAGGCCGGCGGCAAGGGAGGCCTGCTCTTCCTGGAGGGCGACGGCAGCCAGACCGCCGACCTGGAGCGGGTCGAGGTCGACGGCTGCAGCTCGGGCACGGGCGCGGCCCTGATCGCCGCCCAGGGCTACGCGCTGCGCATCGACCGCCTGGGCGCCCGCTCGCTCAGCGGCGCGGGCGAGGGCTCGCTGATCGGCTTCGGCAGCGGCTCGCTGAGCTGGGTGCGGGGCGAGGTCTGCGGCTTCTCCGCCAACGGCGAGGCCGGGATCGCCGCCAACGCGTCCCCCGTCTCGCTCCAGAACCTGCTGCTGCGCGAGGTGGAGAGCCTCCCCGAGCTGCTGACGATGAGCGATGGGCAGCGCGGCCTGCTGGCCCAGTCCACCGTCGACCTGGAAGGCGCCTACGCCTCCGCGCTCGTCTCGGGCGGCGAGATCGAGCTCTTCAACAACCAGCTCCGGTTGGCGGGCTCGGGTGTCGGCGGCGCGAACTTCATCGGCCGGACCGGCGGCAACCACTTCCTCTCCGCCGGCCTGCCGGCCGACTGGAGCGCGGCCGGGGGCGACTTCGCCGACCCGGACCCCGGCTGGCGCGACGGCGAGCTGTCCGCCGACTGCGCGGTGCCCGGCATCCCTCGCCTCGACAGCGCCCACCCCGCCTGGGACGGCGGCTACACCGCCGAGGACTGGCGCGACCCCGACTGCAGCGACAGCGACATCGGGGTCTTCGGCGGGCCGACCGTCGACCTGGAGCTGGCCACCTGGTTCGGCAGCGACGACTGCGCCGACGGTGAGGCTGGCGGCGACGGGGGCGGCGACGGGGGCGGCGACGGGCTCGACGGAGGCGACCTGGTCTACGGAGGAGGCCTGCGGGCCTGCGGCTGCGGCGGAGGCCTGCCGGCGGGCCTGGGCCTGCTCTGGACCCTGCCCTGGGTGCTGAGGCGCCGGGCGCAGAAGGACGTCCGCTGACCATGATCCTCGCCGCGCTCATCGGCGTCGCGCTCGGCGCCGACCTGGAAGGCCTCACCACCCCCCCGCCATCGGGGGACGCTCGTGATCCGATCGCGGCGGTCTCGCCCTGGCTGCTGCCCACCCGGGCCGCCACCGCCGGCCTGCTGCTCGACGGCGCCTGGCTGCCCCTGCTGGCCGCCGAGCCCGGCGCCCCCATCGACGATCCCGCCGTCGGCGCGCTGCTCGGCGCCCAGCTCCAGGCCGGCTACAGCCCCTCGCGCCGGCTCAGCCTCGCCCTGACCGCCCGCACCCGCCTGCTCAGCCAGCAGCTCGACGATCTGCGCGTCGCCGACGACTCCCTGGCCTGGCGCGGCCCTGCCCTCTCCGACCTGCGGCTGTGGGCCCCGATCGGCCTCCTGCAGGGCCCGGGGGCGGCCCTGACGCTCAGCCCCCACCTGGACCTGGGGCTCTCCGACGCCCAGCAGCTCGACGGGCGAGGCCACGGCGGCGGGCTCCGGCTGGCCGGCGGCCTGCGCGGGGGAGCCTGGCAGGGACAGGCCGAGCTGGGGGTCGAGGCGCACCTGCTCCCCGAGGGCACCCCGCTGCGGGCCCCCCTCGGCGCCAGCGCCCGGCTGGGCGGCGGCTGGCAGAGCAGCCCGGGGCTGGCCCTCGTCAGCGAGCTTGAGGCGCGGCGGGTCGGCACCCTGGTCGGGCCCGCCGCCGAGGCCCGCCTGATGGCGCGGCTGGGCGGCGGACGCTGGCAGGCCAGCCTGGGCCTGGGCTTGCCGCTGAGCGCCGCGCCCACCGTCCCCCTGGCCCGCGGCCTGCTCGGGGTCCGCTGGGTGCCCCCGCCCTCGGAGCCCGAGGCGGAGCCCCTGCGCTTGGGTCCCGGAGACCTGCGCATCGAGCTGAGCGCCCCTGACGGCGCGCCCCTTGCTCCCCAGGTCCAGGTCGACGGCGTGCAGGCCGAACTCCGCCCCCTGCGCGGCGGCGGCAGCGGCCTCGACCTGGAGCCCGGGGTCTACCGGGTCGAGGTGCAGGCCGAGGGCTACGGCTCCCAGGAGCGGCTCGTGCAGACCGGGCCCGACGGAGCCATCCTCCTCGCCGCCACCCTGCTCCCGCAGCAGGGCGAGGCCCAGGCTCGGCTCCAGATCCTCGACCCCACCGACCGCCCCGTGCAGGAGGCCGTCCTGACCGTCGACGGCGTGCGCCTGGGCGAGGCCGGCCTCGACGGCACCCTGCTGCTGGGAGGCCTCGCCGACGAGGCAGAGCTGCAGGTCCAGGCCGAGGCCCCCTGGCTGCTCAGCCCGCAAGCGCCCGCGCGGATCCTCCCCGGCCAGGGCGCGCCCATCTACCTGGACCGCAGCCCCGGCCAGGTCTGGCTGCGGGTCCAGGCGGCCGGTCAGCCCGTCACCGACGCCGCCGTCCGCCTGCTCGGCCCCGAGTCCCGGCCCGCCGTCCTGCTCGACCCGCAGGGCGAGGCCCGCTTCAACCTGCCGCCCGGCGACTGGGTCCTGGTCGTCGCCTCGCCCGGTCAGGGCCTGCAGGAGCGGCACCTGCGCCTGGAAGAGGAAGACCGCGGCCTGACCGAGGTGCTCGTCGATCTCCGCCCCGCCGCCGACAGCGCCTCGCTGCGGGTCGAGGTGCGCGATCCCGACGGGCGGCCGGTGGACGGAGCGCTGGTCATCCTGGGCGAAGAGGAGCTCGGCCGGACCTCGTCGGGCGGCGTCCTGCGGGTCGAGGGCCTGCCCCGCGGCCCGGCCACCCTTCGCCTGCAGGCCGAGGGCGCCCGCCCCGACGAGCCCCTCGCCATCGAGCTGGTCGAGGGCGACAACGAGCTGGTCCTGCCGCTGCGCTGGCTGGCCGGCCGGGTGCGCGTCATCGCCCGTGGCCCCGACGGCCCACTGCCCGAGGCCCAGGTCCGCTTCCTGGGCGCCCAGGCCGGCCCCGCGCGCTCCCTGGGCCCGGACGGCCGCCTGGACACCGAGCTCGACCCCGGCGACTGGACCGCCGTCGTCAGCGCCCCCGCCCTCGGCGTCCAGACTCGCGAGCTGCAGATCCTGCCCGACCGCACCAGCCTCGTCCTGATCGAGGCCAACCTGCTCGACGACGAGGGCGGCGACCGCAGCCTCGTCCTGCGCGTCGAGGACATCAGCGGCCGCCCCGTCGAGGGCGCCCGCGTGCTGCTGGACGGCGCCGAGCTCGGCCGCACCAGCGCCGGCGGACACCTCCAGGTCGACGGACTCGCCCCCACCGCCCGCAGCGTCCGGATCGAGCACCCGCTGCACGAGGAGCTCGAGCGCAGCCCGATCACCCTCAGCCCCGGCCGCACCGAGCTGCGCCTGTCCATGGCCTGGCGGCTGGGCCTGCTGGAGATCCAGGCCCTCGCCGGCGCCGAGCCCGTCGACGCCCTCGTCCGCCTCGTCGGCCCCGCCTCCTTCCCGCCGCTCTCGCTGGGTCCCACCGGCTTGCGCCGCATCGCCGCGCCGCCGGGCGACTGGAGCGTCGTCGGCTCCTCGGAGCGCCACGGCGTCCAGAGCGCCCAGCTCAGCCTGACACCGAGTCAGGAGACCCAGCGGGTCGAGCTGCGCTTCGGCGAGGCCGTCGCTCCCCGGGCGATCGCCGATCTGCCCACCCGCCCCGTCCGACTGCTCACCGTTCATGCCGCGGGCGGAGCGCCTGTCGGCGCCGCAGTCCGCCTCTACGGCGAGGCCGCCGTCCCCATGCAGGACACCGCCCCCGCCGGCGAGATCCAGCTCTCCCTGCGACCCGGCGGCTGGACCGCCATCGCCTCGGCCCCCGAGCTCGGCCTCGACGAGCGGGCCTTCGTCGTCCCGCTCGAAGGCCTCGTCCCCGATGTGCAGCTCACGCTCGGCGCCGCCAACCTCGTCGAAGAGCAAGGCGTGCTGCGCTTCCTCCAGCAGGTGCGCTTCGCCACCAACGAGGCCGCCCTCCTGCCCGAGTCCAGGGCCCTGCTCGACGAGGTCGTCCGCACCCTGCGCGTCCAGCCCTCCATCCGCCGGGTCGAGATCCAGGGCCACAGCGACGACGTCGGCAGCGAGGCCTTCAACCTGGACCTCTCCCAGCGACGCGCCGAGGCCGTCCGCGCCTACCTGGTCGAGGCCGGCATCAACCCCGCCCGCCTCAGCGCCCAGGGCTACGGCCTCAGCCGCCCGAAGGAGCCCAACACCACCGACGAGGGCCGCGCCGCCAACCGCCGCGTCGAGCTGCACATCCTGGAGACCACCGGCGACTGAGCGGGTGTGACTGGCTAGTGCCTGGCACCAGCCAGTCACACCCGCCTCGCCGGGACAGTCCGCCGGGCTACATGATCTCATGCGCATCCTCTCCGTAGGCACCGCCCTCCCCCCGAATTCCTACAGCCAGGCCGAGCTGGTCGCGGCCCTCACCGCCTATTGGGCCGCCCGACACCACAACCCCGCGCGGGTGCGGCAGCTCCACGAGGCCGTGCAGGTCGGCGGCCGCCACCTGGCGCTGCCCCTGCACGAGTACCCGGCGCTGACCGGCTTCGGCGACAGCAACGACGCCTGGATCCGGGTCGGCCTCGACGTCGGCGAGCAGGCCCTGCGCCAGGCCCTCGACAAGGCCGGCCTGCGCCCCGACCAGCTCGACGCCCTCTTCACCGTCAGCGTCACCGGCATCGCCACGCCCAGCCTCGACGCGCGCTTGATCAACCGGATGGGTCTGCGAAGCGACCTCGTCCGCGTGCCGATCTTCGGCCTGGGCTGCGTCGCCGGGGCGGCCGGCCTCTCCCGCCTCGCCGACTGGCTTCGCGCCTGGCCCGGCAAGACCGCCGCCCTGCTCAGCGTCGAGCTCTGCTCGCTGACCCTGCAGCGGCAGGACCTCAGCATCCCCAACCTGATCGCCAGCGGGCTCTTCGGGGATGGCTCGGCCGCGGTGGTCGCCACGGGGACGGGCCCCGACGCCCGCCCCGACAGCGGCCCCCATGAGGGCCCCGAGGTGATCGCCTGGGGCAGCCGCTTCTACCCGGACACCGAGCGGGTCATGGGCTGGGATGTCGGCGACGACGGCTTCAAGGTCGTCCTCTCCGCCGCCGTGCCCCAGGTCGTCGAGCAGCACCTCGGCGCCGACGTCGACGCCTTCCTGGGCGCCCAGGGCCTCTCCCGCGCCGACATCCGCTCCTGGGTCTGCCACCCCGGCGGCCCCAAGGTCCTGACCGCCTTCGAGCGGGTCCTCGACCTGCCTCCCGAGGCCCTCGCCCTCACCCGCCGCAGCCTGCGCGAGGTCGGCAACCTCTCCAGCTCCAGCGTGCTCTTCGTCCTGGGCGACACCATCGCCGAGCGCCGGCCGCCCGCCGGCAGCCTGGGCCTGATGCTCGCCATGGGCCCGGGCTTCTGCAGCGAGCTGGTCCTGCTGCGATGGTGAGCCCGGTCCTCTCAGCGGCTCTGTTCACGGCGCTGATCGGCGCCACCGCCATCGAGCGCCTCGTCGAGGTCCGCGTCTCGCTGCGCAACGCCGCCTGGGCTCTCGCCAGGGGCGGGGTCGAGCATGGCCGCGGGCACTACCCCTTCATGGTCCTGCTGCACACCGGCTTCCTCCTCGCCTGCGTCGCCGAGGTCTGGCTGCTGGACCGCCCCTTCCTGCCCGCCCTCGGCTTCCCGGCGCTGGTCCTCGCCCTGCTCTGCCAGGGCCTGCGCTGGTGGTGCATCCACAGCCTCGGCCCCCGCTGGAACACCCGCGTCATCGTCGTGCCCGACCTGCCGCCCATCCGCGACCGCGGTCCCTATCGCTATCTGCGGCACCCCAACTACCTCGTCGTCGTCACCGAGGGCCTCGCCCTGCCCCTGGTCCACAGCGCCTGGATCACCGCGCTGTCCTTCACTGTACTCAATGCCGTCCTGCTCTGGGTGCGCATCGGGGTGGAAGAGAGGGCCCTGCGCGAGGCTCAGCCCCCCGGCGAGAGCCGCCTCAGCCCCCCGGCGACAGCCGGCGCAGCGAGGGGTCGTAGCGAGCCTCGCGCAGGGTGAAGGTCGGCATCGCCGCCCCCGCCTCGCGGTCGATCTCGTCCATCGGGCCGCGCAGCGTGGCGTCCAGGCGCAGCAGGCGCAGCGAGCGGATCCCGTGGCGCTCGGCCCAGCGCTCCACCAGCCGGGCCACGTCCTCGTCCAGGCTCATCGTGTCCACCGCCAGGGCGAGCTGGTAGGTCACCCACTGGGCGTCGTCGTCGTTGGCCAGCAGGGCCCGCACCGTGCTCGTGCGGCCGGCCCGGATCGCGACCTGCTCGCTCCAGGCGTGGGCCTGCCGGGCGTTGCCGGCCGAGAGGCGGTGCTCGCCCGGAAAGACCCGCACCCGCAGCGGCGCCTTGCCCAGCAGCACCCCGTTCAGGGTGAAGGCGAGGCTGTTGCCGCCGTCCTCGACGTAGAGCTCGCCCGTGCCCTGGGCGATCACCGCCTGCAGCTCGCGGGCGTAGTGCTCGGCCCAGGCCTCGGTGCCCTCGGGCAGGACCACGCTGCGGTTCCAGGCCACCGCCGCCGCCTGCCGCAGGGCCTCGCCGCTGCGAGCGTGCTCGCCCTTGCGCTCGGCCACGAAGCCGCGCAGCACGTACCAGGCGAAGAGCTCCTGGGTGGGCGGATCGCCGGCCCAGAGCGTCAGCGCCTCGCCGGCGCGATCCAGAGCCGCCTCGGCCTCGAAGCGGCGGTCCTCGACCAGGGCCAGCCGCGCTTCTTCCAGGGCCTGCCGCCAGGACTCGGCCGCCTCGGAGTCCTGGGTGCTGGCCACCTCGTCCACCAGCAGCGCCTCGACCGAGACCACCGGCAGCTCGCCCAGGCCGGAGTCGTGGGTCAGCCAGAACATGCGATCGTTGCAGGCCTCGCCGGCGCAGAGCAGCAGGCCCACCTCGGCCGCGCCGGGGGGAGGAGCGGTCACCATGCCGGCCAGGGCCGTCGCGCAGAGCAGGAGGAGCATGCCCGCAGTATAGAATGCGGCGGATGCTCCTCCTCGCCCTCCTCAGCCTCGCCGCCTGGGCCCAGGCCGTCCGCGCCGTGCCCCCCGGGGCGCGGGCCATCACCGTCATGCTCTGCGACCAGCCCGACGGCTGCGCCGGCCCCTACCAGGCCCTCGCCGACCACTGCGCCGGCCTGGGCGTGCCCCTGCTCGACTTCGACGACCTCGTGCAGGCCGGTCCGGGAGGAGGCGACGCGCGCGCCGAGCTCGACCGGAGGCTCGACACGCTCACCGCCGAGCCCCTGGCCGCCCGCGAGGCCATGCGCGCCACCCCCCTCACCCTGCCCACCGAGCAGCCCTTCCTGATCTGGCTGGCCCTGGGCCGCAGCCAGCACGCCGCCGGCCAGCTCGCCGAGGCCGAGGACGCCTTAGCCGCCGCCGCCTCCACCAGCGGGGGCCGGGTCCACGACCTGCCCGCCATGCCGATGGAGGCCCTCGACCTCTACCTCGACCTCGCCAGCCGGGACCGGGGCCAGGGCCGCCTGCGCATCGAGGCCGACTCGCCCGCGGCGCGGGTCTTCGTCGACGGGCGCCTGCAGGGCGAGGCCCCCGTCGAGGTCGAGCTCGCCGCCGGCTGGCACCGCGTCTCGGTCGAGCGCAGCGGCCGCCGAACCGCCTGGGTGGGCGAGGTCCAGCTCCCCGCCGGGCGCGACCTGGGCTTGCGCGCCGAGCTGGCCGACGACGACGCCCCCGCCGCCCTCGAGGCCGCCGTCCTGGGCGCCATCGCTGGCCGGCAGGTCCCCCCCGACCTCAGCGAGCGCCTCGCCCGGCAGGCCCGCGACCAGGGCCTGGAGCGGGTCCGCTTCGTCAGCCTCTCCGAGCCCAAGGCCAGCGGCCGCGTGCCCGAAGAGCGCATCGAGGGCAGCAGCGGCCTGTGGGATGTGCACGCCGCCTGGCTCGACACCGGCTCGGCCCGCTTCTCCACCCTGGGGCCGGGCCCCTCCACCCTGCGCGCCGCCGCCGATCCCGAACGGTTCACCCTGGGCCTCTCGCTGGGCTACACACGTTTGCAGGCCAGCCTGCCTGGCGGGCCCGATCCGCACGATCACATCGGCGTCGAGGCCACCGGCCTGCTGGCCCTGCGGCCCGGCATCGCCCTGGACGCGCGGGTCGGATTGTGGCGGTCGGCCCAACCGTACTACCTGTACGACACCTGGCTCTCGCGGGAGCTGATCCCCGTGGCGCTGGGGGCGAGGTGGTCCCACCGCAGCGGCTTCCATACCGGCGCGCACGGGCTGGCGGTGATCCCGCTGGCGGTGGGCGGACAGGTGTTTTCAGGGTGGACCTGGCGGCCGTCGACGCGCTGGCGGGTCGGGATCGAGGCGAAGGGGGGCTACACCGACCAGGGGGGGGTCTTCGGCGG
>ERZ761602.2659-NODE-2659-length-27301-cov-4.536519_pt1 | contig 27301 bp, 15 predicted proteins | sample MGYA00512165_ERZ761602 | MGnify/ENA primary metagenome ERZ761602 (study PRJEB28899, sample SAMN02445085) | bioreactor sludge metagenome | biome: EBPR sludge; isolation source: Thorneside wastewater treatment plant | place: Australia: Brisbane, Thorneside...
CGGCTGCTGAAGGTGCAGATCGAGGACGCGATCGAGGCCGACAAGGTCTTCATGACGCTGATGGGCGACGAGGTCGAGCCGCGGCGCGACTTCATCGAGAGCAATGCGCTGAGGGCGGCGAATATCGATGTCTGAGCCCTCCTCCCGGCGTAGGCCGCCAGATTAGTTGCGACTCGCGCCTTAGTGTTGCGACTGGAGGGCGCTAGTTGTTGCGACTGACCTACTGGCCATCGACATGAGCCCCACTTGATTCCCTGCGGCGGGGTCGGGCTGCCAGTAACTTAGTCTGCGCTCACTGTCACCAAGAGAGCCATTGGCACTGGGCCCGGTGGAAAGCGAGGTACGGCTGATGCTGTGGTGCCATCCACCTCAGCTGCAGGCCGGCCGTCAGCCCCAGCTGCTCTCGGGCCACGGGCGGTACCGAAGGGGCGATGAGCAGCGCGCCGTCGTCTGTAAAGCTGGCCAGGTAGCTGTCGAACAGCGCATCCAGGTTGGCGCTGAGCAGAAAGCCGTTGAATACGTCCAGCCGTTCTGCGTCTTCAGTGCACAGTGCCCACGCCTTTGCATGGCTGGCCTTCAGGGCTTGCGGCAGGGCCAGCCCTGTGACGGCACACGAGCCCTGCCAGTAGTCCAGCATGGCTTGGCGGAAGGCTTGCTGCCCCACTCGCTGACGCACCATGCGCTGGACCTCGGTGTTCTTGGCCGCCGCAGGCTCCAGGCTTGCCAACGCCGCCTCGACGTCGGCCTCGAATGCTTTCATCGCCTGGTTGGGTAGCGCCTGGGCCAGTGCCGCGGTCCGTCTCAGCCAGCGGGCCAAGGCAGCTTCGTCTGCCAGCCGGTACGCCGTAGCTCCCGAGGCAACTGCTGTGGAGCCCGAAGGAAAGCTGCGGGCCAGCTCGGCTGGCAGGCTGGACGGGGAGATCAGCAGCCTTGCATCGAAGCCCTCCGCGATCGCTTGCACCGATACGGTGGTCGCATGCCGCGCAGACCCGAGATTCAGCCAGTCCCCGGCCGACGACTGCAATACGTTCTCGAAGCCGTTGTCATGGCCAGCCTTCTCGATCAGCGCGCGCTGCAGCAGGTTCATCGTGGGTGGACGTTCAAGGGTGGCGTCAGTGGCCGCTGAGCGTTGCGAGGCGATTCCATTCCACCTGGCGACCGCGCCAGTGCTCGCCGATGGCTTGGGTGAAGTCTGCCCGCACGAGCTTCGCTCGCTGTTCGCACCAGTTGGCCGACTCCTTGCGGACCACGACACCTTCCAGCGGGCCATCGCGGAATCGGCTGAGCCAGGTGTCTACGCCATCGATGAGTTCGTTCAGGCGGAACCGGCCGTGCGCCACCTGCGGTACCGTGGCCAGGCCCAGGCGCTGAGCCATCGTGTTGCGGCGAGTGCTGCTCCAGAAGTGCCCGGCCCCAGTGTCAAAGACGTCAAACAGCAGCAGCCAGTCGGGCAGCCGGGTGTAGGCGAGCGAGTGTCGGGCCGCGCACCATTCTCCGAACAGGATGAGTGGGGAGTCGTGGTGATCCAGCAGAGCTTCCGCGATGCCCTCGCCGTGTGTGGCCAGCCAAGCAGGCAGGCGGGTGAACTGGCCCACGTGGGGCTCTGACAGGTACGTGCCTCGGTTCTGCACGCGCAACTCGCCCTCAGCCCCCAGCGAAAAGCCGAGGTTCGCGCCGTCGAGCTTCTCTTCGACTGTCAAGGTGTGGGACGTCAGCGATGCCGCTTCGGACGGCGAAAGCACCTTGTCCGCCCGCGACTCCACCGACCCGAGCCATGCCAGATGGGGCGTGTGTGGAAAGCGAAAGAAGTCTGCCGTCATGTGGCCGAGAGCTTAGCCTCGTACCACTCGTCAGGAAGCAAGCGAACAAAACACAGGCCGATCGCACGTAGCTGCTGCTCCGCACAGTACCAGTCGGACTCCGCCGCGTAGACGATCGGCGGAACGGCTCCGTGCAAGGCCTGCGCTGCCAGCGCACAGGCCACCCACTTGCGGTCCGCTCGGTCCGAAACCAGTGCCTCGTGCTCGGGCTCAAGCACGGCTATGTGCTCCCCGTTGGCCTCCAGCGAGTCGATGGGTACAAAGTCAACCTGGTTCCGGTCCAGCTTGCTCTGCAGCACCTGCAAACCGTACTCCTGCGCTTGCCAGTTGTGGGGCAGATTGCGTTCGTACTCGTCCCGAATGAGGCCCACGTCGTCCAAGACCAGGTGGTTGTCGGACAAGTCAAAGCCCACCAGCCACTCGAAGACCTGCTCACGCAGCAGCTGTTCGCGCGGCATGGCTCGCGCAGCGACGCGGGAGAGCGCGTGCACAGCGCTGGCAGCGAGCATGACGTTCGTGTCAACCAGCATCTTGGCCACCTCGCGCCCGGAGCTCCCTGGCCCGCTGAATGGCTAGTGCGGTCTGTTCGCGCGTCTCGCCCAACGCATCGCCGAAGAACTTGTCCGGCCAGTTGCTCAGACGCCCGAAGTCGTCCACTTGCAGCTCGCGCAGCTTCGCCGCTTGGCCGTCGCGCTCCACGAAGTAGAGCGCTGCCTGCTCAGGCTGCACCTCTTGCCGGGCGATCAGGGTCTGCAGTCGGCGGAACAAGTGCTCGGAGTGCGTCTCCACGATGAACTGCACCCCCCGTTCCGCGCTCACTTTGGCCAGCAGCTCGGCCAGCTTCGCCTGAGCCAGCGGGTGGAGATGGCTCTCGGGCTCTTCGACGATGACGATGTGGCCGGGCTTGGCGAACAGGGCCGCCACCACCACAGGGATCACCTGCGAGACGCCAACGCCTACGTCCTTGAGGTTGACCAGGGCGTCGCGGTGCTTGACCAGCAGCTCGTAGCGAGCCGAGCTACCCAGCGCGCGCACCTGAAGACCATCAGCAATCTCTAGCGTCTTCAACCACTGCTCGGTTTCGCGAAAGATGCGTCCTATATCGCCTGCCGAGCGGGGCCTTCTCTGCTGGGCTACGCCGCTGGCGATGAGCACATCTACCGCGCGACCACCGTCATCGCCGATGTGGGCGGGCATGCGCCCACTCCACACGTAGTCTCGGCGGGCGAGCTGGCGCACGGGGCCCAGGTAGATGATTCGACTCAGCTCATCCAGCAGTGCCGGGCCTACGGGGCGGATCTCTTCGACACGCGCGCCGAGCTTCTTCGTCTTGCTCAGCTTGTTCAGCGTGGCCGCTGAGAAGGCGAATGAGCGCTCCGGGCGGAAGTCGGCGCTCTGCCCCACGGGGCTGGCCTGGCTGCCGAGGGACAGTCGATAGATGCCAGCCTTGCGTCGCTGCACGGCGAAGCCCTGCCCGTCCTGGCCCAGTCGCAGTGCTTCGAGCTCGGCGCTGCCGGCCGGGCCGGCGCGGTAGCGCGCCGAGAACATCGTGGTGGCGGCCGCCTCGCTGCCGTGGGGCTGCCAGCGGAACTCAATACCCACTTGGTTCGCGGCAGTGGTCTCGGTAGCCAGGCCATGGCGGCACAGCAGATCGCGGAACTGGCCCATCGTCACTGTGTCGCCGGCGTCGGGGTTGCCCAGGTTGAGGTCCAGGCCGGCGTCGTTGCCCTTCACGGTCTGCCGCATCAGAAGCAGGCTCTGGATGAGGCTGGACTTGCCTGATGAGTTGGTGCCTAGCAGCAACGTCAGCGGCGCCAGCCGCACAGAACCCGTGCTGCGCCAGATCTTGAAGTTTTCGAGCTTGAGGTGGGTGAGCATCAGATCAACGTTCCAGCTTGCAGGCGGTCCCAGGCGTCCAACACCCACTCGGCCGTTCGGTAGTAGCCGAGTTCCTTTTCTTCCCGCTCCTTCAGCACCCGGAAGGTCTCGGAGGGGTAGCCCGGGTCCATCACGGATTCCGGATCGAGGATGTAGCGCAGCTCGTCCTTGGTGAGGCCATAGAGGCGCGCGTAGTAGGCGTCAAGCTCGGCACGCAGTCGAGCTCTGCGTGTGGGGTCAAAGCCGTACGGCGGGCCCGTGAAGCCAAGATCTTGCGCCCAGCCCTTCAGGTCGTGCGCCGTGTAGGTGAGTTCGAGAACACGGGGGACGATGAAAGCCAGTTCCTTTTCGCCATAGCGATCGGGGGACAGCACCGGGAACTGCTTGAGGTAGAAGTAGTTCAGCGTGGTGCCGCCTAGCTTTTGTCGAGCTGCGAAGTCCAGCGTCAGTGCGCTGAGATTGCCGAGAACGGCTGCTGCCTGTGGGCCGGTAGTCTGCTGGCCAAAGATGAACAGTGGCATCTTGTTGCCGACGCCGACCGCGGGCACGACTGAAGCGATTACCGTTCGCTCGTCAGTCGCGCGACAGATGTCCCGCCACCCCATCAGCCACGGCCGTTTCCACCCCTTGTCTACCAGCCTCTGCGCCACCTCATCGGCCTTTACCCAATAGCGAGGTGTCACCTTTGAAGTCGGATCAGACTTTTCGGCCAACGTGAGGTCCCGACTATTGCCATCAGGTGTGTAGGTTGCCCAGCGGTGATCGAAGTGGTGGATGAGCTTGGCTTCGTATAGAGAAAGCAAACCCGGACCGGGCACGTCAGCGAACAGGTGACTGTCATTGGACATGTCCAGCATCCGCATGAAGCTAAGACCCCAAGGATTGCCGTCGGGCTTGTTCTCGTCGACCAGAACAGGCGCGGAGCGGTAGAGCTTCTTGGTGAGATCCGCGTCGCGTCCGCTGCGGAACATCGGGCAGGTGAGCGTGTTCGGGTTAATGAGGCGGAAGTCGCCCGGGGTGAGCGTGAAGCGGCGGCGCGGGTCGGCCAGCTGGCTAACCTGTGTTGCGAAGCAGACGAACTCCGTCTTCTCGGCTTGACCCAAAGTGAGAAGGCAGAACTTCATTCGGCTGTCTACGGAGGCGAACAGCTTCTCACGGTTCTCGATGTCGTAAAGGCTAACCAAACGCTCGCTTTGGGTGATGTGTCCGAAGTAGGCCTTGGTGCCGTCGTCCGTCGCAATGCCAGTGGGCACAATGAAGCCGGCCCGACCGGCAGCCTTTGTCACCTGGCTGATCGTCTCTGCAAACAGGGCGTAGGTGTTCACATCGCCCACACCCATGAGCGGATAGCGCCCGCCGTCTTCGCCCTTCACGTGGGCAAACAGGCTGGCGGCCTCGGCGGTGCGGCGGGCGGTGATGAACTCTTCGTACAGGCGCCGTTCCGCCTCGCTCTCCGCTGGCGAGTGGTGTGAGGTGTCGCCGGGAAAGAGGTGCTGCGCCAGCATGCCCTCGCTCAGCCATTGGATGCGCTGGCTGCGCTCGGCCTTGTTCTTCGCTTGGGCGATGGCGGTGTGGCGGGTGGCGAAGAATTCTTCTTCCTGCAGCTTGATGCGTTCCCAGGGCGGGTTCCCCAGTACGCAGTCGAAACCGCCTGCTGCAAAGACTTGGGGAAAGGCCAGCGGCCAGTGCAGCACACTGGCTTTCTCGCAGGCACCGTTGGCCGCCGCCTGTACCGCCTGCTGGGCCTGCTTCAGCGGCATGCCCAGCAGCGTGAGGTAGAGCGTGGCCGTGGTGGGAATGGTGTCGGCCGTCGCTTCGGTTTTCGGGATCAAGTAGGCGCCGAGCAGCTGGTTGGCAGCCTGGGCCAGACGGCCGGTGCGTGCTTGGCTCAGGTAAGCGTCGTAGGCGTCGGCCTTGGCGGCGATCTGCGCAGTGTCACCTTCGGGCATGGCCTCGATGGCCTGCAGTGCCGCGAGTCCGCTGTCGGCCTGGTGCACCACGTCCAGCTGGCCAAAGGCCTTTGCCACGCGCTTTTTCTCCAGGTCCTTCAGGGCCGCGCTGTTGGCTTTGGCAAGCTCCTTGCACACGGCCTTGTCGTCGCCGGACAGCACCTTGAACGCATCCTTGGCGATGCCGTATTCGAGTGCCTTCAGGTCCGTCAACCCCAGCAGTGCGTCGCCGACTTGCAGGTGGTGGTCCAGAAAACCCAGGGGACGGCCCTCCTCGAAGCCTTCGATCCACAGCGCCGTGCGCGCCAGCTCGATGGCCATGGGGTTGCGGTCGACGCCGAAGATGCAGCGGGCCACCACCTCACGCATGGCATGCCGGTATGCCTGGGGCGTGACGGCACCGTCGGCGGAACGCAGCGCCGCCACGCGCTCGGCGATGCGCCGTGCCGCGGCCAGCAGGAAGTGCCCGCTGCCGCAAGCAGGGTCCACCACCTTCAACGAGAGCAAGGCCTCCACCGGTTGCCGGGCATTCTGGGCGATGCGGTCTTCGATGACGGGGTCGAGCGCGCTGCGGATGAGCTCCTGCACCAGGCTCTTGGGCGTGTAGTAGCTGCCGCTGGTCTTGCGCTCGTTGCCGGCGGTGCTGCCTTCGCTGGTGAGGCCGACGAAGCCGAACCTGCGGGCATGCACGTCCACGTCGGGCACCAGCTCCAGCAGGCTCTCGTAGACGCTGCCCAGCTCCTCGGTGTCCATGTTGTGGTAGCTGATGGGCGAGAGCGAGCCGCCTGCCGTGGTGGTCCAGCGCAGGCTCTTGATGGCGGCAAGGAGGCCGGCATTGCTCAGCGAGGCGTCATCGAGGTCAGGGCATTGGGTGTCTGCGAACAGGCCTCCCAGCGCCAGCAGGCCCAGTCGCGGTTGGCCCTTGTCCAAGCCGCGGAAGACGATGCGCACCGCCTGCCAGAGATCGTTGTGGCGGTTCTGGGCGCGGCGGCGCAGGGCCAGGTCGCGCAGCCGGGCCATGGCGTAGCCCTCGGCATACAGCTGGGCGGCGGCGTGGCGGGCCTGCACCGTGGCGTCGTCGTCACCCGGTTGAGCCGCTGCGGGGATCAGGCCACGCTCTTCCACGGTGAACAGGAAGATGAAGCGGTACACCAGCCGCAGCAGTTGGGCAAAGTAGTCCTCGCGCGTCAGAACGCCCGTCTGCAGCTTCACGCGCAGGGCATCGTTGGCCGGGTTCTGAACGAAACCTTGTCCCAGCGTGATGAGGGCCTCGGTCACGCCCCGGCGAAGGCCCTCGCGGACACGGGTGCCTTCCTCCTGACCGGCCTGTTGCCAGGTGGCCCAGGCCACGGGCGGCGCCGCCTTGGCGGCGTCTTCAGTGGCCAGGTCCAACAGGCCTGCGCGGCTGGCCTGCAGCAGGTGCCAGGCGCTCCGGAACTCCACGAAGCGCTGGCCGGCCAGCAGGTCTTGCAGGTCCACTTCCAGGTAGCTGGGCCGGGTGAGCGTGGCGGCGTCTCGCAGCAGGCGCAGAGTGCGCCCGTTGCTGACCAGCGCCCACTCGTGCGCCGGGCTGGCGTTGAGAAACTCTTGGGCCAGCTGGAACGGCGACTTGCGCTTGGCCCCCGAGCCCTGCACCGCAAAGCGCGGATCGGGGTCGTCCAGGCCTTGGTTGTGCGGCGCCACGACGATGGCCACCGACTTGGCGCCAGCGGCCTGCGCCGCAGACGCGGGGTGTGCGAGGTGGGTGATGGGATAGGTGCGGTCGCCGATCGGAACACCACTGACCGCGGCGACCGCTGGGTACGCCAGCGCATCGCGCAGCAGCTCGCTCACGAACTGGACGCTGGCTCGCTGCGGGTTGAAGTCGGAGCGTTCTAGCAGGCCTGCGAACGTCCGCCATTGAGCGCTGGCGATCTGGAAGGCGCGGCTGGCTTCGTCGCGCAGCTTCAGGCCCTTGGGCAGGCCGTAGTCGGCTTCGGTCTGCAGGCGGCCCTGGCCCAGGGCTGCCTTCTCCAGGATGTCGGGCAGGAACAGGCTGCCTTCCAGGCGCAGTGCCGGCAGGTTCAGGCCAGTGGTTCGAGAGGTCTTCATGTTCTTGTTGTCAGGCCGCGGCGTCACACCGCATCGGGCAGCAGCACGTACACGCCCACCACATCCACCGGCAGGCAGGGCTGGACTTGGTGTTGGCCGCCGCCGCGGCGCTCGGTGGCCTTGCGCACGCGTTCGTGGTCTTGCAGCAGCTCGTCGGCCCGCTGATTGGCCAGCTCGTTAAGCCGCGGGGTCTCTGCCTGCAGTGCTTCGAGCGCCTTGGTCACTTCGCGCTCGGCGGCTTCGCGCGGCAGGTTGCCGGCCGGGGTGCTTTCCAGCAGACGCGCAGCTTCAGGGCCTGTCAGCCACTCGGGGTTCTGCCGACCACGGATGGCCAGGGCTACGCACTCTTCGGCCAACATCTGATGGCTCACCTGCTTGCGTTGGTAGGCCAGTTGGTGGCGCAAGCGCAGCAGCACGACGGTGGTGACACGGTCCACGCTGGCGGTGACAGTGGCGGCGCTTCGGGCGGCCAGGGTGCTTTCGCCCTGCAACGAGGTCTCGATCAGGTACTCGGCCAGCACGCTCACCAGCGGGTGGCTGCGGTGCAGCTCGGTCGTGTCCAGCAGCAACGGCTTGGTGCTGCCCTCGGGCACCAGACCCTCGTCGGCCAGCCGCAGGCGCAGCGGTTCGGGCAGGTGTTGGGGGTGCAGCCGGTGCTGGTCGCGGTGGGCCTCCAGCGGGGCGTTCAGGCGCGCGCAGGCACTGGCCAGGAAGCGCTGCACATCGGCCTGCGAGCCCAGCGCCTCTTGCTGCTTGTGCCACTCAGGCAGCACCTCGGCCGGCCGGATGGCCCGCTGGGCGAACACGGTGCGGTTGCTGCGTGCCTTGTCCAGCGCGTCTTGCCAGCGGGTCTGAAGCGGCGCGAGCAGTTGTTCGGGCTCGCCGAAGTCGAAGGCCTGTTGCGGGCTGGCGTTGGTGCTGCGCCGCATCAGTGCCGCCTTGACCAGGGCCTGGTTGATGCGGGGGCGGTCTTCAGGCATGGGCACCAGCACGCCCAGCTCCTTCTGGATGGCATCGCCCTTGCGCAGAATGACCTTGAGCACAAAGCCGTCGACGGGGTTGTCTTGCCCGTAGAGCATGGTGCAGCGCACCTCGGTGGCGCGCTGGCCGTAGCGGTCGACACGGCCTTCCCGCTGCTCGTGGCGGGTGGGGTTCCAGGCAAGGTCGTAGTGCACGACGGCCGTGAACAGGTGCTGGAGGTTGATGCCCTCCGACAAGCAGTCGGTGGCCACCAGCACGCGGCCGGCGTCCTTGTCGGCCTCGCCCATGCGGTTGACGCGTTCGCGGCGTTCTTCGGGCACCAGTTCGCCCGTCACGGCATCGACCATGGCCTTGGGAAAGTGCTTGCGCAACTCGGCCGCCACGTAGTTGGCGGTGGCCACGTAGCGGCAGAAAACGACCGGGGCGTAGCCGTCCTTCAGAAGGTCGCCGATGTGGGCCACCAGTGCAGCCAGCTTGGGGTCGCCCGCTGCGCCACTGAGGCGCTCGGCCGTGGCGATGAGGGCCTGCAGACGCTGCGCACCGGCTTCTGCCTGCAGCTGGGCAGCGGGCTCCAGGTCGAGGCTGCTCAGGTCTTCAGCCGCCCCGTCTTGGAGGTCGGCCAGTGCGGCGTCTTCTTCGGTGTCGTCGCCGTCCTGTCCCAGGCTCAGGTGTCCTTCGAGCCGTGTGTTGAGGGCTTTGGCGGCCGCAGCCGGTGATGACGCCACGCAGCGCAGCAAGGCCAGCGTGGCGTACCAGATCAGCCGTGCGCCGCCAGCGTCGCCCGAACGCTCGACGTTCTCGGCCAACTCACGGCAGTAGGCCTGTACTTCGTCGAAGAAGCCGCCCCAGGCGCCGCTGAGGCGGTAGGTGACCTCGGCCTTCATGCGGCGGGGGAAGCCGTGGCCATCTTGGGTGGCGGTTTGCCACTCGACGATGTCTTTGCGGCGGCGTTGAACGAAGTGAAGTGCCAGCTGCTCGCGCAGTGGATCATCCTTTGACGTGCGGTGCTGCAGCTCGGCGAAGGCGGGATTGAGCAGCGACAGCAGGTTGAAGAACGCCACCTCGTCGCCCGAGTGGGGCGTGGCGGTCAGCAGCAGCAAGTGGCGGTCTGCGTCGGCCGCCAGGCGCTGCAGCAGTTCAAACCGCAGCTGCTTGCCGGCACCGCTGGCCGAGCAGGTGTGGGCCTCGTCCACCACGATGCACTCAGGTGCGATGGAGAGGAAGTGCTCGCGGTGGCGTTCGCTCTTGATGTAGTCGAGGCTCACGACCACCACAGGGTGGTGATCGAACAGGCCCACGCCATGGGGCAGCTGCCGCTCCAGGCGGCTGGCGCTGGCGGCCGTCAGCGCCACGGCGGGCAGGTTGAAGCGCTGCTGCAGCTCGCCCTGCCACTGCTCCACCAGGTGGGGTGGGCAGAGCACGGCGACACGCTGGATTTCGCCCCGGTCCATCAGCTCGCGGACGATCAGCGAGGCTTCGATGGTCTTGCCGATGCCGACGTCGTCCCCGATCAGCAGCCGGACGGTGGGCAGCCGCAGCGCCATGAGCAGCGGCACAAGCTGGTAGGCCCGCGGCTCCACGGCGATGTTGCCGAAGCTGCGGAACGGACCAGCGCCGGCGCGCAGCTTCAGGCGCAGGGCATCGCGCAACAACAACGCTGCGGCGTAGTTACCGGCCTGGGCGGGGTTGGGCTTTTCGAACGTGGCCGGTTCGACAGGGCTGAATTCCTCCAGATCCGGCAGCAGCGTGATCACGTCGTCGTCAGAGCCGCCTAGCGGCCGCAGACGCAGCGCGGAGGCGCCATCCGCCAGCCGGGTGTCGGACTGGACCACCCACTCGCGGCCGCGGGCCCGAACGAGGTTGCCAGGCAGGAGCTCGGTAGCGGTTGTTGTCATCAGCTTATGGAGAAGAAATCAGGCGAACAGGGCGGCGTGAGTGCTGAATTGTTGCGCCCACTGGGATGGGTCCGACATATTCAGCACGGTCCAGCCCAGATCGGCCAGTTCCGACACCACGTCGGGGTGCAAGGGCTCGAGTGCCACGAGCGTGCGGGTGGCCTTGTAGCGGGCTGCGACCTGGGCACGCCCCCCAAGGACGGCGAGTGGGCCCTCGTCGGGCGCGCGACAGCCTGCGGCCCGGACGGCGAGTAGCCACTGGGAGCGTTTGTCGTCACCAGCGGCCGCTGGGGGCTGCGATGGCGCTGCTGGGGCTGATTCCTCTGCCTGCTGGGGGGCCACCCGTGCGTTGGCCAGGGCGACCAGCAAGCCAAGGGCGCCGGCGTCGCGGCGGTTGATGTGCTCGTGGTCTGGCTGGTTGAAGTAGGACAGCAGGCACTGGTAGCAGCCCGCCTCGCAGATGCTGCTCCCGTCTTTGCGCTTGATCTCAAGATCCGGCAGCCCCTCCACCGACCAGGCGCCGCTGGGCTTGCGGTGGTGCATCAGCTCCAGCGCCTGCGCCGCCACCTGTGCCAGCGCATCGGGCTCCGTGGCCAGGCGGGTGAGTACACCGGCACCGCCCTCCGCGGCTTCGTAGAACAGCAGCGCCTTGCGGTCGTCCTGGGTGGGCAGCGGCTCTGCGACGAGCTCGGACTCTTCGATCTGGAACACCAGCTCGATGCCGCGCTTGAGCGCCGCCTGAAGCGTGGCCATGGCCGGGGCTTCGAGAGGCTTGACGGGGGCCAGGATCAGAACGTTGCGGTGGTCCTCAACGAAGGGGACGATGGACTGGTTAGGAACCTTGTTGAGCAGCTCCTCTGCCGGCTCTGCAGCGTCGTCGCTGCCGCCGGGTTCGTCTTTCCGGCTCCACTGGCCGGTGATGGGGTTGATGTAGAAGCCAAGCTGTTCCTTGTTCTTGCGGCGGCGCCAGCCCCGGTTGATGCGCCAGATCTGCGCGGCGGGGGCGTACTTCAGGCTGGCGAGCGGAGAGTCCGCGTCGCCGGCAGCGTCCAGCACCAGCGAGGTCTGCAGGGCGATCCGACCCTCCGGACCTGGCAAGAAGCGGTAGGTGGTCTGCAGCTCGAAGCCCTGGCGCTGGCGGTCTTCGTCGTTGATGGAGATGCGCTCCACCGGAACGGTCTCCACCGTTTCGATGCGGTAGAGGTTGCGCACCCAGTCGTGATCGGTGAGCAGGGCTCCGCAGTTCTCGCACAGGTTCTCGGTGGGCTCCGAGCCGTCTTCGCCGCCCATGTGGGCGTAGCCGCACTGGCTGCACACCCGGCTGGCCACCGTGGCCAAGGTGGTGTTGCCCGACACGTGATCGGCCGAGCCGACGTTGAGCTTGGCCCGCACCACGCGGTACATGCGGCCCTGGTGGTAGATGAGGCTGCGGGGGCCGAATTCCGACAGCGCCAGGAACCGGGGACGGCTCACCATGCTGCCTTCATCGTCCTTGCCCTTGACCGGGTTGCCCCCACGGGCCGGAATCCAGGCCATCAGCGGCAGGCGCGGGAAGTTGTAGCCAGGCAGGAAGCCTTGGCTGGCCAGGTAGCGGTAGGTGTAGAAGTCGGAGTTCTGGGTGTTGCCCGACTTCAACAACACCGCGTACTGCCGTGCCGCATCGCCATAGCGGCGCTGGGCGTTCTGCTTCTCCTGGTGCGTGGTGGTGTAGCTCTTCACCACCTGGTCCGCCATGTCCATTTGCTTGCGCGTGGCGTCGACCATCACCCGCCAGCGGCCGAAGGCGGCATTGAACTCGGCGCTGGCCTGCTGCATCGCAGCGGCGACGTGGGCCTCTGTGAACCACGTGCTGGACGACAACAGCGGTCGAATCTGCCGCATGAGGCGTTCCCCGCTTTCCGTGGCACGGAGGGTGACCTCGGGCGCCTCCAGTGCCGCTCGAAGGGCGGGAACGAGCGGCTTGTCGGGCTTCTCCAGATCGAGCAGCGGGGCGATGCTGGTGTCAAGCTGCACCTGGGCAGCCGCGAGCCACACGGCATGCAGATGGCTGTCGATGAGGTCGCGGTTGGCCAGATCGAGCGTGGGCGGTCGGACCACACCGTGCACCATCTCGTTGGCGTGGTGGAAGAACCACTGGTCGTGCGGGCTCAAGGCCGCGCAGTAGGTGATGACCAGAGCCTGCTGCCCCGAACGGCCTGCACGGCCGCTGCGCTGAGCGTAGTTGGCGGGCGTAGGGGGAACGTTGCGCAGATAGACCGTGTTGAGGGCCGAGATGTCGACGCCCAGCTCCATGGTGGGCGAGCAGAACATCACCGGCAGCCGTTCGAGTGGGGCTTCGTGGGCGGGGTTCTCCAGCCAGTCTTTGCGGTCCTTTTCGGTGTAGCGGAAGCGCTGTTCGAGCAGCTGACGCCGGCCCGCATCAACTTGGGCGGTGTGCTCTTGCGCCTCGAAGTCGAACAACGTGTGCTGCTGCTGGGTCAGGGTGGCGGCGACTGAGAGGTAGAGCTGCCGGAAGAAGCGGTTGTGCTTGCCTTCTTGCTCGACTTCAGGGGTATCGACCAGTACCCAGTCCATGGCCGAAGCGTTCAGGCGCCAGCCGATCAGGTTGGGCTCGACCTCGTGCCGCTGCGCGTAGCCGTAGTGCGAGGCACCGATGAGGAACAGTTGCAGCAGCTCCAGCCACTGCGCGTCTTTCCAGCCCTTCACGTTGCCCAGCAGGTTGGGCGACTTCCACATGGCAAGCGCCTTGAGCTCCTTGAGGAGACGAGAGCGCGCACCGCCAGGCACCAGGTCCGTCCGGGGCTTGCCCTTTTTGTCGTCGGGCCGCTTGCTGAGAATCAACCAACGCGACGTTTCAAGGTTCTCGTCGCCGAAGTTCCACCGCTCGCTGAGGTACTGGAATGCGGTGGTTTTGGCGCGCTCTTGTTCGACCGGGTCGAGGTAGCGGGTCTGCAGGCACAGAGCGCGCCGCATCGCGTTGAACACCGTGGCGGCCATCTCCGTGCGCTGGGCCGGGGTCATGGCTGAGAGCACGGGGTTTGCGGCGAAGAGCGTCGCTTCGCTGCTGAACTCGTCAAGGCCTCGGTACTGGATGGCCAGCAGGTTCAGCTGGTCAAGGTTGGGGTTGTTGAAGCGCCAACCGCGGCGCAGGTCCCGAAGCAGGCGGTAGCCCAGGATGAAGCGCAGCGTGCGCTGGGCTTCTTGGCGGGCCAAGCCCATGAGCTTGGGTGTCTTCAGGTACTCCGCGAGCGTGCCGGCGTCGGTGCGGTCGAAGCCGAGAGCCTTGAACACGGCATCGGCCAAATGCTCTTCGTCGAGCACGCCGCCCTGCTTCTGCAGCGCGGCCACGAGTGCCGAACGAAGGGTGAGCAGGAAGATGAAGTCGTTGAAGTGCCCGGCCTGCAGGGCGGCGTCTTGGCGGTTGTCGGAGAAGCCCAGGAGTTTGCGAGGGTCTGGCTGGTCCGGGGAAGGCTCTCCCAGCTCGAAGAGCTGCCTCACGGCGCTGAGGGTCAGCATCGTCGTTGCCGATGAGCGCCCTTCGCCCGACAGGCTGGCCAGACGGTTCATGTCCTTGCCGTAGGCCTCGTGGGTGAGCCCGCAGCCCAGGCAGAAGCGGTACTTGCCCGGGATGAACCAGTACGCCCCACCAGGCCCCGTGGCGCCCTGCGGAGTGACGCTGACGGACTCCGGCACGGCGTGCTTGTAGGTGGACTTGACCTTCGCCTGGGCCTTGGTCAGGTCAAGCCAGCTCTCGGGCAGGTCCTCCCAGCTGTTGTAGGTCAGGCCAGGGCGGACCGGGCAGAGGAAGCCGTAGCGCGCATCCTCATCGTCGTCGCCAGAGATGTCATCGATCTCGCGGGGATCGAAGCTGGGCGCCCCTTTGCCCGAGCGCCACACAGGGTGGTACTCCTGACCACAGTCGCGGCAGAAGTGGACGGGGTACAGGCGGGTGCCTTCTGTCTGGCGGCCAGGGGCGAACCGTTGGGCGTCGAGGGTGATGTGCCGCTGGCCCGGAGCTTCCAGTGTGGCCAGCACCTTGCCTGGACCGCTGATGAACTGGTGCAACTTGAACGCAAAGGGTGCCCGGCCCTGCGGGGTGCGCATGTCATGAGCGGCGACCAGGAAGCGGCGAAGTCCCTCTTTCGCGACCTCAACCTGGCACCCCGCGTCAGCGGCCAGGCGCGATGAAGCATCGTTGAGGGTGATCGGCTTCGCTCGGCGAGGTGGTTGGTCGGCAGGGAGGTCGATGCCCAGGTTGAGCTCGACCCAGATCGCCAAGGGGTCGTCCTTGAAGGCGTCGAAGCTGGGCCACGAGTGCTCAGTCTTCTTCAAAGCCGCGAGCAGCAGTGGCTTGACGGCGGCAACGTCGCGAGACGGGTTTGTGACCCGCTCAAGGGTTTCGCCGATCACATCCAGCGCCGAAAGCGGTGTGCCGAACAGCAGGCTGGCGACGTCGGCGACTGCCTTGTTGCGATCGTCTTCCCGCTCGGAGGAGGACATCGTGGCTGAGGTGCCGATGCACACGAGCTGTTCGGCCTGCAGGCGTTCTCGAATGCGGCGCACAAGCATGGCCACGTCCGCACCCTGTCGCCCGCGGTAGGTGTGCAGCTCGTCCAGCACTAAGAACTCCAGGCCTCGGCAGTGATCGACGACGCGGCGATCGATGTCTTCGAACCGCGTGAGGATCAGCTCCAACATCATGAAGTTGGTGAGCAGGATGTCGGGCGGGTTGTCGGCGATCGCCTTCCGCTCGTCGCTGCTCTCTTGGCCGGTGTAGCGCTTGACGCTGAAGGGCTCTTGCCCAGCCGGATACCCGTGCAGGAACTTGTCGAGTTCTTCGAGCTGGCTGTTCGCCAGCGCGTTCATCGGGTAGATGACGATCGCGCGGGTGCGGGGTGTGGGATCCGCCTGCTTGGCCTTGAGGATTCGGTCGATGACTGGGATGAAAAAAGACAGTGACTTGCCCGACCCGGTGCCGGTGGTCACGACGTAGCTCTGCTGCTGGTGCGCTTTGGCAATCGCCTGCAGCTGGTGCACGTAGAGGTGAAGGTTGGAGGGCTTGCCTTCCACCTTGCCCGTCTTGAACAGCTCCGCACAGGCCGAATGCAGGCTGCCCTGGGCGACCAACTCTTGAACCGTGCCGCTGCGCTTGTAGTTCGGGTTGATCTGGATGAGCGGCTCTGGCCAGTAGCGGCCGCGGGCGTACTCTTCCTCCACCCGGGAAGCTAGATCCGCTGCGGCAATTCGGGAAAAGCTGCGCGAGAACGCGCTGTACTCGTCGACGAGACGGTTGCGGAAGTCGAAGACGTCCTTCACGTGTGGCTTCTCCCTGGCAAAGTGACTCGCTGCGTCCGTTCATCGGACTTTGAAAGGCGAGGTGTTCAGTTTAGGTTCTCGACGCGCGTCTCCATCAAGGAGAACGCGGGTGTATCGAGGTGGGCTGAAGGCTTGCCAGCTTGCTTTGTTCGAAGAGGTCAAGCGTCAGCTGTCCAGACCGAGTTCCTGGCGGAGCCGTTGCGCTCCGCTTGCGACCGTCCGCTTGCGCTCGCTGGTCCTCGCGAGCCTGTCTTCCGTGTATGCGAGGTTCTGTCGGATGGCCTCGTGGCTTGCTCCCAGCTTCTTCCCGATCTCGGCCAACGACATGACGTGGCCATCATGCCGATTGGATGTACGCCGTAGCGCGACCATCGCGTCTCGATCGATGTAGAGGTACTTGTCCAGCACCGCGTCGACTGTCTGCCAAGCGCCGACATGGAGGAGGTCGAAGGCTGCCCTTTCAGGAATGACAAGCAGTCCCAGCGAAGCAGGGTGAGACAAGTCAATCTGCAGGCCATCGACGCGTCGACTGGTCCCATGAGCTGGCGTGCCGCGGCCGAATGTGTAGCCAAGAAGGTTCTGCCAACTCAACCACTTCGGAGCTTGGACGCGAGCTTCTGTCAGCACGCGATCATGTTCCCAGTCGCCATTGAAGTGCTGTTGGTAGGGGAGTCGAGCCAGCTCCAGCATGTGGCGGAACAGGGCGGCCAACTGTTCGCTCACCACCGGACGGACAAGAGGTCTCAGGGTCCGCAAAGTGGTGGCCAGGTCTGCAGCGGCTTGCAAGAGCTCGTCGTTGACTCCCTGAGAGGCGGCGACCTGCCGCATCTTGCCCATGGTTGCCGCAGACCGCTTCCACTGGCCGAATCGTTCGATCAGCCCATCGGCGGCGCGGATGTCTTTCAGTGCCAACGGCTTGTAGAAGCTGGAGACGTGAAGATCACGCCTGTCCTGCCGGGAATCAGCATTCCGTTTGTGCCTTTGGCAGTACCGTCTTCCGCTTAACCCGACCTGCCGATAGCAGATCTCGCAGCGCCGTGACTCCGCGGACGTTGCCACGGACATCGCCCAGACACTCAGCAGTTGGAGTCCGTTCCCGCACTCCCTGTACTGGCCCCATGCCCGCTTGAAGGCTCGAGTCTTCAAGGGATCTCCTGCTTCGTCCAGGCGCAGTGGGCGATACATCGCGGCCCCAGCGGCTTTGGTCCACCCTGCAACATGGCGCAACTCTTCATCGGTTGCTTGCAGTGGGATCGCAACGGGCAACTGCCACGAGTACTTCATTGCACCCGGGTACTTGAACTTCTCTTCGTTCAGCAGTTCTTGGGTCCCGGAGGTGAGCTTCCTCCAGATGTCCTTGACCAGGCTGCTTTGCAGGTTCACTGCCGCGCGTAACCGAGCAAGGTGATCCTCGTATCCGCCCGATGGCTCCGTATGTAGCGTGTGCTCTCGGATGTCCAGCTCTTCGTAGGCCTCCAAGAGCTTCATCGCCTGGAACTGATCGTTTGCGGGTCGGGAGCGGAGTGCCAAGGCTAGTCCCAGCACCTCTTCGGCATTCCTTGCTGGCGGGACCATGTTGAACGGAAGGCGGCGCAGGGGGTCCCGCGCGTCGTTCGGCGGCTCGATTGCATAGAACGAATCTCTCAGGGTTGCCACGCTGAGAAGTGCGTCATGCAAGAAGCTCTCTGAGGTGGTGTTGATCTCTTGGATCAAGCGCCTGCGCAGCCGCGTGAGGTCGCGCTGGGTCGACCCGGCTAGATGTACCAAGGCAGCCAGACGCTGGTGCGCGCGACCGGTGGGTGTACGACTCAGTTCGCGGTCGCTGGACGACATCCAGCCCGATGTAGCCGACATGACCAAAGCCAGTAGATCGTCCTTGTTCATTTCGACGGAAGGGTTGCCTAGGCACTGAACTGGGTAGAGGGCCGGTTGGTGAATCTAGGCCCTCATGGCATGTGCCGTCAACTTAGTGTCAGTTCAGCTGTTTCCGGTTGCTCCGCGGGTAATCAAGATGCCAACAGTCGTCCTTGAGACGCCCCCGATGAGTCGGAAAGCGGGACGCCTCCTATCCCATCTCGGCCTTGCCGGTGTTGGGTGGGACGACAGATGCGCATGTGCGCTTGGTCCATCAACCGGAGAAAGTAGTGATACCCAAGAAGAGCCGCCGAACGGCGGAACAACGAGCTCGGATGCGCCGCTTGTTTGCAGCGCGCGCCTCCCTGCGTGAGTCCAGTCAGCGTGAACAGCTGCGGTTACCGCCAGCCGCCGCCGCCGCTGCGCCCTGGCCACAGAAGCAGGGCCCGGCAGCAGCAAGCACCGCGATCGGGCTGCCGGAGCAGGAATTCGAGGCCTTGCTCGCACGCCTGAAGTCCAGGCGCTACGTCCGACCGGTCGTCACCCCATCGGGTCACCGGGCGCGTGGGCGTTTCCCGAGCCTCAAGACCTACGCGGCACCGAATCTCAGCGCCGATTCGCCTGCCGCCCGCTACGAGAGTCTGGTCGAGCGGGATGCGTGGCGCGTCCTGGAGGTGGCCTCTGACGTCGAAGCGCTCGCGACCCACCCGATGGTGCTGATGCTGCCGGGGGTCGGCGCCGAAGGCGCAAAGCACTACACGCCTGACGTCAAGGTGGTGTGGAAGGCGCGGGCGCTGTGCATGGAGGTCAAGGGCATGCATTGGATCCAGAAGCAGTCATCCCGCGACGCACTCCGCGCAACTCTGCGCGGTATGCGAGCGGTTGGAGTTCCGCTGGCGCTCATCTCCGAAGCCGATGTGCGCGAGGACGGCCTTCAGCGCGAGTTGGCCGAACTGCTTCGGCTCCGTCCTTCGGCGGGTCTTCACAGGCAAGGGGTCGATGCCGCTGCCTGGGATCCCCTCCATCGAACCGAGCCCGACGCCGCAACCCTGAGGCGTTGGATGCAGGCGCAGGCCGTTTGCAACGCCCTGCTGGAGCGCGTCATGCGCCGCGACCCCGACGAGTTCATCCAATCCATTCCGATCAAGCACTAGGAGAGAGAACCATGAAGAACCCCACCTCAACGCCAGTACTGGCGAAGCGAACCGTAGCCCGCAAGCTCGTCTCCACCGGAGACATCCTCGCCGACGGACACCAAGAGAGGTCGACATCGGACGACCGACGGGCTCACGCCAACAAGGACGTCGTCGTCACCGGTCCTGTTGGGCCGGAGTCGTCGTCGGACCACCGGTGGATCGCGATGCGTGATTTCGCCAAGCACCACGGCGAGAAGCGTCAGCAGTACCGCGGCGTCTCGCCTTCTCGCCTGTGGCGCCAGAACTACTACCTCAGCGCTCTGGAGGCTGCGGGCGTCCCGTCGCTCGGGCGCAGGGTACTCGTCTGGTACCTGGACGACATCGCGCGCCAGCTCGGCGAACCCCGTCCGCCCCATCCGTCGACCATTCAGCGGTGGAGGCGGCAGGTCGTGCTCTCTCGCCGGGAAGCTTTCGATCGGCAGGCGTACTTCGACCACCTTCATCTGCGCCATACGTCACGTCGCCACTCCTGGGAGGCCGCATGAACCCGCTTCAACGAGGCCTTGCGCTGCAGCTCAACGGCGTGACCTACACGGTCGTAAAGAACAACGCCGGCGAGGAGACCCTGCTGCAGAACACCGAGACCGGCGAAGTCGCATCTCACAAGACGTGGAACCTCATGCAGGCATACGTCCAGGGAGAACTGCTGACGTCCTTTCAGCCGAGCAAGGTGGACACCACGGGAGCCCTCAGGAAGCATCCGCCCGCGCGCATGGATGGTATGTCGGCGGCGGCGAAGACGGAGACCCGGCGGCGCCTCGACTACCTGGTCCGCATCGACAAACGGGGTGGGTTCTCGGGGAACCGCAAGGCGCTGAAGGCGCACATCGCCGATGTCGCCCGAGAGCGCAACGATGAACGTTGTCCGCACATCTCTACAGTCTTCCGCTGGAGAAGGAAGTACCTCCAAGCACGCAAGGACGTCCGGGCGCTCTTTGCCCGCTTCGATAGCCAAGGCGGCAGAGGCGGATACAGACTGCAGCCACAGGTCGAAGCCCTCCTGGACGCAGCGATCGAACGCATTGTGCTTGGCCAGAAGGCGTTCTCTGCCGAGGAGGTGCGGGATGCCGTGAGTGTCGAGATTGCTCGGCAGAACCAGACCCTCACGGCATCCGAGCAGCTGAAGGTTCCTAGCCTCCGCACGACGCAACGTCGCATTCAGGCACTCTGGGCTTACGAGGTCACGGCGGCCAAGTACGGCCAGCGTGAGGCCGATCGGCGCTTTGCCGACATTTCGAACTCGCGCGCCGTTAGCCGTCTTCTGGAAATCGTCGAGATCGACCACTCGCCCATCGATGCGCTCGTCACAGATGGCGAGCGCCAATGCGCCGTAGCGCGGCCGGTGATCACGGTCGTTCTGGAGCGGCTGTCGCGTTGTGTTCTCGGGTACCACCTGAGCGCTGCGGGCCACGGTACAGCAGCGGTCTTCGAGGCCATTCGGCACGCTCTGCTGCCGAAGACGTACCTGACCGCGCCGGGCCGTTACGCGGATCTGGGCCTGGAGTGGCCGTGCTGGGGCTGGCCAGAGACGGTGCTGATGGATAACGGCCGAGAGTTCCATGCCAACGCCGTCACCGACACGCTGCTCGCGCTGTCGATCACGGCCGAGTTCTCGAAGTCGCGGTCACCCAATGACAAGGCGCACGTCGAGCGATTCCTGCGGACCCTCAACTATGGGCTCATTCACAAGCTGCCGGGAACGACGCTCAGCAAGGTCCATCACCGTCATGGCTACAAGCCCGAGAAAGAGGTGACCCTCACGATCGAGGAACTCGACAAGATCATCCACACCTGGATCTGCAACATCTATCACCGGCGGCCCCACGCCGGGCTTGGTGGACGAACGCCCCTGGAGGTCTGGAAGCAAGGAGCACAGGCCCATCCGCCGCTGCTCAAGCTGAACAAGCATGACCTCGACATCGAGCTGGGTGAGCACTGCAACAGTGCCGTACAGCACTACGGGATCGACCTCAACACGTTCGTCTACAGGTCGAGTCGGCTCCTGACCCTCAGAGGCATGTTGCCGGCGGACACCAAGGTCGCGGTGAAGTGGACCAAGAACGACGTCGGACACGTCTGGGTCTGGGACCAGATCCAGCAGGAGTACTTCAAGGCCGAGAACACCAAGTCTGAATACAAGGGCCTGACGCTTGAACAGGCCAAAGCACTGAAGAAGAGTATCGCGACGTCGGAGGCCGACCAGCAGCCTGTACGGGCCACTGGCGCAGAGGCAATCCGCGGCATGGTTGCCGATGCCATGAAGTCCAAGAGCCTGAAGACCCGCAAGGGGGGCTCGCACCTCGCCAACGCGACAAGCAAGGCGTCACGTGAAGAGGCTACTGCGCGGGATGCGGCTGATGAAGCCGTGCAGCAAGAGGCGCTTTCGCGCCTGGAGCTGCCTGAGCAGGGCGATGAGGGCGAACTCGTCCTTGAGTTCGAGATGACCAACGTGCGGGGGGCGTGATCATGGCGAACAATGAACTCGCAGCGTCGATCGCCGAGGATCTGCGCAGCACATTCATCAAGCTTCCCCGCGTGGTCCGCATCCTGGACCGCGCGACGCAGCTCATCGAAACCAACTGGGGCAACTCGGAGCCGGACCCCTTGGTGGTGCTGGGGGAGACGGGGCTCGGCAAGAGCACGCTGCTCAAGCACATCCTGAGCAAGCACCCTAGGATCGAGCACGAGACGCTCTCCGAGATTCCTGTGTTGTATGTGGAGGTACCAGCACGCAGCACGATCCCTCGACTTTCCGGAGAGATGCTCAAGTCGATCGGCTTGCCGTTCCAGATCAAGGGTGATGACGGTGAGGCTGCACTCGTCACGTTGATCAAGGAGTGCCGGATCAAGCTGGTCATCCTGGATGAGATGAACCACATGGTTGACCGAGGTAGGAGCCGGACCCACTACAACGTCGGTGATTGGGTCAAGCAGATGTCGCACAAGGCAGGAGCCTCGTTTCTGCTTGCTGGAACACCGAGAGCAGCAAACCTTCTGAAGACCAATGAGCAACTGGGCGACCGGTTTGCCGAGGTGGTGTCCCTGCGTCCGCTGGCGGGCAAAGAGTTCTCGGCAGCCCTGAAGGTGTTCCAGGCCCACCTGGGTCGGGTCGACTCAGTAGACCTGACGTCTCCTGCCTTGCTCAAGTTGATGGCTTTCGCCACCGGAGGGCGACTTCGGGCGATCCGGCGTTTGCTTGTTCGGGCTGTCGAGATTGGTCTCTGTTCTTCGGAACCAAGAATCGACATCCCGGCGCTGACCCGCGCATTCTCGGAGGTCATCTACGCCGATGCGCCGAACTCGCGTAATCCTTTCTCACCCAGGTTCAACGGACATCCGTTGACCAAGGCCGGTGAGCCGTTTGCTCCGCGCGCGGAGTACACATGACGCACCCGCCCAAACCCGTACTGCCGGTCCGCCCTCGCCGGCGCATCGATGAGTGGTCGGAAACTCACCTCGTCGACGTGGCGCGAGCGAACGGGTTGGCTCGACCCTGGCGTAACCACCTTGAGCTCGTCCGTTCGGCTCTGCCTGCAGTCGGACCGCTGCTCACTACCAGCGTCAAGGCTGCTAGTACGCTGAAGGATGGAAGCCCGCTGTTTGGCGGGCTTGAGGTCCCGCAGCGGAGTCGAATTGGGCGTGCCGGAAACATTCGGTACTGCCCAGCCTGTCTCACAGAGGCGCCTTACGTGCGCAGCCGCTGGCGAGTGGTCGGGTATGACGTCTGCGGCAAGCACGGTTGCCTGCTGAAGAACGACATCGTCGAGCCGGCCTACTCGCCCAACTACAAGGCGCCCGGAAGATCTCACTACGGCTCCGCAACGAGTTCCTGGTTGTGGGACGGTGCTGTTTGTGCCCTCCCTGAAGGGCTGATGGCCCACAGAAGAATCTGGCTTCCCTTCGAGAAGCTCGATCAAGATGAAGGCTCGGAGTCCAAAGCGACCGCGCTGGCCTTGGCCTGGGCGCTGGTGCTGCAGCGCCTGATTGACGTAGCTACTGGCAGCGACCGTGGAGGTGTGCGAGACGACTCCGCAGGCGACGCGGCTGCCCGGCGCGGTTCCTGGCTGGTTCAGCACGGCTCTGCTTTCGAGCCTGGCTGGGCTGGCTACATGTCGCTCCTGGCCGCGACACCGGCGGTACGCACCAGGAGGAACTTGCGCCGCGCGCTTGCCGCCTTCATCGCTGGAGACGATGCCGAGCGCTCGGTGTTCTCGCTGGTGCCTCTCGATGACATGCTTGCGCGCCTGGATGCAGCGACGCCAGAGTTGGGTGGCGTCGCCAAAGCGTGGAGCAACAAGCTCCAAGGCTTCAAGGCAAGCTGCTTGAGCATCTACGAAGCGAGTCTGGAGGTTGGCGTCGCGACCACTCGCTTTGAGTCCTACGTCCGAGAGCATGGTATCGAGCCAGCCCAAGTGGTCTTCACGGGGCGAAAGAGGCATCAGTACTTCACACGCGAACAGGTCCACGCGGTGAGGCGCTACTTCCTGTCGCTGGTCTCGGTAGAGGAGTTGGTCGAGTCCCAGGGCCTGAGCTGGCCGGGCTACTACAGCCTAAGGACGGCCGGGTATCTGAACCCATGCATCGAGGCCGGCCGGCGCTTTGTCAAGAGATCCGAGCTCGGGACCTTGTTGACTCGCCTGGAAGAGGCTTCCCGGCCGGTTTCGGAAGCCATCCGCCCGTTGACGTCGCTGTTCGGGGATGAAGTCTTCGGTCCTAACGTTCGTCAGCAAGTCAGCAAGGGCCTGGTGGATGGCGTGCTGCAGGGCTCGATCCCTGTGTTTCGGGACTTGTCCGAGAGCCACTTCGCTGCATTCAAGGTCCACGACACCATCGCTGTGCAGCGCGATCAGCTGCGCCTCTTCAGCCTGTCCAGCAGCCGAGCGGAGCGGGCGGCGAGACACGGACAGATGGAGCTGTTCGCATGACCGCGCTCCACGACGTCGTTCGTACCTTGCCGGTGCGTCCGAAACAGCAACCAGGAGAGTCCGACCCTGGCTATGTCCTCCGGCTGAGCGCCCGAAACGGGCTACCTGGTGCCGCCCGCCTCTTGAGCCTTTGCGGCGTGAGGGCGCATGGCAGGGCCAGGTACTGTCCTGCGTGCCTTGCCTGCGCCGACTCCACCTGGTCTCGACACTGGCTGGACGCGGAGACCTTGTGGTGCAGCGAGCACGGGATCTGGTTGATCGACGAATGCACGCGATGTGGTCGATCACTGGCATGGAGAGGGCTGGGCTGGTCTCGTTGTAGATGCGGTGCCGACTTGTCGAAGGCGAAACCCGTGCCCGTGTCGGCCGATGTCCTTCAGTTCAACCCATCGGAACTCGGGCGGGGCTCGCTTGTGCGGTGGCTCGGTGCCTTGAACAGCTTCGGACTGGGTGCGAAGGCCTTCAAGAGAGCCGACAGCCACGTGCAGTCGAAGGTGCGGGCGGTCCTGGAGTCAGGTACGTCGATGAGGCTGGCGTGGCCGACAGGTTTTCATCACTGGTTGGCGTTGCATCGGTGTGCTCCTGACGGCAAGCCAGCGCTTACAGTCAACACGGCTTGGCCTGGACTGGTTCGCTACACCGTTCGATTGAACTCCCACGGAGACAGGAGCCTGGTCAGAGGGGCTATTGCGTCGTTCGTCGACATGGTCCATCAGACCGGGATACCTGTGCTAGGGAGAAATCCGTCCATTCCGCAGCCGTCCAAGTCTCTGACTGCGACCGCCCGCGATCTGGGTGTCAGCCTGAAGCGACTGCAGGTGGCACTTCCCGTGGCCATGCCCGGCAGTGTGGCGATCTATAGGACAGCGGGTGGAAGAACTCGCGGGGCGCTCCATCCAGACGCCGCTCCCGGGGTGTTCAGCTTCATTCGTGATGGCATCAGTGTCAAGTTGGCGGCTCGCTTCCTTGGTCTGTCGCGTAGGCGCGTGATATCGCTCGTAGACGCTAGAGTCCTGCTCGGGTGGGGGCGCTACGTCAGCCAGCACTCGTGCGTTGCTTTGCAAAAGCAGCTGATCGACAAGGCACAGCCAATGACGGCACCGGCAGAGGCCGAGCCGCTGGGCGAAGTGCTCAGGTTGTGCGTGCCTGAGCACCGGAGTGGCATCCTGTTTAGGGCCCTGGTGACAGGGGACATCCCCATGTACCGAGCCCGCGAGGCGGTCGCAGCGGCCCCGCTGCTTGTCCGCCGAGCCGATGTTGTCGAACTGCTGCGTGCGCAACGGGTAGGCGACGGCCCAACGATGACTGTTGTCGAGGCTGCCGAACGCCTGGGCGTCAAGCAGCAGGTGGCCTATCACTTGGTCCGAGAAGGGCTGTTGGCATCAACTCGCGCAAAGGTGGGGCGACGAGCGGGGGCTGTTGTCTCTGCCGGCGCCATCGATGCTTTCGAGCTGCAGTTCGCTGCTCTCGTCACGTTGGCTTCCGCTGCAGGCGTGGGCGCGCGCCGCTCGGTCTCTTGGGGCCGTGCCCAAGGTCTGAAGTTCGTCTCGGGTCCGAGCATCGATGGAAGTCGGCAGTACTTTGTTGAGCGGCCTCGGAACGGCGATTCCCTCGGCCAAGACAAGAGCGGTGATGCCGCTGATAGTTTCCGTCCCGAGGCTGATCGCTCAGGCTCAACCTCGACGGGCAAGGAGTAGGTAATGACGGATCCCTCCGACGCATCCCGGGGCTCGCGCGCGTTCGATGACTTCCAAGCGTTGCTTTCCAGTTGGCCACCAACGAGGCCTGATTCCCCAGGGCCGTTGGCCAAGGCCGCCGTCGTGGGTGCCGTTGAAGCGCTGACGGTCGAGTCCACGCGGCTCGCCAACGAGGTCGACGCGGTGCGCCGGCAACTCCGCGAATTGGAGAAGGAGCTTGAACGAGTCCGCTCCGAAGAGCGCCGCTCAGCCTTGGCAGTTCTTCGCACTGTGATCGGTGTGTTCGCCATCCGGTCCGACGAGTTGGAGGCACCGGGTCAAGGCGCTGCTGGCGAATGTCTGGATGACGCCCAGCTGAATGCGGAAGAGCCACCTGCTGCAGAGCCTGCCGTAGGACCGGGGCTTTACCTCGGCCCAAACGGCGAGGTTTGGCTTGGTCGCGGCCGCCGCCCGACCTGGCTGAAGCAGGCACTTCTTCGGGGGGCGCAGCTTGCCGACTTCTGGAAGGCAGGTCTGGACCTGGGTTCCACGTCGGGAACTTCGGGCGATGACTCACCGGACTCTGCAACAGCACAGACAAGCAAGGAGACCGTCGAGCCCCAACTCACTTGGTAGGGCAAGTCGGCCGTCTGCGCGCATGGTGGACGACCTAGTCTGCTGGCTGGCGACATGTTCGAGGCATATGCGACGCAGCCTGAGCTTGAAGCTGTCCGATCATGAGCGCTTCCTCCTGTAGACCCAGCTTGGCCCGGGTGGGTTCAGACGGTGGCCCATACCGCCTCGGTGTCGATGATCTGCAGAAAGCGCTCCACGCGAAAGCCGTCCGGATACAGCGTGCCGCGAGCACCGTTGGTTGAGGTCGGCTGAACACCAATGCTCGAAGTTGGGACTTCGGCCAGCCCTTCGGGATCGTCAAGCAAGTGACAGTCGTCCCGCAGTGCCATGAGCAGTTCCTCGAGGGAGATCTTCAGGAAGCCTGAGAATCGCTCATGGTCGCACTCGATCGAGGTGTCGACGATCCAGGCGTGTACGTCTTTAGGCTGTGGTGCTGATGCCAGCCCCAAGGACCCTCGGAGCGCGATGTCTGCCTGCAATGCAGCCATTACCACTGGTAGCTTTCGCTGGAGCTGCAGCCCCGCCTTTCTAAGCGTGGTTGTGCGGTGGAGCCAGGCATCTCGGACCGACTTGCGGATGAAGGTGGACTTGACCTCCAACACGAAGAGCCTGCCATCCAAGGCGGCCAAGACATCGACTTCGCCTGCGTCGCTCTGTTCATCAGGCGGGGTCCAGTTCAACACTACCCGGAAGCCGCGATCCGCGAGGAGCCGCGCTACCCCCTTCTCGATGCGTTGGGTCTCATCGCGAGTCTCACCCCGCCCTGTCGAAAGCCGGCGCAAGTTGTTGATGGCCGCCGTGCTGTTGTTCTGCATGCCGTGGACCCATGGCAGTTGAACGAGCGTTGTGCCGAACTTCAGGAACGGGCGCTCGATGAGCCGGGGCTTCAAGCCGGGCGTGCCTTGTTGGAGCCGCTGTGCCAAGTTCGCCATGTCGAACGTCCAGAAGTTCAGAATGGCCGCGGCCATGCGCGCGCTGCCCTCAGGCTGCTTGGCCGTGACTGTCCAGCCTGTGATGGCCTTCACCTTGTCGGCGTGTGAGGACCAGGTCAGGGGAAATCGATTCTGGTTGCCCTCCCGTATAC
>ERZ761602.2660-NODE-2660-length-27286-cov-10.244501_pt1 | contig 27286 bp, 22 predicted proteins | sample MGYA00512165_ERZ761602 | MGnify/ENA primary metagenome ERZ761602 (study PRJEB28899, sample SAMN02445085) | bioreactor sludge metagenome | biome: EBPR sludge; isolation source: Thorneside wastewater treatment plant | place: Australia: Brisbane, Thorneside...
GCCCCCAGCCCCGCCTTTCGGATGGAGTCGCGGTGCGCCTGACGGCGAAACGCGGCCCCATCAAGGCGCGTGGTTTCACTCTTCTCGAGATGATCGTCGTGCTGCTGATCATCGCCACCATGGCGACGCTGCTGGGCACCTCGATCGTCGGTCGGCTGGACAGCGTCAAGGTCGCCACGGCGGCGCGCGATCTCACGGCAGCGCTGCGCCACACGCGCAGCCAGGCGATCCTGCATCGCGAGGAGCGGTTCCTCGAAGTCGACCTCGACAGCAAGAGTTACCTGGCGCCGGGTCGCGGCGCCGTTGAACTGCCCGAGGCGATGGAGCTGAAGCTGCTGACGGCGCAGTCCGAAGTCAGCAGCGACAAGATTGGGCGCATCCGCTTCTTCGCCGACGGCGGCTCCACCGGCGGCCGCGTGACCCTGATTTCGGGCGGTCGCACCTGGAAGGTCAATGTGTCCTGGCTGACCGGCGAGATCGAGATGGATGATGGCCGCAAGGAGCGACGATGAAGCAGGGAAAAGGAAAATGGAAAATGGAAAAAGGCAGGGCGTGCGCGCGTGCAGTCCTTTTTCCTTTTTCCTTTTTCCTTTTTCCATCTGCCGCTGACTGCGGAGCGCCTCCACCGATTTCGCGCCGCAAGCGCCAGCAAGGCGGTTTCACTCTCCTCGAAGTCCTCGTTGCGTTCATCGTCTTCGTGATGATCTTCGGTGCCGTGCTTGAAGCGCTGGGCATGGCGATGCGCAACACGCGGCGCTCGGCCGAGGTCAGCGAGGCGGCGCTGTGGGCGCAGTCGAAGCTGGATGCGCTCGGCACCATCGAAGAACTGGAGGAAGGCAGCGACAGTGGCGAGTTCAACCGCCGCTACCGTTGGCAACTGGATGTGCGCAAGGCGGAGATCGCGCGTGAGGATGGCATCTCGGCCGACAGTTTCCCGGTCGACCTGTATCGCGTCGAGCTGGTGGTGTCGTGGGGCGACCGCAATCGGCGCACCGAGCAGCGCTTCGTGACCCTGCGCTCGATGCTGAAAGAGGGGCAGTTCTGATGGGCCGGGAAAAGGGAAAAGGGAAAATGGAAAAGGGGAGTGCCAGAGCGGCGCTGTTCCATTTTCCGTTTTCCTTCTTCCTTTTTCCCGCTTCTGGCGCGCGCCCGAGCGCACGCCAGAAGGGCTTCACCCTCATCGAACTCCTCATCGCCATGACCCTGGTGGCGCTGCTGATGATGATGGTCTACGAGGGCTTGCGCACCGGGCAGCGCGCGGCGGAGACCGGGCAGGCGTTCATCGACCGCACCAATCGTCTGCGCATTACCCACGAGTTCGTGCGCCAGCAGGTCGGACGCCTGATGCCGTTGGCCTACAAGCAGGAAGCGTCCACCGGCAAGCTGTTCATGTTCGAGGGCGATGGCGAGAAGATCCGTTACGTCGGGCCGATGCCGGGTTATCTCGGTTACGGCGGCACCTACGTCCAGGAGCTGGAACTGGTCCGCGATGGACGTTTCCGCTCGTTGGTGTTCCGCTACTGGCTGCACAACGGCTTCGACGAAAAGGACATCGATGAGTCGTTGCCGCCGATCCAGTTGTTGTCCGGGATCCGCGACGGCAGCTTCCAGTTCAAGGGGCTCGATCCGGAGGGCAAGGTCGGCGACTGGGAGCAGGACTGGGAAGATCCGCAATTGACGCCGCTGTCGATCAAGCTGGAACTGGAGATGAGCCCGGAGAGCCGCATCGACTGGCCGTTGCTGGAGATCGTCATGATGGTGGACGGTGGCGCAACGCGTGGCTTCAACACCGGCATGCTGCCGTCGGGATGATCGCGCCTTGAACCGGTACAGACAGAAAGGCATTGCGCTGATCCTGGTGCTCTGGGTATCCGTGCTGATCGCGGTATTGCTGGCGAGCTTCAGCCTGAGCGCGCGTGTCGAAGCGCTGCAGGGGCGCAATCTGCTCGACTCCACGCGTGCGCGCTATGCCGCGGAAGCCGGCTTGCATCGGGCTGCCTACGAACTGCGCGGCAGCAACCCGGACACGCGCTGGGTGGCCGATGGACGCATCTACCCGATCGAATTCGAGGGTTTCGAGATCGAGGTCGAAATCTACGACGAGACCGGCAAGGTCGACATCAACGTGGCCGACGGCGTGCTGCTGGCGGCGATGTTCAAATTCGGCGGCCTGGATGAGGTCGAAGCCGACGCCTTGGCCGCCGCCGTGATGGATTGGCGCGATCCGGACGATCTGATCAGCGTCAACGGTGCCGAGGAGAGGGAATACCAGGCGGCCGATCGCAGTTACAAGCCGCGCAACGCACCGTTCGAGACGGTTTCCGAGATTCAACAGGTGCTGGGCATGAGTTTTGAGCTGTACCGGGAACTTGAGCCGCTGATGACCATCTATTCCGGACGTGCTCAGCCCAATCCGGCGTTCGCGTCTCCCGAAGTCCTGCAACTGATACCCGGCATGAATTCCGATCTGGTGACCATGTTCGTACAGCAGCGTCAGCAGGTGCCGGGTGGACCAGGGCAGCCGTTACCCCTGGTCTTGCCCGACGGCACACCCGTGGTGGCGCAGGGTGGGGGCCTTACGTACACTATCCGGTCCCGTGCCGCACTGCCGGGCGGCGCCAGCGCCAGCCTGGAGGCGACCGTGCGGCTCGGTGCGAGCGTGGTGGCGCGGCGTCCGTTCCGTATCGTGCGCTGGCGCGATGGCGAAGCGAAGTGAGCTTCGCGCCGAATCCGGCAGATCCAGACCGTAATCGACTCAGGGTATTGATGGGCATGAGTTTGCTTGACGTGGGCACAGAGAAGGGCGCGAGGGCACGCGGGTGCCGGCGTCGGCATTGCCCCGCAGCCGGTAGGCGCCGGCTCGCCTGCGCATGCCCGCCGCCTGCGGCCGCGTCGTCTCCTTGCGCCCGCTTGCCCTTGCGCCCCCGCGACCGCTCGCACTCATGCTCGACCTGATCCAGAAGCCTTTGCGGCGGCTGCGGCAACGCTATGAAAAGAGCGGAGTCGCGCAATTCCTGACGTGGTGGCGTTCCGAGCTGCTGGCCGCGTTGCCGCCCGCCTGGCGCGAGTGGCTGGCCGCAGAGCGGGCGCTGGTCACGCTGGTTCCGTTGGCGGATGGCTGGTTGGTCAGGCGATTGCGCGGTGGACACGTCGAAAGCGAAGAAACCGTAGCCGCCGACCGCGAATTGCTGGCGCAGAGCGCCGAGCGCCTGCGCCCCGAGCAGGAACAGGCGCCGCGGCAGGTGCTGCTGCTGCCGGTCGAGCGCACGCTGCGCCGACGACTGACGCTGCCGTTGGCGGCCGAGGAGCACCTGGCGTCCGTGCTTGCGTTCGAAATGGATCGGCAGACCCCGTTTCGCGCCGATCAGATCTACTTCGATCATCGCATCCACAAGCGCGACCAGTCCGCGCGTACCATGCTGGTGGAACTGCTGGCAGTGCCGCGCGGCGTGCTCGATCAAGTGCTGCAGAGCGTCGGCAGCCTGCCGCTCGACGCCGCTGACGTGGCCAATGGTGGGGTGCCGGCGGGTTTCAACCTGCTGCCGCCCGACCGCCGCGCGCGTCGCGTCGACAAGCGTTTGCGCCTGAATCTGATTCTTGCGGTGTCCGCAGTGGCCCTGTTGTGGCTGGTGATGTGGCAATCGCTGGCGCTGCGCGAACAGGCGATCGAGCGCCTCAACGAAGAAAAGTCGGTCGCCAGCGCAGCCGCGATGCAGAGCGCCGAACTCAAGCGACAACTGCGCGACGCCATCGAAGGCGCCAACTTCCTGGCCAGACGCAAGGCCGAGCAGGCGGTCGCGGTGGACGTATTGGCCGAAGTGACGCGCCTGGTGCCTGACGATACCTGGCTGGAGCGCCTGTCGTTCGTCGGCGCGCAAGTCCAGTTGCAGGGTCAATCGGCGCGCGCCGACAAGCTGATCGGCATCCTCACGGAATCGCGCTGCCTGGAGAAACCGCAATTCCAGGGGATCATCATGCCAGATGGTGCCACCGGCAAAGAACGATTCAGCCTTGTCGCCGACCTCAAGACCGGAGCCTGCCATGGCACTGACACTGCTGCCGGCTCCCGGTAAGGGCAAACCGGTCGCGATCGGCCTGGCGCTGCTGGCGCTCGGGCTGGTTTACCTGGTGCTGTTCCATGGGTTCATCGCCCAGCACATCGCTTATGCCAGCGAAATTTCCGAACTCAAGGACGCCGAACTGCGCTTTCGTCAGGTGGCTGCGCAACGTCCGCAGATCGAGCAGCGTCTGGCCGAAGTGCGCCAGTTCCAGGCGGGCGCCAACTACTTCCTGCCCGAGGACAGCTTCGATCTGGCTGCGGCCAATCTCAACAGCCAGCTGAAGCAGATCATCGCCGAAAAGGCGCGCGATCCGCAGCGCTGCCAGTTGATCAGCAGCCAGAACGAGCGCCCGACCGCGCCCGAGCCGTACCAGCGCGTGGTGGTCAAGGTGCGCATGCGCTGCGACCTCGACGACCTCACCGAAATCCTCTACGAGCTGGAAAACGCCACGCCGTTCCTGTTCGTGATCGAACTGAATCTGTATCAGCAACAGATGTTCCAGGGCGGCATGCCGCAGCCCAACCTCGGCGACATGGATGCTCGCTTCGACGTCTACGGCTACATTCGCAAGCCCGGAGGCCAGGGATGAAGCGCGACCTTGGCCAATGGATGACGCTGGTGCTCGGCGCCCTGTGCGGCCTGCTGGCACTGATCGCCACCCTGCAGTCGCTGGGTGTAGGGTCGGGCTATCGTTTGCTGAGCGACGAGGAAACGACACTCGACGCCGACCTGATGCAGCCGATGCGGCAGGTCGAGTTCAAACTGCCGGCGTTTGCGCAATACATCGAGATTGGCCAGCGCCCGTTGTTCACCAACGATCGCAAGCCGCGACCGATCGACGACAAGGCGGGCGCCGCGGTGGCAACCGATGCGCCGCCGCCGGTGCCGTTGAATGCCACGCTGCTCGGCGTGCTCATCGATCCCGACCACCAGGTGGCGATCCTGCGCGACAACGCCTCGAGTTCGGTCATCCGCGTGCGTCAGGGCATGCCGCTGCCGGGCGACCTGTCCGGCTGGACGCTGCAGGAACTTGCGCCGCGCAAGGCGATCTTTGACGGGGGGGCGCAGCAGGGCACGGCCGAGCTCAAGCTGGACATGTCGAAGACGCCCGCAGGTCCGCCGGTGCCGCCGCCGGGCATGGTCCCGCCGGCCGCGAATGCGCAAGCCGGGCAGCAGCCAGGCCAGCCGCAGGCGTCCCCGCAACCGTTGCCGACCGATGAGGCTGCGCGTCAGGCCGAAGTACAGCGAATCATCGAGCAGCGGCGGGCGCAGATGCGCGCCGAGGCCGAGAAGATGAACCAGCAGCAAGGGAAGCAGTAAGGAGAGTTTGGTGAAGAAAGGACTTCGACGAGGCGCGCTGGCACTGACCGCATGGATGCTGGTCGGTTGTGCCGCTCCGACCTTCACGCGGTTGAATCCGACGACCACTGCCGAGCAGCGCGAGCAGGTGCGCGAGATCGCAAGGTCGATGGATCCCGAGGCGGCCGCAGAGCGCGATCGCGCCGAGGCCAGTAATGCGCGCGCGCAGGCCGAGGCCGATGCGCAGGCCGAGAAAGCGGCCAGCATGATGCAGCCGGGCAGCGGAGAGCTGATCGATCTCAGTGTTGCCCGCAAGATTCCGCGCAAGCCGCCCGAGCAGGGCAAGGCCAGCCTGAACTTCGCCGACATGCCGATCGCTGACGTGGTCAAGATGATCCTCGGCGACCTGCTCGGCGAGAACTACATCATCGCCGCCGGCGTCAGTGGCACGGTGACCTTCTCGACGGCGCGGCCGGTCACGCCGGAACAGGCGCTGTCGATCCTGGAAATGCTGCTGTCCTGGAACAACCTGGCGCTGATCTATGTCGATGGACAGTACTCGGTGGTGCCCGCGGCCAATGCCGTGCGCGGCAATCTGACGCCGCGCGTCGGTCCGGCCGAGCAGGCGCGCGGTTATGAAGTGCGCGCCATCCCGCTCGAGTTCATCGCGCCGACCGAAATGGAAAAACTGTTGCAGCCGTATGCGCGCGAGGGCGCCATCCTCAAGGCCGACAACTCGCGCGGACTGATCATCATCGCCGGCAGTCGCCGCGAACTGGAAAACTACATGACCACCATCGACGTGTTCGACGTCGACTGGATCAAGGGCATGTCGATCGGACTGATCACGCTGGAACAGGCGGAAGCAAAAACGCTGGCGCCGGAACTCGACCAGATCTTCGGCGAGCAGTCGGCCTCGCCGCTGGCCGGCATGTTCCGCTTCATTCCGATCGAAAGACTGAATGCGATCCTGGTGATCACGCCGCAGCGGCGCTATCTGGATGAGGCCGAGCGCTGGATCTCGCGTCTGGACCAGGGGGGCAACCAGCCCGGCGTGCGTCTCTACGTCTACGATGTCAAGAATGTCAAGGCCACCGATCTGGCCGATCGCCTGAATGACATCTTCGGCGGCAGCGGCGGCCAATCGACTCGCCCGCGCACGGCGTCGGCCGCCGGCAGCGTGGCGCCGGGAATGATTCCCACCGAGTTGTCATCGTCCAGCGGATCTTCGGTGCAACTGACCAACCCGGGCGGCGAGAAATCGGCCCGCGACAACCAGGTCAGCCGGCCGTCGAACTTCGCTGCGCAGAGCTCTGGGGGCAGCCGCGCAGGCGTGGGCGCAGCTTCCGGCGCTGCCGGCGGTGGCGACGAGGGGCTGGCGATCGTGGAAGGCGAAGAAATCCGCATCACCGCGGTCGAGGAAAACAACCAGTTGGTGATGCGCGCGACGCCGGGCCAGTACGAAGCGATCCGCGGCGCCATCCGCAAGCTCGACACGGTTCCGCTGCAGGTGCACATCGAAGCGCGCCTGCTCGATGTCTCGCTGACCAACAACCTGCAATTCGGCGTCAAGTGGTATTTCGAGGATGCGCTGGATCGTCTGCAGCCGCCGGACGAGCCCGACGACAGCGGCACATCGGCCTTCAAGCGCGCCATCCACGGCGACAATTTCGGCGAGATCACGTCGGCCGGCGTCAACTGGATCTTCGCCGGTCGTCGTGCCGGCGCACTGGTCAGCCTGTTGCAGAGCGAAGGTGACGTCAAGGTGCTGTCGGCGCCGTCGGTGCTGGTGCTCAACAACACCGAGGCCAATATCAACGTCGGCATCCAGATCCCGGTGGTCAGCAGCTATTTCAATCCGATCACCAGCCCGGGTGGCGGCAGTGGGGTCGGCCAGAGCCAGGTGCAGTTCCGCGACACCGGCATCATCCTCAACGTCAAGCCGCGGGTGAATCCGGGTGGCCTGGTGTTCATGGAGATCAAGGCCGAACAGAGCACGCCCGGACCCGCAAGTTCGGTCCAGGAATTCGGCGGCAACGTGCCGATCGACAAGAAGACCATCGAAACCGAAGTGGCGGTGCAGAGCGGCGACACCGTGATGCTCGGCGGTCTGATCCAGCAGAACGACAACAATTCCAGTTCCGGCATGCCCGGCCTCAAGAACATCCCGTTGATCGGCAAGTTGTTCGGTTCCAGCACCAGCGACAACTCGCGCAAGGAATTGCTGGTGTTGATCACCCCCACGGTCATTCGCGGTGGCGCCGACCAGGCGCGCGAAGTGACCGAAGAGTACAAGGCTCGATTCCGGGGGCTGGCGCCGCTGATTCGTGACATGGAAGAGGCCGAACGGGCGCGCCTGGCGCCGGTCGAATGATGATGGCGAGCTGTTTCGACGCCGCCCACGGAAGCACCTGAATCAAAGGAGTACAAGGATGAACCAAGGTTTCACGCAAGGGATCGGCCAGGGCATGCGCATGGCGCTGGCCGCGGCGTGCACGTTGACGCTTGCCGCCTGCGCGGGTCAGGCCACGCGCCCGGTCGCCGACAGCGGTCAGCCCGCGGCCACGTCAACCGTGGCGCCAGAAGACCAGGCGAAGCAGCGAGCGCTCAGGCGTTGGGACCTGCTGATCGAGCGTCGCTTCGAGGAGGCCTATGACCTGTTGTCCCCGGGTTACCGTCAAACCTTGAGCAAGGAGGCTTACGTCAAGACGATGAAGGATCGTCCGGTGCAGTGGACGCGGGTCATTTTCAACAAAGCCACTTGCGAACCGGGGGTTTGTGTCGTAGAAATCCAGGTCAATGCCCAATTCCAGATGCCGGTGATGCGCGTCGGTACGGTCGACGCGCTCAACATGGTCTCCGAGAACTGGATACTGAGCGACGGTGAGTGGTACCTGGTACCGCAAGCCGAGCGTTGATTCCAAGCAGCTCGTTGATAAGTTGTTGCATGCTGAACCCAGTTGTCTTAGCATCCAGCCTGCTCTTGTCTAACCATGCCGCAAAGAGGGGGAACCCCCGACTCGGTATCCGGTTGGCAGTAGGCGAAGCCCTGTAGTTGACTAGGAGTGTTGGTAATGAAAAAGAACACCATGGCGACTGCCATCATCGCCGGCCTCGCCGGCGTCGCTGGCATCGCGAACATCTCGACCGCTGTTAACCTGAACCCGGATGGCGTGGGTCAGGTTCTGCTGTACCCGTACTATTCCGTGAACGCTGGCAACACGACGGTTCTGTCGGTCGTCAACACCACCGATTCCGGCAAGGCTGTGAAGGTGCGCTTCCTCGACGCGATGAACTCGCGCGAAGTGCTCGACTTCAACCTGTACCTGTCCGAATACGACGTCTGGACTGCCGGTATCTTCTCGCTGGATGCGGCTGGCCCGGCGAACATCGTGACCTCGGACACCAGCTGCACGGTGCCGGGCATCGAGAGCGGTATCTTCCAGATCCCGGTCCTGCCGGACGGTCGTCGTTACTTCCCGTTCCGTACCTCGTTCTTCTCGGATCAGGCCACCTTGGCTGCTGGCGCTTCGAGCGGCAACGCTCGTACGCGTACCGGTTACGTCGAAATGATCGAAATGGGTTCCATCCCCTACGATTCGGCGTTCGGTTTCGGCTTCTTCCTGACCCACATCAACAACCGTCCGGCTGACTGCTCGGCGCTGGAAGGTGCGTGGCTGGCGTCGGGTACTCCGGGTGGCAGCGGCATTTGGTTCAACAACCCGCGTGTTGACCTGGAAGCTCCGACCGGTGGTCTGTTCGGTGGCGCGGCGATCGTCAATGTCGCCGATGGCACCTACATCAACTACAACGCCGAAGCGATCGATGGTTTCTCGGCTGCCATTCAGCACACGGGTCCGGGCTCCATCTTCCCGAACTTGGGTAGCGCGTCGCAGGCGGGTGGCGGTGTCGTCACCAGCTATGTGTTCGATCGTGGTCGTCTGATCACCAGCAACTGGTTGGTGTCCGGTGCTGGCGCTGGCGTCGGTGCGGCGAATGCCGTGTCCGCCGTGCTGATGCGCGAAGCACTGTTCAACGAGTATGAAGTCGATCCGGATCTGGGTGCGGCTTCCGAGTGGGTGGTCACGCTGCCGACCAAGAAGTTGTATGTCACGGGCCCCGCGCCGTCGACGGCTCAGCCGGTCGTTGCTTTGCCTCCGTTTACCGTTGGCTGGGCTAGTTGCGAGCGCGTCTCGGGTCGCATCTACAACCGTGAGGAAGATACCTTCCGCATCTTCGACTTTTCGCCGGGTGGTGCTCGCACCGCGATCTGCCGTGAAGCGAACGTGTTGTGGTTCCAGCGCGCGCCGAACGCTGCTGCTGCTTCGCCGATCCACGGCGAGCCGGCTTACGCGGCAGTGCCGACCTACCTGCGTCTGTTCGGTATCACCCAGAAGACGTTCAGCAACGGTTGGTTCTGGCTGGGCTTCTACGACGAAAACGCGATCAACTCGGTGGGTGCAGCAGATCCGCTCGAGCGTCCGGCTCTCATCGAGACGGCTCCGGGCGCAACCGGTCCGGATCGCTTCTACGGTCTGCCGGCGGTCGGCTACTGGGCTCTGCGCGTTCTCAACGTGAACCAGGGCGCTGGCCTGCAGGCTTCGTACGGCGGCGCTTACCCGCACCGTGCATCGCGCGCCTGCTTCAAGGGTGACTTCGGCGATTCGGCTCCGTGCGATTGATGCTCGGCTGATTCGCAGTAGTGTTTGAAACGAGGGGGGCGAAAGCCCCCCTCGCTCATTGTGAGAATCGCGAAAGCCCCGGGCGGCGCGCTTGCCCGCGAATTGAGCAAGAGCGGCGCAAAGACCTGCACCGACGGAAAAGTGGCCCGCGAGGCCGGATCAGGATCCCTCAAGCGCATATCAAGCTGGCCTGTCGCCCATCTGCTGCGCCGCGCCGGCCCTCCCTCTCGGCGAACATCTGATCCCGGCGAAAGGCGGTTGTACCTGGAGTGTTTTTCCATGAAATCAATCGCAATGGCACAGCCCTGTCTGGACGCGTTTGCCGCCCGGCAGCAACCGCGACAGAGCACCGACTGACGAAATCCAGAACAAAGCGCAACGTCGAACGGAATACGCGAATCAGGCTCCAGTTGACGACGAAACCCGGTATGGATGTATCTCATCGACATCGGCGCTGATTCACCTAAGGCCAATCATGCAGGTTAAGCCGGGCTGTCCAGATTCCGTGAAGGCTGATAGCCGCGAAGCCAGCAGATTGCAGTTACCATTGATCGGTGGCAGGCTTCCGCAGCCGCCAGAGCCATGCTTGGGAGTAGAGTTGATGTTGTTGAATACGAGGTCCGGGATTCTGCTGCGCCAATGCGCATTGGCAGCAATGGCGTGGTTGGCACTACTTGCTTCACCAGGAAAGGTGTTGGCGCAGACGGTCTCGCTCGACAACGTCGCGCCAATCGCACTGTCCACATCGACCACACTGAGCGCCGTCAGCATCGACGCGGTGACTGGCAATGTCATCGTGCGCTCAACCGCCGGCAACTACGCAAGCTGTGCCCAGGCAGCCGGGCCGGTGATCAACAACTTCTTTCCGACCAGTTCCACGGTGACGCCAGGCGCCACCATCACATTGAACTGGTCGTCCAGCAATACCACATCCTGCACACCCGCACAGGGCAGCGGCACCATCTGGAGCAGTTTCGGCACTCTGCCGGCCAGCGGCTCCCAGAGCTTCAATGCACCTGGATCCGATGGCCCGATCACCTTCCAGCTCAACTGCAGCAATGGTTCGACCACCGTCAGTTCAACCACCCAGGTCACGGTACAGACCGGTGGCGTAGGTAACTGCACGCCGATTTATCCGAACGGTCAGTCTTCCTCGTGGAACAACGTTTTCCAGCCGTGGCCCGCCTATGGTGTTCGTCGCCGGCTGACCGTGCCCGGTAACGGATTCCTCTCATACACCTTTGTTGCCACCGCGGTCGCGGGTCAGTTCGGCACCATCGCGACCGGCGATTTTCCCGGCGACGGCGATGGCTGGGGTTTGATGTCGATCTCGCGTTCCGCGGGCTGTTTCACCCCGTCTGAACTTGCGCAGGGCTGCCTCGGTGGCGTGCAGCGGTTGCCGACCATCAGTTGGAGGAATGGCGCCGGCACAAGTTTTCAGTGCGGTTTGACCGCCGGGCAGACCTATTACGTCAACTTCACCTACGGCGGCGGCACCAGCGGTCCGGGGCCGCACTGTCCGCCGGGTAGCGGTTTGTGTGCTGCCGACGTGCAGAATCAGGAACAGGACTGATCGGAAGCTGAGTCGGACCCGTCTCCGCCGCGGCGAAATCGCCGCGGTTGGCTGATCTGCCCCTGGCAGCTTGCCGATAGGCGCAGCATTCGCTCGGTGCCGCCGGCACCGCAGCCGAACGCGCGACGTTTCACTCGTGTGTTCGGCGTCGCTTTCGCCAGCGCGATGCTGTCGCGGGTGCGCAGCCAGTGTGGTTTGCCATTAATTCGTTGAATTATTTCCGCGCCTTTTGGCCCGAATGCGTCGTTGTTCGTCGTCGCCATAGCCCTGCTATGACTCCTCCTCTCGCCTAGCCTCCGGCCAAAATGCATCGGAAATTTCTTCAGCCAATTAATGGCAAACCACACTAGCGTGCCATCATGCTGGCGAGTGGCCTCCCGCGCGAGCAGGCGACTGTCCCCCACATTTCGACTCGCCTCGGAAACCGGTTCAGGGCTGCAACTTTCGCGGCAAGCTGCGGTCCATGGCTAGTCGTTAGCGAACACCTGCCCAGGCGATCGGCCGGGCACAGACCAATCCCCTGCGAGAACCCAATATGTTGCTTCGAACTGCACAAATTGCCTTGGTTGCGATGTCGCTTGCCAACTCCGCATTCGCCCAGAAGCCCGCGGATGCCAAGCCGTGTGTTGCCTACGACTGCCCGGTGGCCAAGCGCGGTACTGCCGTGATCACTGTGGCAGATGTCACCGCGAAGGTCCGATCGCTGGAACCGAAACTCCAGTCGGCGCTACTCTCGGATCCCAAGCAGATCAACAAGATGCTCGAGAACATGCTGATGCTGCGGCAGATCGCCAATGAGATCGACCCCGCAGATGCGCAGAAGGACGTGCTGCTGCAGGCACGCCTCAAGCAGGCCTATGACGAGGTTGTCGCGGTCTATCGTCTGGATCAGGTACGCGCCGAACGCGTCACCGGCGACTTCGAGATGTTGGCGCGCGAGCGTTATCTGACCAACATGGCTTCCATGAAGACGCCCAAACAGTTGGTCGTGCGTCACTTGCTGATCGAGTCGAGGAAGCGCGGAGAAGAAGCCGCACTGGCCAGGGCGAAGGAACTGGCCGCCGAACTGGGCGGCGCCGACCAGCAGCGTTTTCAGGACATGGTGCTGGAGGCGAGCGACGATCCGAGCAAGGCGCAGAACGCCGGTTTGCTGAACCTCGCCGAGAACACGACTGAAATCGACCCGGACTTCAAACAAGGTGCCTTCGCGCTGACCCAGGTGGGCGAGATCAGCCCGCCGGTATACAGCCAGTTCGGATACCACCTGATCCAGTTGATCGAAGTCACGCCTTCCAAGGTCGTGCCGTTCGAAGAGGCGAAAACCGCAATCATCAAGAGTCTCAGGGATGAGGCACGGCGCAATGTCGTGCTCGAATACCGGACCGATCTCAGCATCAGCGGTGAGCTTGAACACTACCCGCAGAACCTCGAAGCGCTGATCGTCGAAGACATCCCGGAAGCAAACTGAGCCGGATGCGAACACGCCAAGCGCGCCATGCAACTGCTCTGGCACTTTTTCGGCCGCGAGTTCCGCTCGCGCTACCTCGGCAGCATGAGCGGGCTGTTATGGGCGGTGGTTCATCCCGCCCTGCAGTTGCTCATGTACGCGCTGGTGTTCGAGAAGATCTTCAAGGCCCGCATCACCGGAGCTGAAGCGCATGGCATGGTCGCCTATCTCGGCGTCGGTTTCTGGGCGTGGACGCTGTTTGCGGAATCGAGCGCGCGCGCATCCACCAGCGTCATCGACAATGCGGCACTGATCGGCAAGGTCGCGGTGCCGCCGCATCTGCTGGTCATCGCCTCGGTGTCTTCCTCCGCGGCACTGCATCTGGTCGGCTACTCGGCAGCTCTGACCCTGCTGGCGCTGACCGGCAGCGCGATCGACCCGCTGGGCGTGTTGCTGGCAATACCGGTGATGGCGATGTTGATGGTGTGGACCATGGGCTTTGCCTTGCTGGTCGCCGCGGTGCAGGTCTTCGTACGCGATCTGGCGCAGGTATTGTCGCAGTTGCTGGCGTTCTGGTTCTTCTTGACGCCGGTGCTCTACTCCCGAGCGATGCTGCCGGAGTTCGCGCAGTCGCTGATGGACTGGAATCCGCTTACCTACTACCCGGAGCGCCTGCGCTCGCTGATCCTGGATGCCCATTACGCGCCCGGCTGGAACGACCTGACCGCGTTGCTGCTGGCGTTGGCGATGTTGGGACTCGGCGTCCTGGTGTTCACCCGCTTGCGCCGGCATTTCGAGGACTTTCTGTGAGCGAGATTGCGGGTGATGTCCTGGTGCGCATGCAAGGCGTCAGCAAGCGCTATCCGCTGGTGCACCGCAACGCCGATCGTGTGCGCGCCATGTTGCGCCTGCTCGGCGGACGCCGCGGCCTGGCCGACGTCGCGGTACTGCAAGGCATCGATCTGACCGTGCGCCGCGGCGAGTCGCTCGGCATCATCGGCGAGAATGGCGCCGGGAAGTCGACGCTGCTCAAGGTAATGACCGGCGTCCTCAACGCCAGTGAAGGCCGCGTCGAAGTACAGGGCTCGGTGGCGGCATTGCTGGAACTGGGTGCCGGCTTTCACCATGAGTACACCGGGCGCCAGAACATCGCCACCGCGGCTGCGCTGATGGGCATGACCGGCGAGGAAATCCGCGCCCGCACCGACGAGATCATCGAATACGCCGACATTGGTCGTTACATCGACGAACCGATCAAGCATTACTCGACAGGCATGGTCGTGCGGCTCGGGTTTGCCGTGGTCGCCGCGCGCCGGCCGGACCTGTTGATCACCGACGAGGTGCTCGCGGTCGGCGACGAATCGTTCCAGAAGAAATGCGTGCGCTGGATCGAAGACTACCTCGGCAATGGCGGCACCCTGCTGCTGGTCTCGCACAGCATGTACCACGTGCAGAAGCTGTGCCGGCACGCCTTGTGGCTGCAGGGCGGACGCATACAAGGTCAGGGCGACGTGTATCAGGTCACCCAGGATTATCTCGCCTACCATGAACGCAAGACGGCCGCCGAGAGCGCGCCTGAGCCGAGGTCGGCAGATGCCGACGGCTACCGCATCGAAAGGGTCGCGCTCAACGGTCGCGAAGGCCTGGTTCCGCTGGTGCTGGGCGAAGGGTCGCCGCTCGATGTGGATGTCGAGGTCTACTCGGGCGACGACCGCGCGCCGCATCTGGCGATCGGCCTGACGCGTGCGGATGGCACGGCAGTCTACGGCACGACCTCCGAGATCGATGCCGCGCGGGCCTCGCGAAGCGGCCGGCGACGTTACCGCATGCGCATCGAATTCGACGCGCTGACCCTGCTCCCCGGCCAGTACACGCTGAAACTGCATGCGCTCGACCCGGAAGGTCTGCGCCTGTTCGATACCGAGGTACGCGAACTGGTCATTCGCGGCCACAGCCGCGAACTCGGCATCGTGCGCCTGGCGCATCGATGGACTTGAACATCGACATCATCGTCCCGGTTTACAACGCCGCGCCGCTGTTGCGACGCTGCCTTGCGGCGCTCGACCGCAACACGCCAACGGACGCCGCGCGCGTGCTGGTCATCGACGATGCGTCCCCTGATCCCGAGATCGCGCCGCTGCTCGCCGAGTGGCAGCAGCGATCGCCTTTGCACCCGAAGTTGCTGCGCAACACCACGAATCTCGGTTTCGTCGGCAGCGTCAACCGCGGCATCGCCGCGACGCGCGGCGATGTGTTGCTACTCAATGCCGACACTGAGGTCACACCGGGCTGGTTGACCCGAATGTGCCAGGCGCTGCACAGCGACGCGCGGGTAGCCACCGTCACGCCGTTCTCGAACAACGCCGAGATCTGCTCCTGGCCCGAGTTCTGCCGGGCTGCGCCGGTACCCGCCGACCCCGAGCGCGTGGCGCGCTGTTTCGCCGAAGCGGGTGCGCCGAGCTACCCGGACCTGCCCACCGCCGTCGGCTTCTGCATGTTGATCCGGCGGGCGACGCTGGATGAACTCGGCGACTTCGACCAGGCCACCTTCGGCCGTGGGTATGGCGAAGAGAACGATTTCTGCTGTCGCGCCGCGGCGCACGGTTGGCGCAATGTGCTGGCCGACGACTGTTATGTGGTGCATGCCGGAGGAGGATCGTTCGCGCCGCTCGGACTCAAGCCCGGTGGCGATAATCTGGCACGCCTGCTGGCGCGTTATCCCCGCTACAATGCACTGGTGGCCGAATTCATCGCGGTGGACCCGCTGTCCGCGCGGCGCGCCTGCGTCAGCGCTCGCTACCGCGAACTGTGTACTGCCGCGATCGAGCCGACCGCTTGATCTTCGCCAAACCGGACCCACCCAACGGCTCTGGGGCTGATGCCCGCCTGCCGCCTGCACAACGATGACCCACGCCGACACGCCGATCCTGCCTTTCACCGGTGAGCGTTTCACGCCCGAATGCGTGCGCGAGATCTGGTACGAACACATGCACCGCTACGCGTTTGCCGCCGGCTTCGCGGCCGGCAAGCGCGTGCTCGATGCCGCCTGCGGCGAGGGGTACGGCAGTGCGCTGCTGGCGCGCGTCGGCGCCAGTGTGCTCGGCGTCGATATCGCCGAAGACAGCGTTGCCCACGCGCGACAGCGCTATGCGGGCGTCGAGCGCCTGAGCTTTGCCCACGGCGACGCCACGTTACTCGATCAATACGCTGACGCCAGTTTCGACCTGATCACCAGTTTCGAAACCCTGGAACATGTGCTCGAGCAGGAGCGCATGGTTGCCGGCTTTCGCCGCCTGCTGGCGCCGGGCGGGCTGCTGCTGATCTCGTCTCCGGACAAGCGCACCTACAGCGACCTGCGCAATTACCACAATGAGTTTCACCTGCGCGAGCTCTACCGCGATCAACTCGAGAGTCTGCTCGCGGCGCATTTCCCGGCTACGCGCCTGTACGCGCAGAAGCTGCTGTTCCAGTCGCTGTTGTGGGATCCCGACCGTGCCCCGACCGTCGCCAGCGCGACCACGCTGCACGATGACGTCAGCATGACTCGCCGGCTCGACTACACGGCGCTGTACTTTCTGGCGGTGTGCGCCGAGCGCGAATCGGACCTGCCGCCCGCCGGTAGCCTGCACCTGTTCGGCGATGCAAGCGAATCGGTGTACCGCCACTACGACGAAGAAATCCGCCGGCACATCGCCGCCGGCCACCGCCTGATCGCCCTTGAGCGGGAGATCGACGAACTGCGCGTCCGCCTGGCGCGCGCCGAAACGCTGCTCGCCGAGCACGCGCCAGACCAAGGAAGGAACCACCCATGAGCGCCATGCTTCCCCGTCCGCACGCCGATACCCTCTACGCCGCCGACGAAGGCATGGTGGCGCAGTTGTCCAGTCAGGAATGCATGATCCAGAACCCGCGCACGCACGAGCGCAGCGTGATGACGCTGGAAGTGTTCCAGGCGCTCGACCAGTGCAAGAACTTCGCGACCCTGGACGACCACCAGCAGGCCATCCTCGGCGCCATGCCGGACCTTCGCGGCCAGGAAGAAGCAACCCGGCGCGTCTTGACGGGCCTGGTCGAACGCGGCTTGTTGCAGAGCGCCGAGCAGATACTCGGCAGTTACGAGTCGACTCCGGCCAGGCGCCAGTCGACGCTGGGTCCGATTTTCGTGCTCGCCGAGGATCGTCCGGAGGGCCTCGCGCGTTGCATCGACAGTCTGATCAAGGGCGGCGACGCCGACCTCGAGCGACTGCCGATCGTGGTTCTGGACGGTTCGCGCAGTCAACCCGCGCGCGAAGCCAACCGCCGTGTGGTCGACGAGCGCCGCCGCGATGCCGGGCTGCGTTACCTCGGCAACAGCGAACGCGCTGCCTTCATCGCGCGCCTGCAGAGTCAGATGAAGGCGCAGGCTGCGGCCCTGACCTGGCTGCTCGGCGAGGACGAGGCGCCCACGCGCGGCCAGTTGTTCAACTGGATGTTGCTGCTCGCCTCCGGTCGCCGCGCCGTGGTCTTCGACGACCGCCAGTATCTGCCGCAGCGCGAAATGCCGGGCGCCGGCGGCGGCATCGATCTGATCCACACGCAGCAGCGCGAAGCCTGGTTCTATACGCCGGACCAGTTGATTCCGGCCCAGGAAGTCGGGTTTGCTGAAGGCCGTCTCGGTCACGTCGCCAGCACTTATCTCGGCGAAAGCCTCGGGCGTTGCATCAGCAAGCCCGGACGCTTGCACCTGGCTGCCGAAGCCCTGCGCGGTGCTTCGTTGCCGGCGATGCGCGCGTTCGATCCGCGCGGGCGCGTCGCCGCGATCGTCGAGGGTTCGGTCGGTTCCATCGAGACGCCCCACAACATCTGGTTGTACCAGCTCGATCGTGGATCGCGCGACCGCTTCTGGGCCACCCGGGAGTCCTATCTGCGCCTGTTCGAGGGCGATCAGGTGTGCCATGGCGTGCGGCGCGCGCGCGCCGGCCTGCATTCGGTCTACCAGCCGAGCGCGGTCGACCTCAGCATGCTGCCGGGTTTTGCCTTGCCCAACTGTGGGCCGCGCATCGGACCGAGCTTCGGTGTGCTGACGCGCTTCTTCGATCCGGAGTCGGTGGTGTTGCATAACACCACGGCGATCGGCAGTCAGTGGCAGCCGGCCATCAAACGTTCGGAGGCCTCGCGCAAGGCATTCACGCCGAATTCGGCGTCGTTCTTCAGCGATCACCTGCAGGCGCGGGCCGGCGAATGCCGCGCCAGCGCGGCGACCGACCGTGCCCAGTATCTGGCGGCGTTGATGGACGATTTTGCCGCATCGGCGAGCGACGCGCTGCAGTCCGAGCTGGCCACCTATCTCACCTACAAACGCGCTGATCTGGTTTCCGACCTGCAGCGTCGGCTGGAAGGCGCCGGTACGCAGGCGCCGATCTATTGGGAGGCGGACCTGCGCGAAATCATCCAGGCCACCAGCAAGGAGCTGACGCGCAACAACGCGGCGCGCCTGGCCGAGTGGCCGGAATCGCTGGACGCCGCCGGCGCGGCCGAACGACTGCGCGGCGAAACCCGGCAGTTGGCAGCAGCGGTGCGTGCCTGGCCAGCAGCCTTCGAGCTGGCGCCGCGCTTTGCCGAGGCGCTGATCGGCTGAGCGGCCAGGCGTCGTGCGCGTCGCGGCGGTTGTCGTCAACTACTACACCGGCCCGCTGCTCGGCGATTGCCTGCGGCGGGTGCTGCGGTGTCCGCAACTCGCCGAGCTGGTATTGGTCGACAACGGTTCGCCGCCCGGCGAGATCGACGCTCTGCTGACAGCCATCGACGATCGCCGTGTAGTGCGCCTGGATCTGCCGAGCAACCCGGGTTTTGCGGTCGCCTGCAATCACGCTGCGCGTGCGTGCCAGTCGCCCTGGCTGCTGTTCCTCAATCCCGACTGTCTGGTCGAGCCGGATACGCTCGATCGCCTGGCACGAACGGCACAGGTGCATGAGCGGCTGGCCGTGCTGGGAGCGCTGTTGGTCGACACCGAGGGACGCCCCGACCCGGCCAGTCTCAGGCGCGATCCGTTGCCGCGTCGCGCCATCGCCAGTGCCCTGGGGCTGGACCGCCTGTCCACCATCGAGGGAGTGACGCTGCCGCTCGCTGCCGGGCAGACTCAGGCGCTGCGCGTCGATGCGATTTCCGGCGCGTTGATGTTGATTCGCCGTGATGCGTTCAACGCCGTGCGCGGCTTCGATGAAGGCTATTTCATGCACGCCGAGGATCTCGATCTTTGCCGCCGCATCCGCGAACAGGACCTTGAAGTCTGGTGCGATCCGGCGGTGCGCGTGGTTCATGTCAAGGGCGTGTCCAGCCGTCGACGGCCGCTGCGCGTCGAGTTCGCCAAGCATCGTGGTCTGCTGCGTTACTTCGACAAGTTCGATGCGCCGCGCACCGCGTGGCCGTTGCGCGCGCTGATCCGCGTGGGTGCCTGGCTGCGCCTGCTGCTGGTTTTCGCCAGGACGGCATTGCTTCGAAGGTCCTGACAAACCCGGCGGGCTGGAACCGAATGCAAGGCCGACGTTATCACCCAGTCGGGACGCGTTCTGGCTTAGTCTCGCGCCATGTCCAACGCCAGTGCCAGCGACGAGGTGACCGAGGAATCCCGTCAGGGAGAGCCGTCGCTGCGCACCATCGTGATCCTCGAACTGGCTGCAGGCACAGCCAATGGCGATGCGCACGAAGACCTCCGCGTTACCGAGTTGATCCGCCGCCACGACCGCCTGGCGAGGGACCTGATCCGTCGCCATCGTGGTCGCGAGATCGACAAGACCGACAGTTTTTTGCTGCTGTTCGAGCGCCCGCTGCAGGCCGTCGCGTTTGCGCTGGAGTGCCAGCGTCGAATCAAGGAGCTGGCGCAACTCGAGAACACGCCGATATCGGCACGCATCGGCATTCACGTGGGCGAGGTCGTGCTCTGGGAGAACAGTGCCGAGGAGATGGCGCGCGGCGCTCGACCGATCGAAGTCGAGGGGCACGCCAAGCCGTTGGCAGCGCGTCTGATGGGGCTGGCGCTGCCGGGCCAGACCTTGTTGTCGTCGCTGGCGTGCGGGCTGGCGCGGGCCGCCGAGGTCGAGCTTCGCGAGGCGGGGCGCCTGCCGCTGTGGCGCGCGCATGGCGTTTACCGATTCCACGAGCTTGCTGCCGACACGCCAGTCCACGAGGTGGGTGAAGCCGACGTCGCCCATTTTCGCCGACCGCCGACGGGCGACAGTGCGCAGCGCCTGCTGCCGTGGTGGCAGCGTCCCGCCGCGATCCTCGGCGCCGTCATGCTGACGCTCGCCCTGCTCGCGGCATTCGTCCTCGGCGTGCTCAGGCCTGAGCCGGACGTCGGCTTTGTCGCCCGCGAGTGGGTGGTGGTCGGCGATCTCAACAACCAGACCGGCCAGGCGCTGCTCGACGACTCGCTCGAGCTGGCCTTTCGCCAGGGCCTGTCGCAGTCGCGCCATGTCAACGTTCTGAGTTCGCTGCAAGTGCGCGACGCGTTGGCGCGCATGACGCTCGATCCGCTCGCTACCCGCATCGACCGCAGCGTCGGCGCGGAACTGGCGTTGCGCGAATCGGCGCGCGCGCTGCTGCTGCCGCGCATCGCCGATAGCGCGGGCGGCTATCGGCTGTCGGTGGAGGTGGTCGACCCCAACGATCAATCGACGCTGTGGGTGTCGAGTGCAAACGCACGCGGTCCGGAGGATCTGTTGCCGGCAATGGATCAGATCGTCGACGAACTGCGCGAGCGGCTCGGAGAGTCGCTGCAATCGATCGCGACCTATTCGCTGCCATTGACCCAGGCGACCACCGCCAATCTCGAGGCACTGCGCATCTTTTCGGTCGCGCGCAAGCAATACCAGGAAGGTCGGCACGACGACGCACGGCGTCTGTTCGAGCGCGCGCTGGAACTCGATCCCGACTTTGCCATGGCTTACGCGGGCATTGCCGCAACTTACCTTCCGCACGGTCGATTCGCCGAAGGCCTGGGGCCGGCGCGCAGGGCTGCGCAGCTGCGCGGGCGCCTCAGCGCGCGCGAAGCCGCTTATGTCGACGCCTTGCTGGCCTGGGCCGAGGATCCGGCGGGCAGCGCCGATCGTTGGCGCGATTTTGCCGCCTTGTACCCGGATGCCGGCAGCGGCCAGAACAATGCGGCAATGAACTACTGGTACGACCTCAATCGCTGTCCGGAAGCGATCCCGTTGTTTCACGAGGCATTTCACAGCCGCGACCCATCGCGCCATTCCGCGGGCCACGGCAAGGGCTACTGCCAGTTATGGATGGGCCAGGCGGAGGCCGCCGAGCAATCGTTCAAGGAGGCGCTGCAGGTCAACCCGCTACCGGTGACGCAGGGGCTGGCGGACGTGTACACCTACCTCGAGCGCTTCGAGGAAGCGGATGCGCTGCTGTCGGCCGTCCGGCCGGATCTGCCGCTGCGCTTCGTCGTCGAAACGAAGGCGCGACGCGTCACCTGGTTCGCCTACCAGGGGCGGTTGCGCGAGGCGCACGCGGCGGCGCTGGCGATGGCGATCGCCGCCGAGTCGGCCGATCAGCCTGCTGCGGCGTCCCGCGCGCGTTTGTACGCCGCAGCGCTGGCCTCGGCAATGGGCGAGAGCCCCGACCTCGGTGCGCTGGCCGGGCGCGAGCAGCCGTTGCTGAGTGGCCAGGAGTCGCCGCAGTACCAGGCCAGCCTGCATCTGGCGCAGTTGGCCCTGCTCGCGGTGCGTACCGGTCAGCCGCGGCTGGCGAGTGCGTGGCTGGCGGAAATCCATGCCGTCACCGGCGAGCGCCCCAATCCGACGCTTAAAGGCTTGCTGGCCGTCGTCGAAGCGCGCCTGCACGAGGACGCCGCGTCGGCGTTGCAGGGATTGCAGCCCGGCAGCAGTCCCTACGAGTATTTCCAGGAGCGGGTCGCGGCCGCCGACCTCGCCCAGCAGATCGCCGACGTCGACGGCGAACTGGCCCACCGGCGCTGGATCGAGCTGCGCCGCAGTCAGGCATTCGCCGAGTATGGAGGGCAGTTCGCGGGCCAGGTGGCCAACGTGCTGGATGTCAATCGCTCGCTGCTCAGGCTTTGCGAGATCGAGCCCGATCTCGCGCAGCGCCGCGAACTCCTGCTGCGCCTGCAACAGCGCTGGCGGCATGCAGATTCGCTGCTGCTGCAGCAACTGCCGCCGGTGCCATAGAGGCGCGACGGCGGCGAGATCGCTACAGCTGTTCCAGCACCTCGACCAGCGCGGCGAGTGGACGCGGGTCGTCGAACAGCCGTGCATCGGGATCGAGCAGTCGCTGGCGCATTTCGGCGGCGTAGCGGCCATCGTGCGCCACGCGCAACGCAAGCTGCACATAGGCTTCGGCGGAATCCGCGATCAGTTCGGCGCATCCGCACGCGCGCAGCATTGCCGACGACTGGCGGCTGCGCATGCTGGCGCCGGGCCACGCGATCAGCGGCAGGCCCTGGGCGATCGCATCCAGGCTGGTATTGCCGCCGGAGAATCCGGGGCTGTCGAGCAGCACGTCGCAGGCAACCATCACCGCGCGAAAATGCTCGGGTGTCGCCCACGGCAACCAGCGGACATGGCGCTCGGGATTCACGCCATTGCGTTGCAGGCGACGGCGCAGGCGTTCGCTGAGTGCCGGCGCGCTGTCTTCGAACATCACCACCGTCGCTGATCGATCGGCGGCGACGATGCGCGCGATCAGCTCGTCGAACGTCGGGTGCAGCTTCACCGGCGCATGCGCTGCCAGGTAAAGTCTCCCCGACTCGGGCAATCCGAGTTGATCGCGCGCGCGGGTCGCCACTTTCGCCGGGCGTGCATAACAAGTCCCCAGTCCCGGCAGCACCTGCAGCCGCTCGCGATAATGGCTGGCGCCATCGATCGGCTCCATCTCGGCGCAGCTCAGCCAGACGTCGATGCTGGCCAGGCCGCTGCTCACCGGATGACCCCACGCGGCCAGTTGCAGCGGCGCGAGGCGCAGTGCCGCCAGCGGATAGACGCGTGGGCTGAGACCGATCTCGGGATACAGGATCGCCGCCGGTGCACTTTCGCGCAGCTCCGCCGCGACCTCGGCCAACGGTCCCGGCAGGTGTCGAAAGCGGCTGGCGCTGGCAGCGATGTGGTCGCTGACCGCATCGACCATCGCCCCCACATGGTAAACGTCGACCCACCAGCCGGCGGCCCGCAGGGCGCCGATCCAGGGACCGAAATAGGCGCTGATCGTGCCCAGGTTCCAGCGCGCCGACACCATTGCGATGCTGCGCCGGCGCGGCTGCGACGCGGTTTGTGTCGCGGCGCGCCCGGCGATGGCCGCGGCCGCAGCGCCGTACCAATCGCCGAAGGCACGCGCCAAGCCACTGTCGTCCTGGCCGTGGTAGGCGAGCGGGTAATGGCTGTGCGCCAGATCGTCCAACGTGGCGGTGCCATCGCGCAGCCGCCGGCTGGGCCACAACGTTTCCAGTTGCTCGATGCCGGCGGCAAAACGCCGGCGCGCGCGATCGATTTCGTTGACGTCGGCGACCACCGCTGGCAATCCAAGCGCGCCGACCAGGGCCGCGCGCAGGCGCGTGCCGTCGTCGCCGGCTGCCGCGGCAGCGCGCTGCGCGTTGGCGCGAGCGGCGCTGTCATCGCCGCTGCCGAGCTGCGCCAGCGCCACACGCAGCATCAGGCCGGCATTGCCATGGGTCAGCGCCTGCTCGTAGGCGTGCGCGGCGGCAGCCGGCTCGCCGAGCAGATCCCATTCGGCGCCCAGCCGGGCCGCCATTTCCGGCGTCAACCGAGCGGGATCGAGCTTGGCCAAGGCCAGACGGGCGGCCGCGGGTTTGCCGCGCACGCGCTCGCAGAGCGCCCACTGCAGGCGCGCGTCCACCCGCGCCGGGTCGAGTTCGGCCGCACGCGCGAATGCCTGGACTGCGGTTTCGAAATGATTGCGCGCTTGCGCGCAGGCCCCCAGGTTGTGCCAGGCCAGCGCATTGCGGTCGTCGACGGCCAAGGCTTCGCGGTAGCAGGCTTCCGCCGCCGCAGCTTCGCCCCGCTGCAATGCGCTCGACCCTTGATTGTTCAGCGCCATCGAAAGCGCCGCGCGAATACCGGCGTGGCCAGGCAGCGCGTCGCGCAGCAAGCGGAACTGCACGGCCGCTTCGCCGTGGTCGCCGGATTGCATTGCGGCATTGGCGATCACCGCGCGCGCGCGCACGGCGACAGCGGCGCGCTCGATCAGCGGACGCGCCGCCGCGCTGGCTGCCTCCCACTGACCGGCACGCAACATTTGTTCGGCGACAGCGATGGCGGCGGTGTCCGATGGGCTCACGCGCGCAGGTCCTGAATCCGGCGCGACAGGATAACGCGTGCTCCCGGTCGCGCGAGTCGCAAGCCACGCGCATTCGTCCGTCGGCTTCCGCATAATCGGCGCCAGTTCCCGATCTGATCCCCGGCCGCGCCCATGTCGATCCGCTTCGAACTGGTCAGCAAGCGCTACGCCGAAGGGCGCGAAGCGCTCACCGACATCAGTTTCGAGATCGGTTATGGTGAGATGGTCTACGTCACCGGTCATTCAGGCGCCGGCAAGAGCACGCTGCTCAAGTTGCTGGCACTGATCGAACGCCCCAGCGACGGTTTCATCGAAGTCTTCAGCAAACGCCTGGCGGATGTTGGTCGGCGCGCGCTGCCGGCTTACCGGCGCCGGCTCGGGCTGGTGTTTCAGGATCATCGCTTGCTGCTGGATCGCAATGCCTTCGACAACGTGGCGCTGCCGATGCGACTGAACGGCGTTGTCGAAGCCGAAATCGCGCGGCGTGTTCCAGCGGCTCTGGACCAGGTCGGACTCGGTGGTCGCGAGTCGGCGTTGCCGCGCGAGCTGTCGACTGGCGAGCAGCAGCGGTTGGGGATCGCCCGCGCGATGGTCGGTGTGCCCGACTTGCTGTTGGCCGATGAGCCGACCGGCAACCTCGATCCCAAACTTGCCGCCGAGATCATGGCATTGATGATTTCGCTGAAGGAGCAGGGCACCACGGTGATCATTGCCAGCCACGACCTGCCACTGATCCAGCGCATGCGCAAGCGCACGCTGGTGCTCGATGGCGGCAGGCTGATCGACGATTTCCGCCCGGAGGACTGGTATGGCGCTGGCGGCTGAGCACACTCGTCCCCAGGGCGACAAGCGCCGCGCGTGGATGCGGGCGCACGCCGAGGGCATGCGTGCCGGGCTGCAGCGGCTGCTGCGCGATCCCTTCGGCCAGTTGTTGACGCTGGGTGTGATCGCGGTGGCGCTGGTGTTGCCGGCACTCGGTTTCCTCGCGCTCGACCAGATCGACCGCGCCACCGTGGCCTGGCGCCCGAGCGGCGACCTGACGGTGTTCCTGGCCGCAGGCGAGCCGGTCGAGCGCGCGATCGAACTGGCCGATGCGCTCAACGGAAAACCGGAAGTGGCGGAAACCGAAGTGCGCTCGGCCGACGACGCGCTCGCCGAATTGCGCGCGATGAGCGATTTCGCCGAGGCGCTCGGTGCGCTCGACGCCAACCCGATGCCGGCCCTGGTGATCGTCAGATTGACTGCGGCGGGCGTCGCTCGGCTGGACGATTTCAAGGGCGAACTGGCCGCACGCAACGAAGTCGACTGGGTACAGGTCGACCGTCGCTGGCTGGAACGTCTGGAGGCGTTGCTGGAGCTCGCTCGGCGCGCGATCCTGCTGGGCGCGGCGATCCTTGCGGTGGCCGTGCTGCTGGTGGTCGGCAATACCATCCGCCTGGAGATCTCGATCAAACGCGAAGAGATCCTGATCCTGAAACTGCTCGGCGCCAGCGATGGACATGTGCGCCGGCCGTTCCTGTACATCGGTGTCTGGTATGGCATCGTCGGCGGCTTGCTCGCGCTGGCGCTGGTCTGCGTCGGCTTGCTCGTGGTGCAACCCGCCGTCGACCGGCTTGCGTTAAGCTACGGGGCCGGGATTACCCTGCAGGGTTTGGGTACGCGCGGGATGGCCGTGCTGGTGGGCTACGGAGCGGTGCTGGGATGGCTGGGAGCATGGTTGGCGAGTGCGCGTCACCTGCGCGAGGCCGAGCCACGTTGAACCGTTGATGGCAGCCGGAGCGGGAATGCGGAGCAACAGGCGCAGGCGAGCGCTGCACGGCGCAGGGAAGGGGAGCCGGGTATGGAGACATCGGTAACGCGACACATCTCCAGCGAGAATCCGCGGGTGATGGTGGTCGACGGGTCCAAGGTGGTCCGCAAGATCATCGATCAGTTGTTGCATAACGATCTGCCGGGCGTCACCGTGCTGGCTTGCAGCACAGGCGCCGAGGCCAAGGTGCAACTGGAATCCGGTGTCGTCGACCTGGTGACCACGGCACTGCGCCTGCCCGACATGGATGGCCTGGAACTCGCGCGACATATCCGCGAGCATTCGCCGCAGGCGTACATTCCGATCGTCGTGGTCTCCGGCGATGTGCAGGAACGCCTGATGAATCGCGATCTCAGCAGCGACGTCACCGACTACTTCGACAAGTCGCTCGGCCCGCAAGCGCTGAGTACCTTCATACGCGGTTACATCCGCCCGGAAGGCATGGTGTCCGGCGATGTACTGTATGTCGAGGATTCGCGGGTGGTCGCGGTGGCGACCCGGCGCATGATGGAGAAACACGGAATCCGCGTGAACCACGTGGTCAGTGTGGAAGATGCCATCGACATCCTGGAAAAAGCCAAGGCCGAGGGGCGCATCGGCGCCGACATCATCCTCACCGATGTCTACCTCAAGGGCGGCATGACCGGCGGCGACCTGCTCGACGTGGTGCGCGGACCCATGGGCTACGGCAAGGGCGAGTTGCCGATCCTGGTGATGACCGGCGACGACAATGCCACCAATCAGACCGCGTTGCTGCGAGCCGGGGCGAATGACCTGGTGCAGAAACCAACCGAAGAACGCCTGCTGATCACCAAGCTCTGTTTCCAGTTGCGCGTGGGTCAGGCAGTGCGGGCACAGGCGGCGGGCCAGGCAGGGCAGGCCGGGGCAGCCGGGCTCTGATCGGGTAGCCGGCCTGCGTTGGGTCCAGACTGGTCTGGACGCTCTTGCCCCGATCCAGCGAGAACTTGCGGCTTTGGTGGGTCCAGACTTGTCTGGACGCTCTTGGTCCGATCCAGCGAGAACTTGCGCTCGTGGTAGGTCCAGACTTGTCTGGACGCTCTTGCGAGTGCCTGGCGAAAAGCGTCCAGACAAGTCTGGACCCACAGAAGCGCTGTCTCG
>ERZ761602.2661-NODE-2661-length-27279-cov-4.290479_pt1 | contig 27279 bp, 25 predicted proteins | sample MGYA00512165_ERZ761602 | MGnify/ENA primary metagenome ERZ761602 (study PRJEB28899, sample SAMN02445085) | bioreactor sludge metagenome | biome: EBPR sludge; isolation source: Thorneside wastewater treatment plant | place: Australia: Brisbane, Thorneside...
TCCCTATATATCGCGAGAGCTGGCGTTCGAGTTTCACTATTTCTTTATTCGCAAGTTCTGGTTTGCGTATCTCGGGAAGGCGCTGGTCGTATTTCCCGGTGGATTTGGCACGCTTGATGAGCTCTTCGAAATATTGACGCTTATTCAAACGCGCAAGACCGTCAAGCACATGCCCGTTGTGATTTACGGCGCCGAATTCTGGAAATCCATCATCAATTTCCCCGCCCTCGTTGACTGGGGCTTCATACATCCATCGGACCTCGACCTGTTCCGCATGGTCGATACCGTGGATGACGCATTTGAATTCCTGCGCGATGAATTGACGCGGCTTTATCTCTAACCCGCATTGCTCACCGCATCCAGATTTCATGTTTCAGTTTGAACTGCATCAAGCGGCAAGAGAATCCTGACTAAGCGCGCGCTGAAAAAGAATTCGGCCCGATGCGGACGCATCGGGCCGAATTACAAAACCGAGCAGTGCCGATTTCTATCGGTAATCGCGGCGCGGCGGACGTTCCTCTCTCGGACGCGCTTCATTGATTCGCAATGGACGCCCCTTGAGATCCTTGCCGTTCAATCCTTCGATTGCGGCATCGCCCTCGTTCTTGCTGGCCATCTCGACAAAACCAAATCCCCGAGATTGTCCCGTCATTTTGTCCATAATGACGCTTGCCGAAGTGACGGTGCCATACGCGGAAAACGCGCTGCGCAGATCTTCGTCTGTCGCCTGATACGACAAGTTGCCCACATAAATGTTCATACTCACCTCTCCTCTAATTACATCTCATACAAGCAAAACTATCCGCAACCGTGAAATGGGTAAACCATACTTGGGAGGGAGCGCCGGCAGATGTGTCTTTTCTCTGAATCGCTCTGAACTTCGTTGTGCTGTCTCTCGCGTGCTCGGCGCCGCCGACGTGGGCGCTTCTACTGAAAAGGTATAGCACAACACTCTATTCCGTGCAATAGCCTTATCACCGGACTGTCACGAAAACCCCTCGCATCGCACGGCGTTTCCGTGCTAGCTTCTCCCAACGATGGAACGGCAAACCAACAGTGATCCGCCTGTATCCCGGCGCTTGACGCCTTCAATCGTGATCGCTTTCACGATCATTCTCGTTGGCGCGGCCATTTTCCGCGGCTATCACCTCCCGCAACAGGGCATTCTCGGTGTCGATGAAGGCCGCTACGTGCTGGATGCCCTCAGCAAGAAGGCCGAGATCCAGTTCGTGTCCGGCATGTTGGCCGGAAAATTCTCGGAATGGTGTGGGGGGGCCGAATTTCTCCTGTCACGCCACGTCGCGGAGTGGGAGGGCGCGTTGCGCGCACAGCATCCCTTCGCGCCGAAACCGGGGTTCGCATATGCCTCGGCAGTCGTCATGATGCTCACCGGCGACATCATCAACGGGTGTAATTATCTTGAAGCGATTTGCGGTGTGTTGACGGTGATCGTGCTTGCTGGATTCGTTCGCGATCTTTACGGCACGCGCGCCGCGCTGATTGCGTCTGGGCTGCTTGCGGCGTCTGTTTTTCATATCTACTACTCGCGCAACGCGTATCCGCAAACCAGCGCGGGATTCGTGTTCCTGTCCGCCGTCTGGTGTCATTTGCGATGGTACCGCGCCATCACCAATCATCCGCAGTCCATAGCGCCTTTGTGTTGGCTGTTGTTCTGCGGTGTACTGGCCGGCGTCAGTTTTTGGTTTAATTACCAGCTCGCGGGCGCATTGCCGGCATTGTTGGTGCTGCATGCGGCCGTACTGTCAACGCGACGAGATCTAGCGAGCCCAAAGCGGATCATCGGTGCACTCGCGCTCATCGCGTCAGGATTCTGCGCGGTGCAACTGTTCGCGGAAGCGTTGACATATCCCCTGATTCTGGTCTTTCGCGCGAATGGACTCGACTATCCGCATGCCACGTATTTCGAACTCCTCGCGCCGCGATTTCTGGGGCAATCTGGAACGCCCTGGAACTTTTCCGGTTGGCCCTTGTTTCCATACTTTCTGAGCGTAATGGAGGGACCGTTGTACGTTGCGGCCTTCGGAGTGATGTTTGTTGGCATATTGTTTTGCGCGCGCCGGCGCTCGGAACCTGGCGGAATCGCAACGCCCAGCGTCGCGCTTGGGGTCATCTACACGGCGATTCCAGCCTTGGTCATCTGTTTTCTTTTCTCGTTCAAGACCATGCAGGGTGCGCGCACATTTGTTACAGCGCTACCATTTCTGTTTGCACTCGCGGCGCTCGGAATCGCGTCCGCCTTCGAGAAACGGGACCGCCTGCCAAAGGCGCTCGCGGTTTGTTCAATCGCACTGCTGGTATTGAACGCGGTCGTTTATCTCCCGTCGCGAATGGGTGAGGTGCTTCGCATTCGCTCTGCATACCCGAACGTGATCGACTATGTGCGTGCGAATGACCCCCCCGTTGCGAGTGCGGCATGGTCCGCCGTGCTGGAGGCTTATGGGGCTGCGTCGGGTGTGAAAGCGGGCAGTGAGTTTGCCTTTCAAGAGCAACAAGGCTCGCAGCGGGTCTTCATTAGCGATTGGCAGGCCCTATACAACAAACGTTATCCAGATGAACACGGCGTAACAGCAATAGAGGGAGCGCCCATACACGGCCTCGAAAACGGATTTGGAAGCGTCTTTTTGACCATCGAGGCATTTCCGTCATTCGGCAATGCGACCAAAAACATCCGCTGGACAAACCAACTCGACCTGGATCGTGCGCGGCGCGTTCTGATGTACGCAACAGAACCTTAAAGCGTTGCCAGCCAAGCCCGCATTTGCGCAGGGTCTTCGCCAAACATCAGCGAGCCTGGAACGATGTAGTCAGCCCCCGCCGCGGCGAGCAACGGCACCGTATGACGTCGAATGCCGCCGTCCGCTTCCACCTCGGCTTTCAGTCCCCGTTCGGCGATGGTGCGCTTCGCCGCGCGAATCTTGTCCGGCACGCCCGGATCCATGTCGGCGCCTTTGATGCCGACGCGCGTGCCGAGAATGCAGACGATGGAAAGGTCATCCCAGAACGGATCGAGCATCGACAACGGTTGGTCGAGTGTTAGCGAGATTCCCGCGTTTTTGCCATGGGCAAGAATCGCATCAACTGTCTGGCGCGTGTCGTTGTCCGAGTCGGGATAGATGATGAACCCGTCGGCCCCCGCCTCGACAAAGGGCTCAATCCAGTTCAAGGGGTGCGTGCACATCAGGTGGACCTCTAATGGCCGCGTCGTGTGTTTGCGCACGGCTTTGAGCAGGTCTGGGAAGAACAACAGTGTCGGGGTGTAGTGTCCGTCCGCCACGTCGATGTGAAACATTTCCGAATAGGGTTCAACGCGCTTTGTATCGGCCTCAAGGTTCGCAAGGTCGGCAGACCAGAGTGAAGTAGAACATTTGAGCATGTAACGACTCCCAAGTATTGAAACGAAAAAGTACGCGGAATGAAAACAGCTTATACGGGCAGGCCTTCGATGAAATCCTCGATTCCTTTCCGAACATCGGACGTGTGTCTTTCGATGCTTATCGACTTTGGCGTTACTTCACAACTCACAGCGCCAGGAATTCCTTTCGCCAGGGTTTGTCCAAACTCCAGTGGGTGAATCGGGTCCATTCGGTTCACGATGACAAGAACCGGCAGGCGTAGCGTCTTCCACGCGCGGTTGCTGCACGGCGAATCGTGTGGAATCCGCACCAGCTTCACGGCGGTTTCCGCCGCCCGCGGATGCGCAAATTGTGCCAACATCGCCGCTGCCCCATCCGGCGATTCGCGCATCAGCGCAGCGTATGCCTCGGATTTCACGAAGGTTTCTCTGCCTTTTACAGTGCCCTCCGACCGAATTAACTCACCAATGGTAACAAGGACCCGTAGATTTGGCGGCATAGGCTGATCCAGCCACGCCGGTCGTTGGAGAATCAGCGCGCGCACGCGCTCCGGATAGCGCAGGGCGATGTTCAGGCTAATCGCGGCGCCCATCGAGATGCCGCCGACCACAGCGCGGTCGATTCCTCTGAAATCCATCAACGCGATTACGTCGTCCGCAAATGACTCGATCGAAATCTTGTCTACGGGCCCGAGCGGTCGCGTTTCGCCATGAGCGCGGCAGTCGATCCCCAGCAGACGAAGACCTGCGTGCGTTCCCGCGAAAAAGCCGAACGGTTGACTGACGTCGCCCCCCAATCCGTGCTGATATACGAATGGTTGCCCCGTGCCTTCGTCCCTGAAGTTGAATCGGATTCCGTCCCGCTCGAGATGCATCTAGTTCTTGCTCCGCGTCGCCACGATCTTTCGCTCAAGAAATCGCACCGCGTCTGGAACCTGGTCTTCAGTCAAACCATGAAGAATCAGCGGTCCCGCGTATCCGCAGCGCGCCAGCAAGCCAAGGTAACAATCGTAGTCCAGCACGCCTGTTCCCGCGGCTTCCTGGCCTGCGTCACCGTCTCGGCTCAGGTCCTTCGCATGCGCGAGGACGATATCATCGCCCAGCAAATCGAACGCTTCCGTAAGTATTGCCGTCATTCGCGGCAAGGTTCCGCTGGGAAAGAGGTTCGCCCCGTCGATCACCACGCGCAGGCGCGGTGAACGTATTTCGTCCAGCAGGCGCCGGGCTTTCCTTGCAGAATCAACCACATTGGAAACCTCCGGCTCGAAGGCGATAGTGATTGCGCGTTCCTCGGCAATTGAGACAGCCTGCTCCATGCTCTTGCACAGATCGGACCACGCAGCCGGCGAATCGTTTTCTTCATGCCGGCGCCACATGTTCACCGGATCGCGGGTGCCGGTGCTCAGGGTGATGATATTCGTCCCGAGCGCGCTGCACGCAGAAGCGAGCACATCCAGACGCCGAAACCCGTCCGCTCGCTGCTTTTGGTCCGGATGAATCATGTTGAACGTACCTGACACAGCGGCCATCGCTACTTCGTGTTTGGCACAGATATCGTGAATGTGCCGCGCGGTATCCTGCGCGATCACATCGGGCATGCTCGGCAGCCCCACGCAGGCCATGTTGAATTGCACGCTCCGAATCCTATGCGCGGCCACCGCCGCGATTACTTCCTCGACGGTCGCGCGCTGAAAAGTCTTTGCGAAGATGCCGCAATGCATCATCGTGCGCCCGGGGGCCTACACCGTGCCGCTTACGCTGTCGAGCCGAATGGTCTCGCCGCTTTCCACGGCGCGCGCGATCGCCACCATCGCCCGCATTGCAGCGGCGCCATCGCCCACCGTGGCCCCTTGCTGAGGCGCGCCGTGGAGCACGCTGTCGGCGAACCCTTCCAGCTGCAGCTTGTAGGAATACGCATCTTCCCCCAATACGCGCCGGAACTGTCGGTCCTTGACGGAAAAACATTCGACTTCGCCGCTCTTGTGAAACCACGGCAGCGGAATCTTGCCGTAAACGCTTCCGAACTCGCCGTAAATCTGAAATCCTTCCTGGAAATCACCGCGCAACGGCACCGTCAAATCCAGATGTCCCACGTGGCCACCGCGAAACGACGTTGAAATGAACCAGCAGTAGGAGTTGAACTTCTCGACCAGTCGCGCGCTTACGGATTCAATCTCCCCCGCGAGGAACCGCGCGGAATCCACCAGGTGGCTTCCGTGCGTCAGCATGAAATAGCGTCGCTTGTCCGCCTTGGGGTTTCCGGTTGGTTTGACCGCGTTTACGCTCTGAATCGGAATGGGCTGGACGTTATCGGTCATGGTGTAGCGCAGCGTCGAATCGCAGTACCACGCCTTTATCGCGATCAATCCACCGATCTCCTCGCGCACAAAGCGGTGCGCGAATGCCACCCCGGGATCGAACCTGCGATTGTTTCCTACCTGGAATACGCGGTGCCCACCGGCTTGCACCGCACGTACGCGCGCCGCAAGCGCGTCACACTCTTCCACGGTTGTTCCCAGCGGCTTCTCCACGAATACATGTTTGCCTGCGTCGAGCGCCTGCATGCACAAGGGCACGTGAAACTGATCCGACACCGCCACAACAATCGCCTCTACCTCCGAATCCGCGAGCATATCTTCGTAGCGCGAATAGGTCTTCTCCGGTGTGTGCGTGGCCGCCATGCGCGCCAGCAAATCCGGCGCGGCATCGCAGATGGCGTGCAATGCGCAATTGCGCGCCTTGCGGCACGCGTCGAAATGCGCGAACTGTGCAATGGGCCCGCAACCCAGCACCCCCACGCGAAGCAGACGCGCCTCCTTCTGAATCACGGCACAACCGCCGGGTAGCGTTGCCGCAGTGCTTCGCGCAGCGCGTGAAAACCGCGACGCTCCGCCACTGTTGCCAGCGCGGAAACGTGCCCATCGGCCGACACCTCCCGCAGCTCGCCGGATTTATGCACGTCGATTGCCTGCAGCATCGCCTCCGCACCCATGCGCGGGTTAGCCTTGCCTGCGGCATCCTTAATCGAGTTGATGGCGGAGCCCGCGAGGAACAGAATGTTTTCTTCGATACCGCGCGCTTCCACGTCAACGAGGTTCAATCCGATGTTGCCCTGGTCCAATCCGCCTGCCCGGACGATCATCGTTTGATTGATGCCGTCGATCGGCGACGTTAGCATCGCTTCCGACGCGCGCCACTCGTCGCCATACGGACGCAGGAACGGCATGCCTTCCTTCAGCGGCGCGGTCTGGCGGAAATCGATGCCGTCGAGGCGCGCCAGCAGGTCTATCACCTCCCGCCAGATTGCGCGCGTCCGCGTGCCGATACCAGCGTTATGTCCGTAGATTGCGGGCGGATTGGGTAGATGCTTTGTAGCTTCCCGTACCATGCGCACGGCACCCGTGGCGAAGGTTTCGCTGAACATCACGCCGCGAACGCCGTGCTCCAACACCGCGTGCACCGTATCGAGAATCTCGTGCGGCGCGCCGGTAATGTGCGGGGCAAAAATGATTCCAAGGGCGCCGCGCTTATCCTGCACGCGGCGGATGGCATCCATCGCGCGCCGCGCGCGTTCCGCCACGGGTGAGTAATCGAGGTTGGGATAAAGGTCCTCGTCTTCCTTAACGAACAGGAAGAGTGGACATTGCGCCGCTTCTTCCACGAGGAATTCTACTTCCTCCGGCGTGATGCCCGCGGTTGGTTTCAGTATCGTGCCAAACGCTGGCTGGTCCGGCGCAAACCCCGTCGATTTCCGGATTCCCTTGGGTCCATATGCCGGACCCGGAAAGGTACGCACGATATGCTTGGGTATCTGCAATGCGACGAGTCGTGCATCCTGCCGCTCATAGAGATCGAAGATGCCCGCGCCCGCGATTGTATGCAGGATGTCGCATGAGCTCACGTGCCCGTCGGGGTGCTGCATCATCTTCAGGGGAATAGCCACATGCGCAAGGCCAAGGCGTCCCGTCTCGTCGAACGCGTCGACACCCGCCGGTTTCGCGGAACATTGATCCAGCAGCGAGCCTGGCGGCGGATCATGCACCCCGCTCGTCGCCAGATAGCTGATCTCCTCCGCCGCGTCGGTAAGCTGCGTCGTGCGCAACGCAAAGAAATACGTCGCAACGATGAAGTCATCCATGGAAGGCGGGGGAGAGGCGGCCAAGCGCTCGCCAACGACGCGTCGAAGCAGCGCCTCGCGCGCGTCCTGGTCTTGCCACAACAAATCTTTTGAGTGAGTGTCTAGATAAGGCATCCCGCGAATATAAGCGATTACCCCATCGCGAAAAAAGTAACCCGGAATCGGGTTGGCGTACCGGGCTTGGTTCGCGCGCTACCGATCCCGCTCGACGATATACCGCGCCAGGCTCCGGAATACGTCCGCCTCACGTCCAAAACCAGCCAGCGCATCGACGGCCTGTGTCGCAGCATTCGCCGCAAGCGCGCGCGCCCCATCAATCCCAACTGCAGCCGGATATGTAGACTTCTGATTCGCGACGTCACTGCCCACAGGCTTTCCAATCGCAGCCTCGTCGCCGACCACATCCAGAATATCGTCCGCGATCTGAAACGCGAGACCGATCGATTCCCCGTAGACTGTCAGCGCGTGCAGTTGTGCATCCGTCGCGCCCGCGACCATCGCGCCTACGCGCACGGACACCCGAATGAGCGCGCCGGTCTTCATCGCGTGCAAGGCCCGCAATTCCTCCACGCCCAACTGACGATCCTCGCTTTGAAGATCCACGAGTTGACCGCCCACCATGCCCCCGGCGCCGGCCGCCTGCGCAATCTCGCGCACGACGCGCACATCTCCGCAGTCCGCCGCCACATCGAAAGCCATCGTAAGCAACGCATCTCCCGCGAGAATCGCCGCCGCTTCGCCGAACACTTTGTGCGACGTCGGCTTACCCCGGCGAAGGTCGTCGTTATCCATTGCCGGCAGATCGTCGTGGATGAGGGAGTACGTGTGAATCATCTCCAGCGCGCAGGCTGGCGGCAATGCGACACGGTCGTCGCCGCAGACCAACTCGGCCGCGCCGAGCGCCAGCGCGGGTCGCAACCGCTTGCCGCCCGCGAACAGGGAATAGCGCATCGCTTCGCGCAATGCATCCGGCACGCCCCGCCAGGAAGCGAAGTAGGACTCTAGCGCTTGCTCGGTGCGACGCGCCTTCTCGCTCAAGAACATTTCGACTGATGGTCCAGACACAATCACCTCCACGCTGCAAGTATACGCCGTTGGCGCGGTCGCGCCGGCACGCAAAACAAAAAGCACGCCAGGGCCCGAAGGCTACCTAACGTGCATTTTTGAAAACTGGCTCTACTGACTGGGCGTCCGCCGCCGCCTTTGAACTACAGCTTGTCCAGCTGGTGCAGCCGACAAACCGTCGGCGGCGGAGCCCTTCAGTTACGAAGAACCGCGACGAAACTACTTCTTTTTCTTCTTCGCGGCCGCTTTCTTCTTCGGGGCGGCTTTCTTCTTCGGGGCCGCCTTCTTCTTTGCTGCCTTTTTCTTCGCTGCCATTCTTAGCTCTCCTTTAATTGAGCTTCCTACACAAGCGCCGCGTTGTTGTCGCGCAATCACCACGGGTGAAATTGCCAACGGCTGGCGCGCACCTCCGCAGGTGCTGCGGAGATATGACCATCGGGGTATTCCCGGAATGGTTCAACTGGTGTATGGTCTCAGCCCCAGGTGCATGGGTGCTGTTAAACCCGAATTCGGATTTCCCCGGTTTGGATGCCGCTGCATTGCGGCAGATTGGCTTGGCCCCCTTTTGGGCGAATCCCGCCCCGGCCCCGCAAACCCTGCGCTCAAAAACTGCCCGCGCGCAGGCGTTCCCCGCGGAAAATAAGGTTGGTTGCTGCTGCGGCGGAATGATGGTGGCGGTTTGCTGTCTCCGCCCGGAGTTATGATGGGTGCCGCTGCAACCCGTACGCGTTGTCAAGTGTATCTTCATTCTCTCGGCATCGCGCCACACCAAAGTGTGCCCGCGTTACCTGTGCCGTGCGATGTTTTGAAACTGTTTTTCATCGCCGTGCCACTCGCACGTCGTATTCGATTCAACTGTGTTTGCGCGTTACCAAATTCTCTTTCGTCTTCGACTTTTGCGCGCGTCAACTGCCGTGTTGTACCCCGCGTACGACGCGTCCGGTACAACAACTGTGTAAATTTCTATCATGTAGCAAGAAACAAAACAAGTATTTTTTCGAGAAAAATTTCTTTTCATCGGGTCTGTCGCCGCCGCACCGAGACCCATCTGCGCTTCTCGCGCTGCTTTTTTGCGCCGTCGAAAACTGTTTCTTGCTTGGATCGAAAACTTTTTCTGGCTGCGCGAAGTTGGTCTTGCCGAAAAAATCTTCTCGCCGCCGGAATTTGCGAACATCGCTCGCGATACTGTAATCATTGGCGATTTTTGCGATCTGTTTTGCGGCGCACCATGCGTGAAGGCGCTTCGCTAGTCGGCGCTCTCGTCCGCGAGACAAGCTTCCAGAATGTCGAACGCGGCGTCGAGTTCCACTTGTGTGATCGTCAGCGGGGGCGTCAGCGTCAAAATATCCCCCATGGAAATTTTGAAACTCAGTCCCCGTTCCAGGGCGCGATACATCACTTTTTCCGCCGCCGCGCTCGCGCGCGCGCGACGATTCTCGCCCTTGGCGAGTTCGATTCCCATCAGCAAACCGAGTCCGCGCACGTCGCCGACAAGCGAAAATTTATCTTTCAACGCGCGCATTCTGGAGAGCGCGTGCGCGCCGAGCCGCTCCGATCGCGCCAGCAAATTCTCCGCCTCAATGTAGTTCAGCGTTGCGAGTCCCGCCGCGCACGCAACGGGGTTTTTCTCATGGGTGTAATGGCCGAGAGCGCCGTTTTTCATCGCATTCAAGTCGTCGCGGGCCAGTAACGCCGCCAACGGCATGACCCCGCCACCCAATCCTTTGCCGATAACCAGCATGTCCGGCACGACGCCGTAGTGTTCGCACGCAAACATCTTTCCGGTACGGCCCAGGCAAGTGGGAATCTCGTCCAGAATTAACAGCGCGCCATGCCGGTCGCACGCAGTGCGCACCTTTTCCCAATACCCCTGCGGCGGAATAAACGGCGCGCTACGCACCGTCTCCGCGATCACGGCTGCCACATCACCTTCCTTTTCTAGAATGTATTCGATGTAGTCCGCGCACTTAAGCGAACAAACAGTGCCGCATTCCCACGGGCACTGCGAGGGGTCCGGTGGCGGCGCATGTTCCGTTCCCGGGAGCAGGGGGCCGATGCCGTTGCGAAAGATTCTTTCGCCTCCGACGGAGATCGCATCGAGCGATGCGCCGTGAAAGGATTCCCACATCGAGACGGTCTTGAACCGTCCCGTTGAGGCCCGCGCAAGTTTCAACGCCATCCCGATGGCGCTCGTGCCGCCGGGTGCGAACAAGACGCGGTTCAGATTTCCCGGCGCAAGGTCCCCGAGTCGTTTGGCCAGCGCTGTCGCTGGATCGTTTGCGTAACGGCGCGGACAAAACGGCAGTGTATCGAGCTGCTCCTTCACTGCATGCATCACCCGCGGATTCCGGTATCCAACTTGATGCACATTGTTTCCGTGGAAGTCCATGATGCGGCGGCCGGCCCGATCCACCAGATAGATCCCTTCGCAGGACACAAGGGCGTTCAGACACGGCGTGGATAGGGACTGGTGAAGGAAATGGCGCGCGTCTTCATCGAGCGCGTGCTGTGTGTCGGCATCGATGTGCGTACGCGCCCATGCAGCGCGCGCCGGGGAAATGTTCAAGTCGCCTTCAGATCGCATTACATCGAGCGGGTCGCCGGCTGACATCATGATGTGCATCCAGGTTGGTGGTGCGTGATTACACAACCAAGCGCCGGGTCATTGCAAAGTCGGGTCTATGCAAGCCGCGCGCGGATGTACGCGCCTACCTCCGCCAAGGCATCGCGACCCTCGGGAATGATCGGCGAAAAAAAGTGCCAGACGTGAATCATCTCTGGCGCGAGCTTGAATGTGACATCCACACCGGCAGCCCTCGCGCGATGCGCCAGGCGCGTTGAATCGTCCAGCAACACTTCCGCATCGCCAACATGAATCAGCATGGGGGGGAAGCCGGCGAAGTCCGCATATAGGGGCGAAGCCAACGGATTGCGCGCATCCGAACCGTTGAGATATCTGCGCGCGAACGCATGCAGCTCCCACGGCGCCAGCATCGGATCGGCGGCGGCCCGCGAGTCGACCGACGCGCCAGTCACGGCGAGATCGGTCCAAGGCGACAGACAAACCGCGGCGCAGGGCAACGCGTCGCCTGCCTCGCGCAGCGCAATAAGCGCTGCAAGCGCTAGACCACCGCCGGCACTGTCTCCGGCAATCACGATGCGATTTGGCACGTGTCCCTGAGCAAGCAAGGCGCGATACGCGGCAACCGCGTCATCCACCGCACACGGAAAGGCGTGTTCGGGCGCGAGGCGGTAGGCGACGGAGATCACCACGGCGTTGCACGCTTGCGCGAGGGAACCACAAAAGGTGCGGTGCGTATTGAGCGACCCAATGCTGTAGCCGCCACCATGAAAGAAGAGCACCACGCCGTCGCCATCAGGATTCTCGGGTTGGAAGCGCTCCGCCTCAAGACCTGCAAGTAGAATCCGAGTTATCGACACGGATTTCGGAGGTGGTCCCAACAGCGGCGCCATGCGCTCGAACCGTGTGCGGATTTCTTCCACTGTCGCGTCCTTGCTGATGGGACGCGCGCGCATCATGGATACAAAAGACTCGAACTGGACGCTCGCCATGCATCATGCTCCGAATTTCTTTAGTTTGGCTGCACCCCGACGCGGACTCCGCCAAAGCGTTAGCGAAGTTGATTGGGGAACGGTGCGGCGGCGGCATAGCCGGTGCGTGCGCGCCAACTACCGGATCGCATCCCGTAAAAAGAACGGGCCCGGCGAGGAGTGATCCTCGCCGGGCCGAATAGGTTACCTAATCGCTGAACCGTTACTCGTTGACAATCGTGATGTCAAACTGAGCGCGACGGTTAAGCTTGCGGTTCGCGGCGCTGTCATTCGGCTGGGCCGGCGTCGTCTCACCAAGGCTCTTCGTCGATACGCGCGAAGCATCGATACCGTTTTCGAGCATGTAGCTCTTCACGGCGTCTGCACGGCGCTGACCAAGACCCATGTTGTACTCGTCCGAACCCAGGTCGCAGGTGTGACCTTCGATGACGACGGTGTCTTTACCGTGCGCCTTCATCTCGGCAACAACCTGATCAACCACTGCCTTGCCTTCCGGCTTCAACACGGCCTTGTCGAAATCGAACAGGACGTTGTTGAAGACAGGCTTCTGACGGTCCGCCACAGGCGCGGGTGGTGCGGGCGGCGCAGGCGGCGCAGGCGGTTCCGGCTTCGTCCAGCATGCGTACACGACGCCGCGGTTACCCCACAGCTCCGAGTCGCCACTGTTCGATGCCGGTTCGGTCGGCCACCACCAGTAGCAGGACCGCGGCTCGCCGCCGCAAATCGCTGCACCCTTGTCCGGCTGGGGTTCAGGCGTCGCGCCACTGTTTCCCCACCAGGACAGATCGTCCCAGACTTTGGGGCCACAATCAGCAGCCGATGCTGATCCCGCGAGCAGCATCACTGCCACGACCCCGATGAGCAGTTTCTTCATTTTGGTCATCTCCCTTCTTCCGCTGGCAAATTACATTGCGGCTTACATTTAACCACAAAGCCAACATGCTGTCAAGTGAACAGACAGCACCCGGAAAAAGTCCGTTCTGGCCCAACGGTTGTTACATCCGCTCCGCGGCCAGCCCCCGATACCTTTTCCGCACCCGTAGAATATCAAATCCCCATCGATAGGTACAAGTAAAAAAGTGACCCCTAGGGGTAGTGACCCTGACCCGCTCCCCCGCCGAGCGAACCCGAGGCGCCGATACCGCCCTTGCGCGGGTCAAAAAGCCGTTCCGCTCTAAGGTTATGAGCTCGAAAGCGCGCAATCCGTCGCGATGGATGAAAGTAGTGTAGTAATACGGATTGCATGCACCAATTCATTGTCTTCAACTTAATCGCCTCGGGTTTCCGCCCGCCAACCATACACAAAAGAAAGACGCCCTCGGGCTTTCCCCAAGGGCGTCCTAGTCTGTCATCATCTTGAGCGCGTCCCGCTGTTACGCGGCGGCGGTCGCATGTGCCTCGTCGAACCTGGATCGCAACACATTCAGTGCGCCCTGAATCTCGCCGGTGTCGCGCTTTTCCACTGCTTTCTGCAGCTTTGGAATCGCGCCACCAACCTTCTTTCCATTGCGCACTGTGCCGAACAAGTGCCGGCTAACCGTCGACTGCGTGAGCGCAAGCATCTCCGCGATGTCCTCCTGCGTCTTATCGCAGAAGTAGTAGAGGTGCAAGATCTCCCGTTGCCGCGGCGTCAGTTGATCGTCCATCAGATCGACGACAATCGGCAGCACAGATTGAAAGAAATCTTTCATTGCGTAGCGCCGTTCGCGATCCTCGTCTGTCTCGTACCACAACGCCCTTTCGGACGAAACACTCTCAAGATATGCGGATTGGGTCGGAATCTCCCAAAACTCCGGATTGAAACTGGCCATAGCCGGATGCTCCTTCATAAGTTAATTGACTTCGACTCGCCTGCTCTCCTCCCGATAGCCCTAGCTTTCGGGCGCCCCATCGCGGGGCCTTAATTCGTGCATCCGATACGTGTCGATATACTGGGTTCATCGTTCGCTCTCCCTCTCATTGTCCGCCATTTCGGCGGGTTGGTTGACCTAAAACGAAAGCGCCGCCGGTGGGTTCTTGGTTCCCGCCTGCGGCGCCTGGTTTGCTCTTGCTATGTGCTTGGTAGTGTTTAGCTATCCAGCACCCCCAGGACGGGAACCCCTGCGTGCGGCAGGCGCGTTACGCGAACGAGCGCGTACATGACGCCCCACACCGACCGCTTTTTAAAAGTGGTCGCGGCGGTAATCGTCGCTGCTGCGTTGTTGTTCACGTCCTGTTTACCTTCTCGTTCTGTTTGTACGCCGGTTCCAAATTGCCCGGCGGTTTCACTGCCGCGCAATTGAAGCAGAAGTGAGGCGCATTTTCAACCCATCTTCCCTGCACCCTCGCCCCAACGGATACGAGGGTGTCTCCCTTACTAAAGAAACCTATATGCATACTTTTTCAAAAAAGACCTGAGGCGGCCGTTTTTGTAAGCAGTTTTGTACAAAAAAGGGTTAAAAAGGGGGCCGGTGAACAAAATTGTACACCCTGTCGCATTCCCCGTTTAGCCGCTATCTCTTTTCTGTGAAAAGACTTAGTCAAAAAGGCCGGATCATGGTATGCGGGTTGCTCTATCCTCTGAGGACTGCAATACCCGTCGGTATCGCTTTAGGGACGCGAGCGCGGACGGGTAGATTCGGAAGGGGAAGGGATGCTGGCCGTGAGTGGGACTGTAGCAGAGGTAAAAACGCGTGGACGCATCCTCATCGTAGACGATGAGAATGGTCCGCGGCAGGCATTGCGCATGCTCCTTAAGGAAGACCACGACGTTTTCCTGGCCGTCGACGTGCCCAGCGCGCAGGCCCTGCTTGGCGAACAGCCCATCGATCTTGTCATAACCGACCTCCGCATGCCGCGCCAAACCGGCGTTGAATTGCTCCGCTGGATTAAAACGCACTTTCACGATATCGAGGTCATCATCCTTACGGGCTTTGGTGAACTCGATTCCGCCATGACCGCCGTAGAATGCGGCGCCCTCGCCTATGTTGTGAAGCCGTTCGACACTCAGGTCATGTTGCGTCATGTCGAAGACGGACTCGCAAAGCGCGTCGAAGAAATGGAACGCCGCAGACTCGAAGAACTCGCGCTCGAAGCGAACCGCTTCGAGACGCTCGGCCGTTTTGTCACCGGAATGCTGCATGATCTCGGCACACCGCTCGCCGTCATCACCGGACAACTTGAAATTGTCCTCAACAAAGCCGAGCAGGATATCCCGCGCGACAGGCTAAACGTCATACACGGTCAGATCGGGCTTTGCAGCGATATTGTGCGTTCCGCGATGAATTTCCTGCGCCACGAAACGCAGCGCTTCTCCATCCTGAACATCAACGATGTGGCTGAGGCCTGCATCGGCGTGAGCACGCCGGTTACGCAAAAGGCGGGGATCACCGTTAAACGCGAACTGGCGCAGAACATTCCAATTTGCGAAGGCGATTTCGTCCTGCTGCGCCAGGCCGTGCTGAATCTCATCAACAACGCCTGCCAGGCCATGGAGACAAAGGAAGGCACGCGCGAACTGCATCTGCGCACGTGGCGCGAGCCCGATGACATTTGCATCGCGATCAGCGACACCGGCCCCGGCATCGCCCCCGAACTTCGCACAAAGATCTTCGATACATTCTTCTCGACCAAGGGCGAGCGCGGCACCGGTCTGGGACTCGCCGCGGTGAAGAACATCATGCGCCGTCACAACGGCGAAGTGTCCGTGCGGGAGAACGACTGGGGCGGCGTTGAGTTTGTCCTGCGTTTTCCGATTCGACGCTAGCCCAATTCCTCCACGCTCCAACCTTCCCGATACACCGGCTTCACGAATGCATTTGCCGCTTCGCAGTCTGGTGACCGCATCGCTTCCGAATCCCACGCCAATCCGCGCCCCACGAGCTGCGCCAATACGCCGAGCAGCATGATCTCCGTCATCGGCGTCGCAAAATCCGGAAAATTCGCCATGGGTGCCTGGCCGCCTTTGCATGCGTCGATCCATTCGCGTTGATGGCTTTTCACGCGTGGCAACGTCGGCGCGGGCGGAGCGTACTCGCGAAACTTCTCCTCCGGATACAGCCGATGCCGATCCCCCGCCCAATCGATCGAATACAAGGTTCCCTCGCTGCCTACGATGACGCACCCATTGCCGTTCAGTGCTTCGCCGCTGACCAAGGAGTTCGGAGGTTTGCGCCCGCCGTCGTACCAATAAAGTTTAAGCGCGGGATTGTTTCCGTGCGCGGGAAAATCGAAACACAATTCGGACCACGCAGGGAAGGTGTCTTCACAAACCGGTGAAGACGTGAAGCTCACAGCGTTCGGCATTCCAAGTCCCAACCCCAAGTAGGCAATCGCCGCGTTGTGAATGCCCATGTCACCGATCGCGCCTGTGCCAAAATCCTTTCGGCCGCGCCATTTGAACGGATGATAGAGTGGACTGTACGGACGCAGCGGCGCGACGCCGAGCCACTGGTTCCAATGCACCGTCTCCGGAATCGGCGGCACTTCGGCGGGCCGCTCGACTCCCTGCGGCCACCACGTGCCCGCGCGATCGGTCCATACATGAATTTCTTTTGGCGTGCCAATGACGCCCGCGCGCAACATTTCGATTCCCTTGCGCGTGTTGTCGAAGGAAACGCCCTGCGTTCCCATTTGCGTTGCGACGCCATACTCGCGCGCTGTTGACGCCATCACCCGCGCCTCGTGAATCGTCCGCGCCAGGGGTTTCTCGCAATACACATGCTTGCCCAAACGCATCGCATTCACCGAAATCGGCGCGTGCATGTGATCGGGCGTGCTCACCAGCACCGCGTCGAAGGTGTCCGAAAGCTCGAACAACTTCCGCCAGTCGTCGTATCGCGGCACATTCGGGTTCTCCTCGAACGCGCGTTCCGCGCGCTTGCTGTCGATATCGCAGAACGCCACGATGTTTTCGTCCAGCACTTCCTTCAGATTCTCGTGGCCCCGGCCACCACACCCGACCATGGCAAGATTCAGCTTCTCGTTCGGCGAAATCTTGCGCGGCACCACGCGCGCCGTATTCGGCTGCGCAATACCCGGTGCCGCGGCCACGAACACCCCCGCCGCCGCAAGAAACGCGCGCCGCGTCAATTCCACTCGATCCATGAAACTGCCCCTCCTGAAATCTGCATCGAGTATGCGGAAGATGGAGAGGCCGCGCAAAACATGCGAGCCGTGATATGCTCCGGTTCGTTCAAAAAAACGATCAGAGGTCACATGTCGTCGTTAATCGATATTTCCGATCAGCTAACTGCCGAGTTGCGACCGTTGCGGTTCTCCGCGCCCGTCACGCACGTATACAACCCCCTCGAATACGCGCGCGCGCCGCACGCGCGCTATCTCGAATTGTATGGCGCGGGCCCGAAGGAGATTCTCTTGCTCGGCATGAACCCGGGTCCCTTCGGCATGGCGCAGACCGGTGTTCCCTTCGGCGATGTACCCATGGTGCGCGACTGGCTTGGCATAAACGAGAACGTAGGAAAACCGGCGCTGGAACATCCCAAACGTCCCATCGACGGCTTCGCGTGCGCGCGCAGCGAAGTCAGCGGCACGCGACTGTGGGGGTGGGCGCGCGACACCTTCGGACAGCCGCAGCGGTTCTTTGCGCGATTCTTCGTCGTGAATTATTGTCCGCTATGCTTTATGGAAGAATCGGGTAAGAACTTTACGCCCGACAAACTGCCCGCTGCGGAACGCGCACCCGTAAATGTGGCGTGTGACCGCGCGCTTCGCGCAATAGCCGAACACCTTTGTCCGCGTATGGTGCTCGGCGTCGGCCAGTTCGCCGAGGCGCGCGCCAAAGTCGCGCTGGATGGGTTGAACGTCGCCTTTGGCCGCATACCCCATCCAAGCCCTGCAAGCCCGGCAGCAAACCGCGGCTGGGCCAACGAAGCCAACAAGGCCTTTGCCCAATATGGCATCACGTTCTGACAAAAAAAGGGAGGGCGGTCGTCCTCGACCGCTAACCTCGGCAATACGATTACCCACCACGCAAAAGCCTACGAAGGCAGCGCACCTTTTCCTTGCGCGACATTTGCCTTCCCGTTCCGTAGAATGCGCCGGTCACTTCCCGGGGCTAAATCATGATTGCTGGATTGCAGACCGCCGATTTCATTGTGCTCGTCGTTTATCTCGTCGGCACCACCGCGCTCGGCATATGGGTGGGGCGCGGCGCGAAGAACGTTGCCGAATTCTTCATGCCTCGCAAATTTGGCGTCACCATGATGATCATGAGCGCGTTCGGCGCAGGGACAGCTTCCGATCAGGCTGTAAGCGTGGCGTCTGCAACATTCCGCAGCGGCATCTCCGGCATTTGGTATCAATGGCTCTGGCTCGTCGCTACGCCATTCTATTGGCTAATCGCGCCCGTGTTCCGGCGCATGCGCGCAGTCACCACCGCTGACGTTTATGAATTGCGCTTCGACAAAAGTGTGGCGATGCTGTTCTCGGTGGTTGGCATTGCCAGCACGACCGTAAAGATCGGGCTCATGCTCAAAGGGACCGGCGCCTTGATAGAAGCCGGCACCGGCGCGGAAGTAAATGAGCACCTCGCAATCGCGGTGACCGCCGCCTTGTTTGTGCTCTACGGCGTTGCCGGGGGACTTTCCGCCGCCATCGTTACGGATTTCATTCAAGGTATTCTCACCGTCATCTTCTCCTTCATGCTGCTGCCATTCGTATTGCATGAAGTCGGGGGGATAGCCGGCATCAAGGAAACGATCACCGATCCCAAAATGCTGTCGCTCGTGGCTCCGGGCAAGATAGGGGTTTTCTTCGTTTTGATGATGGGCATTCAAGCGCTCGTTGGCATTGTGGCGCAACCGTATCTCATGGGCGTGTGCGGCGCGGGCAAGACGGAATTCGAAGGCCGCGTCGGTTTTATGTTCGGCAATTTCATCAAGCGCTTCTGCACTGTCGCATGGTCTATTACCGCAATCGCAGCCGTGGCATGGTATATGCAAAATGGAAGGGACCTTTCGGCGATCAATCCCGACAATGTCTACGGCGAAATGGCCCAGGCATTTTTACCGAACGCGATGCCCGGGCTGCTCGGCCTGTTTATGGCCGCCATGCTCGCGGGCGTGATGAGTTCGTGCGATTGTTTCATGATCTCTGCCGCCGCGCTGTTCACGCAAAACATCTATCGCCCGCTTAGCCGGGGGAAGAGCGAAGCGCACTACCTCTGGGTAGGCCGCGTCGTATCGATTCTCGTCGTGGTTGGCGGCATTGCGTTTGCCATGTGGGTACCAAGCGTTATTGACGCACTCGAGATATGGTTCAAGATCGCGCCTATGATGGGCATCGCGTTTTGGGTGGCGCTTGTGTGGCGTCGTATGTCCGTTGCCGGCGCATGGGCCAGCACGCTCACGGGATTTGCCGTATGGTTTCTCATGACCTCGAAATCATTCATTACTCTGGTTGAGGGGCTGCCCTTCGCGGAGCCCTTGCGCCTCATCTGGGTGGAGAAAGGTGTCGCGGGCATTTACGAACCCTGGCAAATTCTTTCGTACATTGCCGCGGCGCTTGTCGCGGGTGTTGTTGTAAGTCTTCTCACCAAGCCTGTGGACAAGGCAAAGCTCGATTTGTTTTACACGCTCATGCGCACGCCCATTATGAAGGGCGAAGTCATCGAGAAGCCCTGCACAATTCCCGTCGGCGTTACGCCGCCGCATCGCAGGATGCTGGTGTCATCGCACGGCTTCGAGATTCCAGCGCTTTCGCGCACATCGGTTGTCGGATTTGTCGGTGGTTGGGTACTGTCGGCCCTGCTGGTGGCGGGGTTCATCGCAATCTTTCGCTAGTCATCGCGGGCTTGCAAATTTCGGCTGTAGATTTCAGAATTCAGTGCTCCTGATTTCCCGATTCAATTACGCGATGAAAAAACCGTCGCGCGGAGGTGTTTCAGATGCCCTGGAATGATGATCCCTGGAAAGGCGTATTCGCCGCGACCTTGTGCGCGTTTAACGCCGATGAATCCATCGACGAAGAAGGGTTGCGCGACTACATCGCGGAGATCGCCTCTGTCGACGGCATCAAAGGCGTAACGTGCAACGGGCACACCGGCGAGATCATGTCGCTTCGCCCGAACGAGCGCGCGCGTGTCACGCAGATTGTTTCCGAAACAGTGCGCGAATCCTTCCCGGACGTGAAAGTCATTACTGGTGTTTCCGCTGAAGGCAGTCTCGAAGCGATTGATCATGCACTCGCCGCAAAAGAGGCAGGGGCCGACGCCATTCTTCTGATGCCGCCGCACCACTGGATCCGGTTTGGCCGCACGCCCACGACAGCCATCGGTTTCATGCAGGACGTCGCCGAGGGCGCGGGCATGCCCATCGTCATACACCAGTACCCCGCGTGGACCAAGGCGGGATACACCCTCGCGGAAATGTTGGAGATGGTGAAGCTTCCGCAGGTGGTCACGATTAAAATGGGTACGCGCGATATGGCCCGCTGGTTGTATGACTACGAAAAACTGAAGGCCGCAGCGCCGCACGTTTCGATTGTGACGTGTCACGATGAGTTTCTGCTGCCCACGCTACTTGAAGGAGCGGACGGCGCATTGATCGGCTTCGCCGGATTCGCGCCGGAATTGATGGTCGAAGTCGTGCACGCCGCGCTCGACGGCGATCTCGTGCGCGCAAAAGCCGCGCAACAGACTGTCGCGCCGCTCGCGCGCATCATCTACAACTTCGGCGAGCCAGGATGCGGCGCGCATCAGCGCATGAAAGTCGCGCGCTGGCTGATGGGCCGATTCCCCAGCCCGCACTTCAGGCGGCCCGTGCGCCCCTTGTCGCAGGAGCAGATCGATCAAATCCAGCGCGACCTCGAAGCGATCGGCTTCGAGTGCCCGCGCGCATCGTCCGCTCCCGCGCGAAACTAGGCGCACGGTTCGGCATGGGCAAGGGAACCGTCTACGCCGCGGAATCGCGTTGGCTGGAGGACGAACGCACCGGCGCGCGCATTCGTCAGATCACGACGCATGCGTCGTTGCATCACCATCCCTTCTACTACATCCCCGCGTACGATGATTCCATGCATCGCCTCTACTTTGTCTCGCACCGTACCGGGGTGCCGCAGGTCTTTTGCGAAGATCGCGCAACCGGTGCACTCGTGCAACTCACCGATCGCACCGATCTGAACGAGTGGTCGATTCATCCGTCGCACGATGGCCGCTATGTCTACTTTACTGCCGGTGCAAGCGCATGGCGCGTGAACACGGAAACTTACGCGCAGGATTGCCTCTTCGACTTCGGCAGCGTGCCGATGAAAGAACAGGGCATGGTCGGCGCGGCCATGGGCACCACCACGCTCAGCCGCGACGATGCCTGGTGGGCCATTCCGGTGAAAGTGGGGAAAGTTTCCCGCTTTTATGTCATCGATACGCGCACCGGCGATGCCAATGCGATCCTTGAGCGCGAGACCATTGGCCATCCCGAGTTTCACCCCGATAACCCAAACGTTCTTCGATACGCCGGCCCATACAATCACCGAATCTGGGTGATCAATCGCGATGGGTCAAACAACCGCCTCGTCTACACGCGCGATGTCGCACGGAAAGAGTGGATAGTCCACGAGACGTGGCGGCCCGGCACGATGGAAATCCTCACCACCAACTGGCCGCACGGGGTGATGGGGATTGATACGGTCACTGGCGCTACGCGCTGGTGTGCGCGGTTTAATGCGTGGCACCCGATGCTTTCACGGGACGGCGCGTGGATGATCTCGGATACGAAGAACCCGGATATCGGCCTGCAGCTGTTCAATCCCAACGACGAATCCGTCCCGCGCCGAACACTCTGCTTTCCGCAGGCATCGAACGCGGGAGACCATTGGAACCTGGGCTACTGTCCATACGACGACGGTCCCGTTGATGTCTACGCACCCCAACACACCCACCCGCATCCAAATTTCTCGCCGGATCGAAAATGGGTCCTGTATACCTCCGACGTGACAGGCCAGAGCCAGATTTACGAAGTTGCCACAGGACTATAAGCCGCGCGGAGGGCGATCGTCCTCGACCGCTTGTTTCGCACCATGTATACTTGCGGGTGTAGGTGCACTGCAATGTCTTTTCACAAAGAACTACAATCCTGGCCCGCTGAACGGGTCCGTTCCCTGATCGACGCCGCAACGCCAGGCGACGTTGAGCGCGCGATCGCGCGCGGCGAACGCACGCCGCAGGACCTCTGCGCGCTGCTGTCGCCGCATGCCGCGACACAGCTTGAAACCATCGCGCGCGAAGCGCAGCGGCTTACGCGCTGGCAGTTTGGCCGCACCATCAGCATGTACGTGCCGCTCTACCTCTCGAACGTTTGCGGGGCGGACTGCACTTACTGCGGTTACGCCGTGCGCTCCGGCAATAAGGAAAAGCGCCGCACCCTGACGCCGGAGGAGACCCGCGCGGAATGCGCCGCGCTCGCCGGGCAAGGGTTTCAAAGCGTGCTGCTGCTCACCGGCGAGGCGCGACGCGCGGTGCCGCCCTCGTACATCGCGGAAGCAGTGGCGATCGCGCACGAGTATTTTCCGTCGGTGGCCGTCGAGGTGTATTCGCTTGATCAACCAGACTATGAAGACTTCGTGGCCCGAGGTCTTGATGGCGTGACCATTTACATGGAGACGTACGATCCGGCGACGTACGCGCAGGTGCACCTTATCGGCGAGAAGAGCGACTACGCGTATCGCCTCGGGGCGATAGAGCGCGCCGGACTCGCGGGGGTGCGCCGCCTGAGCGTGGGCGCATTGCTCGGCTTGTTCGATTGGCGCGTGGACGCATTCTGGGCTGCGCTGCATGCGCGCCATGTGCAGAAAGTGTGTTGGCAAAGCGCGGTGTCGGTGTCGTTTCCGCGGCTGCAACATGTGCCGGAACGTTTCCATATCCCCGCGCTTGTAAGCGACAAAGAGTTCGTTCAAACCATACTTGCGCTACGACTATTTTTAGCGGAAGTTGGCTTCAACCTGTCGACGCGCGAGCGGCCCGCCTTCCGCGACAAGCTCATCCCGCTCGGCGTCACCACGATGAGCGCGGGGTCCTCCACGCGCCCCGGCGGCTACACGCTCTACGGCGAGGAAACGCTCGAACAATTCGAGATCGAAGATCACCGGCCGGTCAATGAGGTTGCCGAGGCCATTCGACGCGCCGGCTATGAGCCGGTGTGGAAAGATTTCGATCACGCATTCAATGTGAGGCGCGACACCGAATAACGTTGTCGCGCAGTTGATTGCCTGAGCGCTTAACCCTTCAACGCGGCCTCGATATGCTTGGCCACTTCCGCACCGAGCACTTTTGATCCATCCTTGGTAAAGTGCACGTTTTTTGGCATCTGAATCTCCGCGAGTTTGGGCAACGCAAACGAGCAGAGATCGTTCACCGCGATGTCGTGACGTTTCATGATCTCAAGCGCTGCCGCGTTATAGCGCTCGATGTCCGCGACTTCGCGCAAGGGACCATCGGGTTTCTCGGGGAAGGGCGTGGTTGTCGCAAAGATCAGTTTCGCGCCCGTTTTCTTCAGCCGAAGGACGATTGCCTCCATATTCTCTTTGTACTTCTCCAATGGAATCTGGATGTGCCCGAGCTCTTTCTCAGGAACGTTCTTACCTGCTGCGTCCACGTACTTCAGATCATGCAGGCCGTGATTGAAATGAATCACATCCCATTTCGTATCTCCCAGCCATTCTTCGAGCTTGGCGAGGCCGTTGCCGGTATGCGCGGCATTGCCAGGGTTGTGTACGACGTTGGCCTTGTCTTTCAGCAGGGCCACGACCGGTTCCATATACCCGATAGAGATGGAATCGCCGATGATGAGCACGTTGGGCAGGTTCGGATTCAGAGTCGCCGTCGGTGGAGGCGAATCAGCGGAAAGTGCGATAGCTGTTGAAACGAAAGCGGCAAGTAAAAATTTCATGAGTGACTCCGTCGTTGCGTTTGTTCGCATTGTATTCAAAGAGAGAATTCTTCGCGACTTTACCCGCGTTCTGCAGCATATTTTTCAACACGCCGCGAAAATGTCATGGTAAAATTCAGCCGCGGTGGACGCGTTTAATGCGTCGATTTTAATGAAGGAAAACCTCCCATGACATACGACAGCAGCACCTCTCCGGCTGCAGCCGGCCCCGTCGTGTTGCGCCAGGCAAATGACGGAATCAGCGGCCTGCTTCAGGAGTGGCAACTCCTGGGGCGCGTGCGATCCAGCTTCATCGAACAGATGAAAGCATATCCGCATTGCCCGGTCGACATTTCATACAACGTGTACAGCAACGAAGCGCAGCACTTCGCAAACGACTTTGCAAAGGCCTTGTCCGATGCGCGATGGAATGTCACCTTAAGCAGCGCGTTGAAGACCTCCGTGGGCGTCAAGATTGTCACGAAGTCCAGCGCGCTGCACGTGGAAGAAATCAGCGCCATTGTGAAATGGTTCCGCAACGCAGGCATTAGCGCCAAGGTCCGTGTCCGCGCGGAACTCGAGACGGAAGCGATTCAAATTGAGATTGGATCGATGGCGCAGATCGCGCGCGGCCTGTAGCGCGCGCGAAGCGACAAGCCGTATCAACGTGACGCTTCGCCGGCTGCGCGGTCCATCCGCGTCGCCCAATCCTTTAGAAAAGCCTTGCGCCAAACGTTGACCGTTTTTGCGCCGGGATACTTTCCCTCGGCCAGGGTCGCGTCGGGTGAATCTGTCCAATAGTGCGGGCCGTGGTCCGTCTTTACGAAGCTACCGCCCCAGTGCGGCGCGGTGGGTTTATCCGGATCGCCGTGCAGGAGATAGAGCACCGAGGGCGAGTCACCCATTTTGATCGCGGGCAGTTTCGTGACCAGAAAGTCGCCCAATGCCCCGTGGCCTTTCACATGGGTGTCGAGAAACGTCTTGTTTCCCCATTCGCCGCCTTGTTCACCGCCAACGTACATGCCGCGAAACGTGGTGTCGGATTCGATCCACCACAAGTCTTGATGCGCGTTGAACAGATAGTTGCGCGCGGCGCGATCGTTCGACGTGTTCCACGAGCCGATAGAATAGACGCGCAGCTTGTTCTTGATGGCGGGGGCGTCGTGGACCGCCTGCGCGATATCGGTGATCGATCCCCATACGAGCACATAGAGCGGACGCGAATCGTCGGAGTTCGCGCGTTCGACGAGCCAGCGCGATCCCTCAGTAGCCTCGCCAAACCCATCCGCGGGTGAGGGATCAATCGCGCCCTGCTTTACGACTGCGTGCAGGGCTTCCGGTTTTGGATAGGTTGATGATGCCTGCGCCAGATTCGCGTAGTCTTGTGCATATGCATCGATCGCTTCGTGAATGTGTACTGCGCGTCCCTGCTTCGGTGGCGAGGATATGAGACCTTCCACATCAAACAAGTCCGCATAGATCAGGAAATGCACCATCGACTGCTGGTCGTCCGGGTCCGAACCGCCGATATCGGTGGAAACGATAACGCGAAAACGCTCGCCGTTTACCGCGCCGCGCTTGTCTTCGGCCTCGTCCGCTTTCGCATTGGTGAAACAAAGAAACGCCGTGAACAACACAGGGAGAGCGCGTTGCAAGCGCGTGGCAAAAAGTGTACGCGATATCACTGACAAATTCCTTTCCGTGACCGCAAATTTCGACGCCAAGCGCCCTATCTTACGCTTTTCTACGGGCAATCGGGATGGCTTGGATTTTTCATACCCACATGCAATAAAGCCATTAACCGAAGGAGACACAGGGTTTTTGAAGTCTCCGTAAGCAATTTCTGATTACCCGGCGTGCGTGCTCGTCAGGTCGCGCTAAGGCAGCACTTCTCGCCACTAGTCTGCGCGGCGTAGTGCGCCGTTCACGGAATGGAAGCTTGGAGAATAATCAGTCAAGCGGGATCCCCGAAAGCAGCGATCGTGTCCGCATGTCGCTGAATGAACGGCGACGGGAGAGTTGGGCTGGTTGGCGTTGATTGTTGATATATTGCTCAGATTTCACGATTTGACCCAGCACCTTGACGAATTGCTGGACCTGTGTATAGGCTGTGAATGTCATCGCGAATTGGTTGTCGCGAGCGTCGTGTTTTGTGTCATGGTGCAACGATTCTGCTAGAGAAAGCCGGGAGTTTTGAAATGTCGTCTCAACTTGTCGATGGACTCGTGAAAGAGCTGGAAGCAAGCAAAGAGTTCTTTGACCGCGCGACGCGCGCGCTGGTGGAAGAGGACTCCACTTTTCAGCCGGAAGAGGGGATGATGTCCGTGTCGCAGCAGGTTGCGCATGTTGCGATGACCTTGGATTGGTTTGTCGAAGGTGTAACGCGTCCGGAGGGATTCGATCTTGATTTTGACAAGCACGCCGCGGCGATCGCGAAAGTCAATTCGCTGAAGGCTGCGCGAGAATGGTTGGACAAGTCACACAAGGGAATGGTGGCAGCAATTTCGAAGATGAGCGAGGCAGAGCTGTACTCGCCGTTGCCCGAAGAGCCGGTCATGGGCGGCGCGCCACGCATCGCCATTGTTGGTGCCGTGAACGATCACAATGCGCACCATCGCGGAGCGTTATCGGTGTATACGCGGCTGTTGGGTAAAAATCCGCCGATGCCATATATGGAAATGTAAAAGGATTAATTCAAGCAATCGAAACGCCCGCCAGCACGTCGTTGAGCAAGCGCTGGCGGGCGCGCTTTTTCTAGTCTAATTCGAGACGTTTGAAATTGAACCGGGCTATTCGGTCGCTTTGGAATCGATCGGTTTGTTTACGAGGACGTTGTCCTTGACGATTGCGGGTTTCCCGCTGTCCGCCGCGTCGTTATATTTTACGATGGTGTTCTCAAACACGTTGCCGGTGACGATGCTCTTCCCCGCTTCTACTTTCACTAGCATTTGCTCGTCGGGATTTGCGGTGAACGCATGATTGCCGGAGATGATTGCGCCGTAACCGCGCGCGTCAATGGCGACAGCGCACTTGCCGCCCTTGTCAACCGTCACGATGTTTCCCTGAATGACGTGACGCTGCGAATCTGCCCAGGAACGGAATCCGATATCGAGATCGCCGCCTTCGCGGACATGCACGATGTTATTCGACATAATGATGTTGTCGCCGCGATCCGATCCGAAGGCGACATGAGTCTTGCCGGTGATGTCCGCGTAGTTGCCTCGAATTTCACCCGGCCCCGTGAGGATTTCTACAGCGTCGGAGAACGC
>ERZ761602.2662-NODE-2662-length-27273-cov-4.584319_pt1 | contig 27273 bp, 28 predicted proteins | sample MGYA00512165_ERZ761602 | MGnify/ENA primary metagenome ERZ761602 (study PRJEB28899, sample SAMN02445085) | bioreactor sludge metagenome | biome: EBPR sludge; isolation source: Thorneside wastewater treatment plant | place: Australia: Brisbane, Thorneside...
GCCCACGATGTAGGCCACGCTCTTCTCCGGGTCGAGGCTTTCGCGCAGCTGGCCGAAGTAGCCGATCTCGAGTCCGGTGCCCTGCTTGATGGTGCCCTCCCGGGGGGTGATCTCGCCCAGCAGGATCCGGAGCAGCGTGCTCTTGCCCACGCCGTTGTTGCCGAGCAGGCCGATGCGGTCACCCCGGGTGATGCGGCAGGAGAAGTCCTTGATGAGTTCCTCGCCCCGGTAGCCGTGGGTGACGTGCTTCGCCTCGATGACCTTGCGGCCCGACTGCTCGGCCGACTCGATGGAGATCTGGGCCCGGTGGAGCGGGTTCAGCCGCTCCGCTGCCTCCCGCCGCATGTCCTCGAGGCGCCGGACCCGGTTCTGGTTCCGATGCCGGCGGGCCTTGATGCCCTGGCGGATCCAGACTTCCTCCTCGTCGAGCTTCTTGTCGAACAGCCGGTTGGCGGTCTGCTCGTCCTCGAGCAGCTTCTCCTTCCGCTCCAGGTACTCGTCGTAGCTGCCCGGGAAGCTGAGCAGCCGGCCTCGGTCCAGCTCGCAGATGCGGGTGGCCAGCTTGTCGAGGAAGGCCCGGTCGTGGGTGATGAAGAGTACCGCGCCCTGCCAGGAGCGGATGCGGTTCTCGAGCCACTGGATCGTGACGATGTCCAGGTGGTTGGTGGGCTCGTCGAGCAGGAGGAGATCCGGCTTGCTGATCAGTGCCTTCGCGAGTCCGACCCGGCGGCGCCAGCCACCGGACAGCTCCTTGATGGGCTGGTCCGGCGGCAGGGCCATCTCGGTCATCATCAGCTCGACCCGCTGGTCGATGCGCCAGCCGTCCAGCTCGTCGATGCGGTGCTGGAGATCGTCCAGGCGCTTCAGCCCCGCCTTCTCGAGCTGCTGGTGGGCCAGCTGCTCGTACTCGTCCACCAGCGCCTTGAGGTCGGCGAGGCCCTCGGCCACCACCTCCCGCACGGTCTTCTCCAGCGCGTCGGGCAGTTCCTGGTCCAGGGTGCTCATGACCAGCCCGTTGCGGTACTGGATCAGGCCGCTATCGGGCTGCACCACGCCCGTGATCAGCCGGAACAGGGACGTCTTGCCCGTGCCGTTCCGGCCGATCAGGCACACGCGCTCGCCGGGCTCGATCTCGAAGCTGACGTGGACCAGCAGCTTCTGCTCGCCGTAGGCGAGCGACACGTCATCGAGGCGGACGAGGGACATGGCGATCCGGGGTGGCTGACGGTGGAACGGCGCGCATTATACTGGGTGCGCGCCACAGGCCGAGGACGCCCATGTCCCGTTTCGACAAGCATTCCACGGCCGAAGAGGTCACCGCCGGCCTCGACTTGGCGGGTCGCACGGCCCTGGTGACCGGGGCCACATCCGGCATCGGCCTCGAGACCGCCCGGGTCCTCGCCCTCCGGGGCGCCCACGTGCTGGCGACGGGCCGGAACCTGGAGAAGGCGCGGGCCGCGTGCGCCCGGCTCCCGGGCCGGGCGACCCCGCTCGCCTGCGAGCTGGAGGACTTCGACAGCGTGGCGGACTGCGCCGGCCGCATCCGCCAGCTGGGTGTGCCCCTGGACATGCTGGTCTGCAACGCGGGGATCATGGCCCCGCCGGCCCTGGAACTGGTCCGGGGCCTCGAGCGGCAGTTCGTGGCGAACCACCTGGGCCACTTCCTGCTGGTACAGCGGCTGCTCGACGCGGTCCGGGCCGCGCCCGCTGGCCGCATCCTGATGGTGAGCAGCAGTGCCCACAAGTGGGCCCCAACCGGCGGCATCGACTTCGGCAACCTCACCGGCGAGAAGGGCTACGAGCCCCGGGTGTTCTACGGCCAGTCGAAGCTCGCCAACGCGCTGGTGGCCCGGGAGCTCGCCCGGAGCCTCGCCGGCTCGGCCACCACCGCGAACGCCGTGCACCCGGGCCTCATCGTCACGAACATCATCCGCTACATCCCCAGGTGGCAGCAGGCCCTCGCACCGCTGCTCGGGCCGCTGTTCCGGTCGCGGATCAAGACGGTGGGCCAGGGCGCCGCCACCACCTGCTTCGTCGCCGCCCACCCCGATGTGGCCGGCACCAGCGGCCGCTACTTTGCAGACTGCGCGCTGGCGGTGCCGGAGAAGGCCATGGAGGATGACGAATTGGCCGCCCGGCTGTGGGCGGAGTCGGAGAAACTGGTGAGGTCCTGGTTATGAGCCGGAAGTTCCTGTGGTGCCTGCTGCTCGTCATCACCACCGCGCATGCGGCGCCCGTACCCGAATCCCAGCGGGCGCCCATCGACCTGCGCCGCACGACCCTGATCGTGCGGGACATGGAGAATTCGCTGCGCTTCTACCGGGACGCCCTGGGCCTCAGGGTCGTCTACGACAACATCATCCGCACGCCGCGCTCCGCGGCCACCGACGCGGACGCCGCGCGCTCGCTGCGCCTCGTCTTCGTGCAGGCCAACGACGACTTCGTCGGCCTGGTCGGCCTCATCGAGTACCGCAAGCCGCTGAAGCAGCCGCCGGCCGTCGTGCCCGATGCCTTCAGCATCGGCACCAACGTGCTGCTGTTCAATGCGCAGGACCTTGCCACGACCTTCGCGAAGGCCCGGGCCATTCCCGGCGTGACGATCATCGAGGAGCCCGTGGAGACCACCTACCCGGGCTACGATGGCAAGCCGCCGATCCCTGTCCGTGTGAGCACGTTGCGGGACCCGGACGGCTTCACCGTGGAGCTGAACCAGCTGCTGGTGGACCAGGTGCGGTAGTGGTTGCCGGATCGCGCCTGAAGGCGCTCCTACGGGGAGATGTCATGGATGCCACCGACGAGCTCATCGCCGACACGCTGCGCCGGGTGAAGACCATCGCCGTGGTGGGCGCCTCCGACAAGCCCCACCGGGCCTCCCACGGCGTGATGCGCTTCCTGCAGGGCCGGGGCTACCGCTGCATCCCGGTGAACCCGACGCTCGCGGGCCGGAGCCTGCTCGGGGAGACGGTCGTCGCCGACCTCCGGTCCATCGGCGAGCCGGTCGACATGGTGGACGTCTTCCGCAACTCCACCGACGCGGGACCCGTCGTGGACGAGGCCATCGCCATCGGCGCGAAGGTGGTGTGGATGCAGCTCGGCGTGGTGAACGAGGCGGCCGCCGAGCGCGGCTGCGCCGCGGGCCTCACGGTGATCATGGACCGGTGCCCGGCCATCGAGATCCCCCGGCTGGGGGTGTGAGCCTCCCTTCAATAACCCCGCGCCGTATCCACCACCGACAGCATCGGCTCCCCGGTCACGTAGCGCCGCAGGTTTTCCCGCGCCACGAGGCCCACCCGCGCGAAGATGCGATCCGACGTGGCCGCCACGTGGGGCGTGATGATGACGTTGGGCAGCTGCCAGAGCGGGTGGTCGGCGGGCAGGGGCTCCGGGTCGGTCACGTCCAGGCCCGCGCCGGCGAGCTGGCCTGACCTGAGTGCGGCGACGAGATCGTCCTGCACCACGCTCTTCCCGCGGCCCACGTTGAAGAAGTAGCCACCGGGCTTCATGGCGGCGAAGAACTTCGCGTCGAACAGCCTGGTCGTCGCCGGCAGCAACGGCGTGCAGTTGACCACCACGTCGGCCTGGCCGGCGAGCTTCAGCAGTTCGGCCGGCGTTCCCACGTAGTCCACGAAATCCGGCTTCGGCGCTGGCGAGGCGCGGGTGGCGATCACCCGCATGCCAAGGCCGTCGGCGCGTTCCGCCAGCGCCGTGCCGATGCCGCCGAGGCCCACCACCAGGAGCGTGCGGCCCTCGAGTTCCCACATCTTCGTCATCGGGAAGACCGACGGGTCCCACTTCGCGTCGCGCTGCCGGGGCAGCCAGGTGTTGAGCCCCCGGGTGAAGGCCAGCAGCATCGCCAGCGCGTGCTCGGCGATCTCCGGGCCGGAAACCCGCTGCATGTTCGTCACCAGGATGTCCCGCTCCCGGACGCCCGGGATGGCGGAGCAGGGTCCTGCACCGGCGGTGTAGAGCTGGATCCAGCGCAGCCGCTGGCCGGCGGCGACGATGTCCGGCTCGCAGAAGCCGATCAGCGCGTCGGCATCGGCGATGCGGGCGAGGGCCTCCGCGGGATCCTTCGCCGGGACCAGCTCGACGCCCGGTGCGGCGTGCTGGAAGGCCTGAAGGCCCGCCGGCGACTCGACGCGCACGACGATCCGGCGTGGCCGCTGCCAATCCCGACGGCTCCGGACGGGCGCAGCGTCTTCCACGAGGCCAAGCTCCGCGATCGTGGTTGCCACCGCCGGGTCCGCGGGGTTGGCGGCGGCAACCGCCGGCCGGATGCCCAGGAGCAGCGCGACGGCGAAGGCCAGGAGGGGTCTCATGCCGCCTCTCCCTCGATCAGTTCCAGCCACTCGCCCGCCGCACCCTCGATCACCGCCACCCGCCGGTTCGCATAGGGCAGTCCGTCGATACGCAGGGGCGGTGCGCGGAACGGCACCGGCACGTCGTCGAGCCGGGGGACCCGGAACGCGACCATCGCCATGCCTGGCGGCAGGTGGCCGTCCCGCCGCCGGCGCGGACGGACGCCCGGCGGGTACTGGTCCATCTCGACGAGGAAACTGCGGCCGGGGACGCGGGCGATGGAGGTGGGAAACACGGTGCCCGGAGGCACACCGCAGCCGTGGGCCAGGATGCCATTGATGAACGGCGTGCGGTCCATGATGCGCAGGCCCAGGGTGCCGCCGTAGAAGGCGTGCATGTCGTCCGACGACGGCCCCCCCACGGTGACGATGAACACCCGGTCCACGGGTGATCGCGCCCCGTGCAGGCCATAGCGGCTGCCGCCCGGCAGGATGCGGGTGAAGTAGATCAGCTCGCCCGAGGGTCCCGCCACCTGCATCGCCCGCGGCGCACGGGCGCGGGGGTAGAGGTCGCCGGGGCCACCCAGCACCCGGAACGGCGAACCCCGGAAGCTCGCGGCCAGGGCGTCCACGTCCTGCACCAGCAGTTCGGTTGCGTTCCAGCCGAAGGTCATGGGCGGGCCGTAGCCCCCCGGGTCGGCGCTCTCCACGAACCTTATATAGGAGTCCTGGCCGCTGGCGGGCCGGAGTGTGCAGTAGCACTGGCCAGCGGCGGCGGGCGTATCCCAGGCCGCGCAGAGGTCCGGGCCCAGCGTGCCCCGGTCCACCGGCACGTAGCCGAGGCGGGCGGTCCATGCCGCCACCACCGGCTCGAGGTCGGGCACGCAATGAGTGACGATGGCGATATGGCGCAGGAGCCGGGGGCGGTCCTCGAGACCGGAGTAACGGGTGGTGGCGCCGAGGCCGGTGGCGCTGGCACTGGTGCTGGTGTTCATCGCGTCCTCATACGACCGGCGGCTCCCAGCGGAGCGGCTCCTCGTCCATCAGGGCAACCTGTTCCTTCAGCGCGAGCACGTGCTCGTCCCAGTAGCGTCGCGTGCCGAACCAGGGGAACGCCACCTGGAAGGCCGGGTCCTGCCAGCGGCGGGCGAGCCAGGCTGCATAGTGCATGATCCGCAGCGTGCGCAGCGCCTCGATAAGGTTCAGCTCCGCCCCGTCGAACTCCCGGAACTCCGTGTAGCCCGCCAGCAGCTCGGCGAGCTGGGGGGTCTGCTCGTGCCGGTCACCGGAGAGGAACATCCAGAGGTCCTGCACGGCGGGGCCCATGCAGGTGTCGTCGAAGTCCACGATGTGCAGCACGTCATCCAGCACCAGCACGTTGCCCGGGTGGAAGTCACCGTGCAGGCGCAGTTCCCGCGGCTCGCCGGCCCGTTCGTAGCAGAACGCCACCCGCTCAAGTGCCGTGTCGCAGGCGCTCTCGTAGGCGTCCCGGATGTCGTCGGGAATGAAGCCGGCGTCCAGCAGGAAATCCCGCGACTCCGCACCCCAGGACTCGGCGGACAGGCGGGTTCGGTGCCGGAAGTGCCCGCCCTGGCCGCACAGGTGGATGCGCGCCACGAAGCGGCCGAGCTGGCGCAGCAGCTTCAGGTCGTCCAGCTCCGGAGCCCGGCCGCCGCAGCAGGGGTAGACGGCGAAGCGGAAACCGGCCCGGTGGTGCAGCGTGATGCCGTTCAGGTCCAGCGGCGCGGCCACCGGGATTTCCCGGCCGGCGAGTTCCAGGGTGAAGTCGTGCTCTTCCTGGATCGCGGCGTCTGACCACCGCCCCGGCCGGTAGAACTTGGGCACTACCGGCGGGCCGTCCTCGATGCCGACCCGGTACACGCGGTTCTCGTAGCTGTTCAGCGTGAGCAGGCGCCCATCGCAGCGGTAGCCCAGGCTCTCGACGGCGGCGAGGATGTCGTCAGGGGACAGGTCCTGGTAGGCCAGGCTGGTGTCGGTGGTGCGGCTCACGACAGTACGGTGAAGAACTCGAGCCAGACCCCGTCCGGCGACACGACCGGCGCGAGGCGCACCTGTCCGTAGGGCGCGAGCGTGAGCGTGGTCGGCGTGCGGGCCGGGAGGATGCCGCGGCCCGCGAGCCGGGCGAGGAAGGCGTCCAGGTCGTCGACCGCGAAACGCAGGAGGAGGGCACCGAGGTTCGGCGGGCGGGCCCGTTCGGCGAAGTTGCGGCCGGGCGGCGCGCCGTCCCACCCGATCAGCTCGACGGAGCCCAGGTTGGTGCCTGCAGGGTGCACGATGGCCGTGCGCACGCGCCGCACGCCCCGGAAGGCCTCGAGGTCGGCGAGCAGCGCGAGACCCGGATTGTCGCCATCCCAGTCGAGCTCCATCCAGGGCGTGAAGCCGAGGCCGTCGACGAAGAAGGCCCGCGCCGCTGCGAAGTCGCGCACCACGATGGCCGCGTTGAAGACGTGGGTGAGTGCGGGCACGGGCACCGGCAGTGGCGGCTTCAGCTGCTGGATGATGGAGAGCACGAGGCCGTCGGGCCCGTGCTGGTGGACCTCCCGCACGGCCAGGTCGCCGAAGTCGAAACCGTGCACGCCCCGCACGGTGGGCCAGCCGGCCGCGCCCAACGCGCCGGACAGCGCGGCGTTATCGGCGGCCCGAGTATAGAGCAGCCAGAGTCCGCCGGGCTCGAAGGGCTGCGCGTCGAGAGGGCGGATGGGCTGCTGGGGTACGCCGGTGACGTGGGCGAACCGCAGGTAGCCGTAGGGCATCCCGGGAACGTGGAGGAGTTGCTCCTCGATCCGCGCCCAGGGCTTGAGGCCCCAGGCCCGGTTCAGTTCCGGCGCCGCCGGGCCCTGGTGCAGCCGCTGCCAGCCGCCCGCCCGGACCAGGGCGTCGGCCCGGGCCGGGTGGCTCACGCTCACCACCACTTCCGCGAAGCCGGGGTAACCGTCCGCGGCCGGATTGCTGCCGGGCACTGCCATCGCCGAGATGGTAGCAATATCCCGGTCTGCTATCCTTTGCGCCCGATCATCGCGGACTCAACGCCCATGGCCGACCAATCCCTGGAACTCGAACTGAAGATGGAGGACACGGACCTCTATCAGGAAGAGATCTTCACCGATCGGCGCGTCGGCACGATCCAGCGCCTGACCCCGGTGGACCGCACGGGTCGCCGCGATGACGCGCGCCCCGTCCTCTACATCGGCCAGACCCAGCTCATGTCGCGCATGGGCGCCCTGCCGCTCAGCTTCGAGATCCCCGGCGAGTCCCTCGAGCAGGCCGTGGCGAACTTCGCCGCCGCCGCCAACGGCGCGCTGGCGGAGACCATGCAGAAGATCGAGGAGATGCGCCGGGAGCAGGCGTCGTCACTGATCGTGCCGGACGCGGCCGGCGGCTTCGGTGGCGGCGGCGGTGGCCTTGGCGGCGCCGGCGGGATGCCCGGCGGCGGCCGTATCCGGCTGTAGCTCCTATTGGCCGCGCCCGAGCCGGCGCGCCCCCCAGCGCAGCAGGGCCACCTGCCGCTCGAAGCGCCGGCACGCGGCGCAGAACAGCAGGTGCAGGCGGACCCGCCCGCGCTCCACGAGGGTCAGCCGGGTGTCCATGGCCCGGGAAACGAGCTCGGAAACGTCGCGGCAAGTGTCCATCAGTCCTTCCCGTCGGCGAGCCAGCCCCGCTCCACGCACTGGCGCAGGCGCAGGCGGGCCCGGTGCATGAGCACCCAGTAGTTCGACTGGCTGAGGCCGAGATCCTTACAGATCTCCTCCGGCTCCAGTTCCAGGATTTCCCGCAGGGCAAACACCTGGCCAGCCCGGCCGGCCAGGCCCTGCAGGCAGGCCTCGAGGACCGCCAGGAACGCTTCCTGCCGGTGGCTGTCCGCCGGATCGGGCCAGGACGCGGGGGGCGTGACCCAGTGCCCGTCCCGCGCGAACAGCCGGTCGATCAGCGCGGCGGCGTCCTCCGGGTCCTCCTCGTCCCCGCAGGGCAGCGGTGCCTCCCGCGCCGACCGGCGGAAGTGATCGATGATCTGCCGGCGCAGGATGCCCGTGAGCCAGGTCGCCGGTGACGATTCCCCGCGGAAGCCGGCGAGGCCACCGAGGGCCGCCAGCAGCGTGCTCTGCACGAGGTCCTCGGCGACTGCCGCATCCCTCACCTGCAGGCGGGCATAGCGGAGCAGGGCGGGACGGTAGCCCGGCAGCTGCTCCGGAGTGAGGCCTGGCACGCCTGGAGATTTCATGGCCCGGGCAGTATATCGGTGCAGGCCACCCGGCTGTCCCGGGCAGGAGTGACGATGGTCAACGGCATCCACCACCTGAATTTCATCGTGCGTGACCTCGAGGCGTCACTGCCCGCCTGGGAACGCCTGCTTGGCTGCGAGGCCACCCGGCGGGACGCACTGCCGGAACGCGGCGTGGTCGCCGCGCGCTTCCGCCTGGGCCCGACCTGGCTGGTCCTGGTCCAGCCCACCCGCACCGACTCGGTGCCCGGCCGCTTCCTCGCCGAGCACGGGGAGGGGTTCTTCCTGCTGTCGTTCGCGGTGGATTCGCTGGCGGCGGAGGAAGAGCGCCTGGGCGAGGCGGCTTTCGCGTCGGTTCCCCGACCCGGTGCCGACGGCTGGCAGGTGCGGGACCTCGCGCCGGGACCGAACGGCGCTCACCTGCAGCTCACCGAGGGGTGATCGCGCGCGATCGCGCCTCAAGGCGCTCCTACAGGCCGAGCTTCGCCAGCGTGACCTGCGTGGCTCGCGCACGGGTCGCGGCGTACTCGGCTGCCAGCGCGGCGCGTTCGCCGGCGAGGGGCGGGCGCTCCCACAGGCCGTCGAAGAGCGGGGAGGCGAGCAGTCGCCCGTAGGGTTGCAGGCCCCGTCGGCGGACATCCTGCAGGAGTCCCGTAGCGCCGGCCTCGTCGCCGGCGAGGACCGCGATGGCGATGCCGGCCATCGCGAAGGACGCGTCGTTCCAGCCGAGCTGGCGCCAACCCTCCAGGTCCTTGCGGGCGGCAGCCACCGCCTGCCCGAAGTCCGGGCCGCCCAGCTCCGCGGCCGTCGCGAGGCCGTAGGCCAGCGCCACCGCCCGCAAGGCCGGCGCCTCCTCCTCGCAGATCACCGGCTGGGCGGACGCCGCGACGCTGCGGAAGCGGCCGGCGGCCGCCGGCTGACGTTCCAGGAAGTCCGCGATGCCGAGCCAGAGCTCGGCGCGCTGGCGGATGCAGCCCTGGTAGGCGAGCGTGACGCTGGCCAGGGTGGCAGGCGACACGAGCCCGGCAGCCGCCCGGCGCAGCGTCGCGGGATCGCGCTTGGCCACCGCGAGGCTGGCTTCGAGGGCATGGCGCTGCTTGGCTGCCATCGCCGGCCCGTTGTCCCGGATCAGGCGGGCCGCCTCGTCGAAGCGCTGCAGGTAGATGAGGGCCTCGATGGCCGCCTCGTGGGGATAGGGGCCGGATTCGCGGGGCGCGGCCTGCGCCACCGCCCCGGCGAGCACCTCGTCGTACTGGCCGAGTTCCAGTCCCACCTCGGCCAGCATGTGCTGAAGCTTTGCGCCTGGCGATATCGCCATCAGGCGCCGGGCCTCTTCCCGCGCCCGGTCCAGCTCGCCGCGCGCGAGCAGCGCAGCCAGGTAGTTCGCCTGCACCGACGGGTGCAGGGGATCCAGTTCCAGCGCGGTCGTGAGGTGCCGGGCCGCCTGGTTCGCATCGCCCATGCCGAGCCACAGGATGCCGAGCCACATCTGGCCCATGGAGTAGCCGGGTTCGAGTTCCACCGCCCGCTGGTAATCGGCGCGGGCCTTCGCGAGTTCGCCTTCCTGCTTGTGGACCATGCCCATGGAGGCGTGGGCCTCCGCCAGGTCCGGCGCCAGGGCCAGCGCCTTCTCCGCATATTCCCGCGCCTTGGGTACCGCCTCCTCCCGGCTGCGGTAGCCGTTGTCGAGTAGCACCGACCAGGCGTCCGCCAGCCCCGAGTAGGCGAGGGCGTAGTCCGGGTCCAGGGCCAGGGCCTGCCCGAAGTAACCGACGGAGCGCTCCAGCCCCGCCCGCGTGCGCTGGTTCCAGTAGTAGCGCCCCAGCAGGTAGGCGTCGTGGGCCTCCTCGCTGCCGGTCGTCGTGGCGGCGGCGGCGAGCTGGCCACCGTTCGCGAGCGAGGGCGCGAGCTGGGCGATGAGGGCCGCAGCCACCTCCGCCTGCAGCGCGAGCTTGCCGGTCACGGGGCGCTCGAAGGCGGACGCCCAGACCGGGTAGCCGGTCTGGCCGTCGGTCAGCTGGGCCGTCACCCGCAACTGGTTCCCGTCGATGCGCACGGTGCCCTCGAGCAGCGCCTGCACGTCGAGCTGGCGGGCGATCTCGCGCACGTCCATGGGCCGGTCCCGGAAGGCCATGGACGAGGTGCGGGCCGCGACCCGCAGGTCGCCGACACCCATGAGGGCGTTGCGGATGTCCTCGGCGAGGCCGTCGCTGAAATAGTCGTGCTCCGGATTGCCGCTCAGGTTGACGAGGGGCAGCACCGCCACCGAACGGATGGCGGGTGCCCGGGTGGCGGCCGGCTCGTCCCCATCCGCCGGGTCGATGATCACCTTGACCCCGTCATCGCCACTCAGCAGCCAGATGAGGGCGACGAGCAGCACGATGAGCAGCCCGATGCCGAGCAGGGCATTGCGGACCAGGGTACGGGTCGTGCTGGCAGCCCGGCGCGCGACCCGGGCCGCGCCGTCCATGACGGTTCTCACCGGCAGGGCCGCGGCCGACGGCGGGACGGGCGCCGCCGGTTCCGCCGGCGGCTCCTCCGCCGCGAGGGGCTCGACCGGCACCAGCAGGCTGTAGCCGCGCTTGGGGATGGTGCGGATGAACCGCCGGTCCCGGCCGGTATCCCGGAGCACGGTGCGGAGTTCGGAGATGCAGCGGGTGACCACGTCGTCGGTCACCACCAGGCCCTTCCAGACCTCGGCGAGCAGCATGTCCCGGGTGACCACCTCGCCGGGGTGGCGGGCCAGGCAGACCAGCACGTCCATCACCTTGGGCTCCACGTGCATCCGGTGGCCGGCCTGGGCAATGACGCCCTGCAGGGGATGGACCTCCCAGTCACCCACCCGGAAGCCCTGGCGTACCAGCTCGTCGGCGGCGGTGGCGATGTCGGCGGTGCCCATGGAGACCCTCGGCAGGGACGCGCCACTCTACCGCCCGCCGGCGGCGGCGGCCAGCCGGCCTTAACCCGCAAGTGACTGAATATCCGGGGCCCGAAGCTTTTCCGAAGGCTCCCGGAGCAAAACGCGGCAAAGCCTTGGCATTCGCCCGGCAACCCTCGGGATTCCCCGCCCCCCGGTCCCGAGACTTCCGCGCCTCACGGCAGGCGACGGAGAGCGGCGATGACGGACAGCAGGCACTGGGCGGGGGCGTGGCTGATGATGTTCAGCCTGGGATGCGGGGCGGGCGTGCCGGCACCGGAGGCCGCCTTCGGTTCCGAGGTGGCGGCGGTGGTGGCGGCGGGCACCGGGGTCCTTGGCCGGTCCCGGGCCGAGGACCGGGAGTTCCTGGGCGCCGTGCTCCGCCGGGGTGGCGACTACCACTACACCGTGGTGCCGGGCGTGGCGGGCGCGGACCGGATCCGGGCCCGGCTGGTCATCCCGGCCGGTTTCGAACTCGTGGCCTTCTGGCACACCCACGGGGCACCGGCGCCGGAGCGGGGTTACTTCTCCGGGGTCGACGTGGCCCTGGTGGCGGGCACGGGCCGGCCCCTCTACCTGGTTGACCCGGCGGGGACGGTGCGGGTCCTGAAGCCCGGGGCACCCCGGTTGTCGGCCCGGGCGGCGGGCCGGCTGGGGCTGCCTGGCCGGCCCGGCTTCGCGGCCGGCGAGGTCCTGTCGGGCCCGGACGGTGAGCCCCTGTGCGTTCCGGTGGACGTCCCGGCCCTGCCGGCCCTGGTCAGGAACTGACCTTCCACGTCCCGCGGGTTCACATAAGCGCGCCCGTCACGGCCGGATCCGTGACGCCGTTCCCCTGGCACGACCCTTGCTCCTCTCCAGTCGTTCGCTGAGGGAGTACGCCATGTCGGTCCAGGTCATCCACGACAACCATGCCACCTGCGCGGGTAACGATTTCCTGCGGGTCTACTGCCAGCGGCGGAGCGGTTCGCCGGCGACCTACGCGACGATCGAACGGGTATTTGGGGGCGAGGTCCGCACCCGCACCTGGCACTTCCGCACGCTGCTCGCCAACGAGCCCATGGACGAGCAGGTGGCGACCGAGTTCGCCGCCGCCTATGCGGAGCGCAAGAACATCCCGGTCGTCTACGTGGAAGTGGTGTAGGGGCGCTCCTACGGCTTCCTGAAGACCAGGAAGTGCTGCTGGGGCAGCACGTCCCGGGACTCGACCCACTCGAGGCCCACCGCAGCCATCTCCTTCCGCGCCTGGGCCTCGCTCATCTTGTGCAGTTCGAGGATCGGCACGGCCGGGTCCTCGGCGCGGTACTCGATCAGCACCACCCGGCCACCAGGCTTCAGGCCCCGCATCACCCCGGTCATCACCTCCCGGGGGTGGGAGAACTCGTGGTAGGCATCCACCATCAGCACCAGGTCGACGCCACCGGGCGGGAGCCCGGGGTCGGTCTCGGTCGCGAGCACCGGCTGCACGTTGGCGAGCCCGGCTGACTTCGCCCGGCGCGCGACGATGTCGAGCATCTCCTGCTGGATGTCGACGGCGAGCACGCGGCCCGCGGGGACCCGGCCCGCGATGGGCAGCGAGAAGTAGCCGGTACCTGCGCCCAGGTCCGCCACCACGTCGTCCGGTTCCACGGGCAGGTTCGCGAGCAGGAGGTCGGTGCGCTCCTCGGCCTCCCGGGTGGGCCGCTCGAGCCAGCCCGCGCCCAGGTGTCCCATGACGAAGGAAATCTCCCGGCCCAGGTACACCTTGCCGATGCCGTCCGGGCTCGCCGGGCGGGTGGTGTAGACCGCATCCGGCGCCGCCGGGTCCGCGGTGGGTGCGGTATCGCGGGCGCAGGCGGGCAGGGCGAGGGCGAGCAGCGCCAGCCAGGTACAGGTCTGTCGGTGGTCGTGGCTGCGGATTGGCATACGGGGGTCTCCAGGGGTTCTCGTGGGCAGGTTCGCCTGCCCGGCCCCCGCCGGATGCACGTGGCGCCGGGGCTTGACGGCCGTGCTAGTGTGTTCCGGATGATTCGGTGGGCAGACAAGCGGCGCGGCAGCGGGTTTACCGGCATCCTGCTGGCGCTGGTGCTTCTCGCCCAGGTCCTGGTCATCACCCACGACACGACGGCCCACCAGGACGACGAGCCCTGCGGGCTCTGCTTCGCCGCGAATGCCGTCGGCACCCCGCTTGGCGTCACGACGCCAGAGCCGCAGCCCGTGGCGACTGGCGACTCCCCGTGCGCCGCGACGCCGAGCTGCATCCCCTGGTCGCCACGCATACCCTGGCAGGCCCGCGCGCCGCCATCACCCTCCCTGATCTGAAACCCCCTGTCTATCCCGGTGCTGCGCCGGCAGGCGCGGCATCGGCCATTGGTTTCCTTTCGAGGAGTGCCCCATGCGTGCCATCGGCCTCAGAGCCGCCGTGCTTCAGCTGTGCCTCTTGACCGGGTTGCCCGCCGGGACCCTGGTCGCCGCCGGGGAGACCCGGCCTGTCCGGGACGAAGTCATCGTGACGGTGACGCCCCTTGCCGACGTCGTCCAGCCCATCGCGGTGCTCGACGATGCGGACCTCCTGCTGCGTCTCTCGCCCACGATCGGCGAGACCCTGGAGCGGGAACTCGGGGTCAGCAGCACCTGGTTCGGGCCGGCCGCCAGCCGGCCCGTGATCCGCGGCCTTGCGGGTTCCCGCGTGACCGTGCTCAGCGACTCCGTGGCGACGCTCGATGTCTCCGACATCAGCCCGGACCACGCGGTTGCCCTCGAGCCCCTGCTCGCCGACGGCATCGAGATCATCCGTGGCCCCGCTACCCTCCAGTTCGGCAGCGCCGCGGCAGGCGGTGTGGTCAACGTCCTGGACAGCCGGGTGGCCTCGGCACTGCCCGCAGGGCCGCTCACCGGGCGCTTCGAGGTGCGGGGCGAGACGGCCGCCGGGGAACTGGCCGCCGTGGGCCGACTCGATGGCCGTGCGGGCCGGTTCGCCTGGCACCTGGACGGCTACGACCGGGACACCGATGACCTCGAGATCCCGGACTTCGCGACGGCGGACCCGGCGGAGCGCCCGGCCGACGAACCGTCGGGGACCCTGCGCAACAGCTACAGCGAGGGCAACGGCGTCGGTGCCGGACTGTCCTGGGTGGCCGAGCGGGGTTACCTCGGGGTCGGCGTGTCATCCCTCGACTCCTCCTATGGCCTTCCCGGGCCGGCGGAGGAAGAGGGCGACCCGGATGAGGTCCTGCTGTTCCCCGGCCCTTACCTGGACCTCCAGCAGTCCCGCGTCGACGTGCGTGGCGAGTGGCGTCCTGGCGGCCGGCTGGAGTCGCTGCGCCTCGCCTTCGCCACCAACGATTACGAGCACACGGAAGTCGAGCCGACCGGCGAGCCCGCGACCCGCTTCGAGAACGATGCGAGCCAGCTCCGCCTCGAGGCGGTCCATGCACCACTTGCCGGCTGGCGCGGCGTGGTGGGGCTGCAGCTCGATGACCGGGACTTCGCGGCACTCGGCGAGGAGGCGTTCATTCCCGAGACGGACACGCGGTCCCAGGGCTTTTTTATCACCGAGCAGCGGGATACCGCCTGGGGCTACGTCCAGGTCGGTGCGCGGGTCGAGCCCCTGAAGCATGACGTGACCGGCGCATTGCCCGACTATGACGAAACAGGCGTGTCCGGGGCCCTGGGGATCGCCTGGGACATCGCCACCGCCTACCGGCTGAGTGGCCATCTCTCGCGCACCGAGCGCCATCCCGCCGCGGAGGAGCTCTACGCGGACGGCGCCCACCTGGCCACCCGCCAGTTCGAGGTGGGACTGCTCGCGGTCCCGGACGGCGTCGCGCGCAAGGAAGTTTCCAGCAACGTCGATGTCGGCATCGCCCGACGCATCGGCCGGGTCCAGTGGTCGCTCTCCGTGTTCTACAACGCCATCGACGACTACATCTACCAGGCCGTCACGGGCGCCGAAGAGGAGGGGCTGCCGCTGGCGCCCTACGTGCAGGACGACGCCACGTTCTGGGGTGGCGAGGCCGAACTCACCCTGCCCCTGTTCGAGGGCCGGGCCTGGCGCACGACGACACGGGTGTTTTCCGACTTCGTCCGGGCGGAACTGGACGACGGCGGGGACCTGCCGCGGATCCCGCCCTGGCGGGCCGGCGTCGAGCTGGCGACCAGCCGGGGCCGGCTCGGCCTCGGGCTGGACGCCACCTGGCACGCCGAACAGGACCGGGTGAGCTCCTACCAGACCGGGGCGTTTACGCTGGTCAACGCCAGCGCGACCTGGGAGATGGGCACCGGCCCGCTGGGCTGGGACCTGTTCCTGCGGGGCACCAACCTGGCGGACGAGGACGCGCGACGCAGCGCGTCGTTCCTGGCGGCCTACGTGCCGCTACCCGGCCGCGGCCTGGAGGCCGGATTTCGCGCCCGCTTCTGACCGGTGTAAGGTTTGCCCGGGTCGCTCCGTCAATGGAGCGCGGAGTTCACCATTTCGTGTCCACTGACCTCACCACAGGAGAACGTCACCCATGAAGTCCAACCACCTGCTGCTGTCCGCCGCCGTCGGCACCCTGCTGGCCTTCGGCAGCGTTGCCGCCAATGCCGGGGCCCACGCGGACGCGGGCGCCAAGGAGAAGTGCTACGGCATCGCGAAGGCGGGCGAGAATGCCTGCGCGGCCAACGGGCACTCCTGCCAGGGCCAGGCGAAGGTCGACAACGACCCCGCCGAGTGGAAGAACGTGCCGAAGGGCGAGTGCGAGAAGATGGGCGGCACCCTCACCGCCGGCCAGAAGGCGTCCTGAGTGCCTCCGGCATCGGCAACGGTGCCAATCGCGGCCTCCCGGCCGGTTCCGGCGCAAGCCGGAATCGGCCTGCGGAGTGCCCACCACGCTGAATTCCTCGCCCGCCGCCCGGCGGTGCCCTGGGTGGAGGTGCACAGCGAGAACTTCTTCGCCGACGGCGGCGCCAAGCTCGCCGTCCTGGATGCCGTCCGGCAGGACTACGGCCTCAGCCTGCACGGCGTCGGCCTGTCCCTCGGCGGCGCCGACCCCCTCGACCGGGAGCACCTCGCCTGCCTGAAGCGCCTGGTACAGCGGGCCGAGCCGGCGCTGGTTTCCGAGCACGTCGCCTGGGGTTCGGCCGGTGGCGTCTTCCTGAACGACCTCTTGCCCCTGCCATGCACCATGGCCGCGCTCCGCCACACCGCGGCCCGGGTGGCGGCCGTCCAGGACTGCCTGGGTCGCCCGATCCTCGTCGAGAACGTCTCCAGCTACCTGCAGTTCGAGGGCGCCGAGATGACCGAGTGGGAGTTCCTCGCCGGCCTCGCCCGGGAGGCGGGCTGCGGCATCCTGCTCGACGTGAACAACATCCATGTCAGTGCGGTGAACCACGGCTTCGATGCGCTTGACTACCTGCGCGGCATTCCGGCGGCGCTCGTCGGCGAGATCCACCTGGCCGGCTACACGGACGCGGGCGACATCCTCATCGACACCCACAGCGCGCCCGTCAGCGCGCCGGTCTGGGCCCTCTACCGGGAGGCCCTCGCCCTGCTGGGTACCGTGCCCACCCTCATCGAGTGGGACGCGGAGCTGCCCGCGCTGGACCGGCTGCTGGCCGAGGCGGCCAGCGCCGACGCCCATGCCGACGCCGTGCGCCGGGAGCGGGGTACGCATGCCCGGGTTGCCTGATCCGGCCCTCGGCGAGCTGCACGGGCAGTTCGTCCGGGCGATCCTCCACCGGGACCTGGCGGGCGTTGCCGGCCGGATCCGGGTGGGGGGGCTCTCCGTCGAGCGGCGGCTGGCCATCTACCGCACCAACGCCCGGGAAAACTTCGCCGTGGCCCTCGCCGCGGCCTACCCCCTGTTGCACCGTTGCCTGGGCCCGGAGGAATTCCGGGAGCTGGCCTGGACCTACCAGCGCGCCTGTCCGTCGCCCTCTGGCAACCTCTTTCACCTGGGTGAGCGGTTGGCCGGATTCCTGGCCGCCCACGTGTCCGGCACCGGGCGGGCCTATCTCGCGGACGTCGCCCGCCTCGAGTGGGCCATCCAGGAGTCCCTCGTCGCCGGGGACGACCCCGGCGTGCCGGACCTCCCGGCGCTGGCAGCGGTACCCGGGGCGGCACTGCCCGGCGTCCGCTGCCGGTTGCACCCGTCGGTCCGGCTGCTCCCGGCCGCCCACGGCGTGTTCGCCCTGTGGCAGGCCCTGCAGTCGGGCGACGCCCTGCCCGGGCCGGCGCCGGGGCCGGAGCATCTCCTGATCCTGCGGCGGGCCGACGGCGTCGTGGTGCACCGGCTGCCCGCCGCCGACTTCGCCTGGCTCGGGTGTGTCCGGCAGGGTGGCACGCTCGGTGAGGCACTGGCGGGGCTGCCGGTCGAACAGCAGGCCGGCCTCGGCGACCTGCTGGTACGGGTGGTTGGCACCGGCGCCATCACGGCCTTCAACTGACATGGCGGTGCCTGTCTTCATCGGCCGTCCGCTCGCCTGGCTGCACGGCGCACTGGATGCCGTCGAGCCGCTGGTGGCGCTGGCGACCCGCGTCTACGTGAGCTGGCAGTTCCTGAAGTCCGGCATGCTGAAGCTCGGGGACTGGGAATCGACGCTCTTCCTCTTCCAGGAGGAATACCGGACGCCGCTCTTGTCGCCGACGGCCGCGGCAGTGGCTGGCTCCGCCGGCGAGATCATCTTTCCCCTGTTGCTCATCGCCGGCTTGTGCGGGCGCTTCGCTGCAGTAGGATTGCTGGCGGTGAATGTCATGGCCGTCGTTTCCTATGCCCATGTCCTGTTCGGCACCGGCTTCGAAGCCGCCCTCGGCCAGCACTACCTGTGGGGTGCCCTGCTCGTGATGCTGGCGCTCTACGGGCCAGGCCGCCTGTCCCTCGACCACTGGCTCGGCCTGCCTTGGTCGCGGCGCCCGGCCTGAACACCTCGCCGCCCCGGGCCCGCCGCCGGCTGGACGGCGTGCCCCGCATCGACCTGGACCGCAGCGTCTGCTCCGGCTTCGAGGCGGCGGTGGGCCGCGAATGGCTCGTCACCAACGGCCTCGGCGGCTACGCGTCGGGCACGGTGGCCGGCGCGGCCACCCGGCGCTACCACGGGCTGCTGGTCGCGGCGCTCGACCCGCCCCTCGGTCGCACCGTGCTCGTGGCCGGCCTCGATGCCTGGGTGGACTACCAGGATGCGACCCACGGGCTCAGCGTGCAGGAGTACGTCGGCGGCACGGTGCATCCCGATGGCTGGCGGCACGCCGAGGCGTTCATGCTGAACGGTGGCCTGCCGGTCTGGACCTATGGCATCGGGGACGCCCGGCTCACCGCGTCCGTGTGGATGGGGCAGGGTCGCAACACCACCTACGTCCGCTACCGCTTCGAGGCCGGCGGCGGCCCGCTCAGGCTGCGGCTCTCGCCCCTCTGTACCTACCGCGACTACCACGCCCACGCGCGGGGCGGCTGGCAGCCCGGGGTGCTCACCGTCCCCGGCGGGGTGCGGATCGAGGCCGGGCCTGGTGCGCATCCCTACCGGGTGCTCTGCGAGGGCGCCGACTGTGCGGAGCGCGGCGACTGGTTCTGGATCTTCCACCACCGGGAGGAGGCGGCCCGGGGCCTCGACAGCACCGAGGACCTCTTCCGCCCCTGCGAGTTCAGCGTGGAGCTCCGGCCCGGTGCCGAAGTGACCCTGGTCTGCACGGCCGAGCCGGACCCGGTCGAACCGCCGGCGATCGCACTCGCCACTGACCAGCGCCATCGGGCGGCGCTGCTCCTGCCCGTGGTGCAGGAGCCCGGCTGGGTACGCCAGCTCGCCCTGGCGGCCGACCAGTTCATCGTCAGCCGGGGCATCGGCGACGTCGCTGGCGGCGCCACGGTCATTGCCGGCTACCACTGGTTCGGTGACTGGGGCCGGGACACCATGATCGCGCTGCCCGGGCTCACGCTGCCCTTCGGCCGGGCCGACGTGGCGGCCCGCGTGCTGCGCAGTTTCGCCCGCTACGTGAGTGACGGCATGCTGCCCAACCGGTTTCCCGACGGTGGTGCGGCGCCGGAATACAACACCGCCGATGCCACGCTCTGGTACTTCCATGCCATCGATGCCTGCTGGCGGGCGACCGCTGACGACGACCTCGTTCGTGAGCTCTGGCCCCAGCTCGTCGAGATCATCGACTGGCACCTGCGGGGCACCCGCTTCGGCATCGGGACCGATCCGGCCGACGGCCTGCTGCGGGCGGGGGAGGCAGGCACCCAGCTCACCTGGATGGACGCCAAGGCCGGCAGTACCGTGGTGACGCCCCGCATCGGCAAGCCCGTCGAGATCAACGCGCTCTGGCACCACGCCCTGGTGGTGATGGCCCGCATCGGGCAGGCGCTGGGGGACGGGGCCCTCGCGAAGCGCTATGCGGAACTGGCGGCCCGGGTGCGGGACTCCTTTGTGCGGCGCTTCTGGTACGCGGGTGGCGGCTACCTGTTCGACGTCATCGACGGTCCCGGTGGCGCGGACCCGGCGCTCCGGCCGAACCAGGTCCTGGCGGTATCCCTGCCGTCCCCGCTGCTCGACCCCCGGCAGGCGGCCGCGGTCGTCGCCGCCTGCCAGCGGGAGCTGGTCACGCCCATGGGCCTGCGCACGCTCTCGCCCCGGGATCCCGCCTACGCGGGCAATTACACGGGTGGCCCGGTGGAACGGGACGCGGCCTACCACCAGGGCACGGTCTGGCCCTGGCTGCTCGGACCCTTCGCGCTGGCCCACCATCGGGTGCACGGCCGCCCCGCCGAGGCCGCTGCCCTGCTGGCCGGTATCGGCAGCCACCTGGCCGAGGCCGGTGTCGGCAGCGTCAGCGAGATCTTCGACGGCGACGCACCCCACCGGCCCCGGGGCTGCATCGCCCAGGCCTGGAGTGTCGCCGAGATACTGCGCGCCTGGTTCGAGCTGAAGGAAACCCGATGACGGAGGAAGACCGCCGCCTGGCGGAGGAGTTCGCACCCGGCGAAGGCTGGAAGAAGTGGGGGCCCTACGTCTCCGAGCGGCAGTGGGGCACCGTGCGGGAGGATTACAGCCCGGGGGGAACTGCCTGGGAGTACTTCCCCCACGAGCACGCCCGCAGCCGCGCCTACCGGTGGGGAGAGGACGGCATCGCCGGCGTCTCGGACCGGGCCCAGCACCTGTGCCTCGGGCTGGCGCTCTGGAACGGCGCCGACCCGATCCTGAAGGAGCGCCTCTTTGGCCTCACCAACAGCCAGGGCAACCATGGCGAGGACGTGAAGGAGCTCTATTACTACCTCGACGGCACGCCGACCCACTCGTACCTGAAGATGCTCTACAAGTATCCCCAGGCCGCCTTTCCCTACGACGAGCTGGTGGCGGAGAACGCCCGCCGGGGCGTGGGCGCTCCCGAGTACGAGCTGATCGACACGGGCGTGTTCGATGGCGACCGCTACTTCGACGTGTTCGTCGAGTACGCCCAGGCGGCCCCCGAGGACCTGCTGATGCGGGTGACGGCCGTGAACCGGGGTCCCGATCCCGCCACGCTGCATCTCCTGCCCCAGCTCTGGTTCCGCAACACCTGGAGCTGGGCGGCGGGAAGCCAGCGTCCGCAGCTTGCGGACGTTGACGAATGCGAGGTGCTGGCCGAGCACCCGGCGCTCGGCACCTGCCGCCTGTACGTGGACGGGGAGCCGGAGCTGCTCTTCACCAACAACGATACGAACGTGCGTCGCCTGCACGGCATGGACGTACCCGGGCATTTCAAGGACGCCTTCCACGACCGGGTCGTCTCCGGCCAGCGGGATGCCGTGAGCCCCGAGCCCCGCGGCACGAAGCTCGCTGCCTGGTACCGGCAGGAGATCCCCGCGGGCGGCAGCTGGGAGATCCGGCTGCGCCTCGCCCGGCGGCCGCTGTCTGTGCCTTTCGCTGAATTCGCGGCGATCTTCAGCCGGCGTATCGCGGAGGCGGACGCGTTCTACGCGCGGGTCCAGCAGGACCTCGCCAGTGACGAGGCGCGCCGGGTGCAGCGGCAGGCCTTCGCGGGCCTGATCTGGTCCAAGCAGTTCTACTGCTACGACGTGAGCGAGTGGCTGCGGGGCGACCCCGCCCAACCGCCCCCACCGCCCGGGCGGCGCCATGGCCGGAACTGGGAGTGGCAGCACCTCAACAATGCCGACGTCGTCTCCATGCCCGACAAGTGGGAGTACCCCTGGTACGCCGCCTGGGACCTGGCCTTCCACATGATCCCCTTCGCGCTCATCGACGCCGGGTTCGCGAAGCGCCAGCTCGTGCTCCTCACCCGCGAGTGGTACATGCACCCCAACGGGCAGATGCCAGCCTACGAGTGGGCGTTCGGCGACGTGAACCCGCCGGTGCATGCCTGGGCGGCCTGGCGGGTGTTCCAGATCGACCGCGCCCAGAATCCCGGTTTCAACGGTGGCAGGGGCGACCTGGACTTCCTCGAGCGGGTCTTCCACAAGCTGCTGCTGAACTTCACCTGGTGGGTGAATCGCAAGGACGCCGAGGGCAAGAACGTCTTCCAGGGCGGGTTTCTCGGCCTCGACAACATCGGCGTGTTCGACCGCAGTTCCACCCTGCCGACCGGCGGGCACATCGACCAGTCCGACGGCACCAGCTGGATGGCGATGTACTCGCTGAACCTGCTGCGCATCGCCCTGGAGCTCGCCCAGCACAACCATGTCTACGAGGACATCGCCACCAAGTTCTTCGAGCACTTCCTGCACATTGCCGAGGCAATGACGAAGGTGGGCGAGGACGAGATCGGCCTGTGGGACGAGGAGGACAAGTTCTACTACGACGTCCTGCACCTGCCGAACGGCCACACGCAGCGCCTGAAGGTGCGGTCCATGGTGGGGTTGATCCCGCTGTTCGCCGTGGAGACCCTGGACCCGGAGATGCTGGCGAACCTGCCTGGCTTCACGAAGCGCATGGAGTGGTTCCTCAACTACCGGCCGGACCTGGCCTCGCTGGTGTCCCACTGGGAGGTGGAGGGGCGGGGGCAGCGCCGGCTGCTGTCACTGCTGCGCGGCCACCGCATGAAACGGCTGCTGAAGCGGATGCTGGACGAGGCGGAGTTCCTCTCCGGGTACGGGATCAGGGCCCTGTCCCGCCACCACGCGGACCACCCTTACGTGTTCCGGGACAACGGCACCGAGCTGTCGGTGGGCTACCAGCCGGCGGAATCGGACACCGGGCTCTTCGGTGGCAATTCCAACTGGCGCGGCCCGATCTGGTTCCCGGTGAACTTCCTCATTATCGAGTCCCTGCAGAAGTTCCACCATTACTACGGCGACGACTTCAAGGTGGAGTGCCCCACGGGCTCGGGGCGTTACCTCACGATCAACGAGGTCGCGGACGAGATCTCGCGTCGCCTGACCGGCATCTTCCTGCCGGATGCGTCCGGCCGGCGGCCGGTCTATGGGCACCACCCCCGCCTGCAGGCCGATCCCCACTTCCGGGACTACGTGCTCTTCTACGAGTACTTCCACGGCGACACGGGCCGCGGCGTTGGCGCGTCCCACCAGACCGGCTGGACTGCCCTGGTCGCCAAGCTCCTCCACCCCCGCCGCAAGTAATTGGGGACATGCCTAATTTGGCGCTGCAACGGCGACGCCGCGTCTTTGCAGCGCCAAATTAGGCATGTCCCCAATTAGGCGCCTTGGACGAATTCGGTGATGCCGTTGGCCACGAACTGCACACCGATGCAGACCAGCAGGAACCCCATGATGCCCTTCAGGGACGCGATGCCGTCGTCGCCCAGCAGGGCGAGCACCCGCCGGGACGCCCGGAGGGTCAGGTAGGCCGACAGGCACACCGTGAGGATCACGAGCACCGCCGTCACGTAGCCCTGGACCTGGTCCCCGAGGGTGGGTGCGGCGGCGATCTGGGTAAACCCGGTGATCACCACCGACATGGAACCCGGCCCGGAGAGGGTCGGGATTGCCAGTGGCACCAGCGAGGGGTCTCGCCGCCGGTTGGGCTGGACGCCGGGGTCCGGGACGTGGGCGTCCTCGTTCTCGAACAGCAGGCGGAAGCCGAGGAAGGCGATGATCATGCCCCCGGCCACCCGGAGGGCCGCCAGGGAAATAGAGAAGAATTCGAGCACGAGGGCCCCCGCCCCGAGGCAGACCAGCAGCACGATCCCGGAATTGACGGCTGCCCGGCGGGCGATCGCGGACTGGTCGGGACCCGACAGCCCCGTGGTGAGGGTCAGGAAGAGGGGTACCGCGGCGGGCGGGTTCATCATGGCGAAGAGGGTGACGAGGCCCGTCAGGTAGACCTCCAGCCAGGGGGGTAGCGCTGCCATGCGCCCATCCTACCCGGCGGAGCACCGGTAGGAGCGCCTTCAGGCGCGAATGTAACCGGGATCGCGCCTGAAGGCGCTCCTACACGTCGTAGTCGTCGAAGTCCTCCAGGGCCTTGCGGAGCTGGCGCCGCTCCCGGGCCTCCTCGATCTTGCGAGCCGCGACCAGGTGAAAGCCCGGCCGGGCCACCGGGGTGCCGGGCGATCCCTGGAACTCCCCGGCTTCCTCGGCCTCGGCGGCTTCCTCCGGGCTTTCCCACTGGAAGTCGGACGATTCTGCTTCACGCTTCGCCATCACGGATGACCCTGTGACCAACGAGAACGTGGCGAAAGATATTTCAACTGGTAACCAAGTCAAGCGGCAGGTGGACAGCCCGGCAGGTCGGCGAGACCGGCGGGGGGCGGCTGGGCATAATCCCCGGACCTGCCCCAAGAGCCCTCCTGAGGAGTCCCCATGCCCACCCTGATCGAAAAGCACCTTGCCTACGTCGACAACGCGGTCGTCACTGCCGAGAAGCGCCAGCAGAAGCTGTGGAAGGCTGTCACCGCGCGGCGCGGCAAGGGCGGCATCCTCCCGCTCACCGACCCGGTCCTCGACGAGTACATCGAGGCCGCCCGCATGACGGCCTCGCTGATGATCGACATCGAGATGGTGCGGGACGAGTACGTGGCCGAGAAGACCGGCCGGAAGGGGAAGCAGCTGCGCTCCTTTGCCCGGGAAAACGTGGTGCCGACCAGCTCCCTGGCCCGCACGAAGAAGAAGGCCCGCAAGAAGCGCTGAGCCGCCGCCGGGGCCGCCGCCCGGCCGAGGGATGTCAGTTCGCCTTGCTGGCGGGCCTCAGGCGGGCTGGCCCGCCAGCCGCCGGTTGAGGCGCAGTGCCGTGGGGATGAACAGCGCCAGCGCGCCGAGGCAGCAGGCGATGGCCACCGCATTGGCCGGCCCGAAGCCCTCAGGAACTGGCCAGCAATGACGTGGCCGAGGAAGAACCCGCCGATCTGGGCGGTGGGGATGAGCAGGCTCACCTTGCCCGTGTTGTCGCTGAGGGCAATGGTACCCATCAGGTAGGGACCGGTCAGGTTCCAGAAGGTCTGGAACACGGCAGCCGTCACCGCGAACTGCAGGAAGCTCATCTGGCCCTGAAGCAGGGAAATCATGACGACCTGCACCAGCAGGGCGACGGTCACCGGGATGATCCGGCCGATGCGGTCGGCGAGCCAGGACGCGGCCAGCGCCCCCACGGTGGCGACGCCCGTGGAGATGCCGAGGGCCACGCCCACCTGTGCGGGGTCGATCCCCGCCGAGCTGCCAATGAGCTTGACGAACGCCCAGATGGCGCCGAGGCCCGTGCACCAGATCAGCATGACGGCGAGGGCGACGAAGGCGGGTCCGGCGGAACCGGCGGCCGCCGCCGCGGCCCCATGGTGGCCGGTAGCCACGGTGGGCTGGTGGATCCAGGCGGTGGTGAACAGGGTCAATGCGGCCAGGCCCGCGAGGGGCAGCAGCACGCCCCCGATGCCCGCGTCCCGCGGCAGCGGCAGCAGCAGGAAGCAGAGCACGCCGAGCACGACCTGGGACGCGATGAGAAAGGCGAAGTTCCGGTCCTTCTGGGACGTCCCGCTGATGATGGCCATGGCGAGGGCAAACGCGGTGCCCTGCCCGAAGAACCCCACGGCGAAGCGCAGCCCCGTGAGGGCGCCGGCGCTCGTCTGGTAGCTCGACACGACGTTGCCTGCGATCACGACCAGGAGGGCGACGATGGCGGCGGTCCGCCAGCGCACCCGGCCCATCCACAGCGTTGCCGCCACGGGACCCAGGGCTGTGCCCAGGGCTTCCACCGCGAAGATCTGGCCGGCCACATCGGGCGGCAGTCCCAGGCTGCCGACCAGGACCTCGGTCATGATGGGCCCCGCCATGATGGCGAAGACGCCGACACAGCTCAGCAGGATGGCGGCGGCAATGGTGGTGGGCTTGTCGGCGGACATGCGGTGGCTTCCCGGGGCAGGTGCAGGGGGCCTACTCTAACCGCTGGCGGCAGCCTCGTGGCAATCCCTTATCGACGGACCGCCCCGCGCGGGGTTATTCAGGTGCCGGCAAGCGCCGCATCGGGGGGTACCCATGAAACTCTGGCAGGACCTGGTTAGCAGTGACGTCGGCCTGATGAGCCTCGCCGTGATCGTCGGCATCTTCGTCATCGGCGGTTACATCGCGGTGTTCGTCCGCCGGAAGATCCGGGACGATGACGTGGCTTGACCGGCTGCCGCGTTCGAGCCGGACGCCGCCCGGCCTGGAGCGGGAGTTGCTCCGCGTGTTGCCCCGGATCTTCATCCTGGGCACGATCGCGCTGGCCCTGCCATCCGCGGCCGCCCGGCTGATCCCCTGGGCGGAAGATGCCGCGGACGCCGCGGCCGTCATCCAGCGCGTGGACATCCTGGCCCTCGGCGCGCTCTTCGTGCACTGGACCGCGGTGGTGACCGTGGCCATCGGCGCCCTGGTCGTCGTGATCATGAAGGGCCCGGTCCGGGTGGCCGATTCCTATCCCATCAATGACGCCAACCGGCCATGCTCACCGACATCATCCTCGAAGCCGACCTGACCCCGGCCCAGGTGGCCGAACTCGCCGTGCTCGCCGAGGGCTACGGCATTCGCGGCGTCTGGACCCAGAACTACGCCAGCGGCCGCGATCCCTTCCTGTGCCTCATGCCCGCCGCGGCGGCGACGAAGCGGGTGATGCTGGGGGCCGTGGTGATCAGCCCCTACGAGATGCACCCGCTCAAGATCGCCAACGCGGTGTCGACCCTCAACGAGTACGCGGGCGGGCGGGGCATGGTGGTCGTGGGCGGCGGCGGCGAGTGGCCCGGCGTGCTCGGGGTGAAGTATGGCAAGCGCGTGACCGGTGCGGGCGAGGCCGTCGCCATGGTCAAGCGCGCCGTGTCGGGGGAGGTCGTCAGCTGGAAGGGCCAGGTCTACAGCGCCCGCTACTTCCAGTCGAAGTGGGTGGACAGGACCCGCCCGCCCCTCGTCTACGCCGGCGCGACCGGCCCGAAGATGATGGACATGGCCACGCGGTTTGCCGACGGCACCATGCTGAGCGACATGATCCTCCCCATGCTCGACCGCACCATGGGCTACGTGCGGGAGGGGCTCGCGAAGCATGGCCGGGATCCGGCGGGCTTCCGCGTGAACAACTTCTGCGCCTTCCACATCAAGGACGACCGTGAGGCCTCCTACGCCGAGGCGCGCCGGGAACTCATGCTGCGCGGCTGGCTCGACGAGCCCTGGTACGAGCCGTTCCTCACCCACGAGGAAGCCGCGCTGGTCGGCGCGAACAAGAATGCGTTCCTCACGGCCTTCCGCACCAAGAGCGGCGACATCCAGGGCGTGCCGCCGGAGATCTGCGCCAAGATGGTGGAGGGGCTGTCCCTCGCCGGGGATCTCTCGGATCTCGACCGGCACGCGGAACGGTTGCGCCGGTTCGCGGCCGCCGGCATGACGGAGAATGCGCTGCGCCTGCATGACGACCCGGCCCGGGCCATCCACATCATCGGCCGGGAGCTGATGCCGCGGCTT